>JAESGJ010000176.1_pt1 | contig 82468 bp, 78 predicted proteins | sample 9266241 | NCBI WGS metagenome assembly JAESGJ01 (sample SAMN14514841, study PRJNA621669) | algae metagenome | isolation source: Brasilonema octagenarum HA4186-MV1 and co-occurring heterotrophs from wet... | place: USA: Manoa Valley, Hawaii | collected 2009-07-20
GGATGGTCGCCAGATTGGTCTCATTCTGCACCGCAAGCGCGCCCTCGCTGACCAGCGCGGCACCGACCACGCCATCGATCGGCGCGCGCACGGTGGCATAATCGAGATTGAGCTTGGCGCGCGCAAGGTCGGCCTTGCGGCCCTCGACCTCGGCATGGGCCTGGCGCTCGGCGGCCACTGCCTTCTCGTTCTCAGCCTCGGGCGCGGCGCGCTGACTGGTGAGCGTGGCGATGCGGTGCGCCTGCTGCTTGGCCTGCATCAAGGCAGCCTCCGCCTTGGCAAGGGCGGCCTCGTTGGCCAACACTTCGACCTCGAATGGACGCGGATCGATGCGGTAAAGCGCATCGCCGGCCTTCACCTCGCTGCCCTGGCGGAATAGGCGCTCGACCACGATGCCGGAGACGCGCGGCCGCACGTCGGAGACGCGCGTCGGCGCGATACGGCCGGGCAGTTCCCGGACCACGGCGCGCGGCTGCGGCTTCACGACGACCACGCTGACGTCGGGATAGGCCGGCGGGGCGGCGGAAACGGCGGAGTTGGACTCGTCACAGCCCGCGAGCAGCGGCGCCAAGGCCGCGAGCATCATTGCAACGCATGCCGATCGCGCGCGAAGTCCTGACATGAAGTTAAGTGCCCCGAGGTTGTTGAAGATTGATCACGCTCCGCCCGCGGCCCGTTCTGGGCGATTTTCGTGCGGCCGATGGCGTCAAAATAGAACGCGCCTGCTGCGATGCAACGCATGCTGCTGGCGGCTCATTGTCACACAGCACATCATACTGAAACTAAAGATCTTTTACCGAGTCACTCGATTGTGAGACCTATTCCATCGCGGCGTGCTGCGGCGGAACATCGCAATTACCCCGCGGCCCTCAATCGATAGTGGCTGATACCCCATTCGGTTCCATCGGCATGGCCGAACAGGCCCGATGTCGCGAGCAGGAACCAGCGCCAGCGCCGCATCCAAAGGAAGGTCTGCTCGCCATGAACCTGACGCAGGGACATCTCGATCGCATCCCGATGCGCGTCGAAATTGGCGAGCCAGTCGTTGGCGGTGCGCTGATAATGCGTGCCGCTCCAGCACCATTCCTTTTCGACTGTGAAAATGTCGCCGAACTGTCTGACGAGATGATGGCTCGGTATCAGCCCGCCGGTGAAGCCGTGCTGCGCGATCCAGTCCTCGCGATCGAGGCGGTCGAACAGCTGCGAGCCGGAGCGATGGGTGACGATCTGCATGAAGAAGCGCCCCTCGGGCGCCAGCCATGATCGCAGGCGCGTCATCAGCTTGCGCCAGTTCATCATCTGCTCGAACATCTCGACCGAGACGATGCGGTCGAACTGGCCTTCGGGCGCGAACACGTTCATATCCGCAGTGACCACGCGCAGGTTCAGCAAGCCGCGCCGCCGCGCCTCTTCCTCGACATGAGCGCGCTGCGCCTGCGAGGTCGACACCGCCGTCACCCTGGCGTGCGGAAACTGCCGCGCCATCCACAGTGACAGCGAGCCCCAGCCGCAGCCGAGTTCTAGGATGGTCTGGCCGTCGGCGAGGCCGGCATGCGCGACGGTCTGGCGCAGCGCCTCTTCCTCCGCCTCCTGCAAGGTGGTCGCATCGGTCTTGTAGAAACAGCAGGAATATTTGCGGTTGGGGCCGAGCATTTCGGCGAAGAACGACGCGGGCACCTCCCCGCGCCGGGCTTCCGCGTTTTCGGCGATCGGTCTTAGCATCATCCGTCCGGCGAAGGCGGCGTCAGTGGCCGCATCATGCGCGGCGAGGCGCGTTGCGCTGCGGGAGCACAAGCGCTGGATCGCGGCGCGGAGGACGACGTCCGGCAGCGGCACGCGTTCGGCAGTCCCGATGATCGCGGAAACGACGCTCATGCGCCCCCTGACTGGCAGATCGCTGCAAATACCGGCTTATCAAAGCGCCGCTTCGGGCCGGGTTCCCCAGCTGGCCCCGAAATCGGCGCATCCGGCGCTTTTTTTGGGCCGGCGCTGTGCCATAGTGCGCACCGCAAGCAAGCTTTTGGAATGGATGATACCGGCCATGCCGTCAGGCACCTCGCCCCGCTCCACCATGGATATCGAGTACACGAAGCTGTCCTCACCCAGCGTCTTCCTGGTGCGGATGCTGGTCTTCCTGGTGCTGTGCGCGCTGGTCGGCGTGGTGCTCTACAAGCAGATCATCCAGGCCTTCTTCGCCAATCCCGGCCTCAATGCCCTGATCGGCGGCGTGCTGTTCATCGGCATCATCCTGGCCTTCCGCCAGGTCATCCGGCTCTACCCCGAGGTCTCCTGGGTCAACAATTTCCGCATCGCCGACCCCGGCCTGGCGCCGGCCCGGCACCCGAAGCTGCTGGCGCCGATGGCGGCGATCCTCGGCGGCGAGCGCTCGGGGCGGATGTCGATCACCCAGACCACCATGCGGCATCTGCTCGATTCGATCGCGACCCGCCTGGATGAAGCCCGCGACATCTCGCGCTACATGACGGGCCTATTGGTCTTCCTCGGCCTGCTCGGCACCTTCTGGGGCCTGATCGAGACGGTCGGCTCGGTCGGCAAGGTGATCGACGGACTCAAGGTCGGCGGCGATTCCGGCGCGCTGTTCGACACGCTGAAGGAGGGCCTCGCCGCCCCCCTCGGCGGCATGGGCATCTCGTTCTCCAGCTCGCTGTTCGGCCTTGCCGGCTCGCTGGTCCTCGGTTTCCTCGATCTGCAATCGAGCCAGGCGCAGAACCGCTTCTACACCGACCTCGAGGACTGGCTGGCCACCACCGTGCGCGAATATGGCAGCGGCGAGGTCGCGGTCGCTTCCGGCGGCGGCGGGGTCGCCAGCGGCGAGCTCCAGGCCGCGGTCGAACGCTTGCGCTCCGTGCTCGAGGAGGGCAGCGCCAGCCGCGGCACCACGGCAGCGATGGCGAGCCTTGCCGAAGCCATCCAGGCGCTGGTCTCGCACATGCGCACCGAGCAGCAGATGATCCGCGAATGGGCCGACGGCCAGGGCGAACAGAACCGCGAGATCCGCCGCCTGTTGGAACGCATCGCCCGCCAGCCCGAGAAGAGTTGAGGACAGGACGAGGGTCTCGTGCCCCGGACGCTGCGCAGCACGAAGTGATGCGCTGCAGAGCCGGGGCCCAGAAGGACGAGATAAGGGTCCGGCTCTGCGCAGCAACGTTGCACGCTGCAGCGCGTCCGGGACACGAGAGTGGAGACGGACAACATGGCACTGGCACGCGGCCGCCGCGGCGACACCTCCTTCAACTACTGGCCCGGCTTCGTCGACGCGCTGTCGACGCTGGTGTTGTCGATCGTGTTCCTGCTGTCGGTGTTCCTGGTGGTGCAGTTCTTCCTGTCGCAGGAGGTCACCGGCAAGGACAAGGCGCTGGAGCAGCTCAACGCCAAGATCGCGCAGCTCAACGAGCTGCTGTCGCTGGAGAAGCTCGGCAAGCTCACGCTTGACGACCAGGTCTCGCAATTGAAGGCGGGCCTCGCCTCGGCCGAGACCGAGCGCGACCGCATCAAGGGCCTCTACGACGGCCTCGCCGCCGCCGGCAACGACGCGCAAGGCAAGACCTCCGAACTCGGCAAGGCGCTGGATTCGGAGAAGGCAGTCTCGGCGCGGGCGCTGGCGCAGATCGAGGTGCTGAACCAGCAGATCAGCGCGCTGCGCCGGCAACTGGCCGCGCTGGAAGAGGCGCTGGATGCCAGCGAGAAGCGCGACAAGGAATCGCAGAACCGCATTGCCGATCTCGGCTCCCGCCTCAACGTGGCGCTGGCGCAGCGCGTGCAGGAATTGTCGCGCTACCGCTCGGAATTCTTCGGCCGCCTGCGCGCCATCCTCGGCAACCGCCCGGACATCCGCATCGTCGGCGACCGCTTCGTGTTCCAGTCCGAAGTGTTCTTCGACACCGGACAGGCCATGCTGCTGCCCGAGGGGCGCGCCGAGCTCGACACGCTCGCGGCCGCGCTGATCGAGTTGGACAAGAAGATTCCAAGCGAAATCCCCTGGGTGCTGCGCGTCGACGGCCACACCGACGTGCGTCCGGTCAACGGTCCGAACTTCAAGTCGAATTGGGACCTGTCCGCGGCCCGCTCGATCTCGGTGGTACAGTATCTGGTCTCGCTCGGCGTGCCCGCCCAGCGTCTCGTCGCAGCCGGCTTCGGCGAATTCCAGCCGCTCGATCCCGCCAACACCGAAGAGGCCTACAAGCGCAACCGCCGCATCGAGCTGAAGTTGACGGAGCGGTAGTGGTGTCGGCTACGCCACAGCTTGTCATTGCCGGGCTTGACCCGGCAATCCATCAAACAGGATCGTCTCGAAGTGAATGGATGGCCGGGTCAAGCCCGGCCATGGCGAGTGTATGCCGATGATCCACCTCCGCCCCTACCGTCCCGAGGACGAAGCTGCCGCGATCGACCTCTGGCATCGCACCTGGCAGCAGGCCTATCCGCAGATCGACTTCGCGGCGCGGCTCGAATGGTGGCGCGAGCGCTGGCGCAAAGATCTGGTGCCGAAGGCGTCCATCGTCGTGGCGGAGCAGGACGGCGCGCTGACCGGCTTCGTCACCATCGATGGCGAGGGTTATCTCGACCAGCTCGTGGTCGACCCTGACCACTGGGGTTCGGACGCGGCCCGGCTGCTGGTCGACGAAGCGAAACGCCTGACGCCATCAGGCATCACGCTGCTCGTCAACAAGGACAATTCCCGCGCCATCCGCTTCTACGAGCGCAACGGCTTTGCCCATGCCGGCGACGATGTGAACCCGACCTCGGGCCGGCCGGTGCTGAAGATGGCGTGGCGGGCGTGAGATCCATCACGCTGGGATCCCTGGCCGTCTGCTAGTCGTTGACGCAATGAGCGATGACGAGCGGACGGAGATGACCGATGAAGCTGCGCGATCTGGCCAAGGGGTCCTCGATTTTCCTAAGCGTCGCTGTCGCCGGTTATCTGTCGACGACCTACATCGACCAGCGCTTTGCATCGCTCGAGACGACGCGGGCGCCTGCTCACGCGAACGGCACGGCCCCATCGGCCTGCGTCGACGAGGACGGGAGCTGGAAGAACTGGTGGTGGCCGAATGTGCCGGCGCTGTCGCCGAAGTGCCGGTAAGCCGAGGCAAAAAGTGCGAAAACAACCCCATGCACAGTAGGCCACGCAAGCAAAATCAATAACTTACGGAGACCCCCGAGAGGACCTTTATGCCCCCTCGAACTGCAGCCTCGCCAGCCGCGCATAAAGTCCGTTCGCAGCCACCAGCTCCGCATGCGTGCCCTGCTCGACGATCTTGCCCTGGTCCATCACCAGGATGCGGTCGCATGACAGGACAGTCGCGAGACGATGCGCGATCACCAGCGTGGTGCGGTGGCGCATCAACTCTTCCAGCGCAGTCTGCACCAGCGTCTCGCTCTCGGCATCGAGCGCGGAGGTGGCTTCATCGAGCAGCAGGAGCGGCGCGTCGCGCAGGATGGCACGCGCGATCGCGATACGCTGGCGCTGGCCGCCGGACAACGTCACGCCGCGCTCGCCGAGCGGGGTGTCGAAACCGTCGGGCAGGCGGCGGATGAACTCGGCGGCATGCGCGAGTTCGGCGGCACGCTCGACCTCGGTGTCGGTCGCATCGGGACGGCCGAAGCGGATGTTCTCGCGGGCGCTTGCCGCGAACACATTCGATTCCTGCGGCACCAGCGCGATGCGCGCGCGGAAATCGCGGGGGTCGGCGGATCGGACCGGCACGCCGTCGAGCGAGATCGTCCCGCTGCGCGGGTCGTAGAAGCGCAGCAGCAGGTGGAAGATCGTGCTCTTGCCCGCGCCGGACGGGCCGACGATCGCGACCTTCTCGCCTGGGCGCACGGTGAACGAGACGGCATCGAGCACATTGACGTCGCGCCGCGCCGGATAGGCGAAGCTGACTTGATCGAAGCCGACCTCGCCGCGCGCCGGGACCGGAAGCGCACGCGGCGTGGCAGGCGCCTTGATATCGGGCTGCACATGCAGGATCTCGAACAGGCGCTCGGCCGCGCCCGACGCCGCCGAAACCTCGCCCCAGACCTCGCTGAGCTGGCCGAGGCCGGCTGCGGCGAACACCGCATACAGCACGAACTGACCGAGCCGGCCCGGCGAGATCGCGCCTGTGAGCACGTCATGCGAGCCGATCCAGAGGATCGCGACCACGCTTGCAAACACGATGAAGATGATGATGGCCGTGAGCACGGATCGCGCCTGGGTCGAGGTGCGCGCGGCCTCATAGGCCTGCTCGACCTCGCCGCCGAAACGCTTCTTGGCGAATGACTCGCTGGTATAGGCCTGCACGGTGCGGATCGCGCCGACCAGTTCGCCCGCATAGGCCGACGCCTCGGCCAGCGTGTCCTGCGCATTGCGCGACAGACGCCGCACCCAGCGCCCGAACGCGACCAGCGGCAGCACGATCAAGGGGATGGCCAGCAGCACGAAGCCGGACAGCTTCGGGCTGGTGATCACCATCATCGCCGTCGCGCCGAGAAACATCATGAGATTGCGCAGCGCGATCGACACCGAGGCGCCGACGGCCGATTTGAGCTGGGTGGTGTCGGCGGTGAGCCGAGAGATCAATTCGCCGCTTCGCGCGGAATCGAAAAAGGCGGGAGACAACGACAGCAGGTGAGCGAACACGTCGCGCCTGAGGTCGGCGACGATGCGCTCGCCGATCGTCATCACGAGGTAGTAGCGCGCAGCGCTGGCCACCGCGAGCACGCCGACCACCGCGAGCATCACCGAGAAGTAGCTGTTGATCAGCTCGATGCCCTCGGGCGTCAGGCCGAAATCGATCATCCGGCGCACCGCGACCGGCACCAGCAGCGTGGTCAGCGCCGCGACCGTGAGTGCGACGAAGGCCAGCGCCGCGCGGCCGCGATAGCGGCTGACGTAGGGCGCCAGCGCAAGCAGCGGGCGGAGCTTGGCGCGACCCTTGGCCGGCTCCTCGATCAGCTCGGCCTCGATCGAGGGCGTGTCCGCGGCGTTCATTCCGGGCTGATCGACATACTGATCATCAAGCCGTTCCACTGCGCTCATGAGATCCGACCCATTGCATTCGTTCGCTCCCAATAGGCCGGTGCAAGGGTAGTGGCAAATCCGGGATGTCCCTTAGGGGCAAACCCCCGGTTCGCGACCGGGATGGCTTGTTTTGCGGGGTTTCGTGAGGTATAGAGCCGCCCAAATCCGTCATTCGCTAGCCACCCAACAAGGCGCCGGGGCGCCGAGGAATTGCCATGAAAGCCGAAATTCACCCGAACTATCATACGATTAAGGTCGTAATGACCGACGGAACCGAATACCTGACCCGCTCGACCTGGGGCAAGGAAGGCGACACGCTGAACCTCGACATCGACCCGAAGTCGCACCCCGCCTGGACCGGCGGCAACGCCCAGATGCTGGATCGCGGCGGCCGCGTCTCGCGCTTCCAGAAGAAGTTTTCGGGCTTTCTCAAAAAGGATTGATCCGGCCCGCAAGGCTGGAGACGAAAACGCCCCCGCAAGCCGGGGGCGTTTTTTGTTGCGACCGTCATTCCGGGGCGCCCGAAGGGCGAGCTAGGATGCGCAATTGCGCATCTGAGAATCCATCGCCACGATCGGGAGTATGGATGCCGGGCCCGCGCCAAGTGGCGCGTCCCGGAATGACGACCGAGATTGTCGATGGAGCCTACCGCTCGAACGCCGCCTTGAGCGCGTTGAGATGCGGCACCAGCGGGTTGCCGATCGCCGCGTGTTCGGCCGGCGGGGTGTGGATGGTGGTGTCGAGGCGGCGCACGCGGGTCTGCAGGCTCATCGAACGATGGATCAGATCCTGAAGCTGCGAGGGCAGCTTCTCGATGGTGTCGGCGGGGCCGGGATCGGCGGCGCTGAGCTTCACCTTGGTCTTCTCGCGGTTGGCCTGGCCCAGCGTCATCTCGCCTTCCTTCACCGCGCGATGCAGCAGCAGCCAGGAGGCGAGCTGCATCAGGCGGGTGGTAAGGCGCATGCTCTCGGTCGCGTAGGTGAGGCTGACCGCACGATCGAGCGCCTTGGCCTCGGTGCGGCCGGCGCCGTCGAGATAGGCGGCGGTCTCTTCGACGAGGTCCATGCCCTCGCGGAACAGGACGCCGAACGCCGCAGAATTGGTGAATCGCTCGCTGAGTTGAACGAGAGCGCCGTCGGCCTGCAAACGTTCCATGGTTAACGCCTCTTACGCAACTGTTTGACTGCCCGGCTTTGGCAGCCGGCTTATGATGAACAAATCATTGCGCGGGCGGGACGCGGAGTCCAGTGACAAGCGCGGATATGGTTTCCGCGGGTCATCCCGCGGAATTCAACCGCAACGCGATGCAAAAACGCAAAAAAGAGCCGCCGGAAAACCGGCGGCTTTGAAAGTTGATAACAGGGAGGCGTCAAACAGAGTGGACAGGAGCCACTCGGTGTCCAAACGAGGACAGTTCCAAGTCATAAACCCGAAAGCTTAATCGACCGTAAACGAGCGATTTCTTTGAGGGTTCGTTAGCCATGTCGGTCAGTGGCCGAGCGAGATGACACGTTTCCCTCTCTGCCGTCGTTTCCGCTTCGCGACAACGTCCCGAGCCCGGAATGACGAAACGGTCTTGCGCGGGACATGCGTCCAGGCTCTGCGGAGCGTCACTGCGTGACGCACCGCGTCCGGGACACGAGAGTTGTGAAATTCCTAAGACTTGAAAATGCTGTTGGCCGCGTCGCGCGAGGCGCGCTTCCTGGTGGCGGCTTCTTCCAGCCTTGCGATCTCGGACTTCAGCAGCGTGACGCGCTCGGTCAGTTCCTCGACCGACAAGAGTGAGAGATCCTGTCCGATGTCATGGCTGATCTTCTTGCGCGGGCGGTCGTCGTCTTCCGTCGCCATCCTCAATCCTCCTCTCGTCCGCGGACCGGACCACACGGCTCAGGCAGTTGCCAGTCCGGACCGCGCTGGCTAATCAAAGGCCTCGTTCATCCCGCACCTTCACCCAAGGACACATCATGGACAAGCTGCCCGCGCAAATGACCGTGGTCGCCATCTCCAAACCCGGCGGACCCGAGGTGCTGATCCCGGAACAGCGCGCGCTGCCGCAGCCCGGCCCCGACGAGATCCTGGTCAAGGTGCAAGCCGCGGGCGTGAACCGGCCCGACGTGGCGCAGCGCTCCGGCGCCTATCCGCCGCCGCCCGGCGCGAGCGACCTGCCCGGCCTCGAGATCGCGGGCGAAGTGGTGGCGGTCGGCAGCAATGCCAAGCGGCACAAGATCGGCGACAAGGTGATGTCGCTCGTTGCCGGCGGCGGCTATGCGCAGTACTGCATCGCGCAGGACGCCCAGGCGATGAGCGTTCCGCCCGCGCTGTCGATGAAGGAAGCCGGCGCGCTGCCGGAAACCCTGATGACGGTCTGGCACAACGTGTTCGAGCGCGGTGGCCTTAAGGCCGGCGAGACGCTTCTGATCCATGGCGGCTCCTCCGGAATCGGTACCATGGCGATCCAGCTGGCGAAGGCGTTCGGTGCGAAGGTGTTCGTCACGGTGGGATCGCAGGACAAGATCGATGCCTGCCTCAAGCTCGGCGCCGACCGCGCCATCAATTACAAGACCGAAGACTTCGTCGCCGTGGTCAAGGAAGCGACCAACAAGGAAGGCGTCAATCTGATCCTCGACATGGTCGCCGGCGAATACGTCGACCGCAACTATGATGCCGCCGCAGTCGACGGCCGGATCGTGCAGATCGCGACCCTCAACGGTCCCAAGGTCACCGTCAACATCGCCAAGGTGATGGTCAAGCGCCTAACCCATACCGGCTCGACCCTGCGCCCCCGTACGAATGCGGACAAGGCGGCGATGGTGGCCGCAATCGAGGCGAAAGTGATGCCGCTTCTGCGCGAAGGCCGCGTCAAACCGCTGATGGACAGCAGTTTCCCGCTGGAAAAGGCGGCCGATGCGCACCGGCGCATGGAGACGAGCGCACATATTGGCAAAATTGTGTTGGAGGTCTAGGCCGCTGACCCACAGGCGGCGGCGGAAACCCTTTGATTTTCCTCGCTTTCGTGGCATCTATCGCGACGCACTGAACGCACCCGTGCGGTCTGAAATCGTCTTCACCTGAGTAGTTTGCGTCGAACGCGGAGAACTGACCTTGCGTCTGATCAGGTGCCTCGCGCCCATCGCGCTCGGCTTCATGATTCTCGTCGCCGCGTATCCCGCGCGCGCGCTCGACGCCGTCAGCGTCCGCAGCGACGCGCCCGCGATCGACCTCACGGGCGTGCTCGAGCATCAGCGCAGTGATGCCGACCGCATCCAGGTTTCGACCGCGCCCGGCACCGACGGCATCGTCCGCCGCATCGAGGTGCGCGCGCGCGAAGGCGGCCAGAACTGGGTGGTGTTTGCGCTCGCCAACAACACCGACGACCAGCTCGACCGCCTGATCGTCGCCCCGCATTACCGGATCGTCTCCTCGGGGCTGCTGTGGCCCGACCTCGGCCTGTCGCGCATCGCGACCATCACGCCGTCGACCGGCGACCGGCCGGAGCGGCAGGAAAGTCCGACCGCCGACGTATTCCGCGTCACGCTCGACCCCGGCGCCGTCATCACCTTCGTCGCGGAGCTGCGTACCGACAAGCTGCCGCAGCTCTATCTGTGGGAGCCGGAAGCCTACAAGGACAAGGTCAACTCGTTCACGCTGTACCAGGGCATCGTGATCGGCATCTCCGGCTTGCTCGCGCTGGTGCTGACCATTCTGTTCGTGGTCAAGGGCAGCATCATGTTCCCGGCCGCCGCGGCGCTGGCCTGGGCGGTGCTGGTCTATATCGGCGTCGATTTCGGCTTCTGGGGCAAGGTGCTCGACATGTCGAACAACGCCGAGCGCATCTGGCGCGCGGCGGGCGAGGCGATCCTGGCGGCGACGCTGCTGGTGTTCCTGTTCGCCTATCTCAATCTCAGCCGATGGCACGTGCGCTATTCGCACATCACGGTGGGCTGGCTGGCGTTCCTGGGATCGCTGGTGGCACTGGCCCTGTTCGATCCGGCGGTGGCCTCCGGCATCGCGCGCATCTCGCTGGTGCTGATCGCCTTCGCCGGCTTCGCGCTGATCGTCTACCTCTCCACCCACGGCTTCGATCGCGCGGTGCTGTTGATCCCGACCTGGTTCCTGCTCGTGGTCTGGGTGGTCGCGGCCGGCATGACGGTGGCGGGCTCGGTGACCAACGACATCGTCGGCCCTGCCCTGCTCGGCGGCCTCGTCCTGATCGTGATGCTGATCGGTTTTACGGTGATGCAGCACGCCTTTGCCGGCGGCGGCGCCACCACCGGCGTCGTCTCCGATATCGAGCGGCGCGCGCTGGCGCTGGCCGGCTCCGGCGACCTGATCTGGGATTGGGACGTTTCCGCCGACAAGGTTTTCACCAGTCCCGAGACCGAAGCCCTGCTCGGATTGAAGCGCGGCACGCTGGAAGGGCCCGCGGCCTCCTGGCTAGAGGTGCTGCATCCGCTCGACCAGGACCGTTTCCGCGCCGCACTCGACAGCGTGCTCGACCAGCGCCGTGGCCGCCTGGTGCAGGATTTCCGCCTGCGCACGCCGGACGGCCATTTCATGTGGTTCGCGCTCAAGGCGCGCCCGGTGGTCGGCTCCGACGGCGAGGTCTCGCGCGTCGTCGGCACGCTCACCGACGTCACCGAACTGCGCAACGCGGAAGAGCGCCTGCTCCACGATTCCGTGCACGACAACCTCACCGGCCTGCCCAACCGCAAGCTGTTCATGGACCGGCTGGGTGCGGTGGCGCATTTCGCCAAGACCATGCCGACGCTGCGGCCGACGCTGATGGTGATCGATCTCGACCGCTTCAAGCAGGTCAACGATTCCGTCGGCATCGCGGTCGGCGATTCCATCCTGCTGACGCTGGCCCGCCGCCTCACCCGCATCCTGAAGCCGCAGGACACGCTGGCACGGCTCGCCGGCGACCAGTTCGGCCTGATCCTGCTGTCGGAGCAGGATCCGGCCCGCATCACCGCCTTCGCCGAGACCATCCGCAAGACCATCCGCGCGCCGATCGCCTTCAACGACCGCGAGATCTTCCTCACGGCATCGATCGGCCTTGCGCTCTCCGATCCGCAAACGCAGCTGACGGACGAGATCATCAAGGATGCCGAGCTTGCGATGTATCACTCCAAGCGCATCGGCGGCGACCGCATCGACGTCTATAAGCCCGCCATGCGGGCGCGGAAGACCGACCGCCTGACGCTGGAGAGCGAACTGCGCCGGGCCATCGAGCGACAGGAGCTTACCATCCTGTACCAGCCGATCGTGCGGCTGGAGGATCGTTCGGTGGCCGGCTTCGAGGCGCTGGTGCGCTGGGATCACCCAAAGCTCGGCCGCATGGCGCCGTCGGAATTCATCACCATCGCCGAAGAGACCGGCCTGATCGTCGACCTCGGCATGTTCGTGCTGGACCAGACCGCCAAGCAGCTTTCGATCTGGCAGCGCGCGATGCGCTCGCGCGAGCCGATCTTCGCCTCCGTCAACGTCTCGTCGCGGCAGTTGCTGCGCCACGATCTGATCCACGACATCCGAACCGTGCTGTCGCGCTCCTCGGTGGCCCGCGGCACCCTCAAGCTCGAACTGACGGAATCGCTGGTGATGGAGAATCCGGAGCACGCGGCGCAAATGCTGACGCGGATCCGCGAGCTCGGCACCGGGCTGTCGCTCGACGATTTCGGCACCGGCCACTCGTCGCTGGCCTATCTGCAGCGCTTCCCGTTCGACACCATCAAGATCGACCAGTCCTTTGTGCGCACGACCAACCGCGGCACCCGCCCGGTGATCCTGAAGTCGATCATCGCACTCGCGCACGACCTCGGCATGGACGTGGTGGCCGAAGGCGCCGAGACCGATTCCGACGCGGTCGAGCTCTACCAGATGGGTTGCGAATACGCACAGGGCTTCGCCTTCGGCGAGCCGATGGACGCGGACGCGGCGATGCGGCTCTTGACGGAAGTGCGGCTGGAAGCGGCGAGCTGATCGACAGTACCGTGGGGTGGGCAAAGGCGCGCTTGCGCCGTGCCCACCATCTATCCAGCACAGCAACAGATCGTGGGCACGCTTCGCTTCGCCCACCCTACGATACTTACCCCGTGGGAGATGAACGAAAGCACGCCGCTACCGTCGCCCGTCCTTCTTCATCTTCGTGAATCGCACGGTCTGCCCGTCCGGCATCCGTGTGGCCTTGAAGCCTGCGGCGAGGCAGGCTTCGCGCTGGGGCATCTGAATGTCCGGACTGCGCGAGGTATCCCACCATGAGGCACGGTTGGCCGCGCGCGGCAAGGCGGCGCCGATGATCTCCTCGATCTGCTCGAAACTCAGGACAAATTCGGCCTGCTTCTGCCGCAGCAGATAGTCCCGTAACGCGTCGTAGTCGTTCACATCAGTCCTCTCGTCCCAAGCCCGGTTTCGCTCGGTCTGCCTGCCCAATTCGATGAGCCGCGTAAACCGGTTCTTAACTCATTGCGGCAGCGCCGTCCTTCCTTAAACACTACTCAAGCTTTCGGGCGCATCCATCAGGATCGGGAGCAAGCGATGCTGTCTGGATGGCGCGAAGTCACGGCCCGCCGGCCGTGGCGGATTTCGGCGAAGCTGCTGATCATCTCGTCCGTGGTGACGGTGATCGGCTTTTCCGCCATTTGCGTCAACGTCATGCTCGACATGCGCCGGGGCGAGGAGGCGCTCGCCCGCCAGACGCTTGAGAACCTGGCGACGACCATCGAGTCCGACATCGGCCGCAATATCGAAATCTACGACCTCGCGCTGAAGGCGGTCGCCAGCAACATGCTGCTGCCCGAGCTTGCGACCGTGTCGAAGCCGATCCGTCACCTGATCCTGTTCGACCATGCCATGACCGCCCGGCATTTCGGCGCCATCCAGGTGTTCGATGCCGGGGGCAGGCTGACGATCGACGCCTCCACGCTCGATCCTGCACCGGAGAACCGGAGCGAGGAGGACTACTTCAAGGTCCATCGCGACAACCCCGGAGCCGGACTGTTCGTCAGTCGTCCCATGCTGTTTCGCGGCGCCTATTCGATCGTGCTGAGCCGGCGCATCAGCGACAGCGACGGCGGCTTTACAGGCGTCGTCGCCGGTTCGATCCGCTTCAGCTATTTCCACGAATTGTTCGACCGGCTGAACCTCGGCCCCGAAGACACCATCACCGTGCTCAACCGAGACCGCACCATCATGATGCGGCGGCCGTTCGATCTCGACGTGATCGGCAAGAACCTCGGTGCGCGCCTGGACTGGAAGGCGGACAATCTGCGCGTCGGCGGCGCCTATGCCGGCCAGGGCCCCGTCGACACGACCCCGAGGCTGTATGTTCGCAGCAGCGGCACCAGCCCGCTGTTCGTCGTTGCCGGCAAGCCCTTGAGCGCCGTGTTCGAGCTGTGGCGGAAGGAGGCTTACCGGATCGGTGCCGTGGTGGTGGCGCTCATCCTGTTCATGCTGGGATCGACGCTCGTGCTCGCGCGTGAGATCGGCCGCCGCGCCGAGGCCGAGCGCAAGCTCGAGGAGATGGCGACCACGGACGCGCTCACCGGCCTGCGAAACCGCCGCAAGTTCGATTCCGTCATCGACATCGAGTGGCGGCGCGCCATGCGCCAGAAGGCGCCGCTCGCGCTGTTGATGATCGATGCCGATCACTTCAAGGCGTACAACGACACGTTCGGCCATCAGGCCGGCGACCAGGTGCTGGTCGGCATCGCCATCTGCATTTCCGATTCGGTGAGCCGGGCCGGCGACTGCGCCGCGCGCTATGGCGGCGAGGAATTTGCTGTGCTGCTGCCGAACACGTCCGCCACCGACGCTTTCAAGGTCGCCGAGACGATCCGTGCCAAGGTGCAGGGCTGGTCCGACGACGAGGTGATTTCAACGGTGTCCTGCGGCGTCGCCAGCCTCGTTCCCACCACCGGCATGGATTGGGCGATCCTGGTCGCCGCCGCCGACAAGGCGCTCTACGCGGCGAAGGCCGGCGGACGGAATCAGTCGGTGGTCGCGAGCCTGCCGAAGCTGTCGCTGGTGGCGTGAGACACGCTCCTCACTGCGGTCGAGCGCGACGCAATCCGCAACAGGCCCGGTGCTGCCCCGCGAAGGCGGGGACGACAGCGGAATGTGTGGCAGCTACTGCCCCAGATATTTCTTCATCTCCGCGATCAGTCCGTCGCGCAGTTCCGGGCGCTTCAGGCCGTAGGCGATGTTGGCGCGGAGGAAGCCGGGCTTGGAGCCGCAATCATGGCGCTCGCCCTCGAACTCGACGCCGTAGAATTTCTGCGACTTGGCGAGCCCGATCATGGCGTCGGTCAGCTGGATCTCTCCGCCGGCGCCGCGCTCCTGGGTCTCGAGGATCTTGAAGATCTCGGGCTGGAGGATGTAGCGGCCGGTGATCGAGAGATTGGAGGGCGCGGTGCCCTTGGCCGGCTTCTCGACCATGCCGTCGACCTCGAACATCTTGCCGTTGCGCTTGCCGACGCCGCAGATGCCGTATTGATGGGTGAGATGGTCGGGCACCGGCTCGACCGCGACCAGGTTGGATTTCTCGCCGAGCGTCGAGGCCATATCCATCATCTGCTTCAGGCAGCCGGGCGAGTTGAGCACGAGCTCGTCGGGCAGCACGACGGCGAACGGCTCGTTGCCGACGATGTCGCGCGCGCACCAGACCGCGTGACCGAGGCCGAGCGGCGCCTGCTGGCGGGTGAAGCTGACGGCGCCGGCTTCCGGCTGGTTCTGCGCCAGGACGTCCTGCTCGGCCTTCTTGCCGCGCGCGGCCAGCGTGGCGTCGAGCTCGTACATCCGGTCGAAATGGTCTTCGATGACACTTTTGTTGCGGCCGGTGACGAAGATGAAGTGCTCGATGCCGGCCTCGCGCGCCTCGTCATAGACGTACTGGATCAGCGGCTTGTCGACGATGGTCAGCATTTCCTTCGGCATCGCCTTGGTGGCGGGCAGGACACGGGTGCCGAGGCCGGCGACGGGGAATACGGCTTTGCGAATTTTCATGTGATCGTTTCGAATACCTGGGGGCACATGGAACGGGATGGGAACAGAGCAATGGCTCCTTGCTAGCCTGTTTGCAGCCGTCAACAAAGGCGGATGTGGGGCCTCGTCCGCCCAGAGTTAAGAAAAAGGCCGCCGCCAGAATTTCACTTTTGTTAAGCTATTGGCAACCGTAGCTAGGCCTCCTGATGGCGGATTGTGACGGCGATGGGTGAGACATGATGCGAGCGGCGGCAAGGCAGGCTAGGCGGGCGGTCATAGTGACCGGCGCTGCGACGATCGCGGCGGCTTTGCTGCTGCCCGTCAGCGCACAGGCCCAGGCGCAGAACGGGCTGTCCAACCTGTTCGGCGGCATCTTCTCCGGTGCGAATCCGGCGCCTTCGCAGGCCCCGCCCGGTCCCGGCGGCGCCCTCCCCTGGAGCGGCGAGGACGGCGCTTCCGGCCATCCGCTGATGACGGCCGCGGCGATCCGCGAGGCGGCCTCCAATTTCAGCAATTGCGTCGCCGGGATGTGGCCCGATGCCGCGCGGCGCGGCGTCACGCAGGAGAATTTTCAGCGCTTCACGGCCGGGCTTTCGCCTGATCTGCGCATCATGGACCTCATGGACTCGCAGCCGGAGTTCACCAAGTCGATCTGGGACTATCTCGACATCCTCGTGAACGAAAACCGCCTCGCCAAGGGCCGCGAGGTGCTCGCCAAATACAAGGCGCAGTTCGACGCCACCGAGAAGGCCACCGGCGTCGACCGCACCATCATCGCCTCGATCTGGGGCATCGAGTCCAATTACTCGACGCAGATGGGCGACCGCAGCGTGCTGCAATCGACCGCGACGCTGGCCTGCATCGGGCGGCGACAGGCCTATTTCAAGGACGAGTTCCTCTCAGCGCTGGAGATCCTCAACCGCGGCGATCTCAGGCCGGAGCAGATGCGCGGCTCGTGGGCCGGCGCCTTCGGCCCGACCCAGTTCATGCCGACCGCATTCAAACGCTTTGCCGTCGACGGCGATGGCGACGGCCGGCGCGACGTCGTCGACAATCCCACCGACCTGATTGCCTCGACCGCCAACAACCTCAAGAAGGACGGCTGGCAGGCCGGCCAGACCTGGGGCTTCGAGGTCGTGGTGCCCCAGGGCTTCAACTACATGCTGGCCGACCGCGCCAAGGCGATGCCGATCGCGCAATGGGAGAAGCTCGGGCTCAAGCGGGCGACCGGCCAGCCATTCCCGCATCCGGGAGAGAAAGCCTATCTGCTGGCGCCGGCCGGCGCGCAGGGGCCGGGCTTCCTGATGCTGCAGAATTACCGGGTCATCATGAAATATAACCCGGCCGAGGCCTACGCGCTGGCGATCGGCCATTTCGCCGACCGCCTGCGTGGAGGGCAGCCCTTCGTGCAGCCCTGGCCGCGGCAGGAACGCGAGCTGTCCCGCACCGAGCGGCTGGAGCTGCAGCAGCTGCTGGCCCAGCGCGGCTTCTACAAGGGCACCCCGGACGGCCAGTTCGGCGGCCAGACCCGGGAAGCCCTGCGCAATTTCCAGGCCTCGATCGGAGTGCCTGCAGACGGTTTTGCCTCCTCCGACGCCCTGGAACGGCTGCGCGGACGGTAAAATCGCCGCCGCGCCGGCTGCTCAGCTGTCAACATAGTTCACGACGTCGGAGAGTTCGAACCTGGCTCCCGGGACCGACATGTCCTTCACCTTGGGCCGCCAGTTCGGGACCTGGACGAGATAGGACTGGCTGTCCGCGACCACGAGACCGATCAGGACCTCGGCGACGATACGGCCGCCAACGTCGCCCAGCCGGCTGCCGCCGAGCTTTGCCGTACGCTTCTTCTTGTCGTCATCCTCGAAGGCGGTCTTGACCTGATCGGTCAGCTCAGCCTCGCGCAGGATGTAGTACCAGAGCGGCGCATTCTCATGCAGCTGGGCGAAATTCGCCTTGAACATCTCGCGGCGTGCCTTCACCGCGGCTTCGTCCGTGAGGTTTCCCTCGTCGATCCAGAGCTGCTCGTCGGTCAGCGGCGTCAAACCCATGCGCCGCGCCACCGCCTGCCCGCTGGGCAAGCCCAGCGCTATGCCGCGTTGGAGATTCAGGCTCGGTAGCGACCTGCGATCGGGTCTTTCATTGCGCAAATCGGGCAAACTGGCGAGCGGGTCGACAAGCATCGAGTCGATCCGATAGGCCGGCTGCGGCCTGACGAAATTTCCGAACGGGAGCTCCTTCGTTGGTTTCGGCAAGTCGCTTTTCACATCGGGGAGGAAGAAGCTCCAGTCGACGCCCCATTCCGGCGGCAACGGTCGGAAGCCGTTCAGGCTCTGCACGTCGTCGCAGCTGAAGTTCGGCTTGAAGATGGCCAGCCGCTCCAGTGAATTCGTCTTTTGATGCGGTATCGCCGCGCTGAGCGAATAGCTCGGTCGGACCATGGAGTGACCGAACCGATAGGCCGCGACCGAGAATTCAACGGGCATGAACGGATAGCGCGCGGCTTCCGGCTTGTAGAACTGAATGTCCGGCTTGCCGCCATTGTAGACGGCATGGAACATCTTGTCCCCGACGATGCGCCGCACGAAGTCGTGCAACACCACCCATTGATAGTGCCACCGCACGATGCGCTGCGCCGTGTTGAAGGCCGCAAGCCCCGTGATGCCCGGGCGCTCGTTTCCCTTTGCAGTCGAGGGCTTGGCGAGATCGAGCATGATCCTGTTGTGAAAACGCTGCCACAGCACATGGATCTGCAGGACGATGTTGTTCTCGTCGTTCCGCTTGTCGCCGATGATGGCGCGGGGACAATCCTGGTGCGCATCTTCGACCTCGCCGCTCTCGTCGCGTGGCGCGCGCTGCACGTCAAAACGCTTCTTGCCCTTGAGGTAAGCCGGCGTCTTGTCGAAGCCCAGCTTGATGGTGAGATCCGGATTGTAGAGGTAAGGCTGATCCGCCGGACCGCGCCCGTATATGGAATCGAGATCGAGCCGGGCCGTGCGGAAATCCTCGGTCGCGTTGGGATCATTATCGCGGTCGAGATCGGATGCGGGATCGAAGGTGATGTCGTGGTCGATGAACTGCCCGAAATAGGTATAGCCCGCCATGATCGCCGGATTTTCATCCACCGGCTCGGCCTTGTCGATCGGAGCGCCGAGATCGCCGGTCTTGATCATGGTGGCGGCGATTGCCTTCATGACCTCCTGCTCCTGAGACAGGGTGTCACCGAAACGGGCACGGGCGAGTTCGGGGAACATCCGGCCGAACCGACCAAAACCTTCCGGATGGTAGGCCACCGCATCCAGACCGCGCTCGACACGTCCATGGCCTTGCGGCCGCTTCGCTTTGGCCTGTTCCGCTTGCTTATCGAGCAAGTGCTCCGCTTGCGCACGCGACTTCGTCATGTCCTGCATGGCTAAGGCTCCACAAATCGACGTTGGTAGAAATGGAATAATTGCAATTACAGGAGGATTTTATATCGAAAATATCATTGAGGTTGTCGGATGGATCACAATTGGGGACGATCCGCGCCGCCCCGGCTCCTGGCCGGTAACCGTTCCTATCGCCGTCGCACGGCTTGGCCTTGACCCCCGGCCCCATCGCGCGGTTTATGGTGATGCAATTTGCCTGTTTGCGGCCTGATTCCGGTATTATATGGGACCTGTTTCAGATCCCATTGCGCTGGCCCGAGATCGCATGTCGAAGCCCAAGTCCCTGTTCAGGGTGTTGACCGAGACCGGCCCGTTGATCGCGCTGGGGACGGCGCTTGCGATTCTGGTCTCGGTTGCGGGACCCGCCTCGGCGCAATTCTTCAATTTCCCCGGCTTCGGCGGCCCACCGCAGCGCCAGGCTCCGCCGCCACAGCGCGGCGGTGGAGGCGGCGGGTGGTTCGGCGGCGACTTCTTTGCGCCGTTCCAGCAGCAACAGCCGCAAGCGCCGCGCCAGGATTTTTCGCGTGCCCCCTCGCCCGCCAAACGCGACACCATTCCCGAGAAGAACGTGCTCGTGATCGGCGACGCCATGGCCGACTGGCTCGCTTACGGTCTCGAAGACGCCTACGCCGAGCAGCCCGACATGGGCGTGATCCGCAAACACAAGACCACGTCCGGCCTGATCAAGTACCAGCCGCGCGGCGAGCCCGCGGATTGGACGACCGCCGCAAGGGGCATCCTCGAGACCGAAAAGCCCGACGTGATTGTGGTCATGCTGGGCCTCAACGACCGCAGCGCGATCCGCGAGCCGGCCGCCGACAAGGCGGACAAGGCCGCCGCAGACAAGGACAAGAAGAACGACAAGGGTGCACGCGCCAAACAGCCGGCGAAGCCGGGGGACGCCAAGCCCGGCAACGACACCGCGGCCAAGCCGGACGACAAGCCTGCCGATGCCGATCTGCCGCAGGACGATGCCGACAATGCCGACACGCCGGCGGTCGCGCCGGAGAAGACCGCGCGCAATCCGAACGGCCTCTACGAATTCCGCGACGAGCGCTGGGTCGAGCTCTACGGCAAGAAGATCGAAGAACTCGCCGGCGTGCTCAAGAGCAAGGGCGTGCCGGTGCTCTGGGTCGGCCTGCCCGCGATCCGCGGTCCGAAGGGCACCGCGGACATGCTGTTCCTGGATTCGCTCTACCGGGAAGGCGCGGCCAAGGCCGGCATCACCTATGTCGATGTCTGGGACGGTTTCGTCGATGAGGCCGGCCGCTTCCTGCAGAAGGGCCCCGACTTCGAAGGTCAGATCCGCCAGCTCCGCAGCGGCGACGGCGTCTTCTTCACCAAGCCCGGCGCGCGCAAACTCGCGCACTATGTCGAGCGCGAGATCACGCGCCTGCTGGCAGGACGCTCCGGTCCGATCGCGCTGCCGAGCGAGCCGGCGACGCCGGACACCAGCGCCGAGCCCGGCAAGCCCGCGCCGCGGCCGCTGGCCGGGCCGATCGTGCCCTTGGTTGCAGCCTCGATCTCGACCGATCAATTGCTGGGTGGCCCGGGCTCGCGTCCCGCCGCCGTCGATGCGCTGGCCGCAAAGACGATGGTGAAGGGCGAGCCGCTGGCGGCTCCAGCCGGCCGTGCCGACGATTACGCCTGGCCGCGCCGGGAAGTCGGCCGCGAGCAAGCCAAGGGCGATACGCCTGTGGCCGCGACAACCCCTGACGGCGGTGCGGCTTCCCCCGCGCCGGGCGCAAACGCGACGATCGCGCCACAAAAACTCGCGCCGAAAAAGCCACCCGTGGTGCAGCAGCCGGCGCAGGCCCAACCATCGATGCGTGATTTCTTCGGCTTCGGCTCGCCGCAGCCCGCGCCTGCGCCGCGTCAACTGACGCCTGCGCCGCGCAACCCGAATCCAGCCTCAAATCCAGGCATTCCGCGTCCGCCGGGTAGCGTGGGGCGCTCGGCCGAAGTGTTCCGGTAAGCGAAGGTCCGTGTTACGGACGCCTGGCAGCACCCCTGGTGATGCGAGGCAGGGTAGGACCCGGCTCTCTCACCACATTCGCAAAGAATCGGCCCCGGCTCCGCAAAGCGGCGTTTTGCGCCGCTTTGCGACCGGGGCACGAAAGACTTGCCTAATTCAGGCCTAGTAGCGCCAGCGCGGCGGCGAGCGGCGAACCGGCCGAGACATCAGCAGCGCGAGCGCGAAGCCGATGCCACCGGCGACCATCAGTGCGCCGAGCGGATTGTCCTTCACCTTCTGGGAAATCGCCTGCGAGCCGTCACGGAAAGTATCGCCGCTGTTCTCATAGGCGTCCTTGGCGTAGCTGGCCGCAGTGTCCGTGGCGTCGCGCACGGCGTCCTTGGCCTGCCCGTAGAGATTCTGCACGGTGCCCGCGGCTTCCCGCGCCTTGCCCGATGCCTGCGTCTTGGAATCGCCAGCGATGTCTCCGATCGCGCTTTCCGCCTTACCTGCGTAGTCCTTTGCCGCTCCAACAATACGATCCGTATCCATGCTGCTCCTCCTCGGGTGTCAGCCGAAGTAACCGATCAGGTGCGGCGCGGTTCCACGCGACATCAAAAGTGTAGCCCTATAAAATCAGCCCGCCATCGACGACCAGCGTCTGTCCGACGACGTAGGACGACAGCGGCGAGGCCAGGAACAGGGCCGCGCCCGCCATATCGGCCGGCGTGCCCAATCGCCGCAGGGGAATGCGCGCGAGCGCGCCTTCGAGCCGCTTGGGATTGTCGGTCGTCACCTTCGTCATCTTGGTGTCGACGAGCCCCGGCGCGATGCCGTTGACGCGGATGCCATCTTCCGCCCAGGCCTCGCCCAGCGTCCGCGTCAATCCGACCGCACCGGTCTTCGAGGCGTTATAGGCGGGATTGCCCATGGTGGAATGATAGGCCGCGGTCGAGGACACCATGATCAGCGAACCCTTCGCATCCCGCAACATGGAATGAAACCGCGTCGCGCAAGCCATCAGGCTCATCAGATTGACCTCGACCACCTTGCGAAAACCGCTCATCTCGAATTCACCGCGGCGATAGAGCACCGCGCCCTGCGCCAGCACGAGCACGTCGAGCCGGTCGAAGGACGGCTTGAACGCCTCGATCGCAGCGGGGTTGCTGACGTCGAGCTGCGCATAGGCGAGACCGCTGAGATCGGAGCCTTCTTCAACTGAATATTCCGTCGCGTGAGCGCGCGTGCCGCAAACGGCGACAGCTGCGCCCCTCGTGCGAAATGCCTGCGCGATGCCGTTGCCGATCCCGCTCGAACCGCCGACCACCAGCACCTGCCTGCCTGAGAAATCGAGCTCGTTCGCCATTGCGGCCTCTCCCTTTGTCTTGCTTGTTTGACCTGTCTGCGGATCGATGCCAGCCTTGTCAATCATAACAAGAACAAGCGGGCTACCGAGGAAACAGCATGTCCGAGTTCAAGCAGCTCAGCCGGTCCGTCAAGGGCCTGACCGTTCTCGTCACCGGCGCCGCCAGCGGCATGGGGCGCGCCACCGCGCGGGTATTCGCCGCGGAGGGCGCCAACGTTGCCGTCACCGACCATGACGAGCAAGGCGCGCTCACCGTCGCGGAGCAGATCGCAGCAAGCGGCGGTACGGCAAAAGCCTGGACGCTCGATGTCGCCGACGGTGGCGAGATCAAGCGCGTGGTGAATGATGCCGCGGCACATTTCGGCGGGCTCGACATTGTCGTCAACAATGCAGGCATTTCCGTGCGCGTCGCGATCGACGACGACACTTATGAGGATTCCTGGGCCAAGGGCATTGCCGTGATGCTGACGGCGCATCCGCGCATCATCCGCGCCGCGCTGCCTTACCTGCGCAAATCGAATTGCCCGCGCATCGTCAACATCGCCTCGACCGAGGCGCTCGGCGCCACCGCATTGCACAGCCCCTATTCCGCTGCGAAGGGCGGCGTTGCGAGCCTCACCCGCTCGCTCGCCGTCGAACTTGGCCGCGAGGGCATCACCGTCAACTGCATCTGCCCGGGTCCGATCCGCACCGCCATCACCGACCGCATCTCGGAAGAGCACAAGACGACCTATGCCAGACGCCGCACCGCACTCGGCCGCTACGGCGATCCCGAGGAGGTCGCGCATATGACGCTGAGCCTGTGCCTGCCGGCGGCCTCGTTCCTTACCGGCGCGGTGATCCCGGTCGACGGCGGGTTGATGGCGCGGAATGCGTAGCATGGGAGCGTAGCCCGGTCAGCGATGCGCGGCGAGCGTTGACAAGTACGAGCGCGGGAGTAGTTTTTTCGTCGACAGAGCGGGACCAACCGCTCGCGGCACGCGGGAGAAAACGTCATGACGATCGCCATCCGGCAGCTTCAGAAGCATTTTGTCGGCGAGGTTTCCGGCCTCGATTTGCGAAAGCCCCTCACCGAGGCCGAGGCGCGCGAGGTCGAGGCCGCGATGGACACATACGCGGTGCTTGTTTTCCACGACCAGGACATCACCGACGAGCAGCAGATGGCCTTCGCGCTGAACTTCGGTCAGCGTGAGGATGCCCGTGGCGGCAACATTACCAAGGCCAGCGAATACCGCCTCAGTTCGGGCTTGAACGATGTCTCCAACCTCGGCAAGGACGGCAAGCCGCTGCCGAAGGATAGCCGCGCCAATCTGTTCAATCTCGGCAATTGCCTGTGGCACTCCGACAGCTCGTTCCGGCCGATCCCTGCAAAATTCTCGCTGCTGTCGGCGCGCGTGGTCAACCCGAAGGGCGGCAACACCGAATTCGCCGACATGCGCGCCGCCTATGATGCGCTCGACGACGAGACCAAGGCGGAGATCGATGACCTCGTCTGCGAGCACTCGCTGATGTATTCGCGGGGATCGCTCGGCTTCACCGAATACACCGACGAAGAGAAGGAGATGTTCAAGCCGGTGCTGCAGCGGCTGGTGCGGACGCACCCCGTGCATCGCCGCAAGTCGCTGTATCTCTCATCCCATGCCGGCAAGATCGTCGGCATGAGCGTGCCCGAGGGCCGGCTGCTGCTGCGCGACCTCAACGAGCACGCGACGCAGCCAGAGTTCGTCTACGTCCACAAATGGAAGCTGCATGACCTCGTGATGTGGGACAACCGCCAGACCATGCACCGCGTCCGCCGCTACGACCAATCGCAGCCCCGCGACATGCGCCGTGCCACGGTGGCAGGGACGGAGCCGACGGTGCAGCAGCAGGCGGCGGAGTAGCCGGGGGCAGGCTCCTCTGCAACCGGTGTCATCGCCCGGCTCGACCGGGCGATCCAGTAATCTGAGACGGTGTTGATTGTGTCGATCGGCTGCAGCCTACTGGATGCCCCGGTCAAGCCGGGGCATGACAGCGGTGGGTGCGGCGAAGACCGCCGCAGCCAACGCTACGCGTGCCCGGCCTCGTTCGAGAGCATGCCGGGATCGATGCCGATCTTGCGCAGGGCGCGTCCGTACTTGTCGTCGACGTCGTCACCGAAGATCAGATCCGCGTCCGCATCGCAGTGCAGCCAGCCGTTGCTCTGGATCTCGGTCTCGAGCTGGCCTGGCGCCCAGCCGGCATAGCCAAGCGCGAGGATGGCATGCTTGGGACCCGAGCCGTTGGCGATCGCGCGCAGGATATCGACCGTCGCCGTGAGACAGACACCGTCGTCGATCCGCAGCGTCGCGTTTTCGATATAGAAGTCGCTTGAATGGAGCACGAAGCCGCGGCCGGTATCGACGGGGCCGCCGCGCAGCACTTTCATGCTTTCGGCATTCTCAGGCAGCCTGATGTGCTCGCCCTTCTTGATGATGCCGAGCTGCTGCAACAGCTCGGGAAAATCAATGCTGCCGGCCGGATGGTTCACGATGATACCCATCGCCCCCTCCGCCGAATGGGCGCAGAGATAGATGACCGAACGTTCGAAGCGGGAGTCGCCCATGACGGGCATTGCGATCAGCAGCCGGCCGTCGAGATAACCGGCTGAACTGGGCAGCGCGGGCCCCTCGCCGCGGGTGCTTTCGCCCGTTCTTTTGCCTGTGGGAGCCATCGGTGAAGCACTCCGGTTTCAATTCCTATCCTGATGTCGGGCCGGGCTGCTGTCAAATCAAGGCTTGCAGGGGCGCGATTCAGATGGCTCCATCACAAGCAATTCAATGGTTTGCCCAGGGGTGACCCTGTAAAGACGTATCATGCTCACAAGAGTTCCCCTGCGTGCGGCGATTGGCGTCGCGACAACCCTGCTTGCGTCGTCGCTTGCCATCGCAGCTCGCGCCGATGACGCTTCGCCTTGGCAGCGCGACGGACATTCCGCGGTGCGATTGCTCGCGGGATCGCGCAGCGGCGCAGTCCTGCTCGGCGGTATTGCATTCCAGATCCAGCCAGGGTGGAAAACCTACTGGCGCATGCCCGGCGATTCCGGCGTCCCACCGCGGTTCGACTTCTCCAAATCGGACAACGTCGAAGCAGTGACGGTGATGTGGCCTGCACCGCAAAAATTCGACGACGGCGCCGGCGGTCATTCGATCGGCTATCACGACCAGATCGTGCTGCCCCTGCGCATCGTCGCCAAGGCGGCCGACAAGCCGGTGACGCTGCGCGCCGAAATCAACTACGCGGTGTGCGAAAAACTCTGCATTCCCGTCGAGGCCAGCGTCGAGCTCGGCTTCAACAGCGTCGCCTCGACCGAGGACGCGAATTTGCGTGCAGCACTCGACACGGTGCCCAAGCCCGCCAATATCGGCGATCCCAATCCGCTCACCATCCGCGACGTCAAGCGCGACGGGCCCAAGACCGTGCTGGTGGACGTCGTTGTGCCCGACAGCGGCAATGTCAATCTATACGTGGAAGGACCCACGCCCGATTGGGCACTGCCGATTCCGGAGCCGGTCAAGGACAGCCCGGCTGGCGTGAAGCGTTTCTCGTTCGAGCTTGACGGGCTGCCGCCGGGCGCCAAGCCCGATGGCGCCGCGCTGAAATTCACACTGGTCGGGCCCGAGAAGTCGTACGAGTTCAATACGAATCTGGAGTGAGTGCGAGCCGTCGTTCCCGTGACTGTCAGGACGACGGCGAGTGAGTTGCGCTGCTGGTGCCTCACATTTAGCTGTCGTCCCGGGGCGCGCAAAGCGCGAGCCCGGGACCCATAGCCACCGGCCGCGGTTTGGCGAAGACTCGCGGTTACCAGCATGCGTTACGACTTCTCCTTGGGGTTATGGGTCCCCGCCTTCGCGGGAGGACCCACTGAGTGTGGCGCGGCATTGCCGGCCCACCCAACCGAATCTTAACGAATGGTTGCTAATTCCCGAGTTGCCGCTGCCTGGGGATATTCGAATTGGCCGTGATGGATGCAGAACCCGCAACGCCCGGACCGGCCGCGCTGATCGCGCGGCTGCGGGCCAGGCTGACGGGCGGCTCGAGCGAGGCGTCACTGACGCGGCGACTGGCCGGCACAATCTTCATTATCCGCGTCATCAGCGCAGGCCTTGCCTATGTCTCGCAGGTGCTGCTGGCGCGCTGGATGGGCACGTCCGACTACGGCATCTATGTCTATGTCTGGACCTGGGTGCTGCTGCTCGGCAGCATGATGGATTTCGGCATCTCGGCCTCGGCGCAGAAAATCATTCCGGAATATCGCGCCAGCGGCGAGCAGGCGTTGCTGCGCGGCTTTCTCTCCGGCAGCCGCTGGCTGACTTTTGCGGTGTCGACACTGGTCTCGCTCGCCCTTGCCGGCATCGTCAGGCTGCTGTCGCCCTGGATCGACCCGGCCGAGGAGCTCCCGCTCTATATCGGCTGCATGACCCTGCCCGCCTTCGTCGTTGCCAACACCCAGGACGGCATCGCGCGCTCGCATGACTGGATGCAGCTCGGCCTGATGCCACAATTCATCATCCGCCAGGGACTGATCATCGGCATCACGGGCGCTGCCTTCCTGCTCGGCTACCATCTCGGCGCGGTCGCGGCGATGGTTGCGAGCGCCGGCGCGGTCTGGATCGCGATGTCCGGGCAGATGGTGGTGCTGAACCGCAAGCTCGCCAACCATATCGAGCCAGGTCCCAAGACCTATGACATCGGCGGCTGGCTCGCGGTCTCGCTGCCGATCCTGCTGGTCGAGAGCTTCTACCTGCTGCTGTCCTACACCGACGTGCTCGTGCTGCAGCAATTCCGCCCCTCCGACGAGGTCGGCGTCTACTTCGCGGTGGTGAAGACGCTGGCGCTGGTCTCGTTCATCCACTACGCGATGTCGGCGACCACGGCGCACCGCTTTGCCGAATACAACGCAAGCGGCGACAAGGCCCGGCTGTCGGCCTATGTCGCGCACGCCATCAACTGGACGTTCTGGCCGTCGCTGGCCGCGACCATCGTGCTGCTCGCGCTCGGCAAGCCGCTGCTCTGGCTGTTCGGACCGCAATTCGTGACCGGCTACGACATCATGTTCGTCGCCGCGATCGGACTCGTGGTGCGCTCCGCGATCGGGCCGGTCGAGCGGCTGCTCAACATGCTCGGCCAGCAGAAGATCTGCGCGCTCGCTTATGCGCTGGCCTTCGTCATGAACCTCGTGCTCTGCATCGCCCTGGTGCCGCGCTACGGCGGCCACGGTGCGGCGGCCGCGACCTCGATCTCGCTCAGCTTCGAGACGGTGCTCTTGTTCTGGATCGTGCGGCGGCGGCTTGGGCTGCACGTGCTGGCGTTTGGCAAATAGGCAAGTCGGATCGGCCCTTGCTTGTCCCCTTGGGGGAACGACTGTTTTGCAGCGCGCCCGGGAACAATCTGAAACACCTGTCCATTTCCGACGCGCAGTAGATTTTTTCTTATTCGGCACAAACGGTTGCGCCCGAGGGAAGGTTTATTCTACGTCGTATTGCCCAACCGACGAGATCAACCTAAGATTCCCCGGATATGTTCGATCCACTCTACGTCGCTTCCGGATTCGGCGTCGGCCTCCTTGTCGGGATGACCGGCGTGGGCGGCGGTTCGTTGATGACGCCGCTGCTGATCCTGCTGTTCGGTGTTCATCCCTCGACTGCGGTCGGCACCGATCTGCTCTATGCCGCCGCTACCAAGACCGGTGGCAGCGTGGTGCACGGCTGGGCGCGCAGCGTGTACTGGCCGGCGGTGCTGCGGCTCGCCTGCGGCAGCATTCCCGCGAGCGCGCTGACCTTGCTGGTGCTGTGGAAGCTCGATCTCAGAAGCGATTCCGAGCGCAGCCTGATCAATCTGGTGCTGTGCTTCGCGCTGCTGCTAACCGCGACCTCGCTGATCTTCCGCAAGTCCATCATGGAGCGCTATCGCGGCCGGCTCGAACAGGTCGACGAGCGCACCACAGGGATTGCGACCGTCGTCACCGGCATCGTGCTCGGCGTGTTGGTGTCGATTTCGTCCGTCGGCGCCGGTGCGGTTGGCGTCACGGTGCTGCTGCTGCTCTACCCGCGCCTGCCGATGGCAACCATCGTCGGCTCCGACATTGCTCATGCGGTGCCGTTGACGCTGGTCGCCGGCATCGGGCACTGGGCGCTCGGCGACGTCGATTGGGCGCTGATGGGCGTGCTGCTGATGGGCTCGCTGCCCGGCATCATCCTCGGCAGTTACAGCGCAACGCGGGTGCCGGAGACGGTGCTGCGGCTGACGCTCGCCAGCGTGCTGTTCGTGGTCGCCGGCAAGATCATGTTTGCGGAGTTGGACCTGTCGTCGGCGTTCGTGACCGCGCTGGCCTGGACGCATTGAGCGGAGCGGCCAGCGCCTCGGTCCCAGTCTCGGTGGGCAAAGCGAAGCGTGCCCACGTTCTTTCTCGATCACCGAGAATGGTGGGCACGGCGCTAACGCGCCTTTGCCCACCCGACCGCACCTCGTTTCCGGCCTTTACTCCGCCGTCCAGCCGCCGTCGATCGAGAGATTGGTGCCGGTGATCTGGGCGGCATCATCGCCGCACAGGAACAGTGCCAAGGCCGCGACCTGCTCGGATGTCACGAATTCCTTGGTCGGCTGCGCGTCGAGCAGCACGTCGTTAATGACCTGGTCACGCGTCAGATTGCGCGCTTTCATCGTGTCGGGGATCTGCTTCTCCACCAGCGGCGTCCAGACGTAGCCGGGGCTGATGCAGTTGCAGGTGATCTTGTGGGTCGCAACCTCCAGCGCCACGGTCTTGGTGAGACCGGCGATGCCGTGCTTGGCCGAGACGTAGGCCGACTTAAAGGGCGAGGCGACCAGCGAATGCGCCGATGCGGTGTTGATGATGCGGCCCCAACCCTTCTTCTTCATGCCGGGCACCGCTGCGCGGATGGCGTGAAAGGCCGAGGACAGGTTGATGGCAATGATCTGGTCCCACTTCTCGAGCGGAAACTCCTCGATCGGCGAGACGAACTGGATGCCGGCATTGTTGACGAGGATGTCGACCGAGCCGAACGTCTTCTCGCCGAGCGCGATCATGCCGGCGATTTCGGCCGGCTTGGTCATGTCGGCCGGCGAATAGATCGCCTTGACGCCGAACTCGGACTCGATCTTGGAGCGTTCCTTCTCGATGTCCTCCGGCGAGCCGAAGCCGTTGATGACGACATTGGCGCCGGCGGCGGCGAAGGCGCGTGCGTAAGCGAGCCCGATGCCGCTGGTGGACCCGGTCACGACGGCGTTCTTGCCTGACAGACTACCCATTCTATTCGCTCCTTTTTGCCGGGGGCGCGGAGACGTCCCCCGTGAGATCGTAGGTCACCATGGTCTCGCCGGATTGCGGCCGCTCGAGCCAATCCTTGTGGCGCATCGACAGATGCACGTCGTGCACGCCGGCTTCCCAATGCTCGACCATGGCGACATGCGAGAAGTCGTAATCCTTGGACGAGGATTCGTAGTTCTTGCTGCGGTAGATCAGATGCACCACGGTGACGGTGCTTTCACGCGATACCTTCGCGAGGAATTCGACGGAAGGGTCGTTCTTCAGATAATCGGGCAGTTTGGAAATCAGGTCGCGCACGGCCCGGCGGGCATTGTGCAACTGCCTGTTCTTGTCGGTGTTCATCCGCGTACGGCTGGAGAAGCGAATGTCCTTTTCACGCTCGGTGGCCTCGAGCAGCGAGGTCGGCAAATCGCCGCGGGCGGAGAACAGGTCGACCTGGAAGATCAGCATGTCACGATCCACCTCGGCATCGAGCACATAGTCGAGCGGCGTGTTGGAGGCGATGCCGCCGTCCCAGTAATGCTCGCCGTCGATCACGACGGAGGGAAAGCCCGGCGGCAGCGCGCCGGAGGCCATGATGTGCTCGGGGCCTATGGTCTTGCCGAGCTTCTTGAACTCGTAATTGTCGAAATATTTGAAGTTGCCAGAGGTGACGCTGACCGCGCCGACCGACAGACGCGTCTTGAGGTCATTGATGCGATCAAAATCGACCAGACGCTCCAGCGTCTTCTTCAGGGGCGCGGTGTCGTAATAGCTCTCGGCCTGCGGACTGCCGGGCGGCCAGAGCGGCGCCGGCGGTATCCGCGGCGTGAAGAAGCCGGGCACGCCGAAGGTCGCGATCAGCGCAGCGCTGGTGGAGTTGAACAGTTCACGGCTGTGGTCGCTCTTGCCGATCGGTTTCCACGGCACCGGCGCGGAGACCATCTCCCAGAATTCCTTGAGCCGCTTGACACGCGTCGGGCCCTCATTGCCGGCGATGATGGCGGCGTTGACCGCGCCGATCGAGATGCCGGCGACCCATTCCGGCTCGAAGCCCTGGCCGCACAGCGCCTGATAGGCGCCGGCCTGATAGGAGCCAAGCGCGCCGCCGCCCTGCAGGACCAGGACGCGTTGGGCATTGGCGGGGATGCTGGCGAATTCCGGGCTATGATCAGTCATAAGGGAACAATAGCAAATGGCGCGCCACCGTGGCGACCCTCCGCCGCGGGGTCAATGCATGCCGGGATCAAGTCTGGCTTACCGTTCCGTCGAGGCCAGGATCATGGTCCAGAACACCTTGTATTTGGTGCCGGGAGCATAGCTCGCCGCGATGCCCAATTTTGTGACACCGCTCTTGAGCATATTGGCGCGGTGGGGCGGCGAGTCGCGCCAGCCTGAGAACGCTTCCGCCAGCGTATGATAGCCGGCCGAGATGTTCTCGACCGCCACGGTCGCGGGATAGCCGCCGGCGGCAAGGCGCTTGGCCAGCGGTGCGCGGACGTCGTGGTCCATCTTGTTGGCTGCCGCCATGGCATTGGACTGGGATTCGGCAAGCCGCATCAGGTCGGGGTCGATGACGACGGTGCCGAGCGCGTTGTTCTGGCGGTATTGCGAGATCATGATCGCGGCCGCCTGCGCATCGAGCTTGGAGCCCGGGACCGCCATATCGGCATACATGGACGGCTGCTGCTGGATCGGCGTCTCGTTGCCGGCACAGCTGGCGAGAAGCAAAGCAATGAGTATCGCGGCCGCAGCGCGCATAGAAGAGCCCCCGAATGAGGGGCCGTTGTTGCATACCAACCGTGGCTGAAAGGTGAATTTTGATGAAAATTCGACCTGCCCCGGCGGCTCAAGCGCCCGCAAATATCCGGTAACGGCGGGGCTCGAGGCCGACAGTGTCGCCGGCGCGCAGTTCCTTGTCGCGGGGGGCGTCGATCTCGATGGTCTCGCCGCCGGACAATGCGACCTCGGCACGCTGCACGGGACCGAAATTGCGGACGTGTCGCACGGCGCCTTCAAAGGCGCCGCTGCCGGGGGGCCCGACCAGCATGTCATGCCGCCGAACGAACAGCTTTGACGCGCCAGGCGCAAGCCCGTCCGCCGCCAGCCGAAGTGGCCGGTCGCCAAGCCTGATCACGCCGCCTTCGACCTGGACCGGCAGCTCGATGGATTCGCCGATGAAGCTGTGAACGAACGCGCTTGCCGGGCTTTCATAGACGTCGCCGGGCGAGCCGATCTGCTCGATCCTGCCCTTGTCCATGACGACGACGCGGTTGGCGACTTCGAGCGCCTCCTCCTGGTCGTGGGTGACGAAGATGGAGGTGACGTTGATCTCGTGATGCAGCGAGCGCAGCCATTTGCGCAATTCCTTGCGCACCTTGGCGTCGAGCGCGCCGAAGGGCTCGTCGAGCAGGAGGATGCGCGGCTCGATCGCGAGCGCACGGGCGAGCGCGATGCGCTGGCGCTGGCCACCGGAAAGCTGGCTCGGGTAGCGATCGGCGAGCCAGTCGAGCTGCACGAGGTCGAGCAACTCCTTCACCCGGGTACGTATCGCAGCCTCGTCTTTCCGGACCGCGCGCGGCTGCACGCGCAGGCCGAAGGCGACGTTCTCGAACACCGTCATGTGGCGGAACAGCGCGTAGTGCTGGAACACGAATCCGACATGCCGCTCGCGCGCGCCCTGCGCGAGCGCGTCTTCGCCGTTGATGAGGACCTCGCCGGAATCGGGCCAGTCGAGTCCCGCAACGATCCTGAGCAGCGTGGTCTTTCCCGACCCTGATGGACCGAGCAGTGCCACCAGCTCGCCGCTCTCGACCTTGAGATCGACGCCGTCGAGCGCCTTGAAGCTGCCAAACGTCTTGACGAGATTTCTGACTTCAATGGTCATTTGCGTCTTGCCCCTCGTCCAGATGTCGTTCCAGAACGGCTTTTGCGATCAGCGTGATCAGTGCCAGCATCGCAAGCAGCGAGGCGATCGCGAACGCGGCGACGAACTGGTATTCGTTGTAGAGGATCTCGACCAGCAGCGGCATCGTGTTGGTCTCGCCGCGGATATGGCCGGAGACCACGGAGACCGCGCCGAACTCGCCCATCGCGCGGGCGTTGCAGAGCAGGACGCCGTAGAGCACGCCCCATTTGATGTTGGGCAGCGTGACGCGGACAAAGGTCTGCAGGCCAGTAGCACCGAGCGAGATCGCGGCCTCCTCCTCCTGCGTGCCCTGCTCCTGCATCAAGGGGATCAGCGCGCGCGCCACGAACGGGAAGGTGACGAAGGTGGTGGCCAGCGCGATGCCGGGCACCGCGAACAGGATCTGGATGTCGTGATCCCTGAGCCAGCCGCCGAAATAGCCCTGCGCGCCAAACAGCAACACGAAAACGAGGCCGGAGATCACCGGGCTCACCGAGAACGGCAGATCGATCAGCGTGATCAGGAAGGTCTTGCCCGGGAAATCGAATTTTGCAATCGCCCAGGCGGCGACGAGGCCGAAGACGAGGTTGAGACCGACTGAAATGGCAGCGACCAGCAGCGTCAGCCTGATCGCCGCCAGCGCCTCGGGCTCGGCGAGTGCGGCGAAATAGGCGGCGATCCCCTTCGAGAACGCGTGTGCAAACACCACGACCAGCGGCAACACGACGAAGACAGTGAGAAACGTGATCGCGATCGTGATGATGACGATGCGCACGGCCTTCGGCTCGGTGCGCAGATTGTCCCGCGCGAGGGCTTCACGTGCGCGGGCCCTTTCGTCGGATGAGGTGAGCGGGCCTGAATGAGCGATCTGCATCGTCATGGTCCGCCCTCAGCGCGCGGGAATCCGACTCTGCGCCCAGCGCTGGAGCCGGTTGACGGCAAAGATGATGACGAAGGAGACGACGAGCATGACAACCGCGATCGCAGTGGCATCGGCGTAGCGGAATTCGGAGAGACGGATCACGATCAGGAGCGGCGCGATCTCGGAGACGTTCGGCAGATTGCCGGCGATGAAGATCACCGAGCCGTATTCGCCGACCGCGCGCGCGAAGGCGAGCGCGAGGCCGGTGAGCAGGGCCGGCGCGAGCGAGGGCAGGATCACGCGGATGATGGTCTGCCAGCGGCTGGCGCCGAGGCTGCCCGCGGCTTCCTCGATCTCGGGGTCGAGATCCTGCAGCACCGGCTGTACCGTGCGCACCACGAAGGGGATGCCGATGAAGATCATGGCGACGAAGATGCCGATCGGCGTGAACGCCACCTTGATGCCGAGCGCCGCGAGCGGCGCGCCCAGCCAGCCCTTTTCGGCGAACAGAGCGGTCAGCGCGACGCCGGCGACCGCCGTAGGCAACGCGAACGGCACGTCGACGATCGCATCGAACAGGCGCCGCCCAGGGAAGCGGTAGCGCACCAGTGCCCAGACAATGATGCTGCCCATGACGAGATTGACGCAGGCTGCCGCGAAGGCGAGTCCGAAGGACACGCGCAACGCGTTCAGAGTGCGGCGGCTGGAGAGGATATTCCAGAATTGCTCGGGGCTGAGCTCGAGCGATTTCAGGAACAGGCCGGCGAGCGGGATCAGGATGATGATCGACAGCCAGGAAAGCGTCAGTCCCATGGTGAGACCGAAGCCCGGCAATGTCCGGCGTCGTGCTGCGAGTGCGCTCACCAGGCCCCCTGCTTAAACCTCCGAGGACAGCGCCCGATCAGTTCTTGTAAATCTGATCGAAGACGCCGCCATCGCCAAAATGTTGCTTCTGCGCCTTTGTCCAGCCGCCGAAAACGTCGTCGATCGTGAACAGCTCGACCTTTGCGAAGGAGTTTTCGTACTTCTTGGCAACCTCGGCATCGCGCGGACGATAGAAGTTGCGTGCGGCAATTTCCTGTCCTTCCTTGGAATACCAATACTGGAGGTAGGCATCGGCGGCGTTGCGGGTGCCTTTCTTGTCGGCAACCTTGTCGACGATTGCGACGGGCGGCTCGGCGAGGATCGAGAGCGGCGGCGCCACGATCTCGAACTTGCTGGCGCCGAACTCCTTCAGCGCGAGATACGCCTCGTTCTCCCAGGCGAGCAGCACGTCGCCGACGCCGCGCTCTACGAAGGTCACGGTCGCGCCGCGTGCTCCGGTATCCAGGACCGGCACCTGCTGGTAGAGCTTTCCGATGAAATCTTTGGCCTTCTCGGCCGAGCCGTATTTCTTCTGCGCAAAGCCCCAGGCCGCAAGATAATTCCAGCGCGCACCGCCCGACGTCTTCGGGTTCGGCGTGATCACGGCGACGCCCGGCTTGATCAGATCGTCCCAATCCTTGATCGCCTTCGGATTGCCCTTGCGCACCAGGAACACGATGGTGGAGGTGTAGGGCGACGCATTCTGCGGCAACCGCTTCTGCCAATCCGTCGCCGTGAGGCCCTTGTTCGCGATCGCGTCGATGTCGTAGGCGAGCGCGAGCGTCACTACATCGGCCTGCAATCCATCGATCACGCTGCGGGCCTGCGAACCGCTGCCGCCATGAGACTGCTTGATCTCGACGCTCTTGCCGGTCTCCTTCTGATAGGCGCTCGCGAACGCCTTGTTGAATTCGGCATAAAGCTCGCGCGTCGGATCATACGAGACGTTGAGCAGATTGACGTCAGCCGCGAGAGCCGCGCTTGCCAAAAGACCTGCCGCGATGAGTCCTGCGGCGAGCGCAACGATACGACGCATCATGTCCATCTCCATTCACTTCATTGACGTCGGTGTCAGCGAAGGAAGGCGAAACTCGCGGCGAAACGCGCTCAAGTCAACGAAACCGGATTTTCTTGTTCGCGAGCCCGCAGCGTGGCTGTGCTACGAAATCTTCATCGTGTGGATGCCGCATTCTGTCTTGGCCCGGCCGCGCCAGCGACCGGCGCGTTCATCCTCGCCTTCGGCCGTTCGGCTCGTGCAAGGCATACACCCAACCGACAGGAAACCGGAGGCGGCCAGTGGATGACGCGGCAATTTGGCGCGGACGAAGATGGCCTCGAGTTCCTCGCGCGAGACGTTGGCGAAGGGATTGAACTTCAGCCGCACGCCATCGTCTTCGACCACGGGAATGTCGGCGCGCGCATTGCCTTGGAAGCGCTTGCGGCCATTGAGCCAGGCCGAGAACGGCTTCAGTGCCCGCGCCAGCGGCTCGACTTTACGAATGCGGCAGCAGGCATCGGGATCGGAGAACCAGAGATCGCGGTCTGCGTCCTCGCGCGCCAACGTCTCTTCCATAGGCTTGATCGAGCGGACGTCCTTCAAGCCAAGCGTCGCAATCAACGTGTCGCGATAGGCCAGCGTCTCCTCGAATAGCCAGCCGGTGTCAAGGAAGATCACGGGGATGGCGGGGTCGACATCCGCCATGACTTTCAGCAGCGTCGCCGATTCCGTTCCGAAGGACGACACCAACGCCAGCTTTTCGCGCCCGACCGTTTTCAGCGCCGCGGCGATGATCTCCGCGGGCGAAGCATCGCGCAACGCGCGATCAAGCTCCGCCACGGAGGGCAGCGCAGAAACGGACACTGACGAAACCTGAGGCGCGATCGCGTTCACGTGCCGACGCCTTCGGAATGACGCAGCTGCATGCGCCGGTGCAAGGCCGTGATGCGGCCGTCGCCGGTCGGCTGGTAGAACACCGAATAACGCTTCGCGGTCTGCATGAAGGCTTCCGCGTCGGCCTGCTTCTTCACCTCGAACGAGTCGAAGCCGGCGCGCAGCATGAACACGAACTGGTCGCGCAGCACCTGGCCGGTGGCGCGCAGTTCGCCGCGGTAATTGTAACGCTCGCGCAGCAGGCGGGCCTGGCTGTAGGCGCGGCCGTCTCGGAAGGTCGGGAACACCAGCGCGACCACCGCGAGCTTGCCGAGATAGGGCACGAGTTCGCTGATGTCCCGGTTGTTCGGCCAGATCACGCCGACCTTGCCGGCGCGCTTGAGCAGCACGTCGGCCTCGCCGATGAAGCGCTCGGCCGGCACCAGGATGTCGCCGCCCTCGGGCAGAGGCGTGTCGACGGCCAGCTTGGCGAAGCTGTCGTCGGCGATCTTTCCGCCGTTAACGAGTGGCATAAACGCGCTCCTTGAAAGGTTCGACGCCGAGGCGCTTCACTGTATCCATGAACAGCTCATCCGGCCGCTCGCGCAGCGCCAGATAGGCTTCCACGATGTCCTCGACGACGTCGGCGACCTCGTCGAACTTGACGCCTGGCCCGATCAGGTTCCCGAGCGCCGCGTTCTCGTCAGCACGGCCTCCGATGGTGATCTGATAGACCTCCTCGCCGTTCTTCTCGACGCCGAGAATGCCGATATGGCCGACATGGTGATGACCGCAGGCATTGATGCAGCCTGAGATGTTGATGTGGAGCCTACCGATCAGGTTGGCGAGCTCGTGGTTGGCGAACCGCCGCGTCAATTCCTGCGCGATCGGGATCGACCGCGCATTCGCCAGCGAGCAATAATCGAGGCCGGGGCAGGCAATGATGTCGGTGATCAGGTTGACGTTCGGCGTCGCCAGGCCAAGCTTATCGAGCGCCTTCCACAACGCCGGCAAATCTCGCTTGGCGACGTGCGGCAGCGCCAGGTTCTGCTCGTGGCCGACGCGGATTTCGCCGAAGGAATATTTGTCGGCAAGGTCGGCCAGCGCATCCATCTGCTCGGCGGTCGCATCGCCGGGAGGGGCACCGATCGGCTTCAGCGAGACGGTGACGATGGAATAGCCCTGCACCTTGTGGGGAGCCACCGAGTTCTTGCGCCACGCCTCGAAATCGGGATCGGCGGCCGCCTGCCGCAGCTCGTCCGGCATGTGCGGCAGCTTTTCGTAGGCCGGATAGCTAAAGCGCGAGCGGATGTCCTCGATCACCTCGTCGTCGATCTGGAGCGAGGAGTCGCGGATGTGCTGCCACTCTTCCTCGACTTCGCGGGAGAACTTCTCGATGCCCAACTCGTGCACCAGGATCTTGATGCGCGCCTTGTAGATGTTGTCGCGGCGACCGTACTGATTGTAGACCCGCAGGATCGCCTCGATGTAGCTGAGGATGTCGCGGCCATGGACAAAATGCTTGATCGTCTTGCCGATGAACGGGGTGCGACCGAGACCGCCGCCGACCAGCACCTCGAAGCCGGTTTCGTCCTTCTCGTTCTTGATCAGGCGCAGACCAATGTCGTGGATCTTGATCGCGGCCCGGTCGTGATCGGATGCGGTGATCGCGATCTTGAACTTGCGCGGCAGGAACGAAAACTCCGGATGCAACGTGGTGTGCTGGCGGATCAGCTCGGACCAGATGCGGGGATCTTCGATCTCGCCGGGAGCGACGCCGGCCCACTGGTCCGACGTGACGTTGCGCATGTTGTTGCCGGAGGTCTGCATCGCATGGATGCCGACCTTGGCGAGGTCTTCCAGCGCGTCCGGCAGCTCGGCGAGCTTGATCCAGTTGAACTGGATGTTCTGCCGCGTGGTGAAATGGCCGTAGCCACGGTCGTATTTGCGCGCGACGTGGGCAAGCGCCCGCAGCTGGTTCGACGCCAGCGTCCCGTAGGGAATCGCGACGCGGAACATGTAGGCGTGCAGTTGCAGATAGACGCCGTTCTGCAGGCGCAGGATCTTGAATTCGTCCTCGGTGAGTTCGCCGGACAGGCGCCGTTTCACCTGGTCGCGGAACTCCGAGACGCGCTCGTTGACGAGCGTGCGGTCGATTTCGTCGTAAGCATACATAAGAAAGCGCCTTAAACCTGGGCCGACTGTCCGATGGTCACACCGGTGCGACGAATTTGTTCGCGCAGATTGCCGGGTTCGATCTTGCCGTCCGCGCCGACCTGCACAGGGGCGATATAGGGACCGATCGCGCCGACGTCATCGGCGACGGCCTCCGCTAGCAACGCCTTGGCCTCATCGGAGTTGCGCACGATCGCGGCTTCCGAAAGGTCCGCGGACCATCTCTTCGCGGCGGTACGATACACCACGATGCCATCCCAGGTCCGGTTGGCGGTCACGACCGAGGGGCCGGCGATCTTGATCTTCTTCTGCTCGAGCGGGGAGGTCATTCGGCTGCATCCAATAGGTCAGAGATGATTTGTTTCGGGGTTTTTTCGAGAGTGTCGCCGCGAAGCGAGCCGGCATGCCGGACCACGTCGCCGATGATGAGAATGGCGGGACCGCCGCTGATCCGCCGCACCAGTTCGGGAAGGTCGCGCAGCGTGCCGATGGCGCCTTGCGCATCGGGACGCGTCACGCGCGCGAACACGCCGACCGGCGTCTCCGGCGAACGGCCTGCAGCGAACAGGCCGGCGCACACTGCAGGCGCGGCAGTCATGCCCATGTAGACCACCACGGTCATCTTGGTGTCGGTCAGGGTCGACCAGTCCACCGCTTCCGCATCGCTCGCCTTGTGGGCGGTCAGGAAGGTGATGCGGGTTGCCTCCTGGCGGTAGGTGAGCGGCACCTCGAAATGGGCTGCGCCGCCAAGGCCGGCGGTGATGCCGGGAATGATCGAATAGGCAACACCGGCCGCACGCAGGGCTTCGACCTCTTCACCGCCACGACCGAACACGAAGGGATCGCCGCCCTTCAGACGCACGACGCGCTGACCGGCTTGCGCGGCCTCGATCATGCGCTGGTTGATGGCGTCCTGGCCGATGCCGGGCTTGCCGACACGACGGCCGACGGCAACGCGCGCGGTGTCGCGGCGGATGCGGTCGAGAATCTCAGGCGAAACCAGTTCGTCATGGAAGACGATGTCGGCGTCCTGCAATGTGCGCAGCGCCTTGATGGTGAGAAGATCGGGATCGCCGGGTCCGGCACCGACCAGCGCAACCGAGCCCTCCGGCTTGTCGGCACGCGCGAATTCGGTGGGATCGGCAATCGCCTTGAGCGCAGCAACCGCCTCGCTCCTGCGACCGCCGAGCACGGCGGCGCCAATCGAACCGTCGATGACGCGCTCCCAGAACCGGCGGCGCAACGGAAACTCGGCGATGCGCTCGTTGACGGATTTACGAAAGCCGCCGATGAACTCGGCGAGTTCACCAATACGGGCGGGCAGCAACGCCTCGATCTTCTCACGCACGCGCCGTGCCACGACGGGCGACGTGCCGCCGGTGCCGATCGCGACCACGACATCGCCGCGATCGACGATCGCGGGAAAGATGAAGCTGGAATGTTCGAGATCATCCATGACGTTGACGGGCAGGCCGAGCGCCTTGGCGCGGACCGACATCGCCACGCCGACATCGCCTGCGCCGGCGCAGACGACCGCGATGACTCCTGCGAGTTCGGCCGTAAGCGGATCCCCCGTCGCGATCTCGGTGCGCGCCGCGTCCTCGGAGTTCAGACCCAAGTCTAGATTGCCATCGATCGCATGTACGCGGAGACGCGCACCGGCCGCAGAGAGCACGCGCAGCTTGGCGCGCAAAAGCTCTCCCGCGCCGATGAGAACCACCGGACCGGCCTTGAGATCGAGAAACACCGGCAAGAACCGCATGCGATACCCGCTTCCCCACATCCGGGGTTGACTGGAATTATTTTCTATATATGTGTCGTTTCGAGCGCGCAAAGAGAAAATTTTTTCTTCTCCTGCGTAACGCAACTATAGAATTTTCGCCTCCAGACGCAAAGTGGCAGAGATGCATCTTCTCAGGTCCGATTCCGGCGCAAATGGGCTGGGCTTCACCGTTCCCGTTTCCACGCAAATTCCGGTCACGCAGACTGCTCCCAGCATGGACCATCTCGACCAGTTGGAGGCACAGAGCATCTACATCTTCCGCGAGGCATTTGCCCGCCTGAAGAAGATCGCCCTGCTGTGGTCGCTCGGCAAGGACTCCAACGTCATGATCTGGCTGGCGCGCAAGGCGTTTTTCGGCCGGGTTCCATTCCCGGCGCTGCATGTCGACACCGGCAAGAAATTTCCGGAGATGTACCGCTTTCGCGATCACTACGGCAAAGAATGGGAACTCGATCTGCGCGTCGAGCCATGCCCGCCCATCGATGCCGTCGATCCGACGCTGCCACCGGCTGCGCGCTCCGCTGCGCGGAAGACCGAAGGCCTCAAGATGGCGCTCGCCAAATACGGCTTCGACGGCTTGATCGCCGGCATCCGCCGCGACGAGGAGGCAACGCGCGCCAAGGAGCGCGTGTTCTCGCCACGCGGGCTTGAAGGCAATTGGGACGTGCGCGACCAACCGCCGGAATTCTGGGACCATTTCAACGCCTCCCCGCCACAGGGCGCGCATTTGCGTATCCATCCGATCCTGCATTGGACCGAGGCCGACATCTGGGCCTACACCAAGCGGGAGAACATCCCGATCATCCCGCTGTATCTCGCCAAGGACGGCAAGCGTTATCGCTCGCTGGGGGATCAGGACATCACCAATCCGGTCGCGTCGACCGCGTCCAATATCGACGAGATCCTGATCGAACTCGAGCAGACCAAGGTGCCGGAGCGCGCCGGCCGTGCGCTCGACCACGAGACCGAGGACGCCTTCGAGCGCCTGCGCGTCGCCGGCTATCTCTGATCCCAGCACGCGAGCGCGACATGAACATGATCGTCACCCCCGCCCCGCCCGCCACCCCGAACGGCACGACGCGACCGCAGGTCCGCATCGTCATCGTCGGCCATGTCGACCACGGCAAATCGACGCTGGTCGGCCGCCTCTTGCACGAGACCGGCAGCCTGCCCGACGGCAAGCTGGAAATGCTCAAGGCCGTCAGCGCGCGGCGCGGCATGCCGTTCGAATGGTCGTTCCTGCTCGACGCGCTGCAGACCGAGCGCGACCAGGGTATCACCATCGACACCACGCAGATCCGCTTCCGCACCAATTCGCGCGACATCGTGCTGATCGACGCGCCCGGCCACGCCGAATTCCTGCGCAACATGATCACCGGCGCCTCGCAGGCCGACGGCGCGGTGCTGATCATCGACGCGCTCGAAGGCGTGCGCGACCAGACGCGGCGCCACGGCTATCTCCTGCATCTGCTCGGCGTGAAGCAGGTTGCGATCGTCGTCAACAAGATGGACCGCGTCGACTTCTCCGCAGAGCGTTTCGAGGAGATCAGCGACGAGATTTCCGCGCATCTGAACGGCCTCGGCGTGAAGCCCACGGCAGTGATCCCGATCTCGGCGCGCGACGGCGACGGCGTTGCTGATCGTACCGACCGGATCGGATGGTACAAGGGTCCGACGGTGGTCGAAGCGCTCGACGCTCTTGAGCCGGCTTGGCCGCTGGAAGCGCTGGCGCTGCGACTGCCGGTGCAGGCGATCTATAAGTTCGACGACCGCCGCATCGTGGCCGGCCGGATCGAATCCGGCAGCTTCATTGCCGGCGACGAGATCGTAATCATGCCGGCCGGCAAGATCGCCAAAATCAAAAGCGTCGAGAGCTGGCCGGTTACGCCGGTGGCGGGACGGCAGGGCGCCGGCCGCTCGGTCGGCATCACGCTCGACCGCGAATTGTTCATCGAGCGCGGCGATATCATTTCGCATGTGAGCGCTGCGCCGCGCGAGACGCGGCGGCTACGCGCCCGCATCTTCTGGCTGCACGACAAGCCGCTCGCCAAGGGCGACCAGCTGCTAGTTCGCTGCGGACCGAAGGAAAGCCGCGCCACGGTGGTGGCGATCGAAAAGGCGGTCGATCCGGGCGAGCTATCGAGCGTCGAGAACAAGGCGATCGGCCGTAACCACGTCGGCGAGATCGACATCTCGCTGTCGAATCCGATTGCCACGGATCCCTACACCGAGAATCCGCGCACCGGACGCCTTGTGATCGAAATCTCGGGGCGCATCGCCGGCGGCGGCCTCGTGCTGTCGGTCGATGCCGGCCAGCGCGCCGTGCCGGTCGACATCGTGCCGGTGGAATCCGCGCTGCGTCCCGATGAACGCTCCGCCCGCTATCGGCACAATGGCGCCGTGGTCTGGCTCACCGGCCTGCCCGCCTCGGGCAAGTCGACACTCGCCAAGGCGCTGGAGCGGCGGCTGTTCAGCAATGGCGGCTCGCCGGTCCTGCTCGACGGGGACACGCTGCGCGCCGGGCTCAATAGCGATCTCGGTTTCTCTGCGGCCGATCGCAGCGAGAACATCCGCAGGCTTGCCGAAGTCGCCACCCATCTCGCACGCAACGGCCATATCGCTATCGTCGCGGCGGTCTCACCCGCCCGCGAGGACCGCGCCATCGCGCGGCGCATCGCCGACGCAGCGTTCCGCGAGATCCATGTCGCGACACCGGCAGAAGTCTGCGAGGATCGCGATCCCAAGGGACACTACAAGAAGGCCCGCGCCGGCGCGCTGGCGTCGTTCACCGGCATCGGCAACGACTACGAGCGGCCTGAGGCCGCCGAACTCGTGATTGATACCTCGACGCGGACGGTTGCCGAGGCGGCGGACGAGATCGAACAGATGCTGAAGACGACCGGTGTGCTGTTCGACGAGGTCGTGGACCTCGCGGCGAATATTTGAGGCCGTCCTACTCCGCTGTCATCGCCCGGCTTGACCGGGCGACCCAGTATTGCAGGGACAGTGTCGGGTTACAGAGAAGGCGCGGCGTCCTGAATTCCTTGCTTGCCGCCTACGCTGAAGCTTCGGCGCTCTTGGACTTCAACCCCGGCGAAGCCTTGGCGCAGCCGGGTCGCGGGGAATGACAGCGCCACGCCGACCTCCCCTCTCTCCTTGACATTTTGACAGACCTTTAGGGGTCTTCTCACCGCCCTGATTTTGAGGCTAATAAGGCCCCGAAAGCCGTCCTTCATGGGCGCATTTTGCTGCCTATCGGGTCAAAAGCAGCCAAAAACAGCCATTTCCAACAAGAAAGCCCATCATGAAACGCGTCGACGCCCACGGATTGAAGATCGCCACTGTTCTGTTCGATTTCATCGCCAACGAAGCGGCCCCGAAAACGGGGATCGCGCCTGATACCTTCTGGGCGGGGCTTGCCGCCATCATCAAGGATCTGGGGCCGAAGAATCGCGCGTTGCTGGCGGTGCGCGACACGCTGCAGACCAAGATCGACGACTGGCACCGCGCCAACAAGGGCAAGGCGTTCGACCTCAATGCCTATACCGCCTTCCTGAAGGAGATCGGCTATCTCGTTCCGGAGCCGGCGACCCAGAAGGTCGAGACTGCCAATGTCGATGAGGAGATCGGCAAGATCTGCGGCCCGCAGCTCGTCGTGCCCCTCACCAACGCGCGCTACGCGCTCAACGCGGCGAATGCACGCTGGGGCTCGCTTTATGATGCCTTCTACGGTACCGACGCGATTCCGCATGACCCGTCCGAGAGCGGCAAGGGCTACAACAAGGCGCGCGGCGACAAGGTGATCGCAAAGGCCAAGGCCTTCCTCGACGCCGCCGCGCCGCTTGCAACCGGCAGCCACACCGACGTCACCGCCTACAGCGTCGTCGCGGGCCAGCTCGCAGTGAAGCTGAAGAGCGGCAACGCCACCGCGCTGAAGAATGCGGCGCAGTTCGCCGGCTTCCAGGGCGATGCGACAGCGCCGAGCGCCGTGCTGCTCGTCAACAACGGCCTGCATGTCGAGGTCAAGATCGACCGCAGCAGCGCGATCGGCAAGGACGATCCGGCCGGCGTCGCCGACATGATCATGGAGTCCGCGGTCTCCACCATCCTCGACATGGAAGACTCGGTCGCAGCGGTCGATGCCGAGGACAAGGTGCTGGTCTACCGCAACACGCTCGGCCTGATGAACGGCACGCTGTCGGCGGACTTCGAGAAGGGCGGCAAGACGCTGACCCGCTCGCTCAACGCCGACCGCAGCTACAAGACGCCTGACGGCAAGGGCGAGCTCAAGCTGCACGGCCGCAGCCTGCTGCTGATGCGCAATTGCGGTCACCACATGTTCACCGACGCGGTGCTGGACGAGATGGGCGAGGAGATCCCGGAAGGCCTGCTCGACGCCGCCGTCTCGGGCCTGCTCGCCATCCACGACCTCAAGGGCAACTCCAAGGTCAAGAACAGCCGCACGGGATCTGCCTATATCGTCAAGCCGAAGATGCACGGTCCGGACGAGGTGTCGCTGACCTGCGAGATCTTCGACCGCGTCGAGAAGATGCTGTCGCTGCCCGAGAACACCCTCAAGGTCGGCATCATGGACGAGGAGCGGCGCACCACCGTCAACCTCAAGGCCTGCATCCAGCGCGCCTCCAAGCGCATCATGTTCATCAACACCGGCTTCCTCGACCGTACCGGCGACGAGATCCACACCTCGATGGAAGCGGGCCCGATGATCCGCAAGAACGAGATGAAGGCGCAGGCCTGGATCAAGGCCTATGAGGACTGGAACGTCGACATGGGTCTGACCTGCGGCCTGCCCGGCCATGCCCAGATCGGCAAGGGAATGTGGGCGGCGCCGGACAAGATGGCTGACATGTTGCAGCAGAAGCTCGGCCATCCGCAGGCTGGCGCCACCACGGCGTGGGTGCCCTCACCGACCGCGGCAACGCTGCACGCCCTGCACTACCACCAGGTCAACGTCATCGCGCGTCAGCAGGAGCTGACCAAGGGCGGGCCGCGCGCGAAGCTCGAAGACATCCTCACCATTCCGGTGTCGAAGTCGAACTGGGCGCCCGACGACGTCAAGCAAGAAATCGACAACAACTGTCAGGGTATCCTGGGCTACGTCGTGCGCTGGATCGACCAGGGCGTCGGCTGCTCCAAGGTGCCTGACATCCACGATGTCGGCCTGATGGAAGACCGCGCCACCTTGCGCATCTCCAGCCAGCATCTCGCCAACTGGTTGCACCAGGGCGTGATCACCGAAGCGCAGGTGATGGAATCGCTCAAGCGCATGGCGGTCGTCGTCGACAAGCAGAACGCCGGCGATGCCATCTACAAGCCGATGGCGCCTGCCTTCGACGGCACAGCCTTCAAGGCTGCGTGCGACCTGATTTTCAAGGGCCGCGAGCAGCCGAACGGCTACACCGAATACATCCTCACCGCCCGTCGTCGCGAAGCGAAAGCGGCCGGCTGAGGCCCCGTTGTTCAGACATCAAAGCCCCGGCTCACACCGGGGCTTTTTTGTTTGAGGCAGCCCGGATCAGCGAAGTGACATCCGAACAACTGTCCCTCGCTGCGCGCATGCGGGCTGACGCCCTAAAACACCGCGAGATACTTCAGCAGCGACACGATGCCGATGATGATGACCACCACGCGGGCGATCTGCTTGGCGCGGCCGTCCAGCGGCAGCATGTTGATGAGGTAAAGGACGAGAATGACGACGAGGAATGTGACGAGTACGCCGACCAGCATTGCAGAGCCCCCTTCAGGCTAGTGACCAACCAGGTGCTAACGCCGGCCTCGCACTCCGGTTCCATTGGGGCAACCCTTTGCAACCTTTAGTAAATACGTAATTCTACCGTCAAGCCGGCAGCCAAAAACTTTACCCTTTTCGTTTCAGATAGCGAAATCGTCCGCTGCCGCGAGCTGCGACGGTATTGAATTGCCGATTCACGCCCCTGTTTTCTCGGTTTTGCCGGGCGTCTGACGAACTTTGAAATAGGATTTTGGGGGACATCGATGTTGAATCGCCTGACCGTATCTGCGCTGTTGAAGACAGTGATTGCGATTACGTCGATCTGCGTGGTGATCGCACTTTCGCTCACCGCCTACGAGTCCTGGCATCGCCTCAAGACCGCCAACCGCATCTCTCAGATCGCCGACGCCTCCGCCGATCTGTTCAAGGCAATGCACAATCTGCGCACCGATCGTTCCACCACCACGCGGCTTCTGAACGCGACCGAGCCGATGGATGCCGAGATCGAGAAATACCTGCGTGCGCTCCGTGATGCCCAGATGCCGGCGATGGCACGCGCACTCGAGCTGCTGCCGAGCATGGAATTCCCGCAGTCGGCAACGCTGGTGCCGGAGCTGTCGCGCCTCTACAAGCTGCTGGTCGAAGAGCAGAAGCAGTTCTGGGAGGATGTCGCCAAGCCCAGGGATCAGCGCCGCGCTGGCCTCTCCAAGGAGTATATGGAGACGACGCAGGGCCTGCTTGACGTGCTCGACAAGCTGTCGAACACGCTGGCCGCCACCGTCAACCACCAGGACGCCGAGATCGACCAGTTGCTGTCGATCAAGCAGAACGCCTGGCTGCTGCGCAACACCGCCGGCGATGCCTCGCTGATCGTCTCGATGGGGCTCGCCGCCGGCAAGATCACCCCGGAGGGGCGCTACAACTATACCCAATATGTCGGCGGCACGAGCGCGATGTGGAAGGCGCTTGAATTGTCGACCTCGGGCATGCAATTGCCGCCGGCGCTCGCGTCCGCCATGGCCGCCGCCAAGACCGCCTATTTCGATCCGCAATATCTGGCGTTGCGTGACCGTCTCGCCGATGCCCTGCTCAAGGGCGACAAGGCCGAGATGACGGCGAACCAGTGGAGCCCGATCACGGTCGGCCGTATGGCGAGCGCGGTTGCGGTTGCCGAAGCCGCCCTCGACGCTGCCAAGGTCCACACGCAGGATCAGCGTAGCGCCGCGGAGCGCGCGCTGAGCGTTCAGCTCGTGCTGCTGGCGCTTGCGATCGGGCTCGCCGTCGGCGCAATCATGCTGGTGAGCCGCCGCGTCATCACCCCGCTCAACACGATCCGCGACGCCATGCTCAAGGTCGCTGGCGGCGATCTCGCCGTCGACAGCGGCTATCTCGATCGCCAGGACGAGATCGGCGCGCTTGCCGGCGCGCTCGAGACCTTCAAGCAGCAGGCCTCCGACAAGCTCAGGATCGAAGAGCAGGAGCGCCAGCGCAACGCAGGCGCGTCCGCACGCCAGCGCGCCGTCGAGGCCTATGTCGGCGAGTTCGAGGGCGCGGTACGCAAGACGCTGGGCGAATTGAGCGAGGCTTCCGGCGAGATGCGCAAGACCTCGGGTGACCTCTCCGCTGTCTCGCGCCAGACCAACGATCGCGTCCAGGTAGCCGGCAAGGCCTCCAACGACGCCTCGACCAGCGTCGATAGCGTTGCTGCGGCAGCTGAAGAGCTCTCGGCTTCCATCAACGACATCAGCCAGCAGGCCGCTCACGCCGCCGGCATCGCCGGCCGCGCCGTCACACAGGCGCGCGAGACCGACGGCACCGTGCAGGGCCTGCAGAAGTCCGCGGGACGCATCGGCGAGGTCGTCGGCCTCATCAACACCATCGCGCAGCAGACCAATCTGCTCGCGCTCAACGCCACGATCGAGGCCGCACGCGCGGGCGAGGCCGGACGCGGTTTTGCCGTGGTCGCCTCCGAGGTGAAGTCGCTGGCCAGCCAGACGGCGAAGGCGACCGAGGAGATCTCCGAACAGATCGCCGACATCCAGAAGGTCGCGGGCGACGCCATCAACGCGATCCAGACCATCGGCGGCATCATCGGCGAAGTGAACGAGGTGGCGACTGCCATTGCCGCCGCCGTGCAGGAGCAGGGCGCGGCGACCCAGGAGATCACCCGCAGCACGCAATTCGCCGCACAGGGCACCAAGAACGTCTCGGACAACATCACCGGCGTCAAGGCCGATGCGGATGCGGCCGCGGCGGCCGCCGACCACGTGAAGCACGCCTCCGAGATGCTGGAGAGCCAGAGCCGCCAGCTCGGCCACGAGGTCAGCGAATTCCTCGGCAAGATCCGCGCAGCGTAGGCCGCGGGGGCGCCACGCTGTCGATATCGTCCTGGCGAAGCTTGGACGATGACGGAATGGCGCGCCTAAATCTCAGCCGATCGACAGCTTCGCGGACGCTGCGCATACGTAATTTTACGGCAGCAGTACTGTCTAAGTCTTTACTTTTTTCGGGCCAAATGCGCCCCTAAGCGCGCCGCAAGGAATCGGCATTTGCTGCGCCCATTCCTTTGCTTCGAAGTTGGCGGGGGCTGCCGTCCGAAAACTTCAAACGCGTACCCAGGTGTCCGATGCTCAACCGCTTGTCCGTATCCACGCTGCTGAAGGCGGTGATCTTCACCACGGCGCTGGTCGTCGTCATCGGCTTCTCGATCAGCGCGTGGAGCTCGTGGATCCGGCTTCAGCAGGCCAGCCGGATCGTCGACATTGCAGCGGCCTCGGCCGATGTCTTCAAGGCCATGGCCAACATCCGGGCGGACCGGTCAACCACAAACCGCCAGTTGACCAGTGACATCCAGGTCGATCCCGCCACCGAGAAATACATTCGCGGCATTCGCGACGAGCTGATGCCGGCCCTGGGGCGCGCTATCGACATCCTTCCCGCGATCGACATTCCGCAACGTGACACGATCGTTACCGATCTGGCGCGGCTGAACAAAACGCTACTGGCGCAGCAAGCCGAGTTCTGGACCGAAGTCGCCAAGCCCAAGGCCACACGCAGGCTCGCGCTCGCCAAGGAATATCTCGAGAGCGAGGACGGGCTGATGACCATTCTCGAAAAGCTGTCGCCCGTGCTCGTAGCCAGTGTCAACCACCAGGACGCCACGATCGACCAGCTTTTGATGATCAAGCAGATGGCCTGGCTGTTGCGCCAGAACGCCGGCGAATCGTCGGTCATTGTTGGCAATGCCTTGACCAGCGGCAAGATCTCCCCGGAGGCCCAGCTCGCCTTTACGAAATTTGTCGGTGCCACCGATGCGGCCTGGAGTGCGATCGAGCTAGCCGCCACCGGCATGCAACTGCCCCCGGCGCTGTCCGCGTCCATGGCGGACACCAAGTCGGTCTATTTCGACCCGCAATATACCGGCACGCGTGACGGCATCATCGCCACGGTGGCCAAGGGCGAGAAGGCGTCGATGACCGCCAACCAGTGGAGCCCCTATTCGGTCGGCCGCATGGCAAGCGCGATTAGGCTCGCCGATGCCGCACTCGCCGCAGCCAGGGATCATGCCTCTGCCCAGCGCGCCGGCGCGCTGCAATCGCTGCTGATTCAACTGGCCCTGCTCGTCGCCGCCATCGTGTTCACGGGCGCCGCCATGCTCGCGGTCAGCCGCCGCGTCATCAGCCCGCTGCACCGGATTCGCGACGCAATGCTCAAGGTGGCCGGCGGCGATCTTGCCGTCGACAGCGGCTATCTCGACCGGCGCGACGAGATCGGCTCGCTCGCCGGCGCGCTGGAAACCTTCAAGCAGCAAGCGCTCGACAAGCTGAAGATCGAGGAGCAGGAGCGCGAGCGCAACGCCGGTGCGGCCGCGCGCCAGCGCGCGATCGAGGCCTATGTCGGTGAGTTCGAAGGCGAGGTGCGCAAGTCGCTGGGCGAGCTCAGCGAGGCTTCCGGCGAGATGCGCAAGACCTCGGGCGACTTGTCCGAAGTGTCCCGCCAGACCAATGAGCGTGTCGAGGTTGCAGGCAGAGCTTCAAACGAGGCCTCTTCCAGCGTCGAGAGCGTCGCGGCCGCCGCCGAAGAGCTCTCTGCCTCGATCAACGACATCAGCCAGCAGGCCGCGCATGCGGCAGGCATCGCCAGCCGGGCGGTCAACCAGGCCCGCGAGACCGACGGCACCGTGCAGGGATTGGCACAGTCCGCGGGGCGCATCGGCGAGGTCGTCGGTTTGATCAACACGATCGCGGCGCAGACCAACCTGCTCGCGCTCAATGCGACGATCGAAGCCGCCCGCGCCGGCGAGGCCGGGCGCGGCTTTGCCGTGGTCGCCTCGGAAGTAAAATCGCTGGCGAGCCAGACCGCCAAGGCAACGGAGGAGATTTCCGAACAAATCGCCGACATCCAGAAGGTCGCAGGCGATGCCATCAACGCGATCCAGGCCATCGGCGGCATCATCGGCGAAGTCAACGAGGTCGCAACCGCGATCGCCGCCGCCGTGCAGGAGCAGGGCGCGGCGACTCAGGAGATCACCCGGAGCACGCAATATGCGGCGCAGGGCACCAAGAATGTCTCGGATAACATCAGCGGCGTGAAGGCCGATGCCGACACTGCCGCCGGGGCTGCGGAGAACGTCAAGCAAGCCTCCGAAACGCTGGAAACCCAGAGCCGCCAGCTCGGCCACCAGGTCAGCGACTTCCTCGGCAAGATCAGGGCGGCGTAAAAGAGGCGCGGTGGAGGAGGGATAGCGGCGCCATCCTCGAACTTTGCGCGGCAGCGCTACAACCGCGTAAAGCCGCCTACTCCTTGGCGACCACGGGCACCTGACGGAATCTTGCGCGAACCGAGTCCGGCAGCGGCGAGAAATTCATTGCCACGCCGTGGCGGTCGTTTGCATTGCGGCTGGCGACCACGAGGCCATTCGCGCCAGCGACGATGTCACCCTTGCGCAGGGTGGGATCATCCTCGCTCTTGACGGACGCGAGCCCGACCGGATCCTTGCCGTTGCAGGTACAACCCGCCACGATTTCGTTGCGATAACGGAATGCATTGGGCAGTTCGGAATACGGTTTGCCCTTGTCGGTGGTGGCGTCGTCGATACCGCCGCCATAAACCAGCGAAGTCTCCGACGTCGGGCAGAAGCTCTTGCAGGATTGCGCCTTGCTCTCGGCATCGTTGCCCTGCGCCGGGAAGTAACGGCCGTCGCAGCCCCGCACGCAATAGGCCGTGCCGCCACCATAGGCGGCGCGCTGACGCGGGACCTCATAGCGCGGCATGTCATCGCGGGGAAATGGCGCCCGGATCTGCGGAGGCCGCGCTCCAAACCCACCGAACAGCGCCGAGAAGAAATCTTGCGCATGTGCCGATGGTGCGAATGCCAGACCGGCAGAAACAACGACCATGATAGCCGTCGTTCCGCCAGCCACTTTGCCAATCAGGCGTCTGGTCATTTGTCTCACTCTTAGTTCACAACGGTCGTGGGGACGTTCAGCGCCTGCCGGCCGGAGGGCAACGTCGTCACGGCGGGACGCTTGCGCACGGGGTCGCCGCCTTTCGCCATCAGTGGAGCGTTCTTCGGCAGCACCACGACCTTGGCACCGACATTGACGCGGCCGAACAGGTCAGTGACGTCTTCGTTGGTCATGCGAATGCAGCCCGAAGAGACGAACTTGCCGATCGTGGAGGGATCGTTGGTGCCGTGGATGCGGTATTCGCTGGAGCCCAGATACATCGCGCGCGCGCCGAGCGGGTTGCCGGGGCCGCCGGCGACGAAGCGCGGTAGGTAAGGCTGGCGCGCGATCATTTCGGCGGGCGGATGCCAGTCCGGCCACTCCGCCTTGCGGCTGACAGTCTGCACGCCGGACCAGGTGAAGCCTTCGCGGCCGACACCGACGCCGTAGCGAATCGCCCGGCCGTTGCCGAGCACGTAATAAAGATAGGTGTTGTTGGTGTCGATGACGATGGTGCCGGCCGGCTCGCTGCGGTCGAAGGCCACCATCTGCTTGCGCAGGCGATCAGGCAGCTGGGCATCCTCATCAGCCGCCTGCGGCGCCTCGTTCACCTCGCCCTGCGCGTAACCCTGGCCCTGCGGATAGGCCTGCAGCTGCATCGACTGATAGCCGAAGGTCTGAGCGCTCGCGCCGCTGAACGGCACAACAAGCAAGGACGTGGCGAAGGCAAATGCAGTAAATGCGCGCGGCGAAAAGCTGCGACGGGCTGGAGAGGACTTGGTCATGTGCTGCCCCGTGGATGTCTGCATCAGGGTGATGCGCTTGGCGGCTAACGCGGGAGGGACGACCCAAGTTCCGGCCTGGCGTGCGGCCGGCTTGTCACAGTCAAGAGAGGCATTGTTCACGAAGCCGCGATGGAACCCCTCGGTCGGTGCCGCGTTGTTAGTGCACATGGGCGTGCGGATTGAGGCCTCCGTGCGGGAGAGAAATAGTGCGCGTCCTTCCCGGTGAACGGCAGACGTCCGGCAATGGCGAAGGCGCCCCGTTGCCCGAGAGCCCCGCCGAGCTGCCGCCTGTCATCCGCCGTACCGAGTTCGTCGCTTTCGCGCTGGCCGGCCTCCTGCTGATCGCCATCGTCACCGTACTGTATGTCGGCAGGGCGTTCTTTCTCCCGGTGGTGATGGCCTTCGTAACCGGCACCATGCTGTCACCGGCGGCGACCTTACTTGAAAAACTCAGGATACCGCGCGGATTGGCCGCCGCGCTGATCGTCATCACCGTGACCGCCGTAGTTGCCTTCGTCATCGCGCTGATCGCGTCACCGGTGATGGAATGGAGCTCGCGCCTGCCCGAGCTCGGCGCGCAGTTGAAAGACAAGATGCACGTGTTCGACCGGCCGCTGGCGCTGTGGCGCGAGCTGCAAGTCATGGTCGGCGGCTCGGAAGGGCTGCCGAGCTTCCAGTTGCCGAAATTCGAGTGGGTGCAGCCGACACTGGAATTTCTGTCACCGACCTTTACCGAATTCCTGCTGTTCTTCGTCACCCTGATCCTGTTCATCGCGAGCTGGCGAGACCTGCGCCGGGCCCTCATCATGAACTTCAGCGATCATGATGCGCGGCTGCGCACGCTCCGCATCCTCAACGAGATCGAGGTCCATCTCGGCAACTACCTTTTGACCGTCACCCTCATCAATGTCGGCGTCGGTGTTGGCACCGGCCTCATTTGCGCAATCACCGGCATGCCAAACGCCGCCGGCCTCGGCGCACTCGCAGCGACCCTCAACTTCATTCCGATCATCGGGCCGATCGCCATGTTCGCGGTGCTAATCGTGGTGGGGCTGGTCGCCTTCCCGACCATCAGCGGCGGTCTGGTGGCGGCGCTCGCTTTCGGCGGCCTGACCTTCCTGGAGGGACATTTCGTCACGCCCATGATCATCGGGCGGCGTCTGGCGCTCAATGCACTCGCCGTACTGCTTGCGCTCGCGTTCTGGACCTGGCTGTGGGGCCCGATGGGTGCATTCCTGTCATCACCGCTCCTGATCGTCGCGCTGATCCTCAAGGAGCATCTGATGCCTACGGATGCGCCCCAGCTTCCGCAGGACTGACGGTTTCCATGAACGGAACTTACCCCACCACGAAACGTTCTCCGGCTGTCACAGTTCGGAGTTCCTGATGTCCACGACCAATGCCGAAGCCGGGATGAGCGACTGGACGGACAAAGCCACCAAAGAACGCCTCGAGAAGGATGTAGCAGCCGTGAAAAGCGATATCGCCGCCCTCACCGACCAGATCACCGACGCCATCAACACCTTCGCCAATTCCACCAGCAAGCAGGCCCGCCGCGGCTACCGCCAGGCCCGCGAGAACATGGACACCGCGATCGACGACGTGTCGGAGCGCAGCAGTGCAATGATGGGTGCCGCCCAGGAAGCCTATGGCTCGATCGAGGAATCGCTCGAAGACGCGATCACACAGCGGCCGCTCGCGACCGTTGGCCTCGCGCTCGGAATCGGTTTCCTGATTGGTGCCGCCTGGCGCCGCTGACATTTAAGAACACGTGCTGACACGGCGGCGCCAGTGCGCCGCCGGCATCTGCCCGTGACGGTTCGGCTTGTGGGGAATTGAGGAGCGAGGGCCATGTTTCAGCGCATCATCGACGGGATCAGTGCATCTACCGGTACGACGGTGCGGCTGACCTCGCTCGCCGCAGCCGCGGCGTTCGCGCTGCTCGTGACGACAGGCTTCCTGTGTGCCGCCGCCTTCATCTCGGTTCTTCAGAAGTACGGACCGGTGCAAGCCTGTCTTGCCGGCGCCGGCATCTTCTTCCTGCTGACGCTGGCGGCCGCGGGCTCCTATTGGGGCTACAAGCGGGAGATGCGGAAGCGCGCCTGGATTGCGGCCGAACGCGCCGCCAAGTCGCCGGCACCAAGCATGCTCGCGGACCCCATGCTGCTTGCCACCGGGCTGCAGATCGTTCGTGCCATCGGGGTCAAGCGACTGTTGCCGATCCTGGCGATCGGGGGCGTCGCCCTCGGCATCATGGCGAGCCGCGCCGTCGCTCCTGACGAGGCGTCGGCCGAGCCCGCCGAATAGCGGTAAGAGCGGGCGGAAATATTTCCTTGTAAATTTCAGAGCATCTACAGGAATTGGGCTTGGGGAAGCTCGGCTTCTTGCGCCAAGTCGGTGCGGACATGGCCGCCATCACGCAAATGCTACTCGGACAAGCAGGCGGTTGCCGCTAAAAGCGTCATCCTGATTCCCAAAGCTATTTTAGTCAATGAAACCGTCCGTCAAGGCGAACCTCGCTGCATACCATCACGACGCCAGACTGTATCTGACACTGGGCATCGCCAACTGGTCGGTGTTCGTCGACCACATCCCGAACAACGTCGTCAATCTGCTGACGCTGCGCAATTTCGGCTTCAGCGGCGCGGCCGACCTGTTCGTGTTCGTCGTGGGCTACGGCGTTGCCATCATCCACGGCCGGATGGCGCTTGAGCGGGGCTATCTCGTGGCGGCGACGCGTATCTTCCGCCGCGTCTGGCGACTCTACGCCGCCTATGTCGTTCTGTTCGTGATCTACATCGACACCATCGCCTACGTCGCCTCGCAATCAATGGCGCCGGAGATCATCCACGAATACAACATCTCGGGCATTCTCGAGCACCCGCTGCGGATCCTGGTCCGCGGCCTCGTGCTCCAGGAGGAGCCGCTGAACCTCGACCTCCTGCAATTGATGATCCCGTTGATGGCGTTCTTTCCCTTCGCGCTGTGGGGCCTGTTGCGACGGCCGAACCTGACCCTGGCGGCATCGGTCGCGCTGTACGTTGCGGCACGCTGGTTCGACTGGAATTTTCGCGTCTATCCAGACCAGGAATGGACCTTCAATCCGCTGTGCTGGCAGATGCTGATGGTGCTCGGAGGTTGGTTCGCTGTGACGGGCGCGCCCGGGCGGGCGCTACGCGACATGCCCTGGCTGCGGATCCTTGCCGGCGCATACCTCGTCTTCGCGATGGCCATCACTTTGCTGCGCCATTTGCCGGCAGTGTCGGCTTATCTGCCGGACCTTCTCCTCGACAGCATCGCGCCGAGCGACAAGGAAAACCTCGCACCCTATCGCGTGGTTCATTTCCTCGCGCTTGCCTTTCTGGCGACCCATCTCGTTCCAGCCGATCATCCCGGCCTGCGGTTGAAACCGCTCCAGGCAGTGATCCGGTGCGGCGAGGAATGGCTCGCCGTGTTCTGCGTCGGCGTGTTCCTGTCGTTCGCCGGTCACCTCATCCTCATCACCAGCGCCAATCTGGTGACGATGCAGATCGTCGTCAGTCTCGTCGGGTTCGCCGCGATGACCGCGGTGGCTTACTATGTCGCCTGGTCGAAGTGGCAGGATCTGCCAACCGCCTTGCGGCAGCAGGCCTAGGGATTTCGTCGTGCGTTAACGCATACGCCTGGTGATTTCCCCTAGGCCGACCGAGAGGGCTGCGCTATCCCGGCAGGAGCGATTGGGCGAGGAGACCGGGCGTGGTGACGGCGAATGGCGGGGATGACGGGGCCGACAGCGCCCCGCGGCGCGGCCGGCCGCGATCGATCGGGACCAGCAATGCCATTCTCGAAAGTGCCTATGCGCTGATGGCTTCCACAGGCCTTGCCGCCACCACCATCGACGCAGTCGCCCGCCATTCCCGCGTCTCGAAGATGACGATCTACAAATGGTGGCAGTCCCGCGAGGCGCTCTTGATCGACGCCTTTCTTCAACATGCCTCGCAGATGCTGCCGCTGCCCCCGGTGAGTGCCGGCAATCCCGTTGCGCGCGCCCGCCGCCATGCCGCGGCCTACGCCGAAGCGCTCCAGGGCGAGTTTGGCAAGGTTCAGCTCGCCGTCATCTCCGAATGCATTTCCAAGACGGGCTCTGCCGAGCTGTTCTACGCCCGCTATCTGCAATTCCGTCGCGACGCGCTAATCGAGATGATTGCGGCGGGCCAGAACGACGGCAGCATCCTGGCCGACGGGCCGCCTGAGGATCTCTACGACGCGATCTATGGCAGCTTGTTCTACCGTTACGTCTTCGGCATCGCGCCGATCACGCCGGCCTATGCCCGCAATCTGGTCGACATGGTGCTACGGCCCAAGGGCTAGCTATCGCGTGGGCCGCACCGGCGCCGAGAGCTTGTCCGTGCGATCACGCTCGGTCATGTCGACGACCGTCTCCATCGGCGCGGTCAGCTCGTAGACGTAGGACGCGTCGGTGAAGTAGCGCTTGGCGGTGCCGCCGAGCGCCTCGGGGGCGACACGGTCGAGCAGGATGAGGCCGAAATCGGAATCAGGGCGTCGCGTCGCCTCGCTGGTGTTGAGCTCCTCCCAGCGGAAATGGAAGACCTCGTCGGCCCCCTCGCCCGTCACCGTCCAGCTGGCCGTGATGTGCGGATGCTTTCCAACCAGCGACAGGCCCTCGTCAGAATGCGAGGCGAGTTCGAAGAACAGCAGCGAGAGGCTTTGCGCGGCGCGCGCGCTGACCGCGATATCAGGACCCGTGACGGCAATGCGGTCGGCGTGCGGGATGGCGCGCGCTTCGAACAGGCCCTTCAGCTTGACGCCCTGCCACTGGCTCTCGCTCAGCAGCGAGACCACGTTGGACATGGCGTGAATACGCCCGATCAGGAGTTCGCGCGCGCCGTCGATGTCCGCGCCGTGACGCAAGGTGCGCGTCACGATCGACTGGATCACCGCGAGGATATTCTTGACCCGATGGTTGAGCTCGTCGATGACCGCGGTCAGCCGGCGCTCGAAGCCGATTCTGACCTGGATTTCCCGGCTGAGCCGCAGATTGTTGTAGGCGACATAGCCAAACAGGCCGCACACCATCGCAGTGATCGCAAAACCGATCGCAGCCACGATGATCGCGGTCTGCTCGGCGCGACGCGCCGAGTTGGCCTTGGCGTAATAGCCAAGCTGCCAGTCCCGGCCCCCGAAACTCACCGTGCGCGTCGCCGATGGCGTCGCCCCCTCCGTCGTCGTCATGCGCGTCGAGACGATGCCCTGGTCATTGGCAACGAGCTCGCCACCTTCCTTGCGCGGATCCCTGAGCGCGACCGAGAACAACGACATGTCGTCATTGGTCAGCATCAGCGAGGCGAGCTCGTAGGAGAACGTCACGAACCCGGCCGGCTCGGTCGCACCCTCGGGAATGACGGGCGCTGCCACGATGATCCCGACCGGCCCGTTGCGACGCAACAGCGGAATCGGATCCGAGGCCACCGACCTTTTCTCGATCCGGGCCCGCGTCAGCATGGCGCCGCGAACCGGATCCTGGTCGTAACTTCGGCCCGGCAGAGCCTTGGTCTCATCGCTGCGAGGCTCCAGATCCAGCAGCACGTCGATCGGCTGGGTGATCTCCGGATTGATCGGCTTGTCGTCATAAGTGCGGATGGTGGGATTCGGAAAGCCGGCGCCGGCAATTGCCGTCTGAGCCGCCGTGAGCTCGTCCGGCTTCAGCCGGGCGATCCAGCCGGCCACCACGAAATCGGTCTTGAAGGCGTAGATGGCCGAGCGCAGCGGCTCCAGCATATCCGGCTTGATCACCGATGGCGCGCGGAACAGGCCTGAGGCGACACGAGCGAGCAGTTCGCGCTCGGTGAGCCGGTCCTGCACCAGGCTGGCATGCACGTCGATCGCTCGCGCGAGTGCGATCCGATCCAGCGCCAGCTCCTGGTCGTGGACGCGATAGGCTGCAAGCCCGGAGAGCAACGCTCCGAGCAGAGCAATGAAACCGATGATGAAACCCAGCCGGACCACGCGACTACTCAGGCGAAAGCGGGAGGTCGGCAATAAACAAGGAGCATATCAACGCCGCTCGAACGGCCACCTGCGGGATCGGGGTAAACCCCGCTGGCAGAGATAATGAATGAGGACACATCGGTACGCAACGTGGGTCGCCTGAAAAGCTTAATCCGTCCGGCCGATGGTCTGACCGGGTGACTTGCCCGGGCTCCGGAGGTAGTCAATCGCGGTGTCCGAAATTTGTTCCGCGGTTGCGGCCTCGGCCCCTTGGTTAACGCCGAAATGGGCATGCGCCAAGTCGTCGCGCGCTGTCAGCCCGCCCGCTTCAGGCCGCCTTTGGCCTCGATGAAGCCGACAATGCGGTCAAGGCCCTCGCTCTTCTTCAAGTTTGTCATGACGAAGGGGCGCTCGCCGCGCATGCGCCTGGCGTCGGTATCCATCTTCTCCAGGGAGGCTCCGACATGGGGGGCGAGGTCGATCTTGTTGATGACCAGAAGGTCGGACCGGGTGATGCCGGGACCGCCCTTGGACGGGATCTTGTCGCCGGCAGCGACGTCGATGACGTAGATGGTCAGGTCGGCCAGCTCCGGGGAAAAAGTGGCAGCGAGATTGTCGCCGCCGGACTCGATGAGCACGAGGTCGAGCCCGGGAAATTTCGCCCGCATGTCCGCAACGGCGGCGAGATTCATCGAGGCGTCCTCGCGGATTGCGGTGTGCGGGCAGCCGCCGGTCTCGACGCCGGCGATGCGATCCGGCGTCAGCGAGCCGGAACGCACCAGGAATTCCGCGTCCCATTTGGTGTAGATGTCGTTGGTGATCGCGGCGATGTCATAGCGCTCGCGCATGGTCTTGCAGAGCAGGTCCATCAGCGCCGTCTTGCCCGATCCGACCGGGCCGCCGACGCCGACACGCAAGGGGCCGTGAGATTTCGACATGTGATTTGCTCTTTCTCGATTGGAAGGCCGCACCCGCTCACGACCGGAACAGTCGCGTATATTGCGTCTCGTGCCGCAGGCTGGCGAGATCGGCACGGAAGGTCGCGCCGCCGAGATCGTCCAACGTCGCATTCAGCGCACGATTGGCGGTGGAGGCGACGGCCGCTTCCAGCCTCACCAGCACGCGCTGGCTGTCGGTCTGACCGAGCGGAATGAGCCGGCTGGCCGCAGAGATCCAGTTCGAGACCAGCGCATGCAGGAAAGCGTGCAGTGTCGGCGCCAGCGGTACGCCGTGCATGGCTGCGACAACGCCGACGGCGAGAGGATACACCAGCGGCGTGCGGCATGCCGCAACAATGGCATCCAGGCCGTCTGCATCCCATGCTGCCCGCGAGATGTCGATGAAGGCACGGCCCTGCGAGCTGGTCTCCAGCTGCCGCTCGCGCGACGGCACCATGGCCGCAGCGAGCTCGGCGATATCGCTGAAAGTGGCCTCCTCGCCCGCCTCGGCGGCACGATAGGCGTGGACCAAAAAGGTCGCGTCGCAAAAGCCGGAGCCGTCGCCGAGCATCGCTTCGAGCCAGTCGGCCAGCGTGGCGGTATCGACGATGTCGCCGACCTCGACCGCCCATTCGATACCGCTGGAATAGGAGAAACCGCCGACCGGGAATGCCGGCGACAGCCAGGTCATCAGCCGGTACAGCGCCGCGGCCTCGCGCTCGGCGAGGTCGCCGGCACCGCCCCGCTCACTTGTGGTCATGAGCATGCTTGTGGCCGTGGTGGTGGTCGGGATGGTCGCAATGCTCGTCGTGGTGATGGTGGCCATGATCATGCGCGGCATGATCGTGATTGTGGTGGTCGTGAGCGTGATGATCATGGCCATCGTGACCATGGTCATGATGATGTCCGTGATCATGATGCGCATGGTCGTCGTGTCCATGCGCATGGCCTGCGTCGGCATAGGCGCCGCCTTCAGGATCGAACGGCGCTTCGATCTCGATGACGCGCGCGCCGAGCCCCTTCACCATGGCCTCGATGACGTGATCGCGGCGGATACGCAAGGCCTTGGCCATGATCTGCGTCGGCAGATGGCGGTTACCGAGATGCCAGCCGACGCGGACGAGGTGGTGCGGATCGCGGCCGCGGATTTCGAGTAGCGGCTCGGGCGCGGCGACCACCTCGACGAGCCGGCCATCCTCCAGCACCAGCGCATCGCCGCCGCGCAGTGCAACGGCATTCTCCAGGTCGAGCAGGAATTCGAGGCCGCGCGTCCCCGTCATGGCCATGCGGCGGCGGTGCCGATCGTCGAAATCGAGCACGACCGTATCCGCTGCCGCGTCCGTGAAGCGGTGTTGTCCCCTGACCTGCGTCGCCCGGATCATGCGCTTTTACTCCGTTACCGTGTCTCGACCTTCTCGGGCGTGATCACTTCGATCTTCGGCGGTGCCGTGAAGCACTTCACCGCGACGCGGCCGAACGTCTTCATGTGCTCCTGGCCGCGATGCGGCACCAGCGCCTCGGCGTTCTCCCATTGCTCGACAAACACCATCTTGGCAGGGTCGGTGACGCTCTCATGCATATCATAGGCGATATTGCCGGGCTCTTTTCGCGTTTCCTTGATGCAGGCGGTGGCGGCTGCAATGAATTCGGCGCGCGTCTCGGGCTTGATGGTCAGGGTGGCAACGACGTAGATCACGAGAATCCTCCCGGCTTTTCTTCTAGGGTTCGATAGCGGGCGGGACATTAGACCAGCCGGCATCGAACGCAAAACCGGAAAAGCCGCCCCCCGGGCAAGCGCCCGGGACATGCGTTGAGGCGCTATTTCAGTACATGAAATATCGCTGTGCCATCGGCAGCACCTCGGCAGGGGCGCAGGTGAGCAATTCGCCATCGGCGCGCACCTCATAGGTCTCCGGATCGACCTCGATATTGGGCGTGGCGTCGTTGTGGATCATGCTCTTTTTCGAGATCTTGCCGCGGGTGTTCTGGACGGCATAGAGCTTCTTCTCGATGCCGAGCTTGCGTGCGAGACCGCCGGTGATGGCGGCCTTCGAGGTGAACACCACGGACGACGCCGTGCGTGCCTTGCCGAAGGCGCCGAACATCGGCTGGTAATGCACCGGCTGCGGTGTCGGGATCGAGGCGTTGGGATCGCCCATCGGCGCCGCAACGATCGTCCCGCCCTTGACGATGCAGTCCGGCTTCACGCCGAAGAAGGCCGGCGACCACAGCACGAGATCGGCGAGCTTGCCCTTCTCGACCGAGCCGATCAGCTTCGACACGCCATGCGCGATCGCCGGATTGATGGTGTATTTGGCGATGTAGCGCTTGACGCGAAAATTGTCGTTGTCCTTGCCCTTGTCCTGCGGCAACGAGCCGCGCTGCTTCTTCATCTTGTCGGCGGTCTGCCAGGTCCGGATGATGACCTCGCCGAGGCGGCCCATCGCCTGGGAGTCCGACGACATCATCGAGAGCGCACCGAGATCGTGCAGGATGTCTTCGGCTGCGATCGTCTCTTTCCGGATGCGGCTTTCCGCGAACGCGAGGTCTTCAGCGATTGAGGGATCGAGATGGTGGCACACCATCAGCATGTCCAGATGCTCGTCGTTGGTGTTGCGCGTGAACGGCCGCGTCGGGTTGGTCGAGGACGGCAGCACGTTCTTGAGCCCTGCGACCTTGATGATATCCGGAGCGTGGCCGCCGCCGGCACCCTCGGTGTGGAAGGCATGGATCGTGCGGCCCTTGAAGGCCTTGATCGTGTCCTCGACGAAGCCGGATTCGTTCAGCGTATCGGTATGGATCATCACCTGGATATCGTGGGCGTCGGCCACCGACAGGCAGTTGTCGATCGCCGCCGGCGTGGTGCCCCAGTCCTCGTGCAGCTTCAGCGCACAGGCGCCGGCCTTGATCATCTCGACCAGGGCTGCGGGACGCGAGGCGTTGCCTTTGCCGGAGATGCCGAGATTGACCGGGAAGGCGTCGAACGACTGGATCATCCGCCCCATGTGCCACGGCCCCGGCGTACAGGTGGTCGCGAACGTCCCGTGCGACGGGCCGGTACCGCCGCCCAGCATCGAGGTGACGCCGGACATCAGTGCGTGCTCGATCTGCTGCGGGCAGATGAAATGGATGTGGCTGTCGAAGCCACCCGCGGTGAGGATTTTCCCTTCGCCCGCGATCACGTCCGTGCCAGGGCCGATGATGATCGTGACGCCGGGCTGGATGTCGGGATTGCCGGCCTTGCCGATGGCCGCGATCATGCCGTCCTTGATTGCGACGTCGGCCTTCACGATGCCCCAGTGATCGACGATCAGGGCATTGGTGATGACGGTGTCGGCCGCGCCCTGCTTGTTGGTGACTTGCGACTGCCCCATGCCGTCGCGGATCACCTTGCCGCCACCGAACTTCACCTCCTCGCCATAGGTGGTGAAATCCTTCTCGACCTCGATGATGAGATCGGTGTCGGCCAGCCGCACCTTGTCGCCGGTGGTGGGACCGAACATGTCGGCATAGACGGAACGCTTCATCTTGACGGACATCACAAGCCCCGTTTGCGTTTGAATTTCTGATTGGTGCTCATAGCGAGGCTCTCGCTCGTCGCACCACGTCATCGAATATTTCGTCGAGGTAGGCATTACCGCCGCGGCAGCCCGCGACGACCTGCACCGCCCAATCGGTGTACTCGATCAGGTCGGCACGCTGCTCGGCGGTCGGATTGGAACGAATACGAGCCCCGATATTGCTGATCTTGTCGGCAATTTTGATTAGCTTTGCGTCGGCCGACTTCTTCGGCGCATCGACAATCTGTCGCTTCCGCTGCTCGGCCTTTGGCAAGCTTACGTCATCTGTGCATTCGATGACGAGGGAAGCTACACGATCAGAGAATCTTGCCGAGAGCTCTTCGGTAGTCGTCTCAGTGTCCTCGAGCGTATCGTGCAACCAGCCAGCTGCAACCAGTTCGGCATCGGCGCCGTTCGTTGCGATAGCAAGGAAATTCGCGACTTCGGCAAGATGATTTGCGTAGGGCTCGTTATCTCGCCCCTTGCGCAACATACCTTTGTGCCGGCGAGCGGCCACTTCGGCAGCTTCGGAAATGAGGCGGACGGCGGGCAGCATGAATCACAGCTTCCCCATCACATCGCCGCGGAAGCCGTAAATCATCTTCTTCCCCGCCACGGCGACGAGTTGCACGTCGCGGGTCTGGCCCGGCTCGAAGCGGACGGCGGTGCCGGCGGCGATGTCGAGGCGCATGCCGCGAGCCTTCTTGCGGTCGAATTTCAGAGCCGGGTTGGTCTCGAAGAAGTGGTAGTGCGAGCCCACCTGGATCGGGCGGTCGCCGGTGTTGGCCACCGTCAGCGTCACGGTCTTGCGGCCGGCATTGAGCTCGATCTCGCCGTCCTGGATGAAGAGTTCGCCGGGGATCATGCGTCTTGCTCCTACCTGATCGGCTCGTGCACGGTGACGAGCTTGGTGCCGTCCGGAAAGGTCGCCTCGACCTGGATGTCGTGGATCATCTCGGGGATTCCCGGCATCACCTGGTCGCGGGTCAGGACCTGCGCGCCGGATTGCATCAGTTCGGCGACGGTGCGGCCGTCGCGGGCGCCTTCAAGTATGAAATCGGAGATGATCGCGATTGCCTCCGGATGGTTGAGCTTGACGCCGCGGTCGAGCCTTCGGCGGGCCACGATCGCCGCCATCGAGATCAGAAGCTTGTCCTTTTCGCGGGGAGACAGGTTCATGAAGACTCTCTTCCGTTCAACACGTCAATTCAGCCGGTCAATTCAACCAGAGCCGCGGCAGGGCCGCTCCCGTGCGGGCCAGCACGGCCATCATGTCGGCCCGCAACCGCGCCGCATCTTGGGCACAGAAGCGCACCATTGCAAATCCATTCCACGCCGAGATTCCGACCTCGCCGGAGAACGAGTCCGAGGCTTCGCGGATGCGCTCGACGAGGGCCTCGTCGCCGGGGACGATCAGCGCCGTGCCGATCGCCGCGCCGCCCTTCGCCACCGCCGATCGCCCAAGTTTTGCGCCGATATTGCCGTCGAGCCTGACGGTCTCGGCGAACACCAGCTTGCCGGCACGCCGCAGCCGCCAGCGGTCGACGAACTCGCCCTGCTCCATTCGCTCGCCCATGGCGGTGCGGCCGAACACGACGATCTCGCACAGCACGAGCGAGGCGGTCTCGTCGAGTTCGATATCGAAGCGGCGATGGACCCGGGCGCGATCGAACAGGATCGTCTCCTGCGGCAGCCAGCCGAGATGCGCACCGGCGGCAATTTTCAAGGAAATAGCGAGCTGCGCTGCCGCTCCCGGCGCACGATAGACCTTTTCGGCCGCCGCCGTCGTCAAGGTCAGGCGCGAGCGCTCACCCACTGCGATGTCGATCTCGAAACCGTCCCCTCCCGCGACGCCGCCGGCCGTGTTGACGAACACGCCGGACAACCCCTCGCCTTCCGGCGAGGGAAAACGCACGCGCAGCGAACCGGATTCATGCAAGACGCCGCGCCGTGTCACGCCATCTCGCGCATGGACGTCGAAGCGCACCGCGCCGCGGGCACGGTTCGCCTCGAAAACCCCCGACGTGACCGAAACGTCGCTGCGCATCCGCCTCCCCCAGCCGGTCGCGGCAGAATGCTTACAGCGCCATCTGGCGGCTGATCTCGCTCGCGTCCAAATTGGCGCGATCGCAGGTGAACTTCACCGCGCCGCGATCCATCACGGCAAAACTGTCGCCGAGTTCGCAGGCAAAGTCGAGATATTGTTCGACCAGCACGATGGCGATGTTGCCGAGGTTTCGCAAATAGGAGATGGCGCGTCCGATGTCCTTGATGATCGAGGGCTGGATACCCTCGGTCGGCTCGTCGAGCAGCAGCAATTTCGGACGCATCACCAGCGCCCGACCGATCGCGAGTTGCTGCTGCTGGCCACCTGACAGATCGCCGCCGCGCCGGCCGAGCATGGATTGCAGCACCGGAAACAGCGAGAATACATCATCCGGAATGTTCTTGTCCTGGCGCTTGAGTGGACCGAAGCCGGTCTTGAGGTTCTCCTCGACCGTCAGCAGCGGGAATATCTCGCGGCCCTGCGGCACGAAGCCGATACCCTTGCGCGCACGCTCGTAGGGCTTCAAGCCGGAAATATCGCTGCCATCGAACACGATCGCGCCCGAGGAGATCGGATATTGCCCGACCATGGCGCGCAAGAGCGAGGTCTTGCCGACGCCGTTGCGCCCGAGCACGCAAGTCACCTTGCCCGGCTCGGCCGCGATGGAGACGCCGCGCAGCGCCTGCGCCGCGCCGTAGAACAGGTTGATGTCCTTGACCTCAAGCATTTGCTCAGCGCCCCAGATAGACTTCGATGACCCGCTCGTTGGACGAGACCTGGTCGATGGTTCCTTCCGCGAGCACCGTGCCTTCGTGCAGGCAGGTGACCTTGACCCCGAGCTCGCGCACGAATGTCATGTCGTGCTCGACCACCATCACGGTGTGGGTCTTGTTGATCTCTTTGAGCAGCTCGGCGGTCAGATGCGTCTCGACGTCGGTCATCCCCGCAACGGGCTCATCGACCAGGAGCAGTTTTGGGTCCTGCGCGAGCAGCATGCCGATCTCCAGCCACTGCTTCTGGCCGTGGCTGAGGCTGCCGGCCAGGCGGTTGCGCGCCTCGGTGAGGCGGATCGTCTCGAGCACCCTGTCGATGCGTTCTGCCTCGTCCCTGCTGCCGCGCCAGAACAGCGTGCCGCGGACCGAGTGATCGACATTGAGCGCGAGCAGGAGATTATCCTGCACGGTCTGGCTCTCGAACACCGTCGGCTTCTGGAACTTGCGGCCGATGCCGAGCTCGGCGATGCGGGTCTCGTCCAGCCGCGTCAGATCGGTGACGCCATCGAACAGCACCGTGCCCTCGTCCGGCTTGGTCTTGCCGGTGATGATGTCCATCATCGTCGTCTTGCCGGCGCCGTTCGGGCCGATGATGGCGCGCATCTCGCCGGGCTCGAGCGTCAGCGACAGATTGTTGATGGCGTGGAAGCCGTCGAACGAGACGTGCACGCCGTCGAGATAGAGCATCGCGGATGTCGCGCGGGTGTCCATGACGTTCATTGCCGCCTACTCCGCCATCTTCGGTTCGGCGACGCCGTCTTCGGCCGCGGCACTCGCCATCGTCGCGGCGCGCTTCTCCTTCGAGGAGTCCCACCATGCATTGAAGGTGCCGACGATGCCCTTCGGCAGCAGCAGCGTCACCAGGATGAACAATGCGCCCAGCATGAACAGCCAGTACGGCGCCAGCACGCCCGAGGTGAAAAACGTCTTGGCGTAGTTGACGACGACGGCGCCGAGCGCTGCACCGACCAGTGTGCCGCGGCCACCGACGGCAACCCAGATCACCGCCTCGATCGAATTGCCGGGCGCGAATTCCGATGGATTGATGATGCCGACCTGCGGCACGTAGAGCGCGCCGGCGACCCCGGCCATGCAGGCCGACACCGTGAACACGAACAGCTTGTAGGATTCGACGCGGTAGCCGAGGAAGCGCGTGCGCGACTCCGCGTCACGGACTGCGATCAGCACCTTGCCGAGCTTCGAGGAGACGATCGCACGGCAGATCAGGAAGCCTGCGATCAACGCCAGGCAGCTCAGCGCGAACAGCGCCGCGCGGGTGCCCTCGGCCTGCACGTTGAAGCCGAGGATGTCCTTGAAGTCGGTCAGGCCGTTGTTGCCGCCAAAGCCGAAATCGTTGCGGAAGAAGGCAAGCAGCAGCGCATAGGTCATCGCCTGCGTGATGATCGAGAGATAGACGCCGGTGACGCGTGAGCGGAACGCGAGCCAGCCGAAGCAGAAGGCGAGCAGGCCGGGCACGACCAGCACCATCAGCGCGGCGAACCAGAACATGTCGAAGCCGTACCAGGTCCAGGGGAGCTTCGAATAGTTCAGGAACACCATGAAGTCCGGCAGAACAGGGGTGCCGTAGACGCCGCGGGTGCCGATCTGCCGCATCAGGTACATGCCCATCGCATAGCCGCCAAGCGCGAAGAAGGCGCCGTGGCCGAGCGAGAGAATGCCGCAATAACCCCAGATCAAATCGATCGAAAGCGCGAGGATCGCGTAACAGACATACTTGCCCCAGAGCGCGACGAGATAGGTAGGCACCTGCAGGAACGAGCCGGCGGGCAGCAGCAAATTGGAGAGCGGGATCAGGATGCCGCAGGCCGCGACGACGGCCAGGAAGATCGTCGCACTGCGGTCCAGCGAACGCGTCAGCATGTGAGGGGTCATGCTTCCACCGCACGGCCCTTGAGCGCGAACAGGCCGCGCGGGCGCTTTTGAATGAACAGGATGATGAGAACGAGGATCGCGATCTTGCCGAGAACGGCGCCGGCGACCGGCTCCAGGAACTTGTTGGCGATGCCGAGCGTGAAGGCGCCGACCAGCGTGCCCCAGAGATTGCCGACGCCGCCGAACACCACGACCATGAAGCTGTCGATGATGTAGCTCTGGCCGAGATTGGGGCTGACATTGTCGATCTGCGACAGCGCCACGCCGGCGATGCCGGCAATGCCCGAGCCGAGCCCGAAAGTGAGCGCGTCGACCCGCGAGGTCGCGATGCCCATCGACGCCGCCATGCGTCGGTTCTGCGTCACCGCGCGCATCTCCAGGCCGAGCGCGGTGTAACGCAGCATCGCGAGCAGGATCGCGAACACGGCCAACGTGAAGACGAGGATCCAGAGCCGGTTGTAGGTGATGGTGATCTGGCCGAGTTCGAAGGCGCCGCTCATCCAGGAGGGATTGCCGACCTCACGGTTGGTCGGACCGAACATGGTGCGCACCGCCTGCTGCAGCACCAGCGACAGGCCCCAGGTCGCAAGCAGCGTCTCCAGCGGACGGCCGTAGAGGAAGCGAATGATGCTGCGTTCGATCAGCACGCCGATGGCGCCGGCGACGACAAAGGCCAATGGCACCGCGATCAGCAGCGAATAGTCGAACAGGCCGGGGTAACGGGTGCGGATCACCTCCTGCACCACGAAGGTGGTGTAGGCTCCGATCATCACCATCTCGCCATGGGCCATGTTGATCACGCCCATCACGCCGAAGGTGATGGCAAGCCCGATAGCAGCGAGCAGCAGCACCGAGCCGAGCGAGAGGCCGTACCAAGCATTCTGCACCATGGACCAGATCGCGAGCGAGTTCTGGATGGAGCCGATCGCGCTCGCGGCTGCTTTGGTCACCGAGGCCGGCTGGTCGCCCATGCCTGTGAGCAGCGCCAGCGCCTCCTGATCGCCACGCGCCTTGAGGGTGGCCACCGCCTCCAGCTTCTCGACCTCGGTCGCGTCCGGCTTGAACAGCAGGATCGCCGCGCGAGCGTCGCCGAGCGCAGCCTTGACTGACTTGTTGGTTTCCTTCGCAAGCGCGCCATCGACAGCATCGAGCGCGGTCTCCTCATGCGACTTGAAGACGGATTGCGCGGCCTGGAGGCGCGTCCCGACGTCCGGCGACTGCAGTGTCAGGCTGCCGATCGCAGCGTCGACGCTGCGGCGCAGGCGGTTGTTGAGACGGACGGCGCTCGCGCTGTCGGGAACGGTAGCGACGGGCTGGCCGGTCACGGCATCGATCGACTTGCCGTCGGTACCGGTGACGTAGACCTTCTTGCTGTCGGGGTCGGCCATCAGGCGGCCGTCCTGAAGCGCACTGATGATGGGGAAAGCCAGCGGATTGCCGCTGCTCGCGACCACGCCGATCGCCTCGTCCGTATCGGAATAGTCATCGTTGGCGAATTTGGCGACCGCATCCTCGAACGGACCGGCGAGAGCCGGCAGCGCAAACGCGATCAGGAAAAAGGAGAGCGCAAGCGAGCAGAGACGCGCGGACAAATGGGCTGGCACTGTGAATGACCCCGGCAGAAATGAGTGGAGAAGGCGGCGGGATCGCCGCCTTCTCCGGTCGTGCAATGGCGTGTCAGATCCGGATCAGGAGCCCGAACCGAGGCACTTGTTGGTCTTGGTGTTGAAGTTGCCGCACTTCTTGCCGACCCAGTCGCCGATCAGGTCCTTGGAGCCGTCGAGCTCCTTCGACCAGGCGTCGCCCGCGACGAGGCCCGGGGTCTTCCAGACCACGTCGAACTGGCCGTTCGCCTTGATCTCGCCGATGAACACCGGCTTGGTGATGTGGTGATTCGGAAGCATCTTGGAGGTGCCGCCGGTCAGGTTCTTGGCTTCGATGCCCGGGAGAGCGTCGATCACCTTGTCCGGATCGGTCGACTTCACCTTCTCGACCGCCTTGACCCACATGTCGAAGCCGATCACGTGCGCTTCCATCGGATCGTTGGTCACGCGCTTCGGATTCTTGGTGTATGCCTGCCATGCCTTGATGAACTTCTCGTTCTCCGGCGACTTGATCGACTGGAAGTAGTTCCAGGCGGCGAGATGGCCGAGCAACGGCTTGGTGTCGATGCCGGCGAGTTCTTCCTCACCCACCGAGAACGCGACGACCGGGATGTCCTTGGCCTTGATGCCCTGGTTGCCGAGCTCCTTGTAGAAGGGAACGTTGGCGTCGCCGTTGATGGTCGAAACCACTGCGGTCTTCTTGCCGGCCGAGCCGAACTTCTTGATGTCGGCCACGATCGTCTGCCAGTCGGAATGACCGAACGGCGTGTAGTTGATCATAATGTCTTCCTGGGCGACACCCTTGGACTTCAGATAGGCTTCCAGGATCTTGTTGGTGGTGCGCGGATAGACGTAGTCGGTGCCCGCGAGCACCCAGCGCTTCACCTTCTCGTCCTTCATCAGATAGTCGACGGCGGGGATCGCCTGCTGGTTCGGCGCAGCACCCGTGTAGAACACGTTGCGCTCGCTCTCCTCACCCTCGTACTGCACGGGGTAGAACAGGATGTTGTTCAGCTCCTTGAAAACGGGCAGCACCGACTTGCGGGACACCGAAGTCCAGCAGCCGAACACGACCGAAACCTTGTCCTTGGTGATCAGCTCGCGCGCCTTTTCGGCGAACAGCGGCCAATTCGAAGCGGGGTCGACGACGACGGCTTCGAGCTTCTTGCCGAGAACGCCGCCCTTCTTGTTCTGCTCGTCGATCAGGAAAAGGATGGTGTCCTTCAGCGTGGTTTCGCTGATGGCCATGGTGCCGGAAAGGGAGTGCAGGACGCCGACCTTGATGGTGTCGTCCGCGGCCTTTGCGCCAGTCAATGAAGCCAGACCGAGCATCAGGCCGGCGGTCGCGGCGAGCACGCCGCGGCGGCTAAATGACGCCGCTATATCGTGAGTAGATTTGCTAAACATGAGTGTCTCATCTCCCTGACGCAGACGTGAAAAACGCTGCGAAACGGCCCCACGGCCGCCTGCGATTAACGGAATCGCAAGAACCGTGCCATGGCTTGAGCACCTGCCAACTCATTGGTCAGGTTAGACAATTCTGTTGCAATCCAAGTTTAGCCGCAGTTCGGCTGCTCATAATTTAGGCGAATAAAATGTATGCTTATGCGTCACTCAGTTTGTTTTTTGAGCACATGCTGATTTGTGGCTAAAATTCCGGCATAACTATTTTTGCACCGCAATAACCATTTCAGGCTGCTCCGCCTTGAAAGCGCCCTCTCAATGTTCCATATGACGTCCAGAGACCTCTTGCGAATCAAGGGGTCGTCGCGAGCCGCGTGTTCTTAAGCCCTTACGGGCCTCTGGCTTGCCCCATATCTCCCAAGCCATCCGACACCCCAAACACGCAGGTGTCTTCTCGACACCCTTCTGCGTGCGCCGCGCTGAATGCGCCGGGCGCCCGTTTTTGACATGGAAAGAACCCCCCTTTTGACTTCGTTTCAGGACTTCGGCCTCGCCGAACCGATCGCGCGCGCTCTTCAAGAAGAGAACTACGTCACCCCCACCCCCATCCAGGTCCAGACCATTCCCACGGCGCTAACCGGCCGCGACGTCGTCGGCATCGCCCAGACCGGCACCGGCAAGACCGCGTCCTTCGCGCTGCCGATCCTGCACCGCTTGCTCGAGCATCGGATCAAGCCGCAGCCCAAGACCACCCGCGTCCTGGTGTTGTCGCCGACCCGCGAGCTGTCCGGCCAGATCCTCGACAGCTTCAACGCCTATGGCCGCCACATCCGCCTGTCGTCGACGCTCGCCATCGGCGGCGTGCCGATGGGCCGTCAGGTCCGCTCGCTGATGCAGGGCGTCGAAGTGCTGGTCGCCACCCCCGGTCGCCTGCTCGACCTCGTGCAGAGCAACGGGCTGAAACTGGGAAGCGTCGAATTCCTCGTGCTCGACGAGGCCGACCGCATGCTCGACATGGGCTTCATCAACGACATCCGCAAAATCGTCGCCAAGCTGCCGATCAAGCGGCAGACGCTGTTCTTCTCGGCCACCATGCCGAAGGATATCGCCGAGCTCGCCGACGCCATGCTGCGTGATCCCGCCCGCGTCGCGGTGACCCCGGTCTCCTCGACCGTGGAGCGCATCCAGCAGCGCATCATCCAGGTCGATTTCTCCGCGAAGCCGGCGTTCCTCGCCAAGCTTTTGAAGCAGGAGCAGGTCAACCGCGCCCTGGTTTTCACGCGCACCAAGCACGGCGCCGACAAGGTGGTGAAAACCCTCGAAAAGGCCGGCATCGCGGCCAGCGCCATCCACGGCAACAAGTCGCAGAACCATCGCGAACGGACGCTCGCCCAGTTCCGCTCCGGCGAGATCCGTACACTGGTTGCCACCGATATCGCCGCCCGCGGCATCGATGTCGACGGTATCACTCACGTCATCAATTTCGACCTGCCCAACGTGCCCGAGACTTACGTGCACCGCATCGGCCGCACCGCGCGCGCCGGCGCCGAGGGCACCGCGATCTCGCTGGTCGCAGGTGGCGAGGAGCTCAGCTATCTCCGCGACATCGAACGGCTGATCAAGGTGGCACTGCCCCGCGAAGATCTCCGCACCGACGCCGGCCGCCGCGATGCGGGCGCTCCCGCGCCGCAGCAACGGCAGGGCCGCGGAGGTCGCCCGGGCCAGCGTCCGCAAGGCGCAAGGCATGGCGAGGCACGCCACGGTGACGGACGTCGTAGCGACGAACGACATTCCGACGGACGCCACCATACCGCCAAGCAGGGCGATGGACGCTCCGGCGAAGGCCGACATGGCGCCGAAGCGCGGCATGCCGACGGGCGGCCCGGCAACGGCCCGAACGCCTCGAAGGGGTCTCGTCGTCCGCGCTCTGGTGGGAAGGCGCATTCTTCCCCAAACGGCCGTCCGGAACAGCGTTCCGTGCATAGCGCCGGCGCGGCTGATGGGATACAAGGCGTGGCCTTTTTGCGCCGTGAGAGTCGGCCGAACGGCCAACCAAACCGCAAACCCCACTCGCACTAGCCGTCCACGACCTGGAGAAATTCATGGCTAAGGAAGAGCTGATCCAGTTCGAAGGACTGGTCACCGAAATCCTCCCCGACGCACGCTACCGCGTGCAGCTCGATGCCGGACACGAGATCGTCGCCTATACCGCCGGCAAGATGAAGAAGAACCGCATCAAGACGCTGGCGGGCGACCGCGTGACGGTGGAGATGTCGCCCTATGATCTCGAAAAGGGCCGGCTGATTTTCCGCCATAAGGACGAACGTCCCAGTGGCATGGGTGGACCGCCCCGCCCGGGCCAGCGCGGCGGACAGTTCCGCCGGCGCTAGGCACCTGCCGGCGGCCTTGGATCAAAAGTTCCGGCTTCAACGTCGAGGCGCCGCCCCCACGCGGCGGATCAAAAAATCGTGCACGCCCGGATTGTTTTGGGGTGCCAATTCCGATAAAATGAATTCATCGATTTTCGGCCGGACGACATTAGCATCCACCGGTACAGCCGGTTCAGACACGCTGACGACCCTTCCAAAAATTCGATCTAACTGGCCTGCGCAAGCGGGCTCCAACATTGTGTTATCTGAGAAGGGACTATCCCCGTGAGCATGGGAACCGTGAAGTGGTTTAACGCGACCAAAGGCTTCGGCTTCATTCAGCCCGACGATGGCGGCCAGGACGTGTTCGTCCACATCAGCGCTGTGGAACGTGCGGGCCTCGGCACGCTGCGTGAAGGCCAAAAGCTCTCCTACGAGATCGTGGCCGACCGCCGTTCCGGCAAGTCGGCAGCGGACAACCTCCGCTCCGAAGGCTGAGCCGACGAGCGCGTGGCCTGATCGGCTCGCGCAAGCAAGCAAAGCAAAAAGGCCGTGCGCGATGCACGGCCTTTTTCATTGGCATCTACCCTTCGATGTCAGCACGTCGATTTGTTGTTGTTGTCCGGATAGGGATAGGGAACGCAGGCAACCTGGCGCGGTCGGGTGTAGGAGACATCGCCCAGTCCGATATTCGACTTCAACACATAACCGACCGAAGGCGTGTAGGTGTAGCTCGCCTCGCTGAGGATGAGGTAGGTCGACGGTATCAACAGCGAAGCGGGAATGTTGCTGGTGATGTCGTCGCCGGGCTTGCGTGTCGAGTTCGCCAGCGTCGCTTGCGTCGCGCCGCTCGTAATGATGCCGGCCCTGCTCCACTGGACCGTGGCGACTTTGTTGGCATCGATCTGGATCTGAGTAATCGTGCCCTTCACCAGGGTAGGGTCGTAGGGCATGATGACAGAGATGCTGGCCGTGAAGGTATCCTTCATGTCGGCATCGGTCAGCTTGAGGGACTGCGATGTCAAATCGGACAGAGCCCGCGCGATCAACGTGACCTTGCGATCAATCGCCACCGCCGACGAGAATTCGACGGTGCCGAAAAACATCACCAGCATCAGCGGGACGATGACCGCAAACTCGGTGGCCGCGAGCGCGCGCTTGTCGGCGACGAAGTCGCGCACGGACCAACATGCATTCCGCCAGATATTCGCAATCGCCTGCATCGGTCCTCCCGGATCCATCTGTCTCAGAAGGGTTCGTTCTTGAAAGCCGTGGTCGCCACCATCAGCCTTTTGTTGCTGCATCCGATGTTGTAACCGAGGCCGGTGACGATGAGCGGCCACTGATAGAACAGCCGCACCACGACCACCTGGCCCGAGGTCCCGGCATTGTATTGCATGCCGGCCGGGTTGAAATTGCAGGAATCGCCGTAGTTCGTCAGGCTTAGCGACCCGAAGGATCCGGTGCTCACGACGTCGACGTAAAGCTTGTTGCAATCGAACAGCGCCGGGATCTGCGTGCACACATAGGCCTTGAACGTCGTCTGGTCGCACGCCATGACCACGCCGGGCGTGGTCTGGCAGGCCGCCACCGAACCGCCCTGCGCTTGCGCCTGGCCGGTCAGGATCGCGCGCGCAGAACTTTGCGTGATTGTCTCGAGCACCTGGCTCGCGAAGAACATGAGCGCCGTTTCGATGATGGCGAACAGCAGCCCGAAGAACATCGGGGCGACCAGGGCGAACTCGACGGCCGCGGAACCGCGACGGTTGCCGCGAAACCGGCCCAGCGCTTTCCGGAGCGTGAACCTCGTAGGTGCAGGCAATGGCATCACGTCAAATTCCCCAGCAACGGGCGATCAACTGTTCCGTTCAATAGCGGAAACTGATTGTCTAAGTGTTTCAGGCGGTCCGCACCCGGCGGCCCGCGCCGTTAAGGATGCGTTAACCAGCTGCGACCCCAAGCCCAGCGAGGGACGCCCGCGAAGACCTGCCTCGTATCCGCACGCGACCTGAGGCGATCCTGCCCGGGCAAACCCCGCCGCTCGCTTCTGCTAGTTGGACTTGGCCGGACCGGCGCCGCCACCACCGCTGGCGCTGGCGCTCAGCGAGCCGGCCTGGTTCATCGTGTTGTTGAAGTAGGTGTCGCTGTCGCCGAGCGTCACGCGACGCTGGCAAAGCGGCACGCAGCTATAGGACTCGCGCTCGATCCCGCGATAGACGGTGACCAGCCGGTCGCTCGGACCTTCGACCTGGATCTGGCGGTCGACCAAAATCTCGCCGGCCCGGTCGAGCGCGATGAAATTGGTGGCTCCATAGCCCTTGCCGGTCACGACGATCATGCCGCCGGGCTGGAGCGTGACGTCGGCAATGAGGGGATTGCCAACCACCAGGGTCGCCACCTTGCCGGGGAGCCGCACCAGCTTAGCCTGGTCGACATTGACGGCGATGGTGTCGGCCGTCGGATCGGCAAGACCGGCAGCCGGCGATGCCAGCACAGCGGCCGCAACCAGAAGACAAACGCGCGCACGACGGCGCAGCAATTCTTTACGCATACTCTTACCCCCGGGACGTCACAAACCGGCAGAAGCGAACAGATAACAGCGGAGCCGGTGCCCGACCCCGCTAACCTGCCCTTAATTCGTGAACGTTCCGCAAACTCGCCGACTATTTTTTGAACAGACTGGCGTCTTGCCGCCATCGAATCTAGCGGCGGAACGGATAGGCGAGCTGACCTGCGATCTCCTTCGGCATGGTCGCTTCGTCCTTGCCGTATTCCTGCGGCAGTTCACCCTCGGGCATGCGGAAGGTGCCGAACAGGACATCCCAGATCGGGAACGTGCCGGCAAAATTGGTGTTGCCGCCCTCCTCGAGCGAGGTGTGGTGCCAGCGGTGGAACACCGGCGTCGCCAGCAGATATTTGAACGGCCCGAAGCTCCAGTTCAGGTTGGCGTGCACGAAGGCCGAATGGAAGGTCGTGAACGGGGCGAGCCAGACCATCGCATTCGGGGAAATGCCGGCCATCAGCAGCACGACGTCGACGCCGATCGAGCCGAGCACGAGATTGATGGGATGGAAGCGGGCCGCCGAAATCCAGCTGATCTCCTCCGAGGAGTGATGGATCGCGTGGTACTTCCAGAACCCGCCGCCGTGAAACATCCGGTGCAGCCAGTACAGCATGAAATCGGACAGGACCAGGAACAGCGCGGCCTGGGCCCAGAGCGGCATCAACGACAGCGGGCCGTGGCCGTTGTCGTAGAAGGCGATGAGTTCGTCGGCATCGTGGATGTTGAAGACGAGGCTCGCGCCGACGATAAGAAGTCCGATCCGCACGGTGCGGGCGAACACCGGAACGAAGAACCAGTAGCAGATGTCGGTGACGATCTCGCGCTTGCGCCACCACGGCGCGCCGGCATTGCAGGCCCAGAGATGTTCGAGCACGGTGAAGACCGCCGCGAGCGCGAAGGTGATGGGAAACACCTTGACGATGGTCTCGCCGAGCATCAGGGCGACTTGCATGGGCAGGCTCGACATCGTCGCCTCTCTTGCGAATTCCAGCTCCGTTACGCCTACGCCGCGAAATTTAAGGGAGCGTGAAGCCGGCGCCGCGTCGGCGGTACATCCAGAACCGCAACGAATGACAGCGGCCGCCTTAAGACGAAATTTACTCTGGGTTAAAGCATCGCGCCGCAAGCGGGTTTGCCCGATCGAATTAACTCTACCGAAAGAGCTCGGCTCTCATGTTCATCACGTCAATGACGACGCCGAACGAGGCGATCCCCACCCCAGTTGGAGTTATGTTCATGAAGAACCTGATTGCGCGTTTCGCGAAGGATGAATCCGGCGCCACCGCCATCGAATACGGCCTGATCGCCGCCGGCATCGCGCTGGCCATCATCACCGTCGTCAACAACCTCGGCACCACGCTGAACACCAAGTTCACCGCGATCTCGACCGGCCTGAAGTAAGACCGGACGAACGACGGCAAAAGCCCCGGGCTTCCGGGGCCTTTGTTTTTCTGAAGACGGCGAGTTCCAGTGGCGTTGCGTAAGTACAGAACCGATGCCGCGATCGCGGCAAACGCGACGGCGCAGGAACAGGCCGGCTCTCCGGTCTATTGGGTCTGCGTCGCCCTGCTGCTTGCCACGGCTGCGCTCGCCGCGCGCATTGCCAGCCTGTGGTGACAACCCGTTTTGCGGCTTCAGGCCTCCATGGCCTTTGGCGTTTTCGGTTTGTTTAGCACTGCCGGATAGCATCGCGCGACGCCATTCCGCGGCAATCCCAGGCCTCAAGACGCAGCCCATGATCCTCGACCTCGCGCGCCTTATGCTCTTCCCGGCCCTGATGGCGTTCGCCGCCGCGAGCGATCTCTTCACGATGACGATCTCGAACCGCGTGTCGCTGGCGCTGGTCGCCGGCTTCTTCGCGCTCGCCTTCGCCGGCGGCATGGCACCTTACGAGATGCTCAGTCATGTCGGCGCAGGCGCTCTTCTCCTGGTCGTCGCCTTCACCTGCTTTGCGATGGGCTGGGTCGGCGGCGGCGACGCCAAGGTCGCGGCCTCCGTCGCGCTCTGGTTCGGCTTCGCACCGCTGATGAACTTCCTGCTCTACGCCTCCCTGTTCGGCGGCGCGCTGACTCTGCTCCTGCTCCAGTTCCGGCAATGGCCGCTGCCCTACGGCTTGGCAGGCCAGGCCTGGCTCGCCCGGCTGCACGCCAAGGAGAGCGGCATCCCCTACGGCATCGCGCTCGCGCTGAGTGCGTTGATGGTCTACCCGGAGACCGAATGGGTGAAGGCGATTGATCTCGCTCACCTCGCGCTGCGCTGAACACGCTGGGTAAACCCGGCGTTAAGGCGATTTAGATACGCCTCATTAACCATGCTTTGACGAATAGCTGGTCAACTGCCGATCAAGGCGGCGGCAGCGTCGCGGCGTTTTGTGGAAAGTGAAGCGTATGAATAGGGCACGCATTGTCGTCCTGACGGTCGCCATCTGCGCCGGCGGTGTCGCCGCGTACCTGGCGAGCGGCTCTGACAATTCTGCGCCGCCTGCGGCCCCGGTCGCGCAGCTTCCGACCGTGGACGTCCTCGTGGCCAAGAACGACATCGGCCTCGGCCAGACCGTGAAGCCGGAAGATCTGCAATGGCAGACCTGGCCGGCCGCGACCGCCAGCGCCACCTTCATCCGCCGCAACGAGCGTCCCGAGGGCGTGACCCAGGTGACCGGTTCGATCGCGCGCGCCCCCTTCATTCAAGGCGAGCCGATCCGCGACCAGAAGCTGGTCAAGGCCGAGGGCTCCGGCTTCATGGCGGCCATCCTGCCCAGCGGCATGCGGGCCATCTCGACCGAAATCTCGCCGGAGACCGGCGCAGGCGGCTTCATCCTGCCCAATGACCGTGTCGACGTCCTGCTCACGCGTCGCCTCAAGAACCCGGACCAAGCCGCCGGCGGCCAGGACGTTGTCACGTCCGAGATCATCCTGGTCAATGTGCGCGTGCTCGCCATCGACCAGGCTCCGAAGGAGAAGGACGGCCAGAACGCCGTGGTCGGCAAGACCGTGACCTTGGAACTCACTTCCGCACAGACCCAGGCGCTCTCTTCGGCCCGTCAGGCCGGAACGCTGTCGCTGGCGCTGCGCAGCATTGCCGACGTCAAGATGAGCGAGATCACGCTCGACGAATCCGCCCAGAAGCGCGACGGCATCTCGATCATTCGCTACGGCATCCCGAGCTCGACGGCGAAGGCACGATGAGGACAGGCGACATGAAATGCAGGGCAGAACAGGCGACGATGCGAACCTCCATGGTCCGCGCCTTGTCGTTCTCGGCCGCCTTCGCACTGGCACTCAACCCGGTGCTGACCCCCGTGGTCGCCGCCGACTATCGTCCCGGCGCGCCTGCCTCCGCCGACGGACAGATGAACGCCCGCTTCCTCTCGCTCGGCGTCGGCAAGTCGATCGTGATCGACCTCCCGCGCGACATCAAGGACGTGCTGGTCGCTGACCCCAAGATCGCCAATGCGGTGGTCCGCTCGGCACAGCGTGCCTACATCATCGGCGCCGCGATCGGCCAGACCAACATCGTGTTCTTCGATTCCGCGGGCCAGCAGATCGCGGCCTATGACATCGCGGTCAAGCGTGACCTCAACGGTGTGCGGGCGGCGCTGAAGCAGGTTCTGCCCAATTCGGACATCCAGATCGACGGACTGGGCGACGGCATCGTCCTGACCGGCACGGCGGCGAACCCGATGGAAGCGCAGCAGGCCAACGACCTCGCCGCACGCCTGGCCGGCGGCGCCGACAAGGTGGTGAACTCGATCGTGGTGCGCGGCCGCGACCAGGTCATGCTCAAGGTGACGGTGGCGGAAGTTCAGCGCACCATCGTGAAGCAGCTCGGCATCGACCTGAGCGCCAGCCTCAACTACGGCACGTCCGTGGTGAGCTTCGCGAACTCCAATCCGTTCACCGCTCTCGGCCACAACCTCGTGGACGGCAACAATTTGACGACCAAGTTCGGCGGCGCGACGTCGGTGCAGGCCACCCTGCGCGCGATGGAAACCGCGGGCGTGATCCGCACGCTGGCCGAACCGAACCTGACCGCGATCTCCGGTGAATCGGCGACGTTCATCGCCGGCGGCGAATTCCCGGTGCCGGCGGGCTATGCGTGCGACCCCACCACGCATGTCTGTACCACCCAGATCAGCTTCAAGAAGTTCGGCATCTCGCTCAACTTCACCCCCGTGGTGCTGAGCGAAGGCAAGATCAGCCTGCGCGTCATGACCGAGGTCTCGGAGCTATCGAACGAAAATGCGATCACGCTGTCGCAGGCCGTGACCGCGACGTCGGTGAACTCGCTGACGGTGCCTTCGATCAGGACCCGCCGCGCCGAAACCTCGCTGGAAATTCCCTCCGGCGGCGCGATGGCGATGGCCGGACTGATCCAGCAGCAAACCAAGCAGGCCATCAGCGGATTGCCGGGGCTGATGCAGCTCCCGATCCTCGGCACGCTGTTCCGCAGCCGCGACTTCGTCAACAACGCGACCGAGCTGGTCGTGATCGTGACGCCCTATGTCGTTCGCGCAGTGGCGCCAAAGGACCTGTCGCGGCCGGACGACGGCTTCGCCCCGCCTGCCGATCCACAGGCCCAGCTGCTCGGCAACATCAACCGCATCTACGGCGTGCCCGGCCGGACCGAACCGGCAAAGAACTACCGCGGCACCTACGGCTTCATCACCGAGTGAGGCGGAACGGGGACTTCAAGATGATCACAAGACCACCCCAGCCTCGCACACGCGCCATCCGCCTTGGCGGTGCGCTCGTCGGCATGGCGCTCGCGCTCGGCGGTTGCCAGCATGACCAGGTCGTCACGGCCTCAATCCCCGACGACTACAAGCAGCGCCATCCGATCGCGATCGAGGAGCAAAATCGTTCAACCGTCGTCTTCGTCGGCCATGCCCGCGGTGGATTGACCGCGGCCCAGCGCGCCGACGTGATGGGTGTCGCATCGGCATGGTTGCAGGAAGGCACGGGCGCCATCCGTATCGACGTGCCGTCGGGCACGCCCAATACGCGTCCGGTCGCCGACACGATGCGTGAAATCCAGGCGATGCTTGCGGGAGCAGGCGTTCCGCCGCGCGGCGTCAACATTCGCCCCTACCAGCCGGACGACAAGCGCTTCCTGCCGCCGATCCGGCTCACATATTCCAAGATCGCCGCGGTCGCGGGTCCCTGCGGCCTGTGGCCGGACGACATCGGCCCTTCGATGAAGAACAAGAGCTGGTTCGAGAACAAGGACTATTACAATTACGGCTGCGCCTATCAGCGCAACCTCGCGGCGATGGTCGACAATCCGTCGGACCTCGAGCAGCCGCGTCCTGAAACTCCGTCCTACACGGCGCGGCGCATCACCTCTCTCGAGAAATATCGCAAGGGTCTCACGTCGGCGACCACCTATCCCGAGTCTGACAAGGCCAAACTCAGCGACACCGGCAAATGATCAGCTACGCACGCCAGACACACGAAGAGCAGCCGGACGCAACTCCTCCGCCGGTCGAGGAGCATATTGCGCCTGCGCCGCGCGTATCGGTCCAGGCCTTCTGCGAGACCGTGGAGACGGCTGCCGCAGTCCAGGCGGCCGGCGAAGACCGCCGTCTCGGCAAGGCCCATCTCAAGATCCAGATGGGCGGCATGGCCGCGGCAACCGAGGCCTACCGCTCGGCCCCGACGCCGAACGTCATCGTGCTCGAAAGCGACGGACGCAACGACCTGCTCGGCGGGCTCGACCAGCTCGCCACCGTCTGCGATGCCGGCACCCGCGTGGTCGTAATCGGCCGCATCAACGACGTCACACTCTACCGCGAACTGGTGCGCCGCGGCGTCAGCGACTACGTGCTCGCGCCGGTCGGCGCTATCGATGTCGTCCGCTCGATCTGCAATCTGTTCTCCGCGCCCGAAGCCAAGGCGGTCGGCCGCATCATAGCCGTGGTCGGCGCCAAGGGCGGCGTCGGGGCTTCCACCATCTCCCACAACGTCGCCTGGGCAATCGCGCGCGACCTCGCCATGGACGCCGTCGTCGCCGATCTCGACCTCGCCTTCGGCACCGCCGGGCTGGACTACAACCAGGACCCGCCGCAGGGCATTGCCGACGCCGTGTTCTCGCCCGATCGGGTCGACACCGCCTTCATCGACCGCCTGCTGTCAAAATGCACCGACCATCTCAGCCTGCTGGCGGCGCCGGCGACGCTCGACCGGGTCTATGATTTCGGCACCGACGCCTTCGACGCCGTATTCGACACCTTGCGCTCCACCATGCCCTGCATCGTGCTCGACATTCCGCACCAATGGTCGGGCTGGACCAAGCGCGCCCTGATCGGGGCAGACGACATCCTGATCGTCGCCGCGCCTGACCTCGCCAATTTGCGCAATACCAAGAACCTGTTCGACCTGTTGAAGGCCGCGCGCCCCAACGACCGGCCGCCGCTTTACTGCCTGAACCAGGTCGGGGTGCCGAAACGACCCGAAATCGCCGCCGCGGAGTTCGCCAAGGCGATCGAGAGCCAGCCGATCGTCTCGATCCCGTTCGAACCGCAGATTTTCGGCTCGGCCGCCAACAACGGCCAGATGATCGCGGAGATCTCCGCCAACCACAAGTCGATCGAGATGTTCCTTCAGATCGCCCAGCGCCTGACCGGGCGCAGCGAAACCAAGAAACAAAAGTCGTCCCTGCTTTCACCCCTGATTGACAAGTTGCGGGGAAAATAAGCCCCGCATGGAGTTGTTAAGTGTTCGGTAAGCGTAGCGGAACAGACACCGACCTTCGGGCGCCCAAGCCCGGCGCCGTGTCGCCCGAGCCTGCCCAGGCTCCGACGCCGACGGTGTCGCGCGCCCCGGCTCCGCCGGCGGTCGCCTCACCGCCGCTC
>JAESGJ010000177.1_pt1:0-77500 | contig 82345 bp, 74 predicted proteins | sample 9266241 | NCBI WGS metagenome assembly JAESGJ01 (sample SAMN14514841, study PRJNA621669) | algae metagenome | isolation source: Brasilonema octagenarum HA4186-MV1 and co-occurring heterotrophs from wet... | place: USA: Manoa Valley, Hawaii | collected 2009-07-20
ATCGCCATCGGCCTCGTCACCCTCGTCGCGGTGGCCGAATTCCCCAATCAGGTTCGTGCCGTGCTGCCGCAGAAGGGAGTTCTCGTAAATCTCTTGCCGCCGCCTTTGCCAGCCGTACCGGAGACCAAGGCCGCCTTCTGGCTCGAGCAGAACTGGTCGCTGAAGGACCGGCACTGGTTCCACCACGCCAGCCAAGGCACCGCGACCTTTCCGGTGCCCTATGACTGGTTCATGGCGCTGGAGCAGCCGCGGCTGCATCTGTTCTCGAAGCCGGGCATGATCAAGGAGAGCGCCTATCTCGAACGCTTCGGCTTCATTCCGAGCCCGCAATCGATCCAGACCGACGCCACGACACTGCGCCGCTTCGGCTACGCCAATGTTTATGAGACGGCGCAGGCGCCGGACTGGTCGGCCAGGTGGACGCCGGCGGAGAATGTCGACGGCCTGCCGGTCGGATTCGCGCGAATGACCGGCGTCGTCGATCCCGCGACCGGGCGTCGCGAGGAGGACAAGATCGGGCTGACCTGCGCGGCGTGCCACACCGGCCAGATCCATTACCAGGGCGTGGACGTGCGCTTCGACGGCGGGCCGGCCATGACCGACCTGAAGAAGCTTGAGCTCTCAACCGGCCTGTCGATCGCCTACACCCTGTACGTCCCGTTCCGCTTCCAGCGCTTTGCCGATCGCGTGCTCGGCCCCGATGCCAGCGAAACGGACCGCGCTGCGCTCAAGCAGAAGCTCAGCGCGATCGGCACGTTCCTGATCGATTGGGCCAAAACCCAGCAAAAGACGGTTGAAAGCAAGAAGACCTGGAACGGCAGGCAGCAGCAGGACACGGAGGAAGGGTTCGGCCGGCTCGATGCTCTCAATCGGATCGGCAACCAGGTCTTCTCCCAGGATCTCGCGCTGAGCGGGATCAAGGGGTTTGAGAAGAACCTGCACGCCCAGGACGCGCCGGTCAGCTACCCCGCGATCTGGACCGTGCCCTGGTTCAAATTCGCCCAATACGACGCCTCGATCGAGCAGCCCTTGATCCGCAACGCCGGCGAAGCGCTCGGCGTGACCGCGCTGCTCAACCTGTCCGACGCCTATCCGGAGGATCGGCTGTGGCGGTCGTCGGTGAACATCAGGACGCTCGGCTGGATCGAGGACATGCTGAGAGGCCCAGATCCGTTCAAGACAGCCGATCCTTCCACCGGCCCGAAGTTCGGCGGCCTGCTCGCGCCGAAATGGCCTTCGCAGATCCTCGGCGATGCATGGCGGTTGAAGCCCGATCGCGTCGAGCGCGGCCGCGCCATCTACGCCGAGATGTGCTCCGGGTGCCACCTTCCGGCCATCGACACCCCAGCCTTCTGGTCATCGAAGCATTGGGAGCCGAGCGGCGACAGCAAGGTGCTGAACGCGGTGACGATTCCCCTCAAGGAGATCAACACCGATCCCGAGCAATCCCTCATTCTCAGCAACAGGATCGTCGACGTGCCCGGCTTCCTGAAGGTCAATACGGCCGACCTCCAGACATGGTGGCAATGCGACATCCCGACCGCAAGCAAATCGCCGAATGAGATGGTCTACGCGCTCGGCCTCATGACGGTGGTCGACCTCGTCGCCCGCAAATGGATGGACGACGAGAAGGTCCCCGATGCCGAACGCGCGAAGATATGGAATCTCGCGCGCAAGAATTGTCTCAATCCGGCGCAGGACCCGCGCTATCGTGCGCGGCCATTGAACGGCATCTGGGCAACGGCGCCCTACCTGCACAACGGTTCGGTGCCTTCGCTGTATTGGTTGCTGAAGCCGGCGAACGAGCGCCCGACCAAATTCTGCATGGGCCGCCGCGACTACGATCCCGTGACCGTGGGATTTGCGGTGACCGCGGATGAGACGTGCAAGACGGGTGAAACGCAGTTCTCCGCGGGGTCGGAGAAGGACCCGATCCAGGGCAACAGCGTGCTCGGCCATTCCTTCGAGCGCAAGGAAGGCGAACCGAAGCGCGACGGCGTGATCGGCCGCATGTTCAAGGACGATGCCGAGCGCTACGATCTGATCGAGTATTTGAAGACGCTGTAGGTCTTCGCCTCGCCCCACTTGCGGGACGAGGGAGGATTTCCCTCACTTGAACAGCGGCGTGCCCGGCACGAAGGCGTCGAAGGCGGCCCAGAACTGCGAGCGGTAGCGGTCTTGCTCCTGGAGGATCTCGTGCTTGGCGCCGGCGATCACGAGATGGGAGCCGGCACGTAAGTGATAGGCGAACTCCTCGATCGCCGCGGTCGAGACCACGGTGTCGTTGGACGCCGCCAGCATCAGGATCGGCTGCCGGATCCGCGATGGGTAGTTCACCCGCTTGAAGGTGTGCATCGCGCGGAAGGCGGTATCCGCCCAGGCGACCGTCGGTGATGCCAGCCCGAGCGTCGGGTCCTCCTCCAGGATCGCGGCATTGCGCGCGTAGCGCACCGGATCGCTGGTCACGGGATTGTTGATGAAGGGATCGAGCCCAGTGAGGCGGTCGCTGCCGCCGGGAACATAACGGCCGCCCTGCCCGAGCAGGCGCATGGTCTTGAGCAGCGCACGCACCGGAAGCGAGGTGGTGCGCCCGGGCAGGTCGATCATCGGCGCCGACAGCACCATGCGGTCGAACCAGCGCTTGCCCGCATGCGCCACCCGCAGCATCACGGTGCCGCCCATGGAGTGGGCCAGCGCGAAGAACGGCGGCGGGCAATCGGGCAGCACGACCTGCTGCACGAAGGCCTCGACGTCGACCTCGAAATCGGAGAAATCGCGCACATAGCCCTTGCGCGGATCGCGCAGGCGGCGCGAGGAATGGCCCTGCCCGCGCCAGTCGATCATTGCCACCGCAAAGCCGCGGTCGCGCAGATCACGCACGGTCTCGAAATATTTCTCGATCTGCTCGCTGCGGCCGGTGAAGACACAGACGGTGCCCTTGCGGTTCGCCGGTGGCGCCCAGCGCGCAAAGCGCAGCTCGGCACCATCGGGCGTCTTGATGGTACCGCTGACGACGTCTTCGGGGACGGGATTGGACGGGATCGAGACCAGCGTCATTGGGGGCAGAAGGCTGCAAATCAAGGGGCGGGAGCGCCGAAAAGGCGCCATTGCCGCCCTCTTGAACGCCGTCTCGTTTCACCCATATCACTTTCGTGCAGGCCGCTACCAGTGTTTCGGAACCGGAACATCAGGCTGCACACAGACGAAAGCCCGGCCCGATTGGCGGGCGGGTTACCAACAGTCGCTCAATGGAGGACTTGACCATGCGTAGTTACGATCTCACCCCCTTCTATCGTTCCACCGTCGGCTTCGACCGCCTCTTCAACCTGCTCGACCAGGCCAGTTCGGACGGCAGCCCCGGTTATCCCCCCTACAATATCGAGCGTACCGGCGAGAACGCCTACCGCATCACCGTTGCGGTCTCGGGCTTCGCCAAGGACGAGCTCTCCATCGTCGCGAAGGAAAACACGCTGACGATCAAGGGCGAGAAAGTCGCCAACGAGAACTCGAAGTCCGAAGTGCTCTACCGCGGCATCGCCGCGCGGGCGTTCGAGCGCGCCTTCCAGCTCGCCGACTTCGTACAGGTGAAGGACGCCTCGCTCGAGAACGGTCTGCTTCACGTCGACCTCGTCCGTGAGATTCCAGAGGCGAAGAAGCCGCGCCAGATTGCGATCAATACCGGTGCGCAAGGCGCACAGGTGATCGAGAATTCGGCCGCGCAAGTCGCCGCTTGATCCCAAACGCCACTTCCAGGTTACGAAAACGCCCCGGTGCCCCGGGGCGTTTTTATTTTGCGCTGCATCACAGAGTGGTGAGGGCGCGTAACTCCATCGCCGCACGCTCCGTCCTTTGGACATCGCATTAGAAGTCGACGGAGAACGATCATGACCCTTTGGCGCAGCCTTTTCGTCGCCGCGAGCCTGCTGATGGCCCCCGTCAGTTTTGCCCATGCACAGGCGCCGCAAACGGTGAAGGCGAAGAACGTCGTGCTGGTGCACGGTGCCTGGGCCGACGGGTCGAGCTGGTCGGAGGTGATCCCGATCCTCCAGGCCTCAGGCCTGCATGTCACCGCCGTGCAGAATCCGCTGTCGTCGCTTGCGGACTCGGTCGAGGCGACCAGGCGCGCGCTGGCCGAGCAGGACGGGCCGACCGTGCTGGTTGCGCATTCCTGGGGCGGCACCGTGATCAGCCAGGTCGGCACCGATCCCAAAGTGACTGGCCTCGTCTATATCGCCGCCCGCGCGCCCGATGCGAACGAGGATTTCGTCGCGCTGTCGAAGCAATTTCCGACCGGCCCGGCGCGCGCCGGTGTCGTCGAGCGCGACGGTTACACCAAGCTCTCGGAAGATGCCTTCCTGAAATACTTCGCCAATGGCGTGAAGCCCGAGCAGGCCAAGGCGCTGTACGCCGTGCAATGGCCGACCGCGGCCTCGATCTTCGCCGGCCGCACCACGGAAGCGGCGTGGCATTCGAAGCCAAGCTGGTACGCGGTGTCGAAGAACGACTACACCATCAATCCCGATTTCGAACGCTTTCTCGCCAAGCGCATGAACGCGACCACCGTCGAGCTCGATGCCGGCCACCTCTCGCTGGTATCGCATCCGAAGGAAGTCGCGAATTTGATCCTGGACGCGGCGGGATATCCGCGGAGCTGAGTCGCAAGTGCCGAGATGCAAAAGGCGCCCGAGCATCTCAGGCGCCTTTTGTTCTGCTTAACTCTCTCCCCGTGAGTCGTCCCCGCGAAGGCGGGGATCCATGACTCCGGGAAGCAGCTTGCCGGGGGCTAATCCAGCCCCTGCGCCGCAGGCATCTCCTGCGTGGGCAGAATTGCAGGAGCAGGCTTGGCCTGCCCGACGGTCGATGCAGCGACCTCGGCCGGCTTGGCCGCCGCTGTCGCGGTCTGCTGCACAGGCTGTGGCTTCGGTGCCTGAGCCTGCTGAGTCACCGGCTCGGCCGGCTTGGCTGCGACCGGCGTCTGCCCGCGCGGCGGGGCGGCCCTCGGCAGCGGCACGGTACGGCTGGCCATGTGAGGGATCAGGCCCGGTGGGCGGGGCGGCCCGCTGCGGATCACGGTCGGCGGCGGCAACGCGCTCTGCGGGCCATAGGGGCCGATTGCGGGCTCCGCGACGGCGGGGGCCATGCCGTAGGCGTCGGCGGCCGGCATGAAACGGATGATCCGCCCGTCGCGGGCATCGATCACGAGCCGGCCGTCATTGCCGCGACGGTCGATCACCGCAATGGTATAGACGCTGCCGCGCAGGCGCGGGATGCCGAGCGGCGAGAAGCCGTTTTCGCGCAACACCGCATAGACTTCGGTCGATGGCAGCAGCGCCGGACCCCGCTCGTCGTCATAGCTGTAGCCGTAGCCCTGTCCGTAACGCGGCGGCATTGGCGGGGCGGCTTCGGGCGGCGCGTAGGGTCCGTCGAAATCCGACACCGCGATCACCGCCCCTCTCGCGATACCGTTCGCGGGAACTTGCGCCAAAACCTGCCCGTGCCCGGCGCTGATGGCGAGCACCAGCGTGGCGGCAGCCACACATCCTGTGAAAAACTTCATGGTCGACACGCTCCTGTCAGGCCCCCGAAGGCGTCGCGCTCTTTCGCTTCTTGCGGCGTGGCGCGCCTTTCAAAGGGTTGATCCGAACCTTCATTCGGGATTTCGGCGCCCACAGGGCCGGATCAGGGCGCGTTTGCTTCAAAACAGGGGCTGCGCAACTTTCGGAAAGCGATTGATTGACATATCGGCAATCGGGACTTCCGCGCGCTTGTGTGATAGACAAAAATTTGGCAAGGTGACGTTTAGGACAGGAAGACTGTCTCAATTTTGCTTGCGGTTCCGGCATAGGGATTGCAACGAAAATCGGTGCTTTCGAGCGCCATAAGGCAACAGGCAAAGCCGTTCTCGGGGACGAAGAACGCCTAGGCCTGAATTTAAGAAAATGCGGCTCGCAGCGGACGAGCGGTGACCCAGAGGCGGGTGCCGCGGACCGCCCAAGGTGCGCCGAAGGTGGCGGTGAGGCAGCTTGCCGCATGGAGAGGATTGGAACAATGACCGGGTCGCAATTCGAGAGCGCAAACATCGTGGCAGAACAACTGTCGGCGACGGTCGCTTCGAAAACGACTGATCCGATCACCGCACCGATTCAGGAACACAATTCGCGCCCGCCGGCCGTTGGCCTCTACGATCCGAGCCTGGAGAAGGATTCCTGCGGCGTCGGCTTCATTGCCAATATTAAGGGCAAGAAGTCCCACGAGATCGTGGCGGACGCGCTGAGCATCCTCTGCAATCTCGAGCACCGTGGCGCGGTCGGCGCGGACCCGCGTGCCGGCGACGGCGCCGGCATCCTGGTGCAGATCCCGCACGCCTTCTTCAGCTGCAAGGCCGCAGAGCTTGGCTTCACGCTGCCGGCGCCCGGCGAATATGCCATCGGCGCGCTGTTCATGCCGCGCGACACCGCATGGCGCAACGTCATCAAGAGCATCATCGCTGACCAGATCAAGGAAGAGGGCCTGACCCTGCTCGGCTGGCGCGACGTGCCGACCGACAATTCTTCGCTCGGCGTCACCGTGAAGCCGACCGAGCCCGCCTGCATGCAGGTGTTCATCGGCCGCAACGGGACCGCCAAGACCGAGGACGATTTCGAGCGCCGGCTCTACATCCTGCGCAAGTCAATCTCGCAGGCGATCTACCAGCGTCGCGATCGCGGACTTGCAGGCTATTACCCCTGCTCGATGTCCTGCCGCACCGTGATCTACAAGGGCATGTTCCTCGCCGACCAGCTCGGCAAGTACTATCCCGATCTGCACGAGAAGGATTTCGAGAGCGCGCTGGCGCTGGTTCACCAGCGCTTCTCGACCAACACCTTCCCGGCCTGGTCGCTGGCGCATCCCTATCGCATGATCGCGCATAACGGCGAGATCAACACGCTGCGCGGCAACACCAACTGGATGGCCGCGCGCCAGGCCTCCGTCAGCTCCGAGCTCTACGGCAAGGACATCAACCGGCTCTGGCCGATCTCCTACGAGGGACAGTCGGACACCGCCTGCTTCGACAACGCACTCGAATTCCTGGTGCAGGGCGGCTACTCGCTGCCGCACGCCGTGATGATGATGATTCCGGAGGCGTGGGCCGGCAATCCCCTGATGGATGAGAAGCGCCGCGCCTTCTACGAATATCATGCCGCACTGATGGAGCCGTGGGACGGCCCCGCCGCGATCGCCTTCACCGACGGCCGCCAGATCGGCGCCACGCTCGACCGCAACGGCCTTCGTCCGGCGCGCTATCTCGTCACCAAGGACGACCGCATCGTGATGGCGTCCGAGATGGGCGTGCTGACGATCCCCGAGGACCAGATCATCACCAAGTGGCGGCTGCAGCCCGGCAAGATGCTGCTGGTCGATCTCGAGCAGGGCCGTCTCATTCCCGACGACGAGATCAAGGCCGAGCTCGCCAAGAGTCATCCCTACAAGGAATGGCTGGAGCGGACCCAGATCGTGCTGGAAGAGCTGCCGAAGGTGCCGACCACAGGCGTGCGCTCCAACCTGTCGCTGCTCGATCGCCAGCAGGCGTTCGGCTACAGCCAGGAAGACATCGCGATCCTGATGACGCCGATGGCAGCAACAGGCGAGGAAGCCGCCGGCTCGATGGGCAACGACACGCCGATCTCGGCGCTGTCGGACAAGGCCAAGCCGCTGTTCACCTACTTCAAGCAGAACTTCGCGCAGGTCACCAATCCGCCGATCGATCCGATCCGCGAAGAGCTGGTGATGAGCCTCGTCTCCATCATCGGGCCGCGGCCGAACTTGTTCGACCTGCAGGGCATGGCCACCACCAAGCGTCTCGAAGCGCGCCAGCCGATCCTGACCGATGCGGACCTCGAAAAGATCCGTTCGATCTCGGACGTGGCCGACACCCACTTCAAGTCGCGCACGTTGGACACCACTTTCCACGCCGGTCTCGGCGCGGCCGGCATGGACCAGGTGCTGGACGAGCTCTGCGCGCGCGCCGAGAGCGCGGTGCGCGAGGGCGTCAACATCATCATCCTGTCCGACCGCATGGTTGGCACCGACCGCGTGCCGATCCCGTCGCTGCTGGCCTGCGCCGCCGTGCATCATCACCTGATCCGCACCGGCTTGCGCACCTCGGTCGGCCTCGTCGTCGAATCCGGCGAGCCGCGCGAAGTGCATCACTTCGCCTGTCTTGCCGGTTACGGCGCCGAAGCGATCAATCCTTACCTCGCGTTCGAGACCATCATCGCGATGAAGGACCGCCTGCCCGGCTCGCTCGACGACTACGAGATCGTCAAGCGCTACATCAAGTCGATCGGCAAGGGCCTTTTGAAGGTGATGTCCAAGATGGGCATCTCGACCTATCAATCCTATTGCGGCGCGCAGATCTTCGACGCGGTCGGCCTCAAGGCCGAGTTCGTCGGAAAGTTCTTCGCCGGCACCCATACCCGCATCGAAGGCGTGGGTTTGACGGAGATCGCGGAAGAAGCCGTGCGCCGCCATGCCGACGCGTTCGGCGAGTCACTGGTCTACAAGAACGCGCTCGACGTCGGCGGCGAATATGCCTATCGCAGCCGCGGCGAGGATCATGCCTGGACCGCCGAGTCGGTCGGGCTGCTGCAACACGCCGCCCGCGGCAATTCGCTGGAGCGCTACCGCGCCTTCGCCAAGATCCTCAACGAGCAGTCGGAGCGGCTTCTGACGCTGCGCGGACTGTTCCGGATCAAGAACGCCGAAGAGGAGAAGCGCAAGCCAATTCCGCTCGACCAGGTCGAGCCGGCCAAGGACATCGTCAGGCGTTTCGCCACCGGCGCGATGAGCTTCGGCTCGATCTCGCGCGAGGCGCACACCACGCTCGCGATCGCCATGAACCGGATCGGTGGCAAGTCGAACACCGGTGAAGGCGGCGAGGAAGCCGACCGCTTCAAGCCGATGCCGAACGGCGACAGCATGCGCTCGGCGATCAAGCAGGTCGCCTCGGGCCGCTTCGGCGTTACCACGGAGTATCTCGTCAACTCCGACATGATGCAGATCAAGATGGCGCAGGGTGCCAAGCCCGGCGAAGGCGGCCAGTTGCCCGGCCACAAGGTCGACGCGACCATCGCCAAGGTTCGGCACTCGACGCCGGGCGTCGGCCTGATCTCGCCGCCGCCGCATCACGACATCTACTCGATCGAGGATCTGGCGCAGCTGATCTACGACCTCAAGAACGTCAACCCGACGGGCGACGTCTCGGTCAAGCTCGTCTCCGAGATCGGCGTCGGCACGGTCGCCGCGGGCGTCGCCAAGGCGCGCGCGGACCATGTCACCATCGCGGGCTTCGAAGGCGGCACCGGGGCTTCGCCGCTGACCTCGATCAAGCACGCCGGCTCGCCCTGGGAGATCGGCCTCGCGGAGACCCACCAGACGCTGGTGCGCGAGCGGCTGCGCAGCCGCATCGTGGTCCAGGTCGACGGCGGCTTCCGCACCGGCCGTGACGTCGTGATCGGCGCGCTGCTTGGGGCCGACGAGTTCGGCTTCGCCACCGCGCCGCTGATCGCGGCCGGCTGCATCATGATGCGCAAGTGCCATCTCAACACCTGCCCGGTCGGCGTCGCGACCCAGGATCCCGTCCTGCGCAAGCGCTTCACCGGCCAGCCCGAGCACGTCATCAACTACTTCTTCTTCGTCGCCGAGGAAGTCCGCGAGATCATGGCGAGCCTCGGCTTCCGCACCTTCAACGAGATGGTCGGCCAGGTTCAACTGCTCGACCAGACCAAGCTGGTCGCGCACTGGAAGGCCAAGGGCCTCGACTTCTCGAAGCTGTTCGTCAAGCAGAAGGAAGAGAAAGGCCAGAAGATCTATCACTCCGAGCGCCAGAACCATCATCTGGAAGCCGTGCTCGACCGCACGCTGATCGAGCAGGCGCAACCCGCGCTCGACCGCGGCGCGCCGGTGAAGATCGAGGCCAAGATCAACAGCACCAACCGCTCCGCGGGCGCGATGCTGTCCGGCGCGGTCGCCAAGATCTACGGCCATGCCGGCCTGCCGCACGACACCATCCATGTCAGCCTCAAGGGCACCGCCGGGCAGGCCTTCGGCGCGTGGCTTGCCCACGGCGTCACCTTCGAACTGGAGGGTGAAGGCAACGACTATGTCGGCAAGGGCCTTTCGGGCGGCAAGATCATCGTCAAGCCGCCTGCCAACAGCAGCATCGTGCCGGAAGAAAGCATCATCGTCGGCAACACCGTGATGTATGGCGCGATCCAGGGCGAGTGCTACTTCCGCGGCATCGCCGGCGAACGCTTCGCCGTGCGCAACTCGGGCGCGGTCGCCGTGGTCGAAGGCGCGGGCGATCATTGCTGCGAATACATGACCGGTGGCATCGTGGTCGTGCTCGGCAAGACCGGGCGTAACTTCGCGGCCGGCATGTCCGGCGGCATCGCCTATGTGCTCGACGAAACCGGCGATTTCGACCGTCTCTGCAACATGGCGATGGTCGAGCTCGAGCCTGTGCTGTCGGAGGAAATGATCAACGCCGACACCTATCACGCCTCCGGCGACCTCGAGGCGCACGGCCGCGTCGACGTGTTCAAGAACCTGCTCGCCTCCGACGTCGAGCGGCTGCACGTCCTGATCTCGCGCCACGCGAAAGCCACCGGCTCCAAGCGCGCCGCCGACATCCTGGCCAATTGGAAGGAATGGCTGCCCAAATTCCGCAAGGTGATGCCGGTCGAGTACCGGCGCGCGCTGCGCGAAATGGCCGCCAACGCGGACGCCGAGCCGAAAATCGCGATCGGGGCGTAGTACTATCAGCGCCCGTCATTGCGAGCGCAGCGAAGCAATCCAGACCTTCTCCTCGGCATCAGACTGGATTGCTTCGTCGCTTAAGTGCAAAATTGCTCCGCAATTTTGTCACGAGCTCCTCGCAATGACGGTGGGGAAGCAACAAACGACCAAGCGGCAGGGACTTCGGATTCAATGGGCAAGATCACGGGTTTTCTTGAAATCGAACGGCACGACCGCAAGTACGCTCCGGTCGCCGAGCGCGTGAAGCATTTCCACGAGTTCGTCGTTCCGCTCTCCGAGAAGGAAACGCGGGACCAGGCCGCGCGCTGCATGAATTGCGGCATTCCCTATTGCCACGGCACCGGCTCCGTCGCGCCCGGCACGCCCGGCTGTCCGGTCAACAACCAGATCCCCGACTGGAACGACCTCGTCTACCAGGGCAACTGGGAAGAAGCCTCGCGCAACCTGCACTCGACCAACAACTTCCCGGAGTTCACGGGACGTATCTGTCCGGCGCCGTGCGAAGCGTCCTGCACGCTCAACATCGACGACAACCCGGTCACCATCAAGACCATCGAATGCGCGATCGTCGACCGCGCCTGGGACAATGGCTGGCTGAAGCCTGAAGTCGCAGCCCACAAGACCGGCAAGAAGGTCGCCGTGATCGGCTCGGGCCCGGCCGGCATGGCCTGCGCACAGCAGCTCGCGCGCGCCGGCCATGACGTGCACCTGTTCGAGAAATACGCCAAGGCCGGCGGCCTGCTGCGTTACGGCATTCCCGACTTCAAGATGGAGAAGGGCATCATCGACCGCCGCGTGGCGCAGATGGAAGGCGAAGGCGTCACCTTCCACTACAACAGCCATGTCGGCACTGAGGGCAATGTCGATCCGCGCGAGATGCTCAACGAGTATGACGCCGTTGCGCTGACCGGCGGCGCGGAAGCCCCCCGCGACCTGCCGATTCCCGGCCGCGAACTCGCCGGCATCCACTACGCCATGGACTTCCTGCCGCAGCAGAACCGCCGCGTCTCCGAGGAGCCCCTGAACGGCGTCCAGGAGATCCTGGCCGGCGGCAAGCATGTCGTCGTCATCGGCGGCGGCGACACCGGAAGCGACTGCATCGGCACCTCGCTGCGCCAGGGCGCGCTCTCGGTCACCCAGCTCGAGATCATGCCCGCTCCGCCCGAGCGGGAGAACAAGGGCCTGACCTGGCCGAACTGGCCGCTGAAGATGCGGACGTCCTCCAGCCAGGCCGAAGGCGCCGTGCGCGAATTCGCCGTGTTGACGCAGAAGTTCTCGGGCGAGAACGGCCAGATCAAGAAGCTGCACTGCGTGCACGTCGACGACAAGTTCAAGCCGATCGCCGGCACCGAGTTCGATCTCGATGCCGATCTCGTCCTGCTCGCGATGGGCTTCGTGCATCCCGTGCACGAGGGCCTGCTCAAGCAGCTCGCGGTCGAGCTCGACCCGCGCGGCAACGTGAAGGCCAACACGCTGGACTACCAGACCTCGCGCCCGAACGTGTTCGCCGCCGGCGACATGCGCCGCGGGCAGTCGCTCGTGGTGTGGGCCATCCGCGAAGGGCGGCTGTGCGCACGGTCGATCGATATGTTTTTGATGGGGAAGACGGACCTGCCGCGGTAGGCAGACCGCGCGAATAACCTCGTGCAAGACGTGTTTCTGGTCCGGTTCCTCGATCGGATCAGCAAACCACTTCTTAGAGTTATTTCCTCCTGAAATTGCTAGATCAACTACCTACAATTTGTCATATTGATTTTGGGCCTGTCGTCTAGCGGCAGGACACCGAGTTTTATCGCAGCCATTCGCGCTGTTTCTCATTCTCGGGACGAAGGTTCGAATCCTTTCAGGCTCGTATGTTTACAATATCTCGGACGCCTACCTTCCGCGACTTTCAGCGCAGATTGGGCAACTGCACCTTTCATATCAATTCGGCATATGTCGGCCTTGAATGGGTTGCGCGCGGGCACGGCAAACCTGACGATTTACGTATTAGTTGGGAAGCTCCCAAAAAGCCTAGAGAAGTAGTCGACCAAGCCCGTCAGCTAATCCATTCAGCAATGCTTGGACATGTACATGATGCCGTGGATTCCTATCTTCGGCAGGTGGCAGACGTTCATTGGATCCGCCTGTCAGCTAATCAACGCGACATTCTTCGGAAATCGATAACTCGACCTGGCAAAGGAGCCTATTCGATCGCAGATCGTTTTGCAGAGATGAAGCTCAATCTAACCGACACGGTCCAATCGGTCGATTTCGAAATGATGAGAGTGTTGGTCGCTTGGCGAAATCAGCATGTTCATGAAGGGCTGAATGAAGCTGGCGAATTTCGTTTGCCGGACGGTGCTGAGACCATTCTCCTCGGCGAGAGGGAAATGCTAGCCAAGCGGTACGGCGGATTCGATCCCGCGATGCTCTTGGGTCATTTCGTCCAAAGGGCAGCACCGAAACGCAAGGAAATTATCGCCCTTGTGTCAGCATGCCAAAACTACGTTCGGGCTTCGGATGTTGCGCTCCTGAAGCTATCTATCATTGGGAAATCAGATCTCGAGAGCATTGCCCATACGATGATCAAAGCAGCTCTATGCCGCAACACTCATGCTGAAATAAACAAACTTTGGGGGAAAGATACGGCAGCACGGATGCGTCGATTAAAGGCTATCTTGGAAGCGGGCGGCTTCGTTTCTCATACGCCTGAAAAAGACACCCCTCTCTCTTCGGCCTTATCTCTCTCTACCGAGTTCATCGAAGACTTCGCTACTCGCTCAATCCAGCAAGCCATCGAGACTCTTAACTCGGCGGCATCGGCAAATGTCGGTCAGGCAAATCGAAATGGCAGACCTTAAATCTGGCGAGCCATTCGGGCTCGACAGCTCCTTTGTCGCGGCCATCGACTGGGACTTAGCTCTCCGTCGAGCGGTTTATGACATGCGCTCAGATTTTATATTTGCACCCCACCTAAGATTTATTTGCGGAAGGGCTGGCAAAGAGGTCATAGGCCAGCTCAAGTCTGACCTAAAGTCAGGAACCTTTAGCCCGAGCGTTCCGATTACGATAGACGTGCCCAAATCCCACTGCATGCGGGTTCTCGTGCCGTCTCGACGTGGAGGGCCGCCATTTTCGCGCCCGGGCAGCATTTTGCTCCCGCATGATCGCATTTTCTATCAGGCATTGGCCGATCAGGCGGCTCCCATTATTTATTCAAAAACTGATAAGCGCCGATCATTCAGCCACTGGCTCGCCGAAGGCGACAGTGAAAGCATGTTCCAGCCAACTAGAGCTTGCTGGAGTCGCCTGCAAAGAGCTCTTGCCAAACACGCAAAATCGAAAAGCTCGCAGTACATTTTGAAGATCGACGTCGCCAATTTCTTTGGCTCACTGAATCAACACACCATGATCAATATTCTGAACGACGCCGAATATCCCAAGTCTCTCTCAAGTCGACTGGAAGCGCTTCTGACGAGCTACACAGGCGAGCGCAGCTCTCGCGGAATTCTCCAAGGCATGTATCCATCAGATCTGCTTGGAAATCATTATATGGCGCCAATCGACGAATTCTTGGATGAATATGGGACGCCTTCCGCCAGGTATGTGGATGACATCTACATTTTTGTCGAAAGTGTCGATGCAGCAGAGAAGCTACTTCGTAAACTGATACCGTATCTACGTGGCTACGATTTAGCACTCAACGAAGCTAAATCCGTGATCATGCCCAAAGCCTCGCTCCTCACAGAGGAGCCAGACTTGGAGGCTCTATTTTCTAACGCCGTCGAAGAAATATCGAAACAAGTTGATGATACCGATTTTAGTGCTGACTATGGATTTCAGTCTGAATGGAACGATGAAGAAGACGAATCAGACCAAGATCAAAAAGAAGAATTAGAACTACAGGCAACCAAGATTCTCTTCGACTCGCTTTCCGACTACCCAGGCCAAGAGGAGAATATCGAGCGGTTTTGTTTGCCGCTATTCTCAAAGGCAGCCTCGGACTACGCTATAGCTCATGTCCTTGATGCGTTTAAGAAGCGACCTTCAATGTCGCAAATTTATGCATCGTATCTCGCGAAATTCTTGGAGAAGGAGGGTGTGAGTGCATTGCTCACAGAGTTGCTCGCAGACGCATCCCTTACGGATTGGCAAAAAATGTGGGTACTAGCGGCACTCATGCAGCGCCGCCCAGCTAAGGACGCCTCGATCAAGACGTCTCTAAGACTTCTAAGGGATGCCACGCATCACGATGCGTTGCGAGCGATAGCCGCCATTTATGTTGGAAGATTTGGCGATCACGCTCGTCGAAAAGATCTTTTCGCAATATATCCGTCGGTGTCATCATATATACAAGCAGCCATTTATTTCTCGTCCAGAAGTTGGCCGCCAGTCGAGCGTTCGAATGCCAAAGCAAGTTGGGGGGCTCACGGCCCGCTGAACACTCTTCTCACTACAGCAATGGCTAAGCCAATAAGGAAGCCGTCTCTATAGATCAACGTTGATTGTTCACAGCCGTCCGCCCACCTAATTCTGCAACCTCACGCCCACCAGCACCACCGTCCCCTGCGAGCTCGATCCCGCCTGGTTCGAATCCAGGATGTCGTGCCGCAGCGTGCCCTTGATCCAGATGTTGCGGTTCATCTTGTAGATCAGATTGCCTTCGAGCGAGTAGGTCTTGTCGTTGCGGTTCTGGCCCTGGTAGTCGAGCGTGCCGTAGGTGAACTTGCCAACCGCCGTCAGCCAGCGGCGGAAGTCGTGATCGACTTCGGCCGCGTAGGTGCGCACCAGCACGCCGGAGGAGCCGGGGACGGTGGTTTCCGAAATCTGCGTGTCGGTGAAGAATTTCACCGTGGTGAGGCCGCTCGCGTTCCAGATCAGAGAGCCCGAGGTGAGGAAGCCTGCGAGCTGGCTGAGGCGCGGGTCGGTGTAGTTGCGCGCGGAATAACCGACCGAGATTTCGCCGGTAAGGATGCGCGAGAATTCAAAGGACGTGCCGGCCTTGGCGTAGCCACCGTTCGAATCGCGGAAATAGCCGTTGCGGTCGGCGGCCTGGTCGTGAACGCGGGTGTCGCCCTGGATCTCGACAAACGGCTTCAAGCCCGGCTTGAGGTCGTAGGAGAAGCGCCCGATGCCGCCATACTGGTTGAAGTCGCGATCGCCGTTTCCAAAGGTCGAGCCGTCGGTGAGCCTGGAGTCCGTGTAGGCGGTGCGATCGACGGTGGCGCCGGCGGCGACCTGGAAACGATTGAAGGTCTGGTCGAAGCCGACAGTGGTGCCGTAGGCGGCGTAGACGGGATATCTCTGCAGGCCGGCCTGCACGTTCGGGCTGCCGGGATTGTCGGTCGCAAGCCGCAGGCGCAACTGCGAGGTCAGCTTGAGATCGCGGCTGACGTCGAGGCGGCCATCGACATGGCCGGTAAAGTCGGGGCGATCGGCTTCGACCGGCGAAGGCGAGGCAAAGCCGTTGATCGTCGCCGGCATGTTTTGGGTGTAGCCTGAGAACGAGCCGCGCAGGTCAGCCACCAGCGCGTGGCGCTCCCAGTCCGACGCCACCAGGAGATCCGGAGCGACGACATAGACCGGGGAGCCGACCGGCTTGTTCAGACGCGTGGGATTGGTGTCGTAGCCGGTGGAGAGCTCGAGCCCGCCCTTGATCAGGAAACTGCCGGCGTAGTCGCCGACGGCACCGAACGGATCGTCATCCGCCTTGAGGCGGCGGCGCAGCGGCTGTCCGGGCACGGTGCCCGCCATCGCCGCCGGCACCGGCGCCTTGTTGGCGGAGGCGGAGGGCGGCGGCGCAATCTTCGGCAGGCCGAGCGTCCGCGGCGGCGGCGCCGTGGTCGGCACCGGCGAGCCGGGACCGGCGGCGCGCTTCGGCTTCGCCTGGCCGGGATAGAGCTTGGGCTGTTGCCGCTTGCGGTTGAGCGAGTCGTAGCCGGACCTGCTCGCGCCGGTGGCGGCAGGCAGTCCGTAAGTCGGGACCTGACCGATGCGCGAGGTCGCCGGCTTCTCGCGGGCCTTGCGCGGATCGGCACCGGGATCGGGCAGCGCCGGCAACGTATCCGACGGCGCCTGCGGCACGCCCGCCGTGCGGCGCGTCGGCAGCGTGTCAGGCGAGGCGAAGCCGCCGCGGTTGGGATTGAACAGGTCGGGCGTGAGGCTTTGGGCGGCCGCGGGCGCGCTTCCCAGGGCCGTCAGCGCAAAGCACGGCAAAGCCGCACGCAGGAATTGCGCGCGTTTGCTCCGGCCCATGCCTGGAGACGACCCCACGATGGAAAAACTCCAACGAAATCAAACACTTTCACGATGACCTCCGCCGGCTGGTGGAAACCATCGTTAATGGACTTAAAACAATTATGGTTAACGACCGGTTGAGGGTTCTGGCGCGCTCGTCGCCTCCGCCGCCGCGGCGTGCTAATGAGGCGTCGACCGGGCAAACGCCCCCTCCTCCCTGGACCAGAACATGCCGAGTTCGAAACCGCTGATGACCGCATCATCCGGCCCCATCTCCGACAGCGTCGAATCCGCGCTCCGCACGCTGGAGACGGAGAGCGGCGGCATCAACGCACTCGCCGCCGCCCTGCGCGGCCCGCTGGGCGCGACATTCGCGAAAGCGGTCGATCTGATCCGCAACGCCAAGGGCCGCGTCATCGTCACCGGGCTCGGCAAGTCAGGCCATATGGGGCGCAAGATCGCGGCGACGCTGGCCTCGACCGGCACGCCGGCGTTCTTCGTGCACGCCGCCGAGGCCGGCCATGGCGACCTCGGCATGATCACCACCGACGACGTCATCATAGCGTTGTCCTGGTCCGGCGAGCAGCCGGAGATGAAGAACCTCGTGAATTACTCGGCGCGCTTTGCGATTCCCATGATCGCAGTGACGTCGAACGCGGCCTCCTCGCTGGGACAGGCCGCCGACCTCGTGATCGAACTGCCGAAGGCGCGCGAGGCCTGCCCGCACAATCTGGCGCCGACCACCTCGACGCTGATGCAGGCCGCGATCGGCGATGCGCTCGCGATCGCGCTGCTCGAAGGCCGCGGCTTCACCGCGCTGGAGTTCGCGCATTTCCACCCCGGCGGCAAGCTCGGCGCGATGCTGAAATTCGTCCGCGACTACATGCGCACGGGCGCCGAGATCCCGGTCAAGCCGCTCGGCACCAAGATGTCGGACGCCGTGGTCGAGATGTCGGCCAAGGGCCTCGGCTGCGTCTGCATCGTCAACGCAGCGAACGAGGTTGCGGGCATCATCACCGACGGCGACCTCCGCCGCCACATGCGGCCGGACCTGCTGACGGCATCGGTCGACGACATCATGACGAAGCAGCCGAAAACGGTGCCGCCCTCGATGCTCGCCACCGAGATGATCGAAGTGCTGAACACCCGCAAGATCACGACGCTGGTCGTGACCGAGGCCGGCAAGGTGGTGGGCATCGTGCATCTGCACGATCTGCTGCGCGCGGGCGTGGCCTAGGTCTCTCCACCGCATTGCGGGGAGCGAAGCGACGAAGCAATCCAGCGTCGCTCCGCAGAGACACTCTGGATTACTTCGTTACGCTCGCAATGACGGCGGTTAGAGCGGCGCCGGAAACCGCGCCGCCGTCTCCTCCAGCGGCAATCGCAGCCCGTTCGCCAGATACGACACCGTACGGTAGAAGCCGCACAGCAGCATGATCTCCAAAATCTGCGCCATATCGTAATGCGCCGACAGCGCGGCAAACTCGGCATCGCTCAACGTCGCGCGATGATGCAGCGCGTCAACCGCTGCAATCATCGCCTGCTCGCCCGGTGACCAGCATGACGACGCGGCATCGCCCTGCACCGTGGCACGCACCTCGTCTTCGGTGAGCTTCGCCGGCCCGGCGAAGACCGCGACATGCACGCCCCATTCGTACTCGCATTGGTTCAGCGCGCAGGTGCGGTCAATCACGATCTCGCGCTGGCGCAGGGAGAGCGGACCGGGATCGAGCAGGCCGCCGGCACGAAACTTGTCCCAGGCGCGGCCGTGGCCTGCCATCACCCGGAACAGCAGCAGCGGCGGCGCGCCGCGCATGATGCGGTCGAACTGCGCCTGGATCTCCGGGGGATAAGGCGGGGTGAGCGGGGCGATGCGCGGCGTCGGAGATGACATGAGCGATCCCTTTGCTACAATTACCGTAGCAACACGCTACACTATCTGTAGCGACCCGCAAGAGGGGAACGATGGCGAAATTGGCCGGCTTGAAAACACGCAGCATCCGCGGCTCGCGCACCGGCCGGCCGGTGATGGCACTGCTCGACCTCCTCGGCCGGCGCTGGGCCTTGCGGATCCTGTGGGAGCTCCGCAACGCCCCCCTCACCTCCCGCGCATTGCGAACGGCCTGCGACGAGGCCTCGCCAACAGTGCTGCAGACGCGGCTGGACGATTTGCGCGAGGCGGGTTTCGTGGAACTGGGCGAAGGTGGCGGCTATGGGCTGACGGCGCTGGGACGGGAATTGTGCGAGATGGTCATGCCGCTGCACCGGTTTGCGGAGAGGTGGAAGAAGACCTGAGACGGTGTTTTCCCGCCCGTTCTTACGGGAGACGTGAAGAATTGTCAGGCCGCCGCCACGGTCAGGTTCGCACCGTCCACCTGCACCACCTTCACCCGCGTTCCCGCCGGTGTATCGGGGCCGGCGACGCGCCACACCGTGTCGCCGATGCGCATGGTGCCGCTGCCGTCGACGATCGGCTTCTCCAGCGTGAACTCGCGTCCGAGCAGCGCATCGGCGCGCTTGTTGAGGAACGGGCTGGCGCTTGCATCCGACTTCGGTCGCGCAAGGCGGCGCCATATCGGCACGGCGGCGGCGGCAAACAGCGCGAACATCACGAGCTGGATCTGCCACGATAGGGCGACGGTGAACGAGATCATGCCGACGAGCAACGCGGCGAGCCCGAGCCAGAACAGGAAGACACCCGGCGCCAGCACCTCCAGCGCCATCAGGATGAAACCGAAGATCAGCCAGTTCCAGGTGCCGAGCGATACGAACATGTCGGTCATGACACGACCTTTTATCATGGTGGATGCCCCTGTCGAAGGGGCATCCACCAGGGACTATCCCTGCCGCGGCGGCACCGCCGGCGGCGTGCCGCCGGTCGCCGGCACCGAGCTCGGACGGCGCGCGGCGGCAGCGGAGGCCGCGCTTTCGCCAAACGTTGCCTTTGCGATCTCGCCGATGCCGGCGAGCGAGCCCAGCATGCTCATCGCCTCGACCGGAAGCATGATGACTTTCTGGTTCGGCGATTCGGCCAGTTGCCCGAAGGCCTTGATGTATTTGTCGGCGATGAAATAATTCAGCGCGGCCACGTCGCCCTTGGAAATCGCTTCGCTGACCATCTGGGTCGCCTTGGCCTCGGCCTCGGCAGACCGCTCGCGGGCCTCGGCGTCGCGGAACGCGGCTTCCTTGCGGCCTTCGGCCTGGAGGATCTGGCCCTGCTTGGCGCCCTCGGCGCGCAGGATCTCGGATTGGCGCTGGCCTTCGGCGGCGAGGATGTCGGCGCGCTTGACGCGCTCGGCCTTCATCTGCCGGCCCATCGCTTCAACGAGGTCGGCCGGCGGCACGATGTCCTTGATCTCGATGCGGTTGACCTTCAGGCCCCAGGGCGAGACCGCGGCATCGACCACGCGCAGCAGGCGCTCATTGATCTCGTCGCGGTGCGACAGCACCTGATCGAGATCCATCGAGCCCATCACGGAACGGATGTTCGTCATGGTCAGGACGGTCACGGCCTGGGTCAGGTTGGAGACCTCGTAGCTCGCCTTGGCGGCATCAAACACCTGGTAGAAAGCAACGCCGTCCACCGTCACGGTGGCGTTGTCCTTGGTGATGACCTCCTGCTCCGGGATGTCGATCACCTGCTCCATCATGTTGATCTTGCGTCCGACGCGATCGAAATAGGGCACGATCAGGTTGAGGCCGGGGCTCAGCGTCTGCGTGTATTTGCCGAACCGCTCGATGGTCCAGTCATAGCCCTGCGGCACCGTCTTCACGCCGGCGATCAGCGTGACGATGACGAGCAAAACCAGAACAATCGCGAAAATGTCGAAACCGCTCATATTTCCTCCAAGGCAGGAAAAACGACCTTTCCCGCGCCGTATGTTGGTCGGTATCGCAACCCTACCGGTTCAGCGGTCGCAATTCACGTCGGTATCGGCTCAATTCTGCACAAGTCGTCCAGGCAGGGAATGGCCACGATATGTATTTACGAGAGACCCTTGAAAGCGTGCAGGCGCAAGCCTAGCGGCGGAAATTAACGAATCCGAACGGCCCATCGGACGACTTCATTCGATGACGTCATTCGCGACGGCGATGAGGCCCGGGTGAACTGTCACGCCGAACTCCCTGGCCGTCTTGAGATTGACCGTGAATTCGAACTTGGTGGGGTTCTGCACGGGCAGGTCGGCTGGCCGCGCGCCTTCAGGATGCGATCGATATAATCGGCGGCACGGCGGAGCTGCTCGGCGCTGTCGGTGCTTTAGGACAGGTGACGACGACGAACACGATCGGATGGTCGTGGTGCGGCGGCGCAGCTCCTCGACCGAAGGCGTGCCGAGCGGGAGCAAGACTTCGGGCTTCAGCGCGATCAGTTCGTCGGCGAGCCGGGCGATGCGGGCGCGGTCGCCGCCGCTGCGCCAGTCGATCTCGGGATTGTCGCGCTTTTTCAGCCAAGGCCGGCGAGCGCGTCGACCAGGCGGGCTTGGTCGATCTCGTCATCGGAGGCGATCACGGAGAGCACGCCGAGCCGGCGCACCGCGCGCGGCTGCTGCGCCATGACCGAGACCGGCAGCACCGCGATCGTCCCAGGAAGCGCCACACACTTGCGGCGGCTCATAGGACGCCCATCAGATCCAGCCCTGGAGCTCGCGCAGCACGAGGGTGCGGATCACATCCATGCCGGGATCGCTGTCGTTGAGGCAGGGAATGGCGGAAAACTCCTCGCCGCCATTGTGCTTGAAGATCTCGGCATTCTCCTCCGCGATCTCCTCCAGCGTCTCCAGGCAGTCGGCGGAAAAGCCGGGCGTCACCACCGCAAGCCGACGCACGCCTTCTTTCGCGAGCCGCTCCATGGTCTTGTCGGTATAGGGCTGGAGCCACTCGTCGAAGCCGAAGCGCGACTGGAAGGTCAAGAGCAGTTTGGTTTCGTCCATGCCGAGCCGGCGGCGCAACGCCTGCGTCGTGGCGACACAATGGCTCTGATAGGGATCGCCCTTCTCGACATAGGTCTTCGGCATGCCGTGGAAGGACGCGACGATCAGCTCCGGTGCGAAGGACAGGGTTGAAAGATGCGTCTCGATCGAGGTCGCGAGGGCGTCGATGTAGGCCTCGTCCTCGTAATAAGGCGGCGTGACGCGGAGCGTCGGCTGGTTCCGCAGGCTGGCAAGCACGCGGAATACCTCGTCGCAGACCGTTGCCGAGGTCGAGGCTGAATATTGCGGATACAGGGGAACGGTGAGGATGCGCTCGCAGCCCCTGGCAATCAATCCGTCGATGCCGGCTTTGATCGACGGATTGCCGTAGCGCATCGCCCAATCGACCACGACATGGGCATGGCTCGACAGCGCCGCGGCGAGCTTGTCGCTCTGCGAGCGCGTGATGGTCTTGAGCGGGGATTCGTTCTTTTCGGTGTTCCAGATCTTCAGATAGTCGCGCGCCTTGGCCCGCGGCCGGGTGTTCAGGATGATCCCATTGAGCACGGCCTTCCAGATCAGCCCCTGGTCCTCGATCACCCGGGCGTCGGAGAGGAATTCCTTGAGATAGACCCGCACGCCCCGAGCGTTGGCCGTATCGGGCGTGCCGAGATTCACCAGCAGCACGCCGACGCGCGGCAGGGCGGATTGGGCGGCCGGTCTCGCGGCCTCGATGGGAACGACACTGGTCATGGCTCTGTGGGTCGCGCGTTGGTCCGAACTTGTCAAGATGAGGCCGGTTTCGTTAGGGTCCCACCCGGGGCTGGGGAGGAAAGATGACACTCGCAGAATGGTGCGTCTTCGGAGCGCTGCTGCTCTATCTGTCTACGATCGCCGCGATCAAATGGATCAGGTTTCGGCGCTTCGACAATGCCCGGCCGCGCGACCCCGCCTTCTACGAGGACGCGCTCTCGCAGCGCGCGCTCGGCGCGCACCAGAACGGCATCGAGACCTTCCCGTTCTTCGCCTTCGCGGTGCTGCTCGCCGAATACCGGGACTCGCCGCAGCGGCTGATCGACGAACTCGCGGCGCTGTTCCTCATCGTCCGCCTCGCGTATGTGCTGACCTATCTCGGCAACCGCCCGACGCTGCGCTCGATCCTCTGGACCATCGGCTTTGCGATCAATCTCGGGATCTTCTTCATGCCGGCGCTGAAGCGGTTCTTGCCTGTGTGAGCCCCCGCGTCCGGGGCACGAGTTTGCCTAGAAGCACGTCGTCCGTTCGGCCGCGATGTAGCCCAACAAGAGACCTGTGCCGAACAGCAGCACGACGCCCGCGGCCGCGAGTTCGATGCCGCGCATGAACAGCGCACCGCCGCCGTCGCGTCCTGCGCTGAGGCGGGCGGCGATGTCCTTGGCGGAGACGGCGATGACCGCGATGGCCGCGACCGTGATCGCGGTGCCGAGCCCCATCAGGAACGTCGCGGCGATGCCGGCCCAGAACAGGCCCTGGGCCAGCGCGAACACCAGCACGAGGATCGCGCCCGAGCAGGGGCGGATGCCGACGGTGAGGATCGCGGCGAACCCGCGCCGCCAGCCGCCGGGGCCGGCGAGTTCGCTCGGCGTGGGGCCATGGGAATGGCCGCAATGCTCGTCATGAACGTGGTCATGGCCGTGATGGGTTCGGGCGTGAGCATGATCATGACCGTGCCGATGATGATCATGTCCGTGATCGTGATGATCGTGGGCGTCATGATGATGGTGGTGGCCGTGATCATGATCGTGCGGCACGCCGGCGAGCGCCGGCACTGGCTGGGCCGCTTGCAGCGCCCTGAAGAACGTGCGGCCCTTGACCCACACCAGCCGCAGGCCGAACAGCGCGATCAGGCCATAGCTCGCGATCTCGATCACGCCTTCCGCCTTGCACATGGTCTTGGCGGTCGCATTCAGCACCCAGGCCGATATGCCGACGATCAGGATCGCCACCAGCGACTGCATCAGCGCCGAGGCGAACGACAGCGCGATGCCGCGCCGCGCAGTCTCCCGGTTGGCGACGAGGTAGGAGGCGATCACCGCCTTGCCGTGGCCGGGGCCGGCAGCGTGGAAGATACCGTAGGCAAAAGAGATGAAGAGCAGCGTCCATACCGCCGAGCCGTCGGACTTCGCGGCGCGGATGGTCGACGACATCTGGCGATAGAATTCCGACTGCTTTGCCAGCAGCCAGCCGATGAGCCCGCTGGCCTCGGGTTCAGCCGCTTGCGCCGGCTTCGGCGCGCCGAACGGATTTTGCGCGAGGACATCGTGAAGCACAGCATCGGCCACCGCCAGCACGGCGATAACCACGGCGCAGGCAAGAAGCCCGCGGGCAAGCGGGGAAAGCTTTGGCGTCAAGGGCAATCCACCGTGATCTTGTTGGCGAACATCATGCCGAAATTGCTGTTCTCGCCGTTCAGGAACGTCTGCTCATTGAGCTTCTGGGCCGTGGCGGAGCCGTCGTTCGGCCGGTCCAGCTTCATCTGGCAGCCTGCGGGCGCGCCCACCAGCTTGACCGGATTGTCCTTGGCCATCTGGAAGTCGATGAAGAAGGAGCGGTCGAACACTTCGAGCACCAGCTGCTTGGACTTGACCGGGTTCTTCAGCGGCAGCGTGAAATGCAGCGTCAGGACCGTATCCTTGTAGTCGAGGAAATAGTCGACCGGCTCCTGGAATCGCTCCTTCTTGCCGTCGGCTCGCGCAAAGGTGAAGTAGGCGTATTCCTTCAGCGACTCGACATTGGTCTGCGCCAGCGGTCCGAGCTCCTCGCGCGTATAGGCGCCCTTGGTCTTGCTCTCGAGCCCCTGCACCGCATAGGCAGAGAACATGTCGTCAAACGTCCAGGCGTGGCGGACGCCGGTGATGGTGCCGTCGGGGGCGTAGAGCAATTCGCTGGTCGCGGTGATCCAGACATGCGGATGCGCATGCGCCGTGCCCGCCGCGAGTGACAGGCCGGCGGCGAGCAGCAAGCCGAACAGGGCGCGCATGCCCATCAGGCGGCCTTCGCGTCGTCGAGCAGGCCGCGGCGCCGCAGCAGCGCGTCGGGTTCCGGAGGACGGCCGCGGAACGCCTCATAGGCAGCTTCCGGATCGAGCGATCCGCCACTCGAATAGATGTCGTCATGCAGACGCTTGGCAACGGCGGGATCGAAGATATCACCGGCCTCCTCGAACGCGCCGAAGGCATCGGCGTCCATCACCTCCGACCACATGTAGCTGTAATAGCCGGCGGCATAGTGGTCGCCGGTGAAGATGTGACCGAACTGGGTCGGACGGTGGCGCAGCGCGATCTCCTCGGGCATGCCGATCTTCTCCAGCTCGCGTCTCTCGAAGGCGCGGACATCCTGTGCGGCGGCGGCAGGCTGGGTGTGGAATTCGAGGTCGATCAGCGCCGAGGAGACGAACTCCACCGTGGCAAAGCCCTGGTTGAATTTTCGTGCGGCCAGGAAGCGCTGCAACAGCTCGTCGGGCAGCGGCTCGCCGGTCTGGTAGTGGCGGGCGAATTTCTGCAGCACCTCGGGCCGTTCCTGCCAGTGCTCGTAGAGCTGCGACGGCAGCTCGACGAAATCGGTGAACACGGAGGTGCCCGACAGCGACGGATAGGTCACGTTGGAGAGCATGCCGTGCAGGCCATGGCCGAACTCGTGGAACAGGGTGCGGGCGTCGTCGGGCGACAGCAGCGAAGGCTCGCCGCCGGCGCCCTTGGCGAAGTTGCAGATGTTGAGAACCAGCGGCGCGACCTCGCCGTCGAGCTTCTGCTGATCGCGCAGTGAGGTCATCCAGGCGCCGGAGCGCTTCGACGGCCGGGCGAAGTAGTCACCGTAGAACAGCGCCTTGTGCTTGCCATCCGGCCCCTTCATCTCCCAGACCCGGACGTCGGGATGCCAGACCGGAACGTCCTTGCGCTCATCGAAAGTGACGCCGAACAAGCGCGTGGCGCAGTCGAAGGCGGCGGCGATCATATTGTCGAGCGAGAGATACGGCTTGATCGCGGAATCGTCGAAATTGGCGCGCTGAAGGCGCAGCTTTTCGGCGTAGAAGCGCCAGTCCCAGGGGGCGAGCTTGAAATTGCCACCCTCTTCCGCGATCAGCGCCTGCATGTCGTCGCGGTCGGCAAGCGCCCGCGCCCGCGCCGGCTTCCAGACCCGCTCCAAGAGGCTCCGCACCGCGTCCGGCGTCTTGGCCATGGAGTCTTCCAGACGGTAAGCGGCAAAGGTCGGATAGCCCAGCAGCTTGGCGCTCTCTTCGCGCAGCTTCAGGACCTCGACGATGGTTCCATTGTTGTCGTTGGCATTGCCGTTGTCGCCCCGCGCGATGAAAGCCTTGTAGACCTTCTCGCGCAAATCACGCCGGGCGGAGCTCTTCAGGAACTGTTCGACCGAGGAGCGCGACAGCGTGACGATGGCCTTGCCTTCCATGCCGCGCTCTTCTGCCGCAGCCTTGGCGCTGGCGACGAAGCTCTCCGGCAGGCCCTGGCGGTCGGCCTCCCCGAGCTCCATGACCCAGTCCTGCTCGTCGCCGAGCAGATGATGGCTGAAGCTGGTGCCGAGCTGGGCGAGCCTCTCGTTGATCTCGGCCATCCGCGTCTTGGCCTCATCGGAGAGGCCGGCGCCGGCGCGATGGAAACGGGTATAGGTGCGCTCCAGCAGGCGAAGCTGCTCCGAAGATAGATCCAGATTGGCGCGATTCTCGTGCAGCTGGGCGACGCGGCCGAACAGCACGGCGTTCATCATGATCGGATTCCAGTGCCTTGCCATCCGCAGCGAGACCTCCTTGTCGATCTCCAGGATCGCCGGGTTGGAATGCGCCGACACGAGGTCGTAGAACACGGCCGCCACTTTGCTCAGCAGCTTGCCCGAGCGCTCCAGCGCCGTGATGGTGTTGGCGAAGTCGGGCGCAGCCGGATCGTTGGTGATCGCCGCGATCTCGGCGGAATGGTCGGCGAAGGCCTGCTCGAAGGCCGGCAGGAAGTGCTCCGGCTCGATCTCGTCGAAGGGCGGGGTCGCAAACGGCGTCACCCAGGCCTTCAGCAGCGGGTTGGTCTCGGAGTCGGTAATTTGGCGGGGTTCTGACATCACAAGTCCCAATTTCATGGCTCAATTGTTGCGGCCAGCTATAGCACGCGATGGGGCTTTTTTGGGCCATTTGCCCTTGCCCCCGGCCGCCTTTTCGAGGAGATTGCGGCCCTCGACAGACCCTGGACCCCTGAGCTCATGAACGCGCCTTCTTCCTCTTCCCGTCAGATCGTCTGGCCAAGCGTCATCACCGTCATCAGCGCCGCCATCCTGATCGGCGCCGAGGTGTTCGGCGCGGCATTCGCTGGCGGCTGGGCGCTCGCGATCCTGTTCGGGCTCGGCGATCAGGGCACGCACATCCTGCAGGCCGTGCTGTTCGCGCTCGGCGTGCTCGTGATGACCGCGTTCATCCGCGCAGCTCAGCGCGTCGAGCCCTTCACGAAGCGCGGCTGAATTTGTTCGCGCGAGTGACGCGCGAATTGGGCTCAAAAACTTAACGCCCGTTCATCTTTCGCGTCGCGCGCGCCACACTGCGCAAGCAGATGTTAGGCAATTCTGTTCTCAGCCTAAAAAAATTCTTGCGAAGCAGAGTCAAAACGCTTATGTGCGCTCTTGCCCAATTTCGCACGTGCCTGTGGTCGTGTGTCAGTCGGTAGGTATCCGGACAAGAGGCCGGACAGCCGCCAAGGGGTGAAGAAGCCGAGGGGCTCTTCGGAAGTGCGGAAGTCAGAGACCGAAGGTCGCAAGACCTGAAGTTGGAAGACGAAGCAAACCCGGAGGGTCCAGCATCTCTCTCAAGAGATGCCTTGTCGAAGGTGACTTCACTTCTTGCAACCGTGACTGGCAGCCGGAGGCGAACCGGCGCACCCCGCTCTCAACGGGGGACGCGACTTAAAGCAACGACGGATCGGGCTTTTTTGGTCTCTACCGGCATTCCAACGCCGGCGCGGGCTACTGAAAAGGCTTGTCCTTCATTGCCAGGTGTGCGGGCGGGAAATTCCCAACCAATCCACGGCAGCACAGTCTGATTTGAGTCTTTGGCTCGTCGCGCCTCCATCGCGCGATCTGGCCGGGGCGCTTATCCGACGACATTTTTTGAACGGATCCCCGTCGCTGGGCCGTTTGGGAGAGTGCTATGACCGAACGTATTCAGGAATTCCTGCGCAACCGCCGCAGCGAGGGCCAGGACACCGAGCCTTGCCTCGTGGTCGACCTCGAAGTCGTGCGCGACAATTACCAGACCTTTGCCAAGGCGCTGCCCGACAGCCGAGTGTTCTATGCCGTCAAGGCGAACCCGGCGCCGGAAGTGCTGTCGCTGCTCGCGTCCATGGGCTCCTGCTTCGACACCGCGACGGTCGCCGAGATCGAGATGGCGCTGGCCGCGGGTGCGACGCCCGACCGCATCTCATTCGGCAACACGATCAAGAAGGAGCGCGACATCGCGCGCGCCTTCGCGCTCGGCATTCGCCTGTTCGCTGTCGATTGCACCGCCGAAGTCGAGAAGATCGGCCGGGCCGCTCCCGGCGCGAAGGTGTTCTGCCGTATCCTCTATGACTGCGCCGGCGCCGAGTGGCCGCTATCGCGCAAGTTCGGCTGCGACCCGGAAATGGCCGTCGAGGTGCTCGACGTCGCCAAGCGCCTGGGCCTGGAGCCGTGCGGCATCTCCTTCCATGTCGGCTCGCAGCAGCGCAAGGTGAAGGCGTGGGACCGTGCGCTGGCGATGGCTTCGCAGGTGTTCCGTGACTGCGCCGAGCGCGGCATCAACCTGACCATGGTCAACATGGGCGGCGGCTTCCCGACCAAGTACCTGAAGGACGTGCCGCCGGTGGTGACCTACGGCCGGTCGATCTTCCGCGCGCTGCGCAAGCACTTCGGCAACCAGATTCCGGAGACCATCATCGAGCCGGGCCGCGGCATGGTGGGCAACGCCGGCATCATCGAATCCGAGGTCGTGCTCATCTCGAAGAAGAGCGACGAGGACGAGGTGCGCTGGGTGTACCTCGACATCGGCAAGTTCGGCGGTCTCGCCGAGACGATGGACGAGTCGATCCGCTACGCCATCCGCACCCGTCACGACGGCGCGGACATGACGCCGTGCGTGCTCGCAGGCCCAACCTGCGACAGCGCCGACGTGCTGTACGAGAAGAGCCCGTATCCGCTCCCCGTCACGCTCGAGATCGGCGACAAGGTGCTGATCGAAGGCACCGGGGCCTATACGTCGACCTACTCGGCAGTGGCGTTCAACGGCATCCCGCCGCTGCGGACGTACCACATCTGATCCGCCTCTTTCTCTGAGGCCTGACGAACCCGGGAGCCGGCTTGCCGGCTCCTCCCCTGACATTGCCATTCTGATGACGCTTGAACCCGCGTGCCGTTGGCGCACGAATTCAAGCGAGGACTGACGCGCCATGACTGCTCCTCGGAAGCCACAGATCGCCCTCACCTCGAAAGCCGCTCCGTTCGTGATCCGCGCGGAGCGTGCTGCCGACGTCGCTGAGCGTGAAGCCCTGCTCGATGCCTGCTTTGGCGAGAACCGCCACGGCCGCACCTGCCAGCGCCTGCGCGACGGACGCGCACCTGCCGCGGGGCTTGCCCTGTCGGCAGTGCGCGAGGGCAACCTCGTGGGAACCGTGCGGCTGTGGCACGTCAGCGCCGGAGGCAGGCCCGCTCTGGTCCTCGGACCGCTGGCGGTGGATCCTGCCTGCCGCGAGCTCGGGATCGGCGCCGCGCTGATGCGTCATGCGCTGGCCGCCGCCCGGGCGCGCGGGCATGAAGCCGTGATCCTGCTCGGCGACGCCCCCTATTATGCCCGCTTCGGCTTCTCGGGCGAGAAGACGGCTGAGCTCTCGCTGCCCGGCCCGTTCGAACGCGACCGTCTGCTCGCGATCGAATTCACCGGCGGCGCGCTCGACGGCGCCGAGGGCATGATCATGCCGACCGGCGCGACGCTGTCCAAACGGAGGTCGGCTCGTCCCCTCCAGGCGCGCGCGGCCTGAGGGATTGCCATGATGCGACGACCGAAGCCGCGTCAAGCGGCAACGGCGAGCTGCGCCCGGACAAACGCCCGTTCTTTCGGGGTTGCGTGAGCGCCGGAAACGCCCTTTAAACCCCGCAAAACACCCCTTTCAGTCGAGGTCCAAAACATGTCCCGTCGCCTGATCTCCACCGGCTCCCCGTTCGAGAAGACCGCCGGCTACAGCCGCGCCGTGATCGACGGCGATTTCGCCTTCGTGGCGGGAACCACCGGCTATGACTACACGACGATGACCATGCCGGCCGACGTCACGAGCCAGTCACGCAACTGCTTCAAGACCATCGAAGCTGCCCTGAAGGAGGGCGGATTCGAGATGGCCGATATCGTCCGCGCGACCTACTACGTCACCGACGCCAGCAGCATAGACGCCCACTTCGCCGTCTGCGGCGAGGTCCTCGGTGACATCAGGCCGGCGGCGACGTTGCTGGTCGTCAGCGCTCTCGCCAAGCCCGAGATGAAGGTCGAGATCGAAGTCACCGCCAAGCGCCGCAGCGTCTGAAGCGCCGCAGCGCCTGATCAATCCCCTCGCCATTTGTTTGCCAGTTCCGGAGAAACCATCCCATGAGCCCCGCCTCGCAGATCTACGCGAAGATCACCGGTCCCATCGTCATGGTCGGCTTCGGCTCCATCGGCAAGGGCACGCTGCCGCTGATCGAGCGGCACCTCGACTACGACAAGTCGCGCGTCACCGTGATCGATCCCAAGGATGAGGGCCGCAAGGCGCATTGCGAGAAGCAGAACGTGCGCTTCATCCAGAAGGCCGTGACAAAGGACAATTATCGGGAGTTGCTGACACCGCTGCTCACCGAAGGCGGCGGCCAGGGCTTTTGCGTCAATCTCTCCGTCGACACAGGCTCGACCGACATCATGGAGCTCTGCAACGAGCTTGGCGCGCTTTATATCGACACCGTCAACGAGCCCTGGCTCGGCTTCTATTTCGATGCCTCCAAGGGCCCGGAGGCGCGCTCCAACTACGCGCTTCGCGAAGCGACGCTGGCTGCCAAGAGGGCGCGTCCCGCGGGCTCGACGACGGCCGTCTCCTGCTGCGGCGCCAATCCCGGCATGGTCTCCTTCTTCGTCAAGCAGGCGCTGCTCAATGTCGCCGCTGACCTCAAGCTCAACGCGCCCAAGCCCAAGACCAAGGCCGAATGGGCGGATCTGATGCGGCAGGCCGGCATCAAGGGCATCCACATCGCCGAACGCGACACCCAGCGCTCCAAGAAGCCAAAAGAGCCCGACGTCTTCGTCAACACCTGGTCGGTGGAAGGCTTCCTCTCGGAAGGCGTGCAGCCGTCAGAACTCGGCTGGGGCACCCACGAGAAATGGATGCCCGAAAATGCGCGCACTCACGAAGCCGGCTGTGGCGCCGCCATCTATCTGATGCAGCCCGGTGCCAACACGCGCGTGCGGACCTGGTGCCCGACCCGCGGCGCTCAATATGGATTCCTCGTTACCCACAACGAGTCGATCTCGATCGCCGACTACTTCACGGTGCGCGATGCCTCGGGCACCGCGGTCTACCGGCCGACCTGCCACTATGCCTATCATCCGGCGGACGATGCCGTGCTGTCGCTGCATGAGATGTTCGGCCGCGCCGCCAAGATGCAGGAGAAGCACCACATCCTCGACGAGAACGAGATTGTCGACGGCATCGACGAACTCGGCGTCCTGCTGTTCGGCCACGACAACAATGCCTATTGGTACGGCTCGCAGCTCTCGATCGAGGAGACCCGCAAGCTCGCGCCCTATCAGAATGCCACCGGGCTGCAGGTGACCTCCGCCGTGCTCGGCGGCATGGTATGGGCGCTGGAAAACCCGAACGAGGGAATCGTCGAAGCCGACGAGATGGATTTCGATCGCCTGCTGGAAATCCAGCTGCCCTATCTCGGCCCGGTGAAGGGTTTCTACACCGACTGGACGCCGTTGACGGACCGACCGGGCCTGTTCCCGGAAGATATCGACACCAGCGATCCCTGGCAGTTCAGGAATATTTTGGTGCGGTAATCACCCGCCATCATGCCCGGCTTGTCCCGGGCGTCCACGGCGCTCGCTTTGCCGCATACCGAAAACGTAGATGGCCGGGACAAGCCCGGCCATCACGCTGCAAGCACGAATTCCCTACTTCTTCTCGATCGGCGGCGCGATCTTCTCGGCCGGCGCCGGTGGCAACGCCGGCTTCGCCGCGCCCTGCGTCTGGGGATCGGGACGCGCAGGCTCTGGAGCCGGCGTGGTCGGCCGGTCGCCGCCGGGCTTGGCTTCGGCAGGCTTGTTCTGGTCGTCGGACGGTGTGCCCTGGAGCGGTTGCGTCGCCTGCGCCAGCTCCACGCGACCCTCAGCGCGGATTTGCGCGATCGACACCCCTGAGATCACGACGCCCGCCGCAAGCATCGAGCATGCGATCATGAAGTCGAGTTTCAGTCTGCGCTTGTCATTGCCGATCATGTCGATCACCGCCTTTGTCCGCGATACCAACGAAGTCGCCGGGCCGCGGTTCCGTAGCCGGTCGGGCGGGAACCCCACGTTCGCGCGCCAAAACGCCGCGCTTAGTCCGAAGTGCTGACCTCCCAGGTGGCGTGGCGTACGCCCGGCAGATGCTGGAGAGCGGTCGCAACCGTGTTCAGCTCGTTCGGATCGACTGCCGTCGCGACCAGCTTGGCCACGATCTCCAGATTGTCTTCGCCGATCTCGGCGACCTCGATGTCGGCCACCGGATATTTCGCCGCCTCCAGCTTTTCGACGAGATGATCACGCATGTCGGGGAGCGCATCGGTGGCGACCGCGAGCTTGAAATAATAGGTCGCCTCGGAGGCCTTCTCGTTCAGCGGGATGCGGTTGATGGCGTTGACCAGCGGGCGAAGCATCGTGTTGCCGGCGATGACGAACACGGTCAGCGCTGCGGCCTGGGCGACCATGTCGGCCCCCGCGCAGGAGCCGACCGCGGCCGAGGCCCACAGCGTCGCCGCGGTGTTGAGCCCACGCACGTCCATGCCTTGCTTCATGATGACGCCAGCGCCGAGGAAACCGATGCCTGATACGACATAGGAGATCACCCGGACTGCACCATCGGAGCCGGTCAGATGCATGGCGAGATCGACGAAGGCGGCGGCACCGACCGCGACCAGCACGTTGGTGCGCAGGCCCGCGGTGCGCTGCCGGTACTGCCGCTCGGCGCCGATCAGCGTACCCAGCACGAAGGCCGTGGTGAGGCTGACCAGCGTGTCGGCAAAATCGGCGAGCTGGAACGTCGTCAGAAACCGCATGGTCCCCTGTACGGTCAGAACGATGACAGATTAAAGCTCGAGAAGGCCGCCGTCCCCGTTTTCATCGGCAAAGGCCAGCAGCGTGCCCTTGGCGTTCCAGGCGAGCGCGGCGACCGGCGGGGTGCCGTTGCGGCGGACCAGGATTTCCGCGCCATCCTCCAGCCGCACCATCAGCACGGTGCCGTCGCTGTAGCCGGCGGCGAAGATGTCGTTCTTCGGATGGCAGGCCACCACGGACACGCGCGCCTGCAGCGGCGCCAGCATGGCCGGCTCCTTGCCCATCGGGCCGTCCTTGCTGGCGAACGGCCATATGATGACGGTGTCGGCACCCGAGGTCGCCAACCCCTTGCCGCCCGCGCTCCACGACATCGAACGGACGCGGCCGGGATAGCCGGTCATGCGCATGTGACGGTTGTCGGCAAGCCGCCAGCCGTGCAGCGCCGCCTCATGCATCGTGGTGACCAGGAATTTGTTGTCCGGACTGAAGGTGACGCCGAGATGCGACCCGGCCCAGGGCAGGAATTCGGCCGAGTCAGCCATGTTGGGAAACCACAGCGTCACGCCGTTGTAATGGGCGATCGCGAGCCGCAGGCCCTTTGGCGCGAACGCGAGGCCGCCGACGGTGGAGGGCACCTCGAGCGACTTCTCTTCGTTCTTGCCGCTCTTGACGAAAGCGAACTTCCCGGCCGACCAGGCATAGGCACCGTCGGGATGCAGCGCCACCGCGTCGATCCAGCGCCGCTTCGGGTCGGTCGCGAGCAAGGTCACCTCGCCCTTGGCGTCGAGCGATACGACCTTGCCGTCGTCGCCGCCCATCACGAGGCGCTTGCCGTCGCAGGCGGTGGAGAGAATGCCGCCGTTGTGCACAGTGACCGTGCTGATCTCACCCTTGTCATCGACGAAGGCGACGTTCTCTTCCCCGCCGACGAAGGCGGCGCGTTGCCCGAGGAAATGCGCCGAGGTCACGCTCATGCCGAGTGTAACTGGCTTGACGCGATCGGTGACGGAGACGATCGAGGCGGAATCGGGGGCCGGCGTAAACTCTTTCATCACGAGACGATGCAGCTCTCGAAACCCTCGCGGATGGCCTTCTCCGGCAATTCGCGGCCGATGAAGACGAGACGACTCTCGCGCTTCTCGCCCTCCTTCCACTTCCGCTGGTGGTCGCCCTCCAGCATCATGTGGACGCCCTGGAAGACGTAGCGGTCGTCGTCGTCGTGGAAGGCAAGGATGCCCTTGGAGCGCAGGATCTTGCCACCCTCGACCTGCACCAGGTTCTGCAGCCAGGGCATGAACACGTTGGGATCGAGCGGCTTGTCGGTCTTGAGCGACAGCGACTGCATGTCCTCGTCGTGGTAGTGCTTCAGGCCGTGGCCATGATCATGGTCGTGGCCGTGGCCGTGGTGGTGATGATCGTGGTCGTGGTCATGATCATCGGCATTGAGAAAGTCCGGTTCGACCTCGAGGATGCGGTCGAGGTCGAATGCGCCGCGGTCCAGCACATCGGCCAGGGCCACCGAGCAGCGCTCGGTGCGGTGGAGTTTCGCATAGGGGTTGATGGCGCGGATGCGGGCCTCGACCTCAGCGAGTTCGCCCTTGCTGACGAGATCGGTCTTGTTCAGCACGATGACGTCGGCAAAGGCGATCTGGTTCTTGGCCTCGGGCGCGTCCTTGAGCCGGTCCGACAGCCATTTGGCGTCGGCCACCGTGACCACGGCGTCGAGCCGCGCATTCTTCTGCACGTCCTCGTCGACGAAGAAGGTCTGGGCGACCGGCGCGGGATCGGCAAGGCCGGTGGTCTCGACGATGATGGCGTCGAACTTGCCCTTGCGCTTCATCAGGCCGTCCATGATGCGGACGAGGTCGCCGCGCACGGTGCAGCAGATGCAGCCATTGTTCATCTCGAACACTTCCTCATCGGCGCCGATGATGAGGTCGTTGTCGATGCCGATCTCGCCGAATTCGTTGACGATGACGGCGTATTTCTTGCCGTGGTTTTCCGACAGGATGCGGTTGAGGAGCGTGGTCTTGCCGGCGCCGAGATAGCCGGTCAGGACGGTCACGGGAATTTTCTGGGACGCTTCAGACATAGCAACTCCGACATCGGGCTTTTTCGCGCGACGCGAGGCGGGGTGGCCCCTGCCTTAGTGGTCAAGCGCGCTGGTCAGGGCCTTTATATTGTGCCTGACCATATCAATGTAAGTGGGTGCAGGCCCCTTTTCGCCCGTCAAACCGTCCGAAATCAGGGTCCCGCCTACTTTTGAGCCGGTCTCCGCTGCGATCCGCCGGATCAGCCGGTCATCGCTGATATTTTCCAGGAACACGGCCGGGATTTTCTGGGCCTTGATCTGGCCAATGATGGCCGCGATGTCCCGGGCGCTCGGCTCGGATTCGGTGGAGACCCCCAGGGGAGCGATGAACCGGATACCGTATTCGGCGGAAAAATAGCCGAAGGCGTCATGGGTCGAGATCACCTTGCGCCGGTCCGCCGGGATCTTGGCCAAGGCCTCGCGGACCTCACGGTCGAGCGTTTCGAGCTTGTCCAGATAGGTTTTTGCCTGGGCCCGGAAGAACTCTGCATCATCCGGGGCGGCCACGGCCAGCGCATTGGCGATATCGGTCACGTAGACCTTGGCGTTGGGGACGGACTGCCAGGCATGGGGATCGGCGGCCGCGCCGAGCTTTAGCGGCGTGATGCCGGCGCTCGCGGTGACGACCGTTGCCTTGCTGCCGGAGGATTGCACGAGGCGCGGCAGCCAGCCTTCGAGACCGAGCCCGTTGACGACGACGAGCTTCGCATCGGCGATCCGCTTCGCATCGCTCGGCGCCGGCGTGTAGACGTGGACGTCGCTGTCGGGACCGACCAGCGTCGTGACGTTGACCCGGTCGCCGCCGATGGTGCGGACGAAGTCGCCGAGGATCGAGAAGCTCGCGACGACATCGAGCCTCTCGGCGGCATGAAGCGGCGAGGCAATCAGCAGCAGCACGCACAACAGGAGACGGTGCATCGTCAGGCTTCCAGATGACGTCCGGGAAACATCTGGCGGACCAGGCCACCGACGCTGCCGAACAGAACCGAGACGATGTAAATCATGGTCGCCACCAGGATGATCGCGGGGCCCGAGGGCACGCGGGTCTGGAACGACAACACGAGGCCGGCATAGCCCGAGATCGCAGCCGCGACCACCGCGATGCAGATCATGGCGGTGAGATCGCGCGACCAGAACCGCGCGATACCCGCCGGCAGGATCATCAGCCCGACCGCAAGCAGCGTGCCGAGCGCCTGGAAGCCGTTGACGAGGTTGACCACAACCAGTGCCAGGAAGGCGAGATGCGCGGGGCCGCCGGCGCGGCTCACAGTCCGCAAGAACAAGGGATCGACACTCTCGATCACCAGCGGGCGGTAGATCACGGCGAGCACCAGCAGCGTCACGGTGGCGTTGAAGGCCACCACCAGCAGCGTCTGGTCGTCCATCGCGAGGATATTGCCGAACAAGACATGGAGCAGGTCGATATTGGTGCCCTTGATCGAAACGATGGTGACGCCGAGCGCCAGCGAGGCCAGATAGAAGGTCGCGAGCGAGGCGTCCTCCTTCAGCCCGGTCGAGCGCGCGACCACGCCGGCGAGGATGGCAACCGCAAAGCCGGCGATCAGGCCGCCCGCGGTCATCGCGAACAGGTTGAGGCCGGAGAGCAGGAAGCCGACAGCGGCGCCCGGCAGGATCGCATGCGCCATGGCATCGCCGACCAGGCTCATCCGCCGCAGCATCAGGAAGACGCCGATCGGCGCGCCCGCCAGCGCCAGCGCGATCACGGCAGCCAGCGCGCGCCGCATGAACTCGAATTCGGTGAACGGGCTGATCAGCGCGTCATAGAGCATCGCAGGTCACGCCGCCCGCGAGCTGATATCGTCGCCTGCGCAGGCTGCGGCGGTGTCGTCGAACGCCTCGCACATCCGCATCGCCACCAGCAGGTTTTCCGGCGTCAGCACCTCCGCGGTCGGACCCCACGCGACAGGGCCGCGCGCCAGCACCAGCGTCTCGCTGAAATGGTTGCGCACCATCTCCATGTCGTGCAGCGCGGCCAGCACGGTGCGGCCCTCGCCGTGCCAGCGCTCGACCAGCGCGAGCAGGTCGGTCGTGGTCTTGCTGTCGATGGCGTTGAAGGGCTCGTCGAGCACGATGAGCGAGGCGTCCTGCAGCAGCACGCGCGCGAACAATACGCGCTGCATCTGGCCGCCCGAGAGCGTGCCGATCGGGCGGTTCTCGAAGCCGTTGAGGCCAACGGCGCCGATCGCGCCCAGGATCTTCCCGCGCGCGGCCTTGCCGATGCCGCCGAACAGGCCGGTCCCGCGCCACAGCCCGGTGCCGACGAAGTCGAACACCGAGATCGGGAAGCTGCGGTCGATCTCCGCGCTCTGCGGCAGATAGGCAATATCGCGGGAGTCGAGGCCGCCGAGATGGATGCCGCCGTCGAGCGGACGGAGGATGCCGACAATGCCGCGCAGCAGGGTCGACTTGCCGGCGCCGTTCGGGCCGATCACGGCGACCAGGGCGCCCCGCGCGATCTCGCCGCTGAGGTGATGCACGGCCGGGTGCCGGTCATAGCCGAGCGTGACGTTGTGGAAATGCAGCGCCGCCATGGTCACCTCATTGCCAGCAGGACCACGCCCCAGAGCACGGCGCAGACAACAAGCGCCGCGGCGAGGCGTCCAGCCATGGTCATACGCAGGATCGACCAGGGCGCCGCCTGGGCGGGATGCGGGGAGGCAGCGTCATGGACATGGGCATGGCTGTGGTTGAGCCCATGCGCATGCCCGTGGCCGTGGCCGTGGCCGTCGGCATGGTCGTGGTGATGAGCGTGGGAGGTGGCGGGAACCATGCCAAGAACGTTATATTATAACATTACTCCTGTCCACGCCGGCTCACGGCTTGCCGATCACCATCGCGATGGCCGCCGCCACGAACGGAAATGGCAGCGACACCGCACAGCGGAACCAGACGAAACGGGCCGGCATGAACGGGATTTCCCACAAGATCACCCGCTGGAAAGCAAACAGGGCCCAGGCGACGACATAGGCCACCACCTGCGGCACCCCGCCACCCGACTTCAGTGCCACCGTGCCGATCGAGAAGCCGATGACGGGTCCGCCGGGCGTGGCCGCGCCGGCGATCACGGCGGTTGCGATGCCGAGCCAGCCACTGTCCGGGCCGAGCCAGCCGGTGATCACCTCCTGCGGGATGATGGCGGCGATGTAGCCGGAGCCGATCACCCCCAATGCGATGCGCGGCAGGATGTTGATGAAGTCCATCGAGCCTTCGCGCAGCGAGGCCTTGAACACCGGAGGGCCGCGGCGAAAGGCGATCAGGCCGACGCCGAACACCGAGCCCCACAACAGGATGTCGATGAAGAGCGCGGCGCTCAAGTCTCGTCGTCCTTCGGCTCGGGCTGCGGATATAGCCGGACATAGACGAAGCGGCCGAGGGCGCCTGCGAGCACCGGCAGCGGCAGCGAGATCAGAATCCGCCACAGCGTGAAGTCGGTGCCCATGATCGGGATTTCCCAGGCGACCGCGCGGCCATAGCCGATCAGGGTCCAGCTCACGACCATGGCGATCGTCGCGCCGAAATCAGCGCCGACGGCAAGCAGCGCACTGGCGACGGGATAGGCGGTGAATGGCCCGCCGGGCAGGATCGCACCGAAGGCGGTGCCGATCAGCAGCCCCGTCAGGCCGGATTTCGGCCCGAGCGAGCGCGACACCTTTTCGTGCGGCAGGATCTCCGAGATGAAGGCGCCGAGCAGGCAGCCGGCAAGCACGCGCGGCAGGATGCCCGAGAACAGCGAGAGGTCGTGGGTCAGGATGTCGAGAACGCCGTCGGTGCCGTCACGGCGCCAGACCAGCGCCGCACTCACCGCAACCAGCGCTGCGATGATGATCGTCGACCAGCCGATCGGCTTGCGGACCCGCCCCGGCCGCGGTTCGGACTCCGCGTCCTCTGCAGGCGCCGGGTTCTTCGGGGGAGGTTCTGACAATGGGCCCGAGTCGGATCGAGGGTGAGGCCATCCTGATTAAGGGCGGTGTTCCCCCGATGCAAACGGTACCATCACAGGCCGATGCGCGTACCGTGCAGGACTCGTTCAATCAATTCCGCACAGCAAAAGGGCGGCCGCGCATGCGACCGCCCTTTTGTCGTTCCGGGCGGCGTAGCCGGATCCGGAAATGCATGTATCTGCTCGGGCCTACACCCGATGGATTCCGGGGCCGCGCTTCGCGCGCCCCGCAACGACGCTTACGCCTTCTCGAGCAGGGACTCGACGTATTCCCAGTTCACGAGGTTCTCGACGAACGCCTTGAGATAGTCGGGGCGGCGATTGCGGTAGTCGATGTAGTAGGAGTGCTCCCAGACGTCGCAGCCGAGGATTGGGGTGGCGCCATGCACCAGCGGGTTCTCGCCGTTCGGGGTCTTGGAGATCTCGAGCTTGCCGTTCTTGACCTGGAGCCAGCACCAGCCGGAGCCGAACTGGCCGACGCCGGCCGCCTGGAAGTCGGTCTTGAACTTCTCGAAGCCGCCGAGGTCCTCGTTGATTTTCTTCTCGATCTTGCCCGGCAGCTTGGTGCCGCCGCCATTGGGCTTCATCCAGCTCCAGAAGTGGATGTGGTTGTAATGCTGACCGGCATTGTTGAACACCGCGGGGTTCTTGCCGAACGAGCCCTTGACGATCTCCTCAAGGGGCTTGCCTTCCCATTCGGTGCCCTTGAGCGCGTTGTTGCCGTTGGTGACGTAGGCCTGATGATGCTTGTCGTGGTGGAATTCCAGCGTCTCCTTCGACATGAACTGGCCGAGGGCGTCATAGGCGTAAGGGAGTGGGGGCAGCGTAAAGGTCATGGGATTTTGTCCGCGACTGATGGGGAACTGAATTAACGGGGACACTTATAGAAGGTTCCGGTGCCGTTAAATACCGCCAATTTGCGAAAAGGCCTGATGGGACGGCTTGGCCGGATTGCAAAAACTTCGCCGCACCAAGCGACGATCAACCCGGGCCGGTCGGCCGCCGCAAAATCTCATTGCCTTTGAACCGTTTATGACAGAACGAATGGACCGCGCAGCCGCGTTGCGAGAGACACAGTCATGAGCATCGAGATCGACATTTTGAACGGTGACGCTTCATGGCGGATCGCAGAGCCGCTCCATCAGGCGGTCTGGGGTCCAGACAAGATTGCTGGCAAGCCCTGGGCCCACGTCAAATGGGCCAATGCCGATCTGCGCGTGCTGATCGAGACGCCCGAGGACGGCCTCGTCTGCCATGTCGGCATCTATTTCCGCACCGTCACCTGGAATGGGCAGAAGGTCCATATCGGCGGCATCGGCGGGGTCTGTACCCGCGAAGACCGTCGCGGCCGCGGCTATGCCACCGTGGCGATCGACGCGGCGGTTCATACCATGCGCGCCAACGAGGCGGTCCGCTTCGCGCTGTTGTTCTGCGAACCGCATAATTTCTCGTTCTACCAGACCCGAAGCTGGCTGCCCTTCAACGGCGAAGTCTATTGCGAACAGCCGGAGGGGCGGGTCCGCTTCACCCACATGGCGCCGTACGTCTTCAACATCGTCCGCGCGCCGACGCTGGGCACCATCGACCTCTGCGGCCTGCCCTGGTGAGCCCTGCACGACAAGGGGTGGTGCGGGCATCGCGCGCCCCTTAATATGTTGGTCATCATCCAATATTCCGTCCGGTGACAGATGACGATCGACGCTCCCCTAGACGCCGTCCCGCCGCTTGCACCGGTCGCCTCCCCGATCGCCAGCCTGCTGAGCGCGCCAATCCTGCCGACGCTGCTGCGGCTCGCGATCCCCAACATGATCGCGATGGTCGGCAGCACGCTGGTTGCGATCGCCGAGACCTCCTACATCGGCCGGCTCGGCACCATTCCGCTGGCCGCGATCGCACTGGTGTTTCCGTTCGCGATGCTGACGCAGATGATGAGCGCGGGCGCGATGGGCGGCGGCGTTTCCTCGGCGATCAGCCGCGCGCTCGGCGGCGGGGATCGCGACCGCGCCGCAACGCTGGCGCTGCATGCCGCCATCATCGGCCTCTGCGGCGGGCTGTTCTTCACGGTGATGATGCTCGTCTTCGGCCGCTCGTTCTTCACCCTGCTCGGCGGGCGCGATCGCGTGCTCGAGGAGGCCAGCGGCTATTCGCAGGTGCTGTTCTCCGGCGCGGTCGCGATCTGGCTGGTCAACACGCTGGCCTCTGTGATCCGCGGCACCGGCGACATGCGCCTGCCCTCGATGACCTTGATTGGGGCGAGCGTCCTCCAGATCGCGCTCGGCGGCACCCTGGGGCTCGGCCTGTTCGGCGTGAAGCAATATGGCATGCCGGGCGTCGCGGCCGGCCAGTTGATCGCATTCACCTGCGCCGCGATCTTCTTCCTCTGGTATCTCCTGTCCGGCCGCAGCCGGCTGCCGCTGAACTTTCGCGCCTTCCATTTCGAGCGCGCAATGTTCCTGGACATCCTCAAAGTCGGTGCGGTGGCCTGCCTGTCGCCGTTGCAGACCGTGCTCACCATCCTGATCTTCACCAAGATCCTGGCGACGTTCGGCACCGAGATGTTGGCCGGTTACGGTATCGGCTCGCGGTTGGAATTCCTGCTGATCCCGATCACCTTCGCCTTCGGCATCGCCTCGGTGCCGATGGTCGGCATGGCGATGGGCGCGGGACAAGTGAAGCGCGCACGGCGCGTGGCCTGGACCGCCGCTGCGGCATCCGGATTGACGGTCGGTCTGATCGGGCTCGCTGTCGCGCTCGCTCCATCGCTGTGGGTCGCACTGTTCACGCGGGATGCCGGCGTCACCGCCGCCGCGCACAGCTATTTCCACTGGGCCGGCCCGACGTTCGTATTCTTCGGCATCGGCGTGTCGCTCTACTTCTCCTCGCAAGGCGCCGCGCGCGTCGGCGGCCCCGTGCTCGCTTCCACCGCGCGGCTTCTGATCGTGGCCATCGGCGGCGTCGTCCTGATGACGGCGCAGGCGCCGGCCTGGACCTTGTTCGCGCTGGTCGGCGGCGCCATGGCGGTGTTCGGCCTGTCCACCGCGGCGTCGGTCGCCTTCGCGCGCTGGGACAAATGATCGCAGGTCGATATGCAGGCCAAGGACGCAGGAATGTGATTCCTGCCGGCGTTGCACTATCCCGCCGGGCTGCTATGGAGGCGCTCCATTTTTCGAGGCCCTCTCCCATGACGTCCAGATTCGCCGCTCTCATCGTCCTTCTCGCTGCGCTGACAGGCGCACCGGCCGCGCATGCGCAGAGCGCCGATGGGACATGGCTGACCCAGGCAGGCGATGCGCGCGTCAAGATCAGCAGATGTGGCGGCGGCATCTGCGGCGTCGTCGCCTGGCTGCGCGAGCCCTACGATACCGCGACCGGCCAGCCCGCCACCGACAGCAAGAATCCCAACCGTGAGCTCGCCCGGCGCCCGATGATCGGCTTGCCGCTGTTCAGCGGCATGCAGCCGTCCGGTCCGAACAAATGGTCCGGCCAGATCTACAATGCCGACGACGGCAGCACCTATGCCAGCAGCATCTCCGTAACCGGAGCGGATTCGCTGCGGGTCGAAGGCTGCGTCGGCGCGCTCTGCGGCGGCGAGACCTGGACGCGGGCCGGGCGCTAAGCGCCCTCGTGTCCCGCACGCGATGCAGCGCACAGCGCTGCTTCGCGGAGCCGGCACCAGAAAGCAGCTCAGTTCGAAATGGAAAGATGGGCCTCGGCTCAGCAGCACATCACTGCGTGCCGCGCGGCATCCGGGGCACGAGGAGCAGTTACACCGTCATCGCCTTCAGGGCTGTCGCGGCCGAGGCGTAGCCCCCGCGTGCACCGTCGATGAAATGGACATGATCGCTGCGCAGCGCCGACGGCGTGAAGCAGGTCATCATGGCGGCGTCCTGCTGATGGAGGCCGTAGCGCACGATGCCCTCGCGCGCGGCCGCCGCCAGACGGTCGCTCAGCGCGCGTTCGAGCTGCGGCGTGCAGTCGAGGATCATGCGCAGCCCATCGTCATATTTCCTGAAGTCTGAATTCTCGACCACCTGCCGCTTGTAGGCCTTTGGCACGAAGCCGCCGACGTTGAGGTCGAAGCGCATGATGAGATAAACGAACAAGGTGTAGGCCAGCACGCTGGCACGGCGCGCGAACAGCGGACCGCCGCGTTTGGTGCGGGCCTCGTAATCCAGCCCCTGCGGCGGCCATTTCAGCGGCGGTCCCTGTGACGGCACCGGACGCGCACCGTCCGGGCTGCGATCGACGAGGTGGATGATGTCCTCAATCACCTTGCGGAAGGCATGCGGATCCGCGCCGCGCGCCGGCATCACCAGAACCGACAGGATCAGCCCACGCGAGGCCGGCATCACTTCGAAGCGGCAGGACAGACCGGAAAGGTCGGGCTGCGTGCCCGCCGGGGCTTCCGGCACGGCAAACTCGCCGCGTTTCATCGCGGCATCGGCGAAGGCGAGCCCGCCGCCCGAAAACATCGCATAGGACAAATTGGCCGACGGGCCGAAGCGCGCAACGCGCACGTCGAGGCCCTGCGCGCGGATGGCGCTGACCGGCACCAGCGCGACGCGCATCGTCAGATCGAGATCTTCCCGCACCCAGGTCGCGGTGGCCGCCAGCGCCTCCCGGGCAGATTCGAGATCGCCTGGCGCAACTGCGAAGCTGGCGCCGTCGCCGCCGAACACGAAGGGGAATTCGCGGCCCTCCAACGCGTTTGTCACCGCCGCAATCACGGCGGCGCCGGCCATGTTCACCGCCTTGTAGCGCTGCGCCGCGATCGCCTTGGTGGAGTCGACGATGTCGGCAACGCCGACGCTCCAGTCATCCGGCAGCGGCGCATAGAGCGCAGGGTCCATCAGGCTGGTGAAGCCGCGGAAGACCGGAATGCCGCCATAGAAGGATTCGCCTGAGCTCATCGGGAATGCCGTATGGTTAGAATGCGAAACAAATACGTAGCGGGATCGATCCGGGTTCGCCGGCCCCGGCTCCTCCTTGTAATCATTGGCCGAAACGGGCCGGGACAACAAGATATGGCAGCGGCAGGATGCGGCCGCGTTGCAATGCCGCAGCGTGTCATTGATCGGCATCAAGCAACCGGCCGGGAAGAGCGGCTATCGTCCCCAATTCCAAGGGTTGCATGGGGTGATCGAAGTGTCCGACTTCGACAGCAAGAACTCCGCCTCTCCGGTCCGCCGCCGCACGGGCATCGAGCCGATCAGCGCGGTGAAGATGCCCGAAAGATTGACGGCAGCCGTCGATGCCTGGGCTGAATCACATCAGCTGACCCGGTCGGATGCGATCTGCAAGCTGATCGAGCTGGGCCTGAAGACGGCGCCCCCGGCCCTCTCCTTGGTGCACCCGATCGCATCGGACGCGACCAGGATCGAAGAAATCGCCGTCCACGAGATCGAGGCGCTGCTCGATCCGGCATTGCCGGCCGACGAACGCGAGCGCCGCATCCGCCGCCTTACCGAAGGGCCGCCGGAATTTTCGCACGAGCGAATCGACTTGCCGAAAGACCCGAAGCACCGGACGTGAGATAGCTAATGCAGCTTCTCGCCCTGGCGCTTTCGCAAGACTTCGACAGACGCATCGTGGCAGCCGACCAGGCGCACGAATTGCTGCGGATACATCTCGTGGCCGTGACCACCGGAATTCTGATGCGTCATCGGCGGGCAACGGACATCGTGCGGCTTGCCGCGCGGTTGCTCCGTCCGGTCCTGACCTGAAGCGGTTACGTTGGGCATGGTCGTGCACTGCTCCCTGTCGATTAGGGCAGATCGATTGACGTAACCCAATCGATTGCGAGGCATCTTACGACCAAATCCGGCTGAATGTCATTGCGCCGGATCAATTCAATTATGGCTGCGGAGTTCCGCTCACGCCGTGTTTCCCGCATCGATGGTGAACACCGTCCCGGTGACGTTGCGACCGCCCTCTCCCAGGAGATAGTCCACCATGCGCGCGACGTCGTCCGTTTCGGGCAGGCGGCGCAGCGCGCTGCGGCCGGCGATGCGCTTGCGCGCCTCGTCGGACAGGTTGTGCGTGAGCTCGGTGTCGATGAAGCCGGGCGCGATCGCGTTCACGGTGATGCCGAGCTTGCCGACCTCGCGCGCCAGCGAGCGGGTAAAGCCGGTGGCGGCCGCCTTGGTCGCGCCATAGACGGACAGGCCGTTGTAACCGGTGGTCGCGATGATCGACGAGATGTTGATGATGCGGCCGGCACCGTCGGCCATCATCTGCCGCGCGACGTATTTGGTGAGGATGATCGGCGACAGCACGTTGAGCTGCACCAGCGCCTCGATCTCGAAATTGTGCATGGTGGCAAGCAGGCCTTCGGTGCCGAGGCCGGCGTTGTTGACGAGGCCGTAGGTCGGGCCGAATTCATCGCGTACGCGTTTTGCAAACGCCGGAATGGCGTCGATCACGGCAAGATCGCAAGCACGGAAATGCAGGCGCCCGCCCGACTCGGCAATCGCGGCCTTGAGCTCGTCGCTCTCGCGCCGCGCCGCCGCGATCACGTTGTAGCCGGCGCCGACCAGGCGTCTGCCGATCGCAAGACCGATGCCGCGGCTGCCGCCGGTGACGAGGACATTATGCATCGGTGCGCGCCAGTTTTCCGGCCGGAGTGACGTCGAGGGCCTCGACGAAGCGGATCACCGCCGGCACCTTGTGAGACGCGAGTTGCGCGCGGCACCGCTCCAGGATCTGGTCGCGGATCTCCTTCGCGCGGGCGGGATCGGTGCCCTCGGTAAGGATCACGTCGGCGACGACGATGCCGCCGGTGATCGGGCTCTTGCGCGATTTGGCCCGCGACATCCGCACGTCGGCATGGCGGTTGATGACCGCTTCGATTTCTTCGGGGTGGACCTTCAGCCCGCCGATATTGATGATGCCGCCGCGGCGGCCCACGAAATAGTAGCGCTCGCCGCGCAGCTCAACGATGTCGCCGCTGTCGACAAATCCGTCGTCATCGGTGAGCGCGGCCGCATTGCGGCCGACATAGGCATGCGCGGTACGCGTCGAACGGATACGGAGCGAACCGTCGACCACTTTCATCTCGACGCCGTTGCGATTGCCGAGATAGTCGGCCGGAAAACCTTCCAGCCCATCATTGACGGCGAAACCGACACCGGCTTCGGTCGAGGCATAGGCATGACCGACGGAGGAATTGGGGAACGCAGCCTTCAACCCGTCCAGCACCGCCTGGTCGGCGATCTCGCCGGAGAGGCGAACGTAAGCCGGGGCGAACTGCGCGGCCGAACCGCTCATCAAAAGCTTGCGCCAGTGCGAGGGGGTGCCAGAGATGTGCGAGACGCCGCGCGCCTTCAGCCGCGCGACGTGGTCGCTGAGCGCTTCGTGCGGGTCCGACAGCACCATCGAGCCGCCGGAGAGGACCGCGCGGAGGAAGATCTGCAGGCCGCCATAGCGGCGGATGTCGTAGAAGGTCGCCCAGACCGGCGCGGGTCCCCGTGCGGGGCCTTCGGCAACGATCGCACCGGTCAGCGCCTCCAGCGTGTGGCCGACGATCTTCGGCACGCCCGAGGTGCCCGAAGTGAGCATCAGCCATTCCGTCGCGCGTTCGGTACTGGCCGGCGCAGTGGCTTCGAGCGGCAATTGCGCGGTGACGACGAGCGGGACACCTGTGCCGGCCCAGCGATCGGGCTCATCGGTCACGACGGCGTCGATTCCGGCATCGGCGATCAATGCCGCCAGATGCGCCGGGTTGAGATCGGGTGGGCACAGCAGCATACGACGGGCGATGCCGTCGAGCTCGATCATGGCAAGGCCCGACCGCAGCTGATCGGACAATATGAGCAGCACGGAGCGGCCGCACAGCTCGCGCAGGCGGCCGCCCAGGACCGTCTGCGACAGGATATCGGTCAGCGACACGCAGACGCTTGCGTCCGACAGCGTCCGGCCGGTCAGCTGCGCGCCGAGATGGTCGCGAAGCGCAAAGATCTCACGCGGGGACATTTTCGTAGGCCCGCACGAAATCGCCCACGGTGGCGGGAAACGCTGCGTCCTCGGAAATGGTGAAGGGGTCGACGCCGGTCTCATCCTCGAGACGCGCAACCAGAATGGCGAAGGCGAGCGAGTCGAAACCCGTCTCGTGCAGCGACAGATCGTCGGAGAGTGCGGGAAGCGTGACGTGCTGCTCTTTGGCGATCTGCTGGATCGCTTCAATGACCTTAGACCTTACCGACATGGCTGGCTCGCTTTGTTATCATTGGTGTTGCGGCGGCTCTTGCTGGCCGCCTCCCCATGGGCGCCTGTTTACCCGAGAGAAGTAAATGTCTTCTTGGACAATTCAGATAAAATTGGACCTATCTGCGGATTTTGGCAGGTTCACAGCCTGATCGTGCCGTCCACGATCCGCCCATGAGCCTGCGTATCGAGCGCCACAAAGGCTCCGGACTTCGGGTCTGCCATGAACAGCGGATCGGAGATCGCGGCGGGATCGAAGCCTTCGCGTGAGAGATCGCCCTTCTTCTGCTTGAACGTCTCGGTCGCATCGATCTCGCTGGAGATGCGAATGAAGACCGGGCGCGCATAGGCCGGCAGGCGCTGCGCCAGATGCGCGGGCAATGCCTCGATGTCGAAGCCCTCATTGACGACGATCGCGCTCATGCCGGCGCGGCCATCCGCGCCGGGAATGCTGACGCCGTAGGTGGTGGCGTCGACCACACCGGTAAAGTCGCGCATCGCGTCGTTCACCTCCGAGGTCGCGACGTTCTCGCCCTTCCAGCGGAAGGTGTCACCGATCCGATCGACGAAATGGAAGAAGCCCTTGTCGTCGATCCGCATCAGGTCGCCGGTACGGAACCAGGCATCGCCTTTGGCGAAGACGTCCCTTAGAATCTTCTTCTCGGTCTCGCCGGTGTCAGTGTAGCCCTCGAAGCGGCCGCCGCCTTCATCGGCGGTACCGATGCGGCCGATGGCCTCGCCAGCCTCACCACGGGCGCAGGCGAGGCAAAACCCCTCCTCGTTGCGCAGCGGCACGCCACTGTCGGGGTCGAGCTTGACGAGATTGGCGGGAAAGCGATGCGCCAGCAACGGCGGGATGCGGCCGATCGCGCCCGGCTGTCCCTCGACGTTGAACAGCGAGAAATTGCCTTCGGTGGCCGCATAGAATTCGAGGATACGCGGAATGGCAAAGCGTGCCTGAAAGTCTTCCCATATGTCGCCGCGCAGGCCGTTGCCGCAGACGAGGCGGAGGCGATGTCGGTTCTCGTATTCCGAGGGTGCCGCCTTGAGCAGGTAACGGCAGAGCTCGCCGATATATTGAAACAGCGTGCAGTCGTGCCGCACGATGTCTGACCAGAAGTGCGAGGCCGAAAATTTCTCCGCGATCACCACCGAGCCGCCGGCGGCGAGCATGCTGCACGGCGCGACAATGCCCCCGACCGAGTGGAACAGCGGCAGGCAATCATAGAGCCGGTCTTGCGGGCTTGCGCCGGTGAGACCGGCGAACCAGAAGCCCCAATTGAGAATGCGGCGGTGGCTGATGCTGGCGGCCTTCGGCAGGCCTGTCGTGCCCGAGGTGTAGATCAGCAGGGCACGGTCGTCGATGGTGACCTCACCGCGCTCCTCCGCCGACATGGGAGCGTCGTCCAGCGCCGCAAGCGCAACGTCGATGGCGCGCTCGCTGCGGGCATCGCCGTGGGTCCAGATCTTGGCCTGCGTCTTCAGATGCGGCTTTGCACTTTCCAGCATCTCCGTCAGCTCATGCGCAACGATGATATGCGAGGGCTTTGCGACGTCGAGGCAATGCGCGAGCGACTGTCCCACCAGCTTGGTGTTCAGCAGCGCGGCCACGCCGCCGATCCGGCTGATACCGAGCCATGCCGCGACATAATCGGTGCCGTTCGGCATGATCAAGGCGACCGTATCACCCTTGGCGACGCCGGCCGAGCGTCCCCAGCGCGCGTAGCGATTGATGCGCCTCGACAGGCCTTCGTAGTCGAGACTTGTGCCGTCCGTGATCAGCGCGACGCGGTCGGGCTGGCGCTGCGCCCAATCGTCGATGACGTCGGCGAACAGACGTCCCGGCAGCGTCTCGATCCGCGCGGTGAGCTCGATGGCCTTGAGCCAGATCTTTGAAGCCGAAGGGGCACGCGCGGCTTTCGGGCGCTCGATGATACCGGTCGTCATACCGTTCAGGCCTTCGGGCTATCTGCTTTCTTCCCAACTTAGCCCGCGCGCCCTGCCCAGGTGTTAAGAGACAAGGTAAAACCCGGTTAGTATGCGATTAACTCTAGCGATCCTTTACCACGCCAATGGGATCGGCGTGCGCGGCTGCACGATTCTTGCGATAGCAAAACGAGAATGGGATGCAGACCATGATTACCAGACGACATTTCCTTCAGACCGCCGCCTGTGCCGCAGCCGCGCTGGCCGCGCCGCGCGCTTTTGCCCTCGGCAACCCCTCCTATCCCTCGCACAGCGTGAAATGGGTGGTGCCTTATGCGCCGGGCGGCGCCACCGACGTGCTGTCGCGGCTGCTTTGCCAGCGCCTATCCGAGCGGCTCGGACAGACCTTCGTGGTCGAGAACAAGCCGGGTGCCGGCAGCAATATCGGGACACAGGCCGTGATCACCTCGGCACCCGACGGCTACACGCTGCTGCTGACCTCGACCGCGAATGCGATCAACGCCTCGTTCGATCCGGCGCTGCCGTATGATTTTGCCAAGAGCATTGCGCCGGTCGCCGGCGTCGCTCGAATTCCGCTCGTGCTGGTCGTCAACAACGACCTGCCGGTCAAGACGGTCGCCGACTTCATCGCCTACGCCAAGGCCAATCCGGGCAAGATATCGATCGCCTCCTCGGGCATCGGCACCTCGCTGCACCTCTCGGGCGAATTGTTCAAGGCGAAGGCCGGCGTGCAGTTCACTCACGTCCCCTATCGCGGCTCGGCACCCGGCCTGACTGACGTGATGAGCGGCCAGATCCAGGGCATGTTCGACAACGTCACCTCGTCTTTCGAGCTGGTGCGCGCCGGCAAGTTGCGCGCGCTCGGCATCACCACGCGCGAGCGCTCCGAGATCCTGCCCGACGTGCCTCCTATCGCCGACACGCTGCCCGGCTATGAGACGAGCTCGTTCTACGGCGTCGGCGCCCCGCACGACACGCCGCGCGAGATCGTCGACCTGCTGAATTGCGAGATCGACGCCGCGCTGTCCGATCCAGCCGTCAAGGCCCGCATCGCCGAGCTCGGCGCCGTCCCGCTGCACGGCACCGCCAATGAGTTCGGCGGCATGCTGTCCGACGAGACCGGCCGCTGGCGCAAGGTGGTGGAGCTATCGGGGATCAGAAAAGAATAGCGTCCCCGTAGCGCAGACCGCGCGCGATGCACAGCCTCGCGCTGCCTCAATCCGCCGTGAATTCGAGATTGAACCGGATCGGATTGATCGGCTTCGTGACAAATCCGACCGTCTTGCCGTTCAAGCCTACGAACGGGCCGGATGCGAACTTGACGATTCCCTTGCCCAGGGATTCGACCCCAACCGGCTTGCCGTCTTTCATCACGGCCTGGGCAGAGCCTTCGGTCAGCTGTGTCACGAGGCGGCCGCCGGGAATGCGGTGCACGCCGCTCCCGATCACCATCCTCGCCTTGGGGCCCTCCCACTCGACGACATTCGACGCGGAATAGACCGCGCCCTTCAGCAATCCCTCGACGCCGACGCAGACATAGTCCTGTGCCACCAGATTGTGATCGGGACGGTCGGCAATCGGCTCCTGGGTGAAGAAGCCGGCAAGGCTGCATTCGTAACGCGCGATCACGTCCGCGCGGGCCGGCTGGAAAGCGATCATGACAAGGGTCGAGGCAATGAGCGCCGTAAGGGTGCACCTGTTCATGGAAATCTCCTCGCGTCATGCGCCCGATCTGAAGGGCCGGCATGATGCCGGACTCCTGACGTCGGGCTGCGCGCCGAGAGTGCCCGGGAAGGCAGCTGCACGCGTTGACCTGGCTCAACCTTCGTGGCCGACGGGAAGCTCGACGGCTAGCGGCCGCGCGTCTTGGGGGAAGGGTACGATGCCGGCGGGTGCACCGGATAATACGGGTTGAGATCGCAGATTGCGGAACGGCCGGAGGCGGTGGCGCGGCACTGCGGTATCGAAGAGAAGGAGCAGTCGTACCACTCCCCGCCTCCCCCATTCGCACCCGAGTAAACGTGCATGCAGACGGGGTATCGCGGATCGAAGGTCTGCGCCTGCGAGGACGCGGACGTGAGCAGCGTGCCGGTGATCATGATCAGGCCGAGCGAGAAGCGCATGAACTCTGTTCCGAAATCCTGCATCGCGGACGTCAATACTGTTTCTTGTGGCGCCGGCGTGGCTGCTGCGGCGGTTGGTCGAAGCGGTAGTAGGGGTTGACGTCGCAACTGGCCGAGCGGCCCGACGCGGTCGCACGGCACTGCGGCAGCGAGGTAAAGGAGCAGTCGAAATAGTCGCCGCCGCCACCGCCAAAACCACCGGGCGTGTAGACGTGCATGCACACGGGGTAGCGCGGATCGTAGGTCTGGGCACTGGCATCTGCCGCGACGAACAGTGCAGCCATCGCGGTGAGAGTCAGAATCGGCAAACGCATGGACTTCATCCTCGAATCGACGGCTCGGCTGATGCCGACAACCTGCTATGGCATAACACGAGGCCGGCCGCGACCGTTCCTGGGACAGATGACGGCAAGGTGAGTGCCGGGACTGCGGCGCTAGGCGCCGAGCCCCTGTAACACCAGCCGGTTCAGCCTCGCCGCAAACGCGGCCGGATCCTCCGGCAGTTCACCGTCCAGGATCTGCGCCTGCTCGAGCAGGAGCAGGCTGAGATCGTCGACCGCCTTCGAGCCGGCTTGCGCCTTGGTGATCGCACCCACCATCGGGTGGCGCAGATTGATCTCGAGGATCGGCTTGGTCTTCATGCCGCGGTTCTGCTGCGACAAGATGCGCTCGAGTTCGCGGCTCGGGCCCTGGCTGTCGGCGACGAGGCAGGAGGCCGAGCTGGTGAGGCGCGTCGAGGCCTTGACGTCGCTGACGCGCTCGCCAAGCGCGGCCTTGATCACGGCGATGGTGGCCGCTTCATCAGCCTCCGGCTCGTCCTTCTTAGCTTCGTCGGTGTTGTCGACGCGCGGAATCAGGTCGAGATTGAGATCGCCCTGGCTCAGCGACTTCAGCGGCTTGCCGTCGAACTCCGACGGCATCGACGTCCAGAACGCATCGACCGGATCGGACAGCAGCAGCACCTCGATGCCGCGCGCGGTCGCGGCCTCCAGCCGCGGATTGGATTTCAGCCGCTCGATGCTGTCGCCGACGAGATAATAGATCTCGGTCTGGTTCGGCTTGAAATCGGCGATGACCTGCTTCAGCGACCGCTTCTCGCCTGCCGTCGTTGTGAAGCGCGACAGTGCCAGCAGCTTTTCGCGGCGCTCGAAATCCTCATAGATGCCTTCCTTGAGCACCGCGCCGAAAGCGTCCCAGATCTTCGCAAAGTTCTCCGGGTCCTTGTCGGCGAGGCTTTCGAGCTCGGACACCACGCGGGTCGCCACGGCTTTGCGGATCTGCGCCAGTTGCGGATTGTTCTGCAACATCTCGCGGGAGATGTTGAGCGGGAGATCCTCGCTGTCGACGACGCCGCGGATGAAGCGTAGATATCCCGGGAGCAGGTCGGCATCGTCGGTGATGAAGACGCGGCGGACGTAGAGCTTCACCCGGCCCTTGCGGTTCGGCTCGAACAGGTCGAACGGCTTCGTCGAGGGCGCGAACAGCAACACGGCATAGGAATAGCGGCCTTCGGCGCGGTAATGCAGTGTCATCGCGGGATCATCGAAGGCGGTCGCGATCTGCTGATAGGCCTTCTTGTAGTCGTCCGCCGTCAGCTCGGATTTCGAGCGCTGCCACAGCGCGCTCGCCGAGTTGATCTGGCGCGGCTCGCCCTCTTCCAGCACCAGCTCGATCGGGAACAGGATGTTGTCGGAATAAGCCCCGATGATGCGCTCGATCTCGAAGCCCTCGAGATATTTCTTCGCATCGTCCTTCAGGTGCAGGACGATTTCGGTGCCGCGCGTCAAGCGCGCGGCTTCCTCGTCGCTCGCACGTGCGATCTCGAAGCCGGAGCCGCCGGAGGACGTCCAGGTCCAAACGTCGCTCTCGCCGGCGCGGCGACTGACCACGACGATCTTCTCTGCAACCATGAAGGCGGAATAGAAGCCTACGCCGAACTGGCCGATCAGACCGAGACCGTCCTTGGCTTCCTTCAGCTTGGACACGAACGCCTTGGTCCCGGAGCGGGCGATGGTGCCGAGATGATCGATCAGCTCCTGCCGCTCCATGCCGATGCCGTTGTCGGCGATCGTGAGCGTTGCGGCCGTCTTGTTCGGAATGATGCGGATCTTGAGCGCGTCGCCCTCCCCGAGGAGGGAGGGATTTGCAATCGCTTCATAGCGCAGCTTGTCGCAGGCGTCCGAAGCGTTGGAGACGAGCTCGCGCAGGAAGATGTCCGTCTCCGAATAGACGGAGTGCACCATGAGGTGCAGGAGCTCGGAAACCTCGGCCTGGAAGGGCTGCGTATGCACAGCCGTATCTGACGTCGTCATGCGTTTACCCGGTCAAGAATGAGGAGGAACCCGGGATATAACGCGATCGGAGTTGGGATCAAGAGGACGTGAACGCTTGTCCTGTCGGCGGACGGGCGGATTACCAATCAGGACGATGCGGATCAGGTCACGCAGCGGCCGGGCTGGAGCAATTTGGCGACCTCGGTGAGGGAGCTGACCATCGGCTCGCAGGCGATGGTCGGCCTGTTTCGGCCCTGCTTCTGCAGCGTGAGCGGCTGCTTGGCGCTGCCGGTCTCGATGACTGCGGGGACCCGGAGCAGCACCGACGTTGCGGGGAGGTCGTTCAGCCGCATGGAAACCGTCCGGGTGGGAACTCCCTGCTTGATGTCGGCGAGCCGGTCGGACTTGCCGGAGCGGTTGATGTTGTGGCCGGGCTGATCGGCTTTGTCGGTCACCTTCTGCCAACGATCGGCCAAATCATGGCCGGAGGCCAGCTGCGCAGCTCCGAGCGCGAATGTAATCGCGGCGGCACCGAAAAATGCTTTGTAAATCTGTGACATGGATGCCGGTCCCTCGCCCCATGGCGATCGCGGGAACAACGCATGCAGCGGACCACAAGTTCTCAGCCGTTAAGATCACTTAACCGTGTGCGAAAAATCGCGCGGGCTGGAAAAATTTCACATCCGCCTGGAACGACTCCGGCGCCCGCGAGTCGTCTCAACAGCCGGCTATTCCCCCCTGCCCCATAAGCCGGCGACGTAGGGCGCGACTGTGGTGATGCCAGTCGCGCCTTACTTTTGTCTGGGGTTCACTTCCCCGCCAGCCACTCCCGCCCTTCGCCGTAGAGTTTCTCGACCTCAGGACCGATCAGGCCCGGCATGTCGCGCTTGACCTTGTAGCCGATCAGCTCCTGCATGTAGGCGAGATGGCGATAGCCTTCAGGCAGCGCGGCGAGCGCTTTCTGGTCGAGGCGGAGCTGTGCTGCGGGATCGACCGGGTCGATCCGGTCCTTCTCGTAGATCGGCTGGCGGCGGACGATGCCCCACCGCCCAATACCTGATTGGTCCTGCCGCTTGTCCAGGAAATCGTAGAAGCGGCCGGTACAGACGACATCGCAAACCACGTCGTGCACTGGGGCGCGCTGCGAAATCGTCATCTTGGTCTGGGCGATGGCCCGCGCGCCTGCGAGATCGATGCTCGTGCCGCCGAGGAAATGCAGGATACGAACACCCTTGGCAAACCCCTCCTGGCTGACGCGCATGAAATCCCGCGCGGGCCCCTGAAACCAGGTGGCGGACATCCAGCCCTCGTCGTGCCAGACTGTCGCGAACCGCTCCCAATCACCGGCATCGCGCCAGACCGCCCAGTTCTCGACGAGGTCGCGGATGGCGAGGCGGTCGAGCAACTGCTGGTCCATGGGCACATCCCTTCTCCGGCGAGGATCTGCAGGAGGTATGAGCGGCGAATCCGGCAGGCGTCAAGCACGGCGGGCGGTCACGAAAAATCCGGCGCGCCTTGCAGCACGCCGGATTGGATCGTTTCGCCAAACAGGCTGGCGCTATCAGGCCGCCGGTGCCTTCGGCGCGCGGTTGCGGGAATTGCGCTGGAAGAACAACGCCTGGCTCGCCACCGCCGAAACCATCGCGGGCTGGAACGGCTTCGAGATCAGGAACGCCGGCTCGGGGCGTTCGCCGGTGAGGAAGCGCTCGGGATACGCCGTGATGAACACCACGGGCACCTCGAAGGTGCGCAGCAGCTCGTTGACGGCATCCAGGCCCGACGAGCCGTCGGCGAGCTGGATGTCGGCCAGGATCAGGCCGGGCCGCTTGTTCTTGGCCAACGCCACCGCATCGGCATGGGTGCGGGCGACGCCGACGACATTGTGGCCGAGATTCTTCACCAAGCTCTCGAGGTCCATGGCGATGAAGGTCTCGTCCTCGATGATCAGCACGTCGGTGGCGATCTCGGCAGCCATCTCGCGTCCGGCCGCATCCGCAAGCCGCCGGGTCTCGGCGACGTCAGTGCCGAGGATGTAGCCGACCTCCTCTTCCGAAAATCCTTCCAGCGAGAGCAGCAGGAATGCCTGCCGCGGCAGCGGCGTGATGTTCGACAGCCGCCGCTCCGGCGGCATCGGCAAGGTCGCTACCTCGGTATCGTCGTTGACGGAGACCGAATTCCAGATCTGGGTGAACAGCCGGAAGAGGCCAGCGCGCGGGCCGTGGCTTTCGTCGAGCACCGCCGGATCCCCCAACATGGCTTCCAACATGGCTGCGACATAAGCGTCACCGGAGGTCTGGCTGCCCGTCAGGGCGCGTGCGTACCGGCGCAACAACGGCAAGTGTTCAGCAACAAGCTGTGAACGGGACATCCCCACTCCATTATTCATATTCGGACCTACCTTGACGTCCAGGCATCGGAGGGGGGCCCGGGTTCCCCTGCTGGGCTGTTTACGCCTCAGGCCAAGAAAAGTTCCGCTTGAGCGGGAACTATTTATCGAACCTGGAATTGAGCCTATCCAGGGAACGGCTCCCGGTTGAGAAAACTTCTCGATTTTACAGTCACTTAACTCGGGGAAACGTGGAACAGGTCATGAAAGATCTCAAGTCTCAAGCCAGCAGAAGCACGACCCCCGGCAAGGGAGGCCTTACTCCGGAGATACAATCCCGGATAGGGCATCAGTTGCGCGCTATGTACGACGATGTCGTACGACAGGGGGTTCCGGACCGGTTCGCCGAACTGATCAAGAAGCTTGATGCGCCAGGGGCCACCCCCCAACTGGGCGAAGAGGGCGGATCCAACGACAACACCAATGGGAGGGATTAATGCCTCTCACGGATTCCCTGCGTAACGACATCCTCGCGAGCGTACCGAGCCTGCGCGCGTTCGCCATTTCGCTCAGCGGTAATGCGGACCGCGCCGATGACTTGGTCCAGGAGACGCTTTTGCGCGCCCTCGCCAACATCGACTCGTTCCAGCCCGGCTCCAATCTGCCGGCGTGGCTTTTCACGATTCTGCGCAACCTGTTCCGCTCCGATTATCGCAAGCGGCGGCGCGAGGTCGAGGATGCCGAAGGCAACTACGCGAAGACGCTGAAGACACAGCCGTCGCAGAACGCGCATCTCGAATTCGAGGAGTTCCGCACGGCGCTCGAGAAACTTCCGCAGGACCAGCGTGAAGCGCTGATCCTGGTCGGGGCCTCCGGCTTCTCCTACGAAGATGCGGCCTCGATCTGCGGCTGTGCGGTCGGAACGATCAAGAGCCGCGTCAACCGCGCGCGCTCGAAGCTCGCCGCCCTGCTCTATGTCGACGGCGCCGAGGACTTCGGGCCCGACGAGACCATTCGCGCCGTGATCGGTGGCAGCGGCGGCTAGCGGCCGGCCTCAATCGATCCGACTCCGATGTAAAGGCGGCCGTTATCGCGGCCGCCTTTATGCGTCTCGATCACTTGTCGACGAAGGTTACCGTTTCAGCCACGCTCGCACGCGAGGTGCGGTAGCTGTTGATCTTGTGCGCATTGTCCGCGTAGCCGAACGAGATGCCGCACACGATGCGGCGATCTTCAGGCAGATTGAAGTGCCGACGGATCAGGCCGGAATGCCGCGCGAGCGCCGCCTGCGGAATCGTGCCGAGGCCGAGCGCCTGCGCAGCCAGCATGAAGTTGGAGACATAGGCGCCGCAGTCGATCGCACCATAGATCCCGAGCGGCTCGTTGGTGTGAATGACGGCGACATGCGGCGCGCCGAAGAAATTGTAGTTCTCCAGAGCCTGTTTGGCGTACGCCATCTTGTCGCCGCGGTCGATGCCGAGCGTGTTGTAGAGCTGAAAGCCGCTTTCGCGGCGGCGATCGAGATAGACGCCGACATATTCGCGCGGCGGGGTGAAGTCGTAATCGTCACCGAGACCGCCCGAGGCTTCCTTGTAGATCGCCTGGCGAAAGCGCTCCTTGGCCTCGCCGCTGGCGATGATCACCTGCCAGGGCTGGCTGTTGCACCAGGACGCCGTGCGCTGTGCGGTCGTCAGCACATGCTCGATGGTCGCGCGGTCGACCTCTTTGGGCAGGAAGGCGCGGACGGAGTAACGCTCGTTGAGCAGCTCTTCGAGCACGCCGATGCGGTCGTTCTGATTGACGGTAGCGTCCATGGTTCAGCTCGCGCTCTTCTCGTAGGGTGGGCAAAGGCGCATTGCGCCGTGCCCACGGACAGACTTACTCCAGCGCATCTGCATAAAGTGGGCACGCTTCGCTTTGCCCACCCTACGAGATACAGCGGGAGGTGATATCACCGCCCCTTGGTCGGGATCTTGTTGTACGGCACGTCCTTGTCCACTCGGATGTCGCCTGGCAGGCCCAGCACACGCTCGGCGATGATGTTGCGCAGGATCTCGTCGGTGCCGCCGGCGATGCGCATCGAGGGCGACGACAGCAGCATCTGCTGGAACTGGCCCTGCACCGTTTCCTCGTCGTTGCCGGTGAGAACACCGGCCGCGCCCTGCAGGTCCATGGCGTAGGTCGCGATGTCCTGCAGCATCATGCCCGACACCAGCTTGCCGATCGAATTCTCCGGGCCCGGCCGCTCGCCTTTCGACAGCGCCGAGATGGTGCGATAGCTGGTGAATTTCAGCCCGTTCGACTTCGCCGCCCAGCTCGCGAGTTTCGAACGCACCGCAGGATCGTCGATGGCGAGACCGTCCTCCAGCATCAGATTGGAGCAGAACTCGAACATCTCGGGCACGCCGGTCGCAAGGCGCGAGCCGATCGACATGCGCTCGTTCATCAGCGTGGTCAACGACACGCTCCAGCCCTCGCCGACGGCCCCGAGCCGCTGGCTGTCGGGAATCACCACGTCGGTGAAATAGACCTCGTTGAACTCCTGCATGCCATTGGCCTGCCTGATCGGTCGGACTTCGACGCCGGGGCTTTTCATGTCCAGGAAGAACATGGTGAGGCCCTTGTGCTTGGGCACGTTCGGATCGGTGCGCGCGATGAGCAGGCCGTAATCGGAATAATGCGCGCCCGAGGTCCAGATCTTCTGGCCGTTGACGACCCAGTTGTCGCCCTTCTTCTCCGCGCGCGTGCGTAGGCCTGCGACGTCGGAGCCGGCGGACGGCTCGGAGAACAGCTGGCACCAGATCTCCTCGCCCGAAGCGAGCTTCGGCAAATAGCGGCGCTTGGCATCCTCGCTGCCGAACGCCATCACGGTCGGGCCGCACATGCCCTCGCCGATCTGGAACGGCTGCGTCAGCTTGCCGTAGACGCCCTCTTCCTGCTGCCAGATCACCTTCTCGATCGGCGTCGCACCACGGCCGCCATACTCCTTCGGCCAGTGCAGGCAGGCCCAATTACCTTCGAACTTCTTCTTCTGCCAGGCCTTGCCGACCTCGACGATGTCGTGGCTCGCAAGCCGGATGCGGCCAAGTGAGGATTTCGACAGCTCGGCATGCAATTGCCTCGGCGCATTCGCATCGATCCATTGTCGCGCGGTCTGGCGGAATGCGGCTTCCTGCGGGGTGTCGTCGAAATTCATCTTCGAACTCTCCTCTCTCGTGCCCCGGACGCGGCGCAGCGCGAAGCGGTGCGATGCAGAGCCGGGGCCCATCGTAGCTTTCTGGGTCCCGGCTCTGCGAAGCGGCATGAGATGCCGCATCGCGTCCGGGACACGGACTCATCTTCCCTTGGTGGGGATCTTGTTGAACGGCACGTCCTTGTCGACACGGATGTCACCCGGCAGGCCCAGCACCCGCTCGGCGATGATGTTGCGCATGATCTCGTCGGTGCCGCCTTCGACGCGCGTGCCCGGCGCACGCAGCAGCATCGCCTGGAAACGACCGGCAAGCTCGCCGTCCTCGCCGCTGACGACACCGCTCGCGCCCTGCAAATCCAACGCGTAGGTCGCGACGTCCTGGATCATCGAGCCCGCCACCAGCTTGCCGATGGAATTCTCCGGGCCCGGCCGCTCGCCCTTCGACAGCGCCGAGATCGCGCGCATGCTGGTGTATTGCAGCCCGCTCGCCTTCACCGCCCAGTTCGCCAGCTTCGAGCGCACAGCGCGATCCTCGATCGCCGGCCCGTCGTCGAGCACCAGGCTTGAGCAATATTCGAACAGCTCGGGGAAGCCGGTCGAGACGGCCGCACCGATCGCGCTGCGTTCGTTCATCAGCGTGGTCAGCGAGACATTCCAGCCATCACCGACCTCGCCGAGGCGCTGGTGATCGGGAATCCTGACATTGGTGAAATAGACCTCGTTGAAGTCGGAGGCCCCGCTCGCCTGCTTGATCGGCCGCACCTCGACGCCGGGGCTCTTCATATTCAGGAAGAACATGGTGAGGCCCTTGTGCTTGGGCACGGTCGGATCGGTGCGGGTCAGCAAGATGCCGTAGTCGGAATAATGCGCGCCCGAAGTCCAGATCTTCTGGCCGTTGACGACCCAGTCGTCGCCGTCCTTCTCCGCGCGGGTGCGAAGCCCCGCGACGTCGGAGCCGCCGGCCGGCTCGGAAAACAGCTGGCACCAGACCTTTTCGCCGGAGGCGAGCGGCGGCAGGTAGGTGCGCTTATGCTCCTCGCGCGCGAACGCCATCATGGTCGGCCCGCACATGCCGTGGCCGATGATGAACATGCGCGACAACTGGGCGAACGGCCCCTCTTCCTGCGACCAGATCACGCGCTCGATCGGTGACGATCCGCGACCGCCATATTCCTTGGGCCAGTGCAGGCAGGCCCAGCCGGCGTCGGCCTTCTTCTTTTGCCAGGCTTTCGCCACCTCCAGGATATTGGCGTTCTTTAGCGCGGTGCGCCCGAGCGAGGATTTGCGCAGATCGTCCTCATATTGCTTGGGCGCGTTGGCGCCGATCCAGGCGCGGGCGGTGGCGCGAAACTCGGCTTCCTGCGGCGTGTCGTCGAAGTTCATGCTCTCATCTCTCGGTTTGTTCCCCGGACGCTGCGCAGCACGAAGTGATACGCTGCAGATCCGGGGTCCATTGCGACCCTCGGTCCCGGCTCTGCGACGCTTTGCGCCGCGTCCGGGACACGATCATCATTACGCCGCGTTCTTCTTCCGCATGCGGTCGATCAACTGGTCTTCCCAATAAGAGAGACTGCCGAGCCCGAGCGCCATCGCGTTGGCGCGGCGGTAGTACATGTGGCAGTCGAACTCCCACGTGAAGCCCATACCGCCGTGAACCTGGATGTTGTTCTTGGCGCAGTGCTGGAACGCCTGCGTCGCGCTGATGCGCGCGGCCGCCGCGGCTTCCGGCAATTCGGCTGCATCGGTCGAGAGCGCCCAGGCGCCGTAATAGCTGTTGGAGCGCGCCAGCGTTGCCGAAACATACATGTCGGCCAGCATGTGCTTGACCGCCTGGAACGAGCCGATCTGGCGGCCGAAGGCGATACGGTCCAGCGCATAGTCGCGGCCCATCTCCAACGCACGGTCGGAGCCGCCGACCTGCTCGAACGCGCAAAGCACGGCGGCGCGATCGAGCACCTGGGTGAGGATGCTCCAGCCTTCGCCGGCAGCGCCGAGCGGCTCGGCCTTGCAATCGCTGAAGCTGATCTCGGCCTGTCCGCGGGTCGGATCAAGATTGGTGAGACTCTTCACTGCGACGCCGGCGCCCTTGAGATCGACCAGGAACAGCGAGATGTCGCCGTCGCGCCCGCTCGATCCCGTCCGCGCGGCGACCACCGCGAAATCCGCGATCGCACCATCGGGGACCGGCTTCTTGACACCATTCAGGACGCCGTTCGCAGCCGTGAGCTTGACGTGCTTCGGCGCCGGATTGCCCTTGCCCTCGAACAGCGCCAGCGTGCCGATCGCCTCGCCCGAGGCAATCGCCGGCAGCCACTTCTTCTTCTGCGCGTCGCTTCCCGAGATCAGCAGCGCCTCGGCAGCAAGGTACACGGTCGAGGAGAACGGCACCGGCGCATTGGCCCGGCCCATCTCCTCTGCGATGACGCAGAGTTCGAGATGGCCGGCGCCGGCGCCACCGAACTCTTCGGGGATCGCGACCCCTAAGAAGCCCATCTCGGCGAGGCCCTTCCACAGCTCCTTGTCGTAGGGCGCCTTGCCGTCGAGCACCACGCGCACGGCCTTCGGGGAGCACTTTTCAGCGAGGAATTTGCGCGCCTGATCGCGGAGCTGCTTCTGGTCGTCAGAGAAGTCGAAGTTCATGGCGGACTACCTTCGTTCATTCGTTGTCATTCATCGGCACCGTCATTCCGGGGCGCGCGTGGCGCGAGCCCGGAATCCGTAACCACCAGCCGGGGGTATGGATTCCGGGCCTGGCCCTTCGGGCCATCCCGGAATGAAGGGGTTGAGCGAGTTGTGTACTCATTTCAGCACGATCACATCCTGATCCGGATTGTCGGCATAGAGCCGTTCGACCAGCGCCGCGCGGCGCTCGAGGCCTGCACGCTGGTTGATGTAGCCCTTGTCGGTGAGTTCGTTACCGTCGATCGAGGGAGGCTCGGCCATCAGCATCGCGCGCGCGATAATGCGGCTGCTGGCGCCCTCGCAGTCCCGATTGTGCGCTTCCAGCCCGCGCCTGAAGCAGGCGATCACCTCGGGATGCTTGACCGCATCCTCGAAGCTCAGATCTGGATTGCCGACGAGCTGGCGGCAGGCGTGAAGGTTCGGCCAGGCCAGAAGGCCGATGAACGGGCGATCCTGCCCGGCGACCAGCGCATCATGCACGACAGGCGTCGCGGCTGCGATCGCATCGGTGCGGAGCGAGCCGACATGGACGAAAGTGCCGGTGGTGAGCTTGAAGTCCTCGACCACGCGGCCTGCGAAGATGATGCCCTTCACCGGATCGGCATCGTCGACGAAGATGCCGGCATCGCCGATGCAATAATAACCCTCGTCGTCGAACATCTTCTTCGTCAGCTCAGGCTGGCCGAAATAGCCGGGCGTGACGTTGACGCCGCGCAGCCGCAATTCATATTTCGAACCGCACGGCACCATCTTCAACTCGACGCCGGGGAACGGCAGGCCGATCAGGCCGACGCGTTCGGTGTCCCAATAGGTGCCGGTCGAGGTCGGCGCGGTCTCGGTCGAACCCCAGCCGGTATAGAACACGATGCGCTCGCCGGTGGTCTTGACGGCCAGGGACTGCATGCGGTCGTAGAGATCGTCAGGCAGACGCGCGCCGCCATAGGCCATGATCGAGAGATTCTTGAAGAAGGAACGACAGAGCGCGTCGTCCTTCTCCATGGCGGCCGCGAGCGCCGCATAGCCGGCCGGCACGTTGGCGTAATAGGTCGGCGAGATCTCGCGCAGATTCCGCAACGTCTCCTCGAACTGGCCCGGCATCGGCCGGCCATCATCGATATAGAGCGTGCCGCCGTCGACCAGCACCGGATGGAAGGCCGCATTGCCGCCCATCGTATGGTTCCACGGCATCCAGTCCAGCATGGTCGTGGTCGGGCCGCTGGGATCGCGCGGACGAACCTGCATCATCATCGCCGCATTGGCGCACATCATCGCCTGCGTGTTGATGACGGCCTTGGGCATGCCGGTCGAGCCTGACGTGAACAGCAGCTTGCCGACGGTGTCGGGTGTGATCCTTGCGATGGAGGCTTCGACATCAGCGGTGACAGGCGTTGCGGCGAGATCGGCAAAGCTGACGCTGCTGATCCCCTCGCAGGGCCGCGCAACATGAATCACGGTCACGCCGGCGAGGTCGATCGCCTTCAGCGCCTTCTCGAAGGTCGGGCCGTCCTGCACCATCACCACGGCCGGCTTGATCAGGTCGAACAGGTACTTCAGCTTGACGTGATCGTGGCTCATCAATGAATAGGCCGGCGAGACCGGCGCCGCGGGTGAGCGGGCCTGCATCGCGGCCTGCGTCATCAGTGCATGCTCGATGGAATTGCCTGAGAGGATCGCAACGGGACGACCATCGAGCGCGAGATTGAGCAGGCCTTGCGTCAGCGCATCCACGGTGCGCTTGGCCTCGCCATAGGACACCTTGCGCCACTCGCGATTGGGACCGCCGCGCTGCGCCAGCCAGATACGCTCCGGCGCTTCCTTCGCCCATTTCGCCAGCGAGGCCGGAATGTGCGTCTCGTAAGCTTGCAGCGGGATGCGCGACTTCAGCACCACCGTGCCGTCGCTGCGGAGCTCGACGTCGATGTCGCGCGCCAGCCACTCCACTTTGCGAAAGGCGGGCTTCGTCATCACGGCCGCCGCGCTTCCACTCATTTTGCGTCTCCCGGAATTATCGTCCTTTGCGGATCGTTCTCGTTCAGCGCTTGATATAGACAGGCTTTCGCTTCTCAAGGAAGGCCCTGATGCCTTCCGAAAATTCCTCGGAGCGGCTGCACAGGACCTGGTTGCGATCCTCCAGGGCGATCACGGCTTCAAGCGATCCCGCGTCGACACTCATGTTGAGACATTCCTTGGACAGACGCAGGCCCACGGGCGAAGCCGTCATCATCGCGTCGACATAAGGTTCGGCCGCCGCATCGAGCTTGTCCTCCTCGACGACTTCCGAGACCAGCCCGACCGCCAGCGCGCGTTCGGCACCGATGAAGCGCCCGGTGAGGATCAGTTCCGATGCGACGGACACACCGACCAACCGCGGCAGGAAATAGCTGGTGCCGATGTCACAGCCGCCAAGCCCAAGCTTGATGAAGGCGCAATTCATCCGCGCCGATTTCGTCGCGATGCGGATGTCGGACGCCAGCGCCAGCGCAAAACCGCCGCCGGCGGCTGCGCCCTGCACGAGAGAGATGATCGGCTGCGGACAACGACGCATCAGCATCACGATGTCGGCGATGCGCCGCTGCGAATCGAGTGACTCCGTGACACCGGGCGGCTCCTGTTGCCCGGCCCGGCGAGCCATCGCAGCCTTGAGGTCGAGGCCGGCACAAAAATTCTTGCCCGCGCCCTTCAGCACCACGACGCGCGTGTCGCGGTTGCGCTGCAGGCCCTGGAAATAGTCGTTAAGAGCGTCGATCAGCGCGGCGTCGAGCGCGTTGAGGCTGTCGGGACGATTGAGCGTCACACGGTCGACGCCGTCGTCATGTTCGATCAGCAGAGGTTGGGACATGGGCCTCTTCATCCGCGCGTGAGATGGCTGTTGATGCGCCCTCTCCCCTTGTGGGAGAGGGCATGCACACGGTTGCAACATACTCTCTTGGGTGAGGGGTCTGTCTCCGCGGAGACGTACCCCTCATGGGCGCGACGCGCCACCTTCTCCCACAGGGGGAGAAGGAAGAGCCTATCGCGGAGCCATGCGGATGGCGCCGTCGAGGCGGATGGTCTCGCCATTCAGCATCGCATTCTCGACGATGTGCACAGCGAGCGCGCCGTATTCCTTGGCATCGCCGAGACGCGAGGGATGCGGCACCTGCGCGCCCAGGCTCTTCCGAGCTTCCTCGTTCAGTCCCATCAGCAGCGGCGTGAAGAACAGGCCGGGCGCAATGGTGTTGACGCGGATCTTCTGGCTGGCGAGGTCGCGCGCGGCCGGCAGGGTCAGGCCGACGACGCCGCCCTTCGACGCCGAATAGGCGATCTGGCCGATCTGGCCTTCGTAGGCCGCGACCGACGCCGTGTTGATGATGACGCCGCGTTCTTCACCGACCGGCTCGATCGTGACGAGGCGCTCGGCGAACAGCCGCAGGCAGTTGAAGGTGCCGATCAGATTGACATTGATGATGCGCGCGAACTTTTCCAGGGGATAGACGCCGTCGCGGCCGACGATGCGCTGCGAGCCGCCGATGCCGGCGCAGTTCATCAGCACGCGGGCAACGCCATGGGCAGCCTCCGCCTTGGCGATCGCCGCCTTGATCTGCTCCTCGCTGGTGACGTCGGCATGCAGCGCGACGCCCTTCACTTCGGCGGCAACCTTCTCGGCATTGTCCTTGTTCTGGTCGATAACCCCGATCTTGGCGCCCTTGGCCGCCATGGCGCGGGCGGTCGCTTCGCCGAGGCCCGAACCGCCGCCGGTGATGAGAACGGCTACGTCTTTCAATTCCATCGCTTGTACCTTTCCTTGGGCGTTTCTTCTCTGGACTTCGATAGTGATGGCCGGATTATCCGGCCGCCGCGGGCTCCCCGGCTTGCGTGAGGATGCCGCCGCAGATCAGCGTTTCCATGTGCTTGATGTATTGCCGGCAGACATCGTCGGTGACCGGGCCGACGCCGGTCGCGCGAGACATCGCGTGCCGGCCAAAGAACAGGTGATCGCAGGCCCCGATCAGGCTGGTGTAGAACAGCACCGGATCGGTGGCCCGAAATTCGCCGCGGCTGACGCCATCGGCGAGCAGGCGACGATGAAAGTCGAGCAGCGGCGCAACGAAGAATTTCGAGACTTCGTCGGCGGAGCCGGCGCTGGTTTCATGCAGCAGATAGTGGATCAGCCGGTTCATGTACGGGAACCGGTGATAGGCCCGGATGATGCCGGCGATATGCAGCCTGAGCTTCGCCGTCGCCGTGATCGGCTGCGCCAGCAGATATTCGAGATTGGACATCTCGGTCGCCGCGTCCCGCGCGAGCAGCGCCAGCAGCAGGCCATCCTTGTTGCCGAAATGATATTTGACCAGCGCAGCGTTGGCGCCCGATTTCTGCGCGATGTCGCTGAGCGAAATCTCAATCGAGGAGCGTTCGATCATCAACTCGCTCGCGGCCACGAGCAATTTCTCTGCCGTGGAATTCTTCCCGCTGGGGAGCCTGGTCGGTACGCTGGTGGCCACGGAGATCCCTGTTCTCGCCGCATGAACGGGCCGCAGATAAGCCGAAGCAGCGCCTCATCACAAGAGTTAATTGATCGATTGACTAAACGATCGCCCGTCCCTTAAATCCGTCCCCGACAACCAACCCAATCAAGAATTCAGGGAGAGACCGACATGGCCGAGGCTTATATCGTCGCCGCTGCGCGTACCGCCGGCGGGCGCAAGGGGGGCCGCCTCGCCGGCTGGCATCCGGCCGATCTCGCCGCCAAGGTGCTCGACGAGCTGGTCGACCGCACCAAGGTCGATCCCGCCCTGGTCGAGGACGTGATCATGGGCTGCGTCATGCAGGTCGGTGAGCAGTCCAACAATGTCGCGCGCAACGCCATCATGGCCTCGAAGCTGCCGGAGAGCGTGCCGGGCACCTCGATCGACCGCCAGTGCGGCTCCTCGCAGCAGGCGCTGCACTTCGCCGCGCAAGCCGTGATGTCCGGCACCATGGACGTCGTGATCGCCGCCGGCGTGGAATCGATGACGCGCGTGCCGATGGGCCTGTCCTCGCAGCTGCCGGCCAAGAACGGCTTCGGCAATTACAAGAGCCCGGGCATCGAGGCGCGATATCCCAATATCGTGTTCAGCCAGTTCACCGGCGCCGAGATGATGGCCGAGAAGTACGGCCTGTCGAAGGATGACCTCGACGAATATTCCTACAACAGCCATCAGCGCGCGATCGCGGCGACGCAGGCCGGCCACTTCAAGAAAGAGATCGTGCCGCTGGAGATCACCCGCGCCGACGGCAGCAAGGACACCCACCACATCGACGAGGGCATCCGCTTCGACGTCACGCTCGACGGAATCAAGGGCGTCAAGCTGATCGCGGAGAACGGCAAGCTCACCGCCGCCAGCGCCAGCCAGATCTGCGACGGCGCATCCGGCGTGATGGTCGTCAACGAGCGCGGCCTCAAGCAGCTCGGCGTCAAGCCGTTGGCGCGCATCCATCACATGACCATGACCGGCGGCGACCCCGTCATCATGCTCGATGCGCCCCTGCACGCCACCAAGAAGGCGCTGGAGAAGGCCGGCATGAAGGTCGATGACATCGACCTGTTCGAGGTCAACGAGGCCTTCGCCTCGGTGCCGACCGGCTGGCTGAAGACCACCGGCGCCGACCCGGCGCGCCTCAACGTCAATGGCGGCGCCATCGCGCTCGGCCATCCGCTCGGCGGATCCGGCACCAAGCTGATGACCACGCTGGTGCACGCCCTGCACCAGCGCGGCAAGCGCTATGGTCTTCAGACCATGTGCGAAGGCGGCGGCATGGCCAACGTCACGATCGTGGAGCGGCTGTAAGCCGTCTCGTGTCCCGGACGCGCTGCAGCGTAAAACGCTGCGGCGCAGAGCCGGGACCCATGCCTCACAATGGACCCCGGATCTGCAGCGCAACGCTGTGCGCTGCGCCGCGTCCGGGGACGTCACATCCATTTGCCGCTACATTGAAACATCGCCATGACCCACCCCGCCATCCACGCCAAGACCACGCCCGACAAGATCGCCTACCGGATGGCCGGCACCGGCAAGGCGATCACCTATCGCGAGCTCGACGAGCTTTCGAACCAGGGCGCGCAGCTGTTCCGCTCGCTCGGCCTCAAGGCCGGCGACCACATCGCCCTGCTGATGGAGAATCGCCTCGCCTTCATGGAGCTGTGCTGGGCCGCGCAGCGGAGCGGGCTCTATTACACCGCGATCAGCCGCTATCTGAAGCAGGACGAGATCGACTACATCATCGCCGATTGCGGCGCCAAAATCGTGATCACCACGCCGAAATGCGCCGATCAGATCAAGGATCTCGTCAAGGGCGCCGCCGGCGAGCCGCTGTTCTACATGATGGACGACCCGCTGCCCGGCTTCCGCTCCTACGACAAGGAAGCCGCCGCGCAGCCGACCACGCCGATCGCCGACGAGGTCGCCGGCTACGACATGCTGTATTCGTCGGGCACCACCGGACGCCCGAAGGGCATCAAGAAGGCCTTCGAGGGCAACAGGATCGACGCGCCGAACGCCTTCCTGCGCGTGCTGTGCGCCGACATGTGCGGCATGAACGCCGACAGCATCTATCTCTCGCCGGCACCGCTCTATCACGCAGCCCCTCTGCGCTTCAACATGATGGCAATCGTACTCGGCGGCACCTCCATCATCATGGAGCACTTCGACGCCGAGGAATTCCTGAAGCTGGTCGAGAAGCACAAGGTGACGCAGTCGCAGCTGGTGCCGACCATGTTCGTGCGCATGCTGAAGCTGCCCGATGAGGTCCGCTCGAAGTACAATGTCTCCACGCTCAAGGGCGCGATCCACGCCGCAGCCCCCTGCCCGGTCGACGTCAAGGCGAAGATGATCGAGTGGTGGGGCCCGATCCTGATCGAGTATTATGCCGGCTCGGAAGGCAATGGCGTCACCGTCTGCAACTCGCAGCAATGGCTGGAGCATCGCGGCAGCGTCGGCCGCGCCGTGGTCGGCAAGATCAAGATTCTCGACGAGCACGACGAGGAACAACCCACCGGCGAGATCGGCACGGTTTATTTCGCCGACGCCCCCGCGTTCACCTATCACAACGATCCCGAGAAGACGAAGAAGGCCTACAACGCCAGGGGCTGGTCGACGCTCGGCGACGTCGGCTACCTCGACAAGGACGGCTTCCTCTATCTCACCGACCGCAAGTCCTACATGATCATCTCCGGCGGCGTGAACATCTATCCGCAAGAGACCGAGGACGTGCTGATCACCCACCCCGACGTTGCCGATGTCGCCGTGTTCGGCGTGCCGAACGAGGAAATGGGCGAAGAGGTGAAGGCGGTGGTGCAGCCGCATGACATGGCTCGCGTCGGCAAGGCGCTCGAGGCCGATTTGATCGCCTATTGCAAGACGCGGCTGTCGGCGATCAAGTGCCCGCGCTCGATCGATTTCGAGCCCGAGCTGCCGCGCACGCCCACAGGCAAGCTGGTGAAGCGGCATCTGCGGGACAGATATTGGCCCAAGACGGTGGCGAAGATTTAGCAGGCCTCGTGTCCCGGGCGCGGTGCAGCGCGCAGCGTTGCACCGCGGAGCCGGGTCCGATCTCTCGGCAATGGCCCCGGATCTGCAGTGCGTCACGACGTGCCGCACCGCGTCCGGGGCACGAGAGCTTCGCCTCAATCAAACAAGCTCGGCGTGTGGTTCACCAGCGCGCCTTCGATCTCCAGCATTTTCAGCTTCGTCACCACGCCGCCATTGGCTGAAAAGCCGCCGGGCTTGTTGCCGGCCGCAAGCACGCGATGGCAGGGCACCACGATCGGGCACGGGTTGTGGCCGAGCGCCTGGCCGACGTCGCGCGACAGCTGGACGCCGCCGAGCTGCCTGGCGATGTCACCATAGGTGACGGTCTTGCCGGGCGGAATGGCGCGGGCGATCGCGTAAACGCCGCGGTTGAAGTCAGGCACGCCGTCGAGATCGAGCTCGATATCGGTGAGGTCGTCCGGCTCGCCCGCGAGCAGCTTGACGATGCGGTCGATCACCTGTCGCACCGCGGCGGTCGGCTCGGCCTCGACGGCATCACCGTGGCGCTGGCTGATGCGGGTGCGGATCTTCTGCTCCCCGCCCATCGGCAATTGCGTGCCGTTGATACCGCGCGGGCCCCAGGCGATGGCGCAGAGGCCGATCCTGGTATCGAACAGGGCGAAATGCTGGTCGGTCATGACCTGGTTCCTGAGCTTGCGTTGCCGTCGCATGCCCCCAATGTGATCCCGGGCCAAATCTAGGCTTGGAAATAGTTGCGATCCACCCGGTTTCCGGGGATCGTGCACAGGAGTTCGCCCGCCTCGCGAGTCCCGAATGCAAAGCCTTCACGTCAACGGTTACGACATGCCCTATCTCGACGTGGGCGAGGACAGCGGCCGGCCGCCGCTGGTCTGCGTGCACGGCTCGCTCAACGACTTCAGGGTCTGGGGCTGCGTGCTCGGCCCGCTGTCCCAGCGGCATCGGGTAATCGCCGTCAGCCTGCGGCACTTCTTTCCGGAGAAATGGGATGGTGTCGGCGACACCTATTCGATCGCCCAGCACGTCGACGACGTCATCGCCTTCATCGAGACGCTCGACCTCGGCCCGGTCGACCTGATGGGTCATTCCCGCGGCGGCCACATCTGCTTCCGCGTGGCGCAGCGGCGGCCGGATCTGCTGCGGCGGCTGGTGCTGGCTGAACCGGGCGGTGAACTCGATGCGAGCCTCGATCCCGACTATGCCGGCGGCCCCTCGCCATTGCTGGCGCGCTTCACGGCCTCGGCCGAGAAGATCGCGGCCGGCGATGTCGACGGCGGCCTCGCCGTTTTCGTCGACACGCTGGAAGGCGCCGGCACCTGGCCGCGGCTGCCGGCGCTGGTGAAGCAGAACCTGCGCGACAACGCCGCTACGCTGATCGGCCAGGTCCGCGACAATCGTCCGCCGTTCTCGAAGGCGGATGCGGAGGCGATCAGGATGCCGACGCTGTTCATCCTGGGCGCGCGGACCAAGGGCCTGCTGCCGAAGGTGCTGCATGCGCTTGCGGCGCATGTGCCCTACTCAAAGACGGCGACAATTCCGAACGCGACGCATCCGATGTTCGAGCAGGCGCCGCAGAAATACTCCGAAGTCGTCCTGGATTTTCTGGCGAGCTGATCATGCAGAGCTTTCGCGTCAACGGTTACGACATGGCCTATCTCGAAGTCGGACAGGGTCATCCGCTGGTCTGCGTGCACGGTACGCTCGGCGACTTCCGCACCTGGTATGCGGTGCTCGGGCCATTGTCGAAGAACCATCGCGTGATCTCGGTCAGCCTGCGGCATTTCTTTCCCGAGCATTGGGACGCCGTCGGCGACGATTACAAGATGGCGCAGCACGTCGCTGACACGATCGCCTTCATCGAGCACGTCAAGCCCGGCCCCGTCGATTTGATGGGCCACTCGCGCGGCGGCCACATCGCATTTCGCGTGGCGCAGGCCCGGCCGGATCTGGTGCGGAAGTTGGTGCTGGCCGAGCCGGGCGGCGATCTCGACCCGTCCCTGCCGGTGCCGGAAGGCACGCCCGCGCATCCGCCGCTGGCGGCGCGCACCGCGCGATCGGTCGAGATGATCCGCGCCGGCGATGTCGAGGCCGCGCTGCAGAATTTCTACGAGGGCATCGAGGGCGACGGCGCGTGGCGGCGGGTGCCCGCGGCGGCCAAGCAGCAACTGCGCGACAACGCGCTGACACTCCTCGGCCAGATCAACGAGCAGCGCCGGCCCTACACGCTAAGCGACGCACAGGCCATCAAGACCCCGACGTTGCTGATCGGCGGCGGCGCGACCACCGGCAGCCTGTCGGTGATGTGGCGCGTGCTGGCCAAGCACATCACCGGCAGCAAGACGGCAGTGATTCCGAACGCCGGCCACTGGATGTTCGAGCAGGCCCCGCTGGAGTTCGGCGAGCAAGTGGACGTGTTTCTGGCGGAGTAGACCCTCCCGCCCGAACCATTTTTCGCGAAAACAACCCCATGCACAGTAGACCAGGCCAATGAAATCAGTGACTTATCAGGTATAAAGTCGCGCAGTCTTGACGCCTTTCCCATCCTGCAATACCTTCGAATACGGAATTCCGTATTCCCTCGCAGGAGCACTTGGCGTGATCCCCCTCGACCCGCTCCCGAACCTGATCGATCAGGTCTATGCCCGTATCCTGGAGGCGATCTCTGACCGCACGCTTCAGCCCGGCCAGCGCATCCGGCAGAACGAGCTGGCCGACAAGCTCGGCGTCTCGCGCCAGCCTGTCTCGCATGCGCTGCACCTGCTCCACCGCCAGGGTCTGGTCGCCGAGAGCGGCAAGCGTGGCTTTGAGGTCACCCAGCTCGATCCCGCGCGCATCCGCCAACTCTACGAGGTCCGGGGCGCGATCGACGCGCTGGCAGCCCGGCTCGCGGCTGAACGCGCGCGATATGACGCGGCCGGCCGCGCGCGGCTGGAGGCGGCACTCGCCGCCGGACGCGGCATCGACCGCAACACGACCCTCGCAGAGCTGATCGTGCGCGACGTCGATTTTCACCGCGCGATCTATCAGCTCGCCGGCAATCCCGTGATTGAGGAAACCATCGCGCCGCAATGGCCGCACATGCGGCGCTCGATGGCGACGGTGCTGTCGGAGCTCGACTATCGCGGCAGCGCCTGGGCGGAGCATGCGACGATTGCCGGACACATTTTCGCGGGCGACGTGAACGCCGCCGAAGCCGCAGCGCTGGCGCATGCGCAGACGGCGGGACGGATGACAGAGGAGAGATTGAGGGCGACGGACGAGGCGGCGGCGTAACGGCCGCTTCCGTCATGCCCAGGCTTGTCCCGGGCATCCACGTTCTTCGAGCGTGGAGCGAAGACGTGGATGCCCGGGTCAAGCCCGGCCATGACGAGAAATAGAACAAACAAAATCAAGGAGGACGACCCATGAGACTGTCTCAGGAGCAATTGGAGTTCTTCCACCGCGAGGGCTGGCTGTTTTTGCCCGAGCTGTTCAGCCAGGAGGAGGTCGATTTCCTCGCGCGCGAGGCGGTCGGCATTTACGATGCCAACCGGCCCGAGGTCTGGCGCGAGAAGAGCGGCGCGCCGCGCACGGCATTTGCCGCGCATCTCTACAACGAGGCGTTCGGTCTCCTCGGGGCCCATCCGCGCATGATCGACCCCGTCGAGCAGCTGTTCGGCGAGCCGGTCTACATGCACCAGTTCAAGATCAACGCGAAATCGGCATTCACCGGGGACGTCTGGCAGTGGCACCAGGATTACGGCACCTGGAAGCGCGACGACGGCATGCCTGAGCCGCGCGCCATGAACATCGCCATCTTCCTCGACGAGGTGATGCCGATTAATGGGCCCCTGATGCTGGTGCCGCGCAGCCAGAACGCCGGCGATCTCGAAGCCTCGCACGACCTCGCCACCACCTCCTATCCGCTGTGGACGCTGGACGAGGCCACCGTGACGCGGCTCGTCGCGCAAGGCGGCATCGTGGCGCCAACCGGAAAGCCCGGCGGCATGCTGATGTTTCATGGCAATCTCGTGCACGGCTCGGCCGGCAACATCACGCCCTACCCGCGCAAGATCGTGTACCTGACGCTGAACGCGGTTTCGAACCACATCCGCAATCCCACGCGGCCGGACTACATCGCGCATCGCGACTTCACCCCGATCAAGACGGTGGACGACGACGCGCTGTTGCGTCTCGCACGTGCGCCACGACAGGCGGCGGAGTAGGCTGTCGTTCCGGGTCGCGCGTAGCGCGAGCTATGGTGCGCAATTGCGCACCTGAGAATCCATTCATCCACAGTCTCTGCGGTTCAATGGATTCCGGCTCGACGCTGCGCGTCGCCCCGGAATGACGAACGTTGATAGTTCGCGTCACCCAACAGCCATTTGCACTCTCGGACATCCCCATGAACCTCTACCGCCTTCTCCAGGCCCGCGCGTCCGCCGGCAAGCCTGTCCGTGTCGCGCTGATCGGCGCCGGCAAGTTCGGCTCGATGTTTCTGGCGCAGGTGCCGCACACGCCGGGGCTGGAGGTTCCCGTCATCGTCGACATCGACCGCGACCGCGCACGCGAGGCCTGCCGCACGGTCGGCTGGAGCGCCGAGCGGATCGCAGCCACCGTCTTCACCGATGATGGCGCGCGCGCCATTGCCGGCGGTGCGATGGACGTGGTGGTGGAAGCGACCGGCAATCCCGCCGTCGGGATCAAGCATGCGCGCGCCGCGATCGCCGCGGGCAAACATATCGTGATGGTGAATGTCGAGGCCGACGTGTTGGCAGGTCCGCTGCTGGCGGAGGAAGCGCGCAAGGCGGGCGTGGTCTATTCACTCGCCTATGGCGACCAGCCGGCGCTGACCGCCGAGATGGTCGACTGGGCCCGCGCCACCGGCTTCCGCGTCGTCGCCGCCGGCAAGGGCACGAAATACCTGCCGGCCTATCACGACGTCACACCGGATGGCGTCTGGCAGCATTACGGCCTCACCGCGGGCGAGGCGCAATCGGCGGGCATGAATCCGCAGATGTTCAACTCCTTTCTCGACGGCACCAAATCGGCGATCGAGATGGCCGCGATCGCCAACGCCTGCGCCCTCGACGTGCCCGCGGACGGCTTGCTGTTTCCGCCCTGCGGCGTCGACGATCTGCCGCACATCATGCGGCCGCGCTCGCGCGGTGGCGTGCTGGAGCGGTCGGGCCTGGTCGAAGTCGTGTCCTCGCTCGAGCGCGACGGACGGCCGGTGTTTCGCGACCTGCGCTGGGGCGTCTATGTCGTGCTGGAGGCGCCGAACGACTATGCCGCCGACTGCTTCAGGCAATACGGCCTGAAGACCGACGCCAGCGGACGTTTCGCGGCCATGTACAAGCCCTACCATCTGATCGGGCTCGAGCTGAACATCTCGGTGCTGTCTGCCGCGCTGCGCGGCGAGCCGACCGGCCAGGCCAGCGGCTTCCGCGGCGACGTGGCGGCGGTCGCGAAGCGCAATCTGCGCGCAGGCGAGATGCTGGATGGCGAAGGCGGCTACACGGTGTGGGGCAAGCTGGTACCGGCGGCAGCGAGCCTGAAGGCCGGCGCATTGCCGATCGGCCTCGCACACCGCGTGAAGCTGAAACATGACGTCGCACACGGCACGGTGGTGCGCTGGAGTGACGTCGAGTTCGACGCCGGCAACGAGACGGTGAAGACGCGCAAAGCCATGGAGAGTGCGTTCGCAGCGCAGCATTGAGCGGCGATACCGCGAGCACAACCAAAGTGCGCTTGCTTTGCGATCCTCGTTTGGCCATCCTGCCCCCCGATCCGGAATACAGAATTTCGGACGCCTATAACGTCGGCCACCGGCGAAGACAAAGCGACGACAAGATCGCGATCCCTCGTCGAGGACTCGGCATCACAGGGAGGGAAATGCATGGAACGTCGTAAATTCCTGACGGCCGGCGGATTGGGCTTGGCCGCAAGTGCCGTTGCTGCACCGGCCATCGCACAATCGATGCCGGAGGTGAAATGGCGGTTGACGGCGAGCTGGCCAAAATCGCTGGATACGCTCTACGGCGGCTGCGAATATTTCTGCAAACGCGTCGCCGAGATCACCGACAATCGCTTTCAGATCCAGCCCTTTGCCGCTGGCGAAATCGTGCCAGGCCTGCAGGTGCTCGACGCCGTTTCGAACGGCACCGTCGAGATGGGCAACACCGCGCTCTATTACTATTGGGGCAAGAACCCGGCATTCACGTTCGGCACCTCGCTGCCGTTCGGCCTCAACACGCGCCAGCACATTTCCTGGCTGTTGTGGAACGGCGGCCAGGATCTGCTCAACGACCTGCTAAAGGAGCACAACGCGTTCGGCGTCCCGACGGGTTCGACCGGGGCGCAGATGGGCGGTTGGTTCCGCAAGGAGATCAAGACCGTCGATGATCTCAAGGGCCTGAAATTCCGCGTCGGCGGATTTGCCGGGACCATCATCGCCAAACTGGGTGGCGTGCCGCAGCAGATCGCGGCGGGAGACATCTATCCTGCCTTGGAGAAGGGCACGATCGACGCAGCCGAATGGGTCGGCCCCTACGACGACGAGAAGCTCGGTTTCGTCAAGGTCGCGAAGTACTATTACTATCCGGGCTGGTGGGAAGGCACGGGCCAAGGCCATAACATCATAAATCTCGAGAAGTGGAATTCACTGCCGAAGCATTATCAGGCGGCGGTGTCCGCGGCCTCGCTCGATACCTTCACCTGGGTGACCGGCAAGTACGATTCGGTGAACCCACCTGCACTCAAGCGCCTGCTTGCGGCCGGGGCGATCCTCAAGCCGTTCCCCCAGGAAGTGCTCGAAGCCTGTTACGGCGCGGCCAACGAGGTCTATGCCGATCTCGCCAAGACCAATCCGCATTTCGGCAAGATGTATTCGAGCCTCACCGCGTTCCGGGCCGATTCGCTGGCCTGGATGCAGGTGGCAGAACTCAGCTTCGACAGCTTCATGATGCGGATGCGGACGCGGACGTAACTGCGTCGCACTTCAAGACGCGAAACGAAGAAGGCCCCGGAGACGTCTCCGGGGCCTTTTGATCTGGCGGAAAGCCCGCGCTCGCGTGCCCGCACGCGGCGCGGCGTCCTTCGACGATGCGCTGCAGAGGCCGCGGCACGAGTCAGCGACGGTCGATGGCGGCAAGGTCCCGAGTCTGCGCAGCAACGCCAAGGCATTGCAGAGGGTCGGGAGGTGCGACCTCAGTTCTCCTCATCGCCGAGCGCGGCGATCAGTTTTTCGTAGTACTTGGCGACCAGATCGATATTGCCTTTGTTCTCGACCGCCGGAGCCGGCGTCTTGAGTGCCTCGTTGAGCTCCTCAAGCGCTTCCTTCTTGTCCTTGGCCGGCATTTTGGTGTCGGCCTGGAGCTGCGCGATCTGCGCCTTGATCACGGCTTCGGGGCCGACATACTTCTTGGTCGCGGGGTCGAAGCCGCCGATCACCAGGCTGATGTTGTCGACGACGTTGTTGTAGTCGTCGTAGCTGGCAAAGCCGTGCTTCTTGGCAACGCCGTCGAGCTGAGCGATCACCTTCTGGTCGGGCGCAGTGTTCTCCGGGAGTTTCTCCGTGATCACGTCCATGTCCTTTTGCGCGGCGAGCACGCCGTCGAGCTGCTTGTCGGTCAGCGCGATCTGCTTGAGCGCCGGAGCCTGGGCCGGCGCGGCTTGCGGGGCCGGGGCGGTCTGCTGTGCCGGCGCGGCCTGCTGTTTGGCTTGCGCGAATGCGGAACCGGACGAGGCGAGCGATGCTGCGGACAAAACGCACGCGACGCCGAACGCGGCGAGGGCGGGACGAAGCAATGCTGGCATGGAAGGTCTCCTCGGATCTTGGAATGGGGGTTTCGCAGCCCGGGATTCCGAATATCGGCCGAGACGTGAACGGCCTGTGAACTCGACGCCATCGGTCTTCAACGGGACGAG
>JAESGJ010000177.1_pt1:80000-82345 | contig 82345 bp, 74 predicted proteins | sample 9266241 | NCBI WGS metagenome assembly JAESGJ01 (sample SAMN14514841, study PRJNA621669) | algae metagenome | isolation source: Brasilonema octagenarum HA4186-MV1 and co-occurring heterotrophs from wet... | place: USA: Manoa Valley, Hawaii | collected 2009-07-20
TCGGGTCTAATACAACGAACTTGACGCCCTATTCAGACTCGCTTTCGCTACGCCTTCGCCTATCGGCTTAAGCTTGCTCGTTAAATTAAGTCGCTGGCCCATAATACAAAAGGTACGATGTCACCCAGAACGTATCTTGGGCTCCATCTGTTTGTAGGTGTCCGGTTTCAGGTCTATTTCACTCCCCTCGTCGGGGTGCTTTTCACCTTTCCCTCACGGTACTGGTTCACTATCGGTCGCTGAGGAGTACTTAGGCTTGGAGGGTGGTCCCCCCGCGTTCAGACAGGATTTCACGTGTCCCGCCTTACTCGTGGCTACATCATTGCATTACTCGTACGGGGCTATCACCCTCTAAGGCCCAGCTTTCCTGACTGGTTCCGATTGTCTCTGATGTAACACTGGCCTGGTCCGCGTTCGCTCGCCACTACTAACGGAGTCTCTGTTGATGTCCTTTCCTCCAGGTACTTAGATGTTTCAGTTCCCTGGGTTTGCTTGAAACCTCCTATGTATTCAGAAGTCTCATACCTTCTCTTGATAACCGGAAATCCAAAACCTCTTCGATCGAAATCTTAAGGTCTGGCGTCTTCCATCTCTGGTCGAACTCCACACCACAGTCTTTCGACTGAGGTCTTGGAGTTCCGGCTATCGAAGGTGGGTTTCCCCATTCGGAAATCCATGGATCAAAGCTTCTTCGCAGCTCCCCACGGCTTATCGCAGCGTAGCACGTCCTTCATCGCCTCTCAGCGCCAAGGCATCCACCGAACACCCTTAAGGCACTTGATTGCTCTCATTATCAATGTCCACACACTCGGCAGAATGTTGTCTGCAGAACTGCCTTGCGGCACGCGCCCTCGATGAACGCTATCTGCAGCCGGACAATGATTAGAAAGACCAGCTTGCTTCGTAAGATCGTTCCGATAGCGAGGCGGTCAAGCTTCGCTAAAAGGATCATTTACAACTCGCCTTTCTCTCAAGCGCAGCCTTGTGAGCTACCTTTGAAAGACGCACGAGCGCCGAAATGATCCGGAGATAATGAAGTATCGCGCAACAATTGCTTGCTGCCCGATCCAACTCGGATCGATCTCCTCTTTACGATGTCAGAAATCACGCAACCTGCTGTCTATCCAGACTAGCGGGAAGCGAAGTGATGTTTCGCGGACGATTCAGGTACACGATCAGTCGGTGATCAAACCATCTGGTGGAGCCAGACGGGATCGAACCGACGACCTCATGCTTGCAAAGCACGCGCTCTCCCAGCTGAGCTATGGCCCCGTAACCAGAAGACGAATGCTTACTCGATGAGTGTGGTGGGCCTGGGAAGACTTGAACTTCCGACCTCACGCTTATCAAGCGCGCGCTCTAACCAACTGAGCTACAAGCCCCTAACGCATATCCCGTCAAGGACCAGGGATCCCGCATGACGCAGGCCCAGCGCGTGTTCGTCCGCGAAGAAAGAGAAACGTAGACGGCGAAATCCCGCCAATGCAGCTCAACGATCTGGCGATCTGTTGGCCACTGATGTTTCTAAAACGATCCGATAGCGAGCCGAAGCTCTCTGAAGGATCATCCTTAGAAAGGAGGTGATCCAGCCGCAGGTTCCCCTACGGCTACCTTGTTACGACTTCACCCCAGTCGCTGACCCTACCGTGGCCGGCTGCCTCCCTTGCGGGTTAGCGCACCGTCTTCAGGTAAAACCAACTCCCATGGTGTGACGGGCGGTGTGTACAAGGCCCGGGAACGTATTCACCGTGGCGTGCTGATCCACGATTACTAGCGATTCCAACTTCATGGGCTCGAGTTGCAGAGCCCAATCCGAACTGAGACGGCTTTTTGAGATTTGCGAAGGGTCGCCCCTTAGCATCCCATTGTCACCGCCATTGTAGCACGTGTGTAGCCCAGCCCGTAAGGGCCATGAGGACTTGACGTCATCCCCACCTTCCTCGCGGCTTATCACCGGCAGTCTCCTTAGAGTGCTCAACTAAATGGTAGCAACTAAGGACGGGGGTTGCGCTCGTTGCGGGACTTAACCCAACATCTCACGACACGAGCTGACGACAGCCATGCAGCACCTGTGCTCCAGGCTCCGAAGAGAAGGTCACATCTCTGCGACCGGTCCTGGACATGTCAAGGGCTGGTAAGGTTCTGCGCGTTGCGTCGAATTAAACCACATGCTCCACCGCTTGTGCGGGCCCCCGTCAATTCCTTTGAGTTTTAATCTTGCGACCGTACTCCCCAGGCGGAATGCTTAAAGCGTTAGCTGCGCCACTAGTGAGTAAACCCACTAACGGCTGGCATTCATCGTTTACGGCGTGGACTACCAGGGTATCTAATCCTGTTTGCTCCCC
>JAESGJ010000178.1_pt1 | contig 82335 bp, 74 predicted proteins | sample 9266241 | NCBI WGS metagenome assembly JAESGJ01 (sample SAMN14514841, study PRJNA621669) | algae metagenome | isolation source: Brasilonema octagenarum HA4186-MV1 and co-occurring heterotrophs from wet... | place: USA: Manoa Valley, Hawaii | collected 2009-07-20
GTGGTGACAGAGCCGTAAGACTGGCTAATCCAAAGGTGTCGTGACTCGGATAACGTTTACACTTGGACTAGTGTCCAAGGTGGTTTGGTTCACATTCACTACGTATCACGTAGTTTGTGAATGATCCGACTCTGTGCAAATGACTTATACTATTGTGGCAAATATTCAAGGTCTACCTGTGACATACTTGTATGAAGTTTTGCAAAGTATGTTGTTGGAGATGAGAACTTGCCACACTTCGCGTTATGTTATTTGACAAAATTTCAAGCAGAAAGGCCCGCAGCTTATAGCTATGGGCCCAAAGTCATCTGTGTAGTGGAAAGCGGTGATTCGCGCCCTTAGTGATGAATGTTTAGGCAAACGCCACTTCTGTCAACCGGCAGAACCTTGGGTTGGGCTTATACGCCGAAACCCGCTCTGGTTGCGGGCGGGTGTCAGATGTTTGTGAAATTTTTTAGAAGCTAGAGTGGTAGGCACTACCCGCCCTACTGAGATACATTCGATTTTGCTTGAAGAGCGTATTCTCGAAACTTTTCCATATCATTCTTGAGAGTTGATTCAACCGCCCGTCCCAAAAACAAATTATCCATAATCTTCCCTATAATACCAGGGATAGCATAGGCAATAGTCAGTTTAACAATACTACTGCTGTGGCGGTCATAAAAACGCACTGCCCCCCGATTTGGCAAACCATCCACCGATTCCCACTGGATAATTTGCTTGGGGACAACTTTAAGAATGCGGGATTTCCAAGTAAACTCCAAACCCCCAGTATTAAGCTTCCATATCGATATTTCTGGATTATCTTCTGGAACCTTCACCGAATCAATCCATTTCATCCAACGGGGCATCTGTTCCAAATCAGACCATAAGCTCCAGACTAACTCTATGGGAGCGTCTACCTCAACCTGCACACTATGCTCCAACCAATCTGCCATATGTGTTATTCCTTAGCGTTCTAGCCTACCCTTCAAGAAGGGCTTCGCCCAACGGTACACCGCTAGCCCCTAAGAGGGGCCGGAGTTAACGCGTCTAAAGCGCGTATGTCCTGCGGACACACTTTGGGAAGGCGGTTCATTTCTTGACATTGTCCAAAATTGCTTTTGCTGCACGCCTTCCCGAAATTGTTGCACCTTCCATACTATCAATATAGTCCTGCTGCGTATAACTACCTGCTAGGAAGAAATTAGAAATAGGCGTTTTTTGCTGAGGACGATAAACATCTACTCCTGGTGCTTCTCTGTACAAAGACTGAGCAAGTTTCACTACACTGTACCAAGTCATATTTAGCTCTCGCGAGGAGGGGAATAACTCATGCACTTGGTTGAGGACATGCTGGGCGATCGCCTCATTACTTTGCTTAATAAACGGATCACCAGGTGTCAGCACGAGCTGCAATAGTGAACCTTGCCCTTCCTTGTAATAATCACCAGGGCTAGTCAATGCTAAATCAGCAAAACAAGAAAAGTCAGCATCGGCAGTATAAAGCAAATTATCAATTCCCGCTGCACGATTAAGCTGTTTGCGCTCTTGAGTATCATGCAGTTCCGTCACCCAGCCATCAAACCGCAATTGAACTGTTGCCACTGGCACACATTCTAACTTGTATATATTCTCGAATTCCGGCCACTTGCGCCACTGTTGAGGTAACAAACGCTGAATTCCTGGAACATCACAGGCAGCGACATAAGCATCAGCAGTAATGATATCTTCTCTATCACCATCAGCTATGACAATACCACTTACACGGGTTTGGTGTTCCTCCTCAATAAACTGTATTTCTCGTACTCTCCTACGAGTGTAAATCTTTGTCCCCCTAGTTTCTAGATATTCCAAGATCGGCTTGTGCAAGTACTCATAGGGGGAACCTTCCAGCATTCGCAGTTTCGACGCCTCGGTTTTCACTGCAAATAGCTGAAAAACTGTCAACATACAACGGGCAGAAATATGTTCGCAATCGAGAAAGCCGAGGGCGTAGGCGATGGGGTTCCACATTCGCTTAATACTACCCTCATTACCGCCGTGACTACGAAACCAGTCAGCAAAGCTAACTTTATCCAAGTCGCGGATGTTTTTCATCGCGCCGTTAAAGTCCACCAAACCGCGTACTATCGGACTGGTTCCTAATGCGATCGCATTTTGGAATTTATCCAGTAACGAAAGTTGGGAACTGGTGAAAAACGCTTTTAATCCATTAAAAGGTGCACCCATGACAAAGCGAAAATCTAAAGCACCAACTTTTCCCCCTTGATTGATGAAGGTGTGGCTATGCTCTTTTGGGCGCAGGTTTTCCAACGCCCCCACTTTCTTCATCAATTCCAAAAGCTGGTAGTAGTTGCCAAAAAAGACATGCAACCCCATTTCAATATGGTTGCCATCACCATCAAGCCAACTACTTACTTTCCCTCCAACAAACGGACGAGACTCAAAAATGTGGACTTCACAGCCAGCATCAGACAAATCGATAGCAGTTGCTAGTCCAGCTAGTCCCGCTCCTATGATCGCAACGCGCATTCCGTCTTTACCTTTTCAGTTTCATTACAAATTGTAACTGTGTTGGTGTCGGAATTTGCGACTCACCTCAAGTGCTGGGTTGTCAGTTGTCAGAAAAACTCAGAAATCAGAATTGCTTGAGTCAAAATACTCAATGCGTAAAGGTTTTCAAGCACGTGAAATGTTCTTTCTTCAAGCGCGTTTGAACCGCTAGCGCCGCGACTTCTCAGTGGCGCTTTGGGGTTTAGACCAATATTGATCAACCAGTGGCATACAATCTCCAAGCTTAATTTTGGCGACTGATATCTGTATTTTTATGAGGTGATTTCTTTTACAACTATTCCCATTTATGTACTTGCTTCTGTAGCCTCCTCTGAGGAGAGTGGCAGTCTACGGATCAGCTCTCGGATAACATCCGTTGCAGGTCTACCCGTCTGCCGACAATACTTGTCAAGTTTTTCAGCTTCCTGTGCGGCTAGATTCACAGTGATACGTTTTACAGCCCATTTCTTATTTGTCATTTTGTTCTACTATCTGCTGGTCGTTAACATCATCAAACAAAACTAACTAGAGTATGGAAACGATAAGATTATCAGAGTTTTTGTCATGAAACAAGTCATTTCATTGATACTAAACTTTTTTTTTGTTTTGTAAAAGTATGCTTCATTTTTTGGTTCAATCTAAAAACAAAAGTCATTAGATTATTCTTGTAAAAAGAAAATTATTTTTCCATCGTTGCTATTAGACTAAACTGAGTAATAAGATGAACAAAAATTGACTTTTTTTATATTTATGATACAAAACTCTCCTGTCAATAAAATATGTTTTTGAGAAGATTGTAGTTAGAAAAGCCTTTTATTTTGTCCAGAACACAGAAAAAGAAAAGATTCGTATATTTTAAGTTATCATCCTTCATGACTAGCTTTGCTGTATGTTTGGGTAAGATTTATTGGTTAAGACCAACGACTTGAAAGTTTGGATTAACAAGTCACTGTTTACAAAAGTAAACGGTATCGTGCAAATATTAGCCTTATTATGAACTAAGCGAGACTTACAAAGTTGATATTTTGGCGTCAAAGACTTGTGCATTTTTATTTTAATCACCTCTCTTTTTACAGTATCTCATATTTGAAAATAAATGAATAGTTATCTGTATGTGGTCGATTAACCACGCCTCGTCATAAGAAATAACCTTAAAAACCTATTTTTACTCTTTACCTAAATCTTTTTATAAGTCATTCAATTTTTTGAGACATTTTTAGAGTATATATAAGCCAAAAAAACACTTATTTATACACATATTTTTCTTGAGGAAGCGATACAGTTTACTGAAAATATCAATTATAATTTTGTTCCAAGCTCTGGCATTTACATTCCGTAATCGTTTCATAGTTTTAATTTTTTTTGAGCATAAATACTACTTTTGTTCTTTTTTATGTATTAGAAGTTATCTGATTTTTTATTATATTTTTTAATTTGCAATAGTCTAAAACTATTACCAGCAATGGATTATGTTCATATTTAAGAGTTCTATTTTACTCGTATTAAAGCATTATTTTTAGAAAATTTATCATTCACAACTAAGCTCTGTTCGTTTTTTACAAGCTTTATTCAAGATTGTGAGACAAAAAATAATTTGTCTTGAATCAATTAGTCAGTTTCTACTTAGTTTTAGTATTTATCATTTAAGAAATCCTCATCAAGTCATTAATTTTCCAATGGGTTTTTACAAATATCAAATTATGACCGTTATTTTTTTTTTACATTTAATGTATCAAAAAAATATTTTTCAATGTTTTTATAGTAATTGATTTTATAGATATTGAGATGAAACAATCCTAAAGCTATTTTAAAAGTTTGAATTTTGTCTTTAACTGCTTCTCTAAAATAGATTTATAAAAAATTCATTAAAAAAATCAAATCACTTTATCTTAAATTTACACTCTCCTCAACAAGTACTATCGTACTTACAGTCATCTACATAAGTAAAAAATGAGACTTTTACTAAATAGTATTTATACCTTGTAAATAGTTCTAAAAAAATTACATTATGAGAGTAATTTGTCAATCCAAACAGTAAGAATATGTATACAAATCATTTTTTTTACTAAGTTCAAATTCTTAGTGGATAGTTGATAAGAGAACACTCAGAAAATCTTTAAAAAAATGATAAAAAAAATATTAGTCTCCTCTAGACATAAGAAAGAATACACTTTCAAAAATCAGTTACTTATCTTCTTTGTTGAGTTTTAGGATACGTGTACTACTAAAATCGGTAAGCTTTTACAACAAAATAGAATATCTCATATTTTGTTGTAATGAGCTAAATGACCCTCTTCAATCACAGAAAATTGTCTCTGTTTCATTTATAAAAAAGTGTAAATAATCAAAAATAATGACTCTTTTTAAACACAAGAAATACTTCAATAATATATAGCCTGTAGCAGTGTCTCCCAAACAATATGACAGATGCCAAAATCCTGGTATTATTTCATTCCTAAACTGTCAAGATCTCACATTTGAATACACTAAGAGCGTGAGCGCGTTTATCAAAAACAGCCAGCACCGAAGCTAACACGGAGGTAGTAGGTACATGCTGTCTGTGGTTCGGCTTCCTCTGAAGTTAGCCTGTTCTTCAAACAGCGAGGCTAAGAACAACTGTTGGTTTTCTCATTAAGTGCAAATAGCGTGCCAGTGGGACTCAACAGTCATTGAGTCCCAGACACATGACGTTGCACCTGAGTGACTCCCTTGGGAGTATCCCCTAGGTGTTGAAATTCATGCCAAATTTGCCGTCGCGCATCTTGTAGAAAGATTCGCCATTCACTTTCTACATCTGTTGCGCGAAGTATGCAATCTACAAATTCTTCTACAATCGCATAAATTACTTGACTTGGCTCACACAGCAGTTCTTTTAAAGCTTTTTCACACTTACTCACAGCTTCTGCGTAAGCTATTTTGAGATTAAGCAGCACTTGTTCAGCAGAGGACGATGCGGAAAGCTTCAGGGTTGCAGGCTGATTGGGAGTCAATCCATCTAAACATTTGCGAATGCGATACTGTAGAAATCCTCGGTAAGAAAGCTTAAACCTAGCTAGGGTTTGGAACCCATACTTAAGTTTACTCGGTATTCCTGGTATCAGTTCGTCAGGTATTTGCTTGGCGATCGCTTCGATAAATTCACCTCCTTTGGCTTGTGTCAGTTTTTCCAACTGTCCCTTGTCCATTAGTATCTGAGTCAGTTGGGATTTCACTTTGTCAAGCGATCGCTCTAAACCGATATCCAATAACGACAGATGTTTCGACAAATGAGCACGGATTTCATTCAGGTACTTTTCGTATATAATTGCGTAGCTCTTTTCTAGGCAAAAGCGCTGTTCTATTTCTTGAATTGACGGAATTCCTGTATCACTTCGACAAGTTTGCAAAACAGTTTCTACTTGCTTTTTAAAGTCGATATCAACTGCTTCTCGCTTTCGCCTAAGCCCTGTCAGGAGTTCCTCTAGACTGTTTGTTACACCTAACCAAAGTTCTTTGAATTTTTCCTCAAACAGCCCAAGCCCATGAATATCATCATGGGTTGCTAAATCTAAAACCTTGCTAATTTTCTCTAACTCAGCTTTCACTTGGTTTTGGAGTACATTTAATTGTTGTTGGTGGAAGAAGGCGTATTTCTCATCTAAATCAGTCATTTTTGCCTTCAAATAATCAAGAACTTGTTCAAGAACTTTGTGCGCTTGTTGAGTATTGGCGCAGTTAGCCGTTACACACTTGACAACACTGATATCTGTCTTGGCAATATCCTGTGCTAAATCTTGGCAGCTTTTGGAGTTGTCACCAAAGCGTGAATCAGCTTCTGTGCGGTTAAGTATCATGAAGGAGCACAACTGAGTTGGCACAACATCAACTTGTGCTGCACGTACCATGTCATACACACGCACATCTACATCCCTCCAGTCGTCGTCAGTGGACTTTGGCATGCGCACAAATAGGATTGCATCAACCTGTTGCCCTAAAATTTTCATCCCTACCTGTTGATCCCAAATACCCGTATCACCCAAATCAGGTATATCTACAAAGGCGATTTGTCCGACATCAGCGTGATTGAATTGACAAGCAATCTTAATTTCCCTAACTGCCAGATAATAAGACAGCGAGCAGTTCCCAGGAGGATCTCCCTCCGAAAGAATCTGCGGTGGAATTGGAGGGGAGCCAGCGCTGTGCGCGGCTACAAAGTGTTGTGGCGACTGCGGAGATTCTTCGCCCTTGTAGTAAGTGGCGTGCGACTGGCGTTTTCCCTCTCCTGTACCAGATGCTGCGCGTTCACCAAGTGTGCGCGAAGCACTTACGTGCTGGCTGTGCGTATCTGTTTCATACAAGCTGAGCGTTGGCGTAGTGCCAAGGGAGGAGATACCCGAAGGGTTAAAAAAGATGCTCTGACTGGAAGCAGTTTCTTGAGCAACGTACTCCCGAATTTGGTTCCGAGAAATGCGGCGGGGTGAAGATTGCTGCAAAAGGGAGCGATATTTGTCTAAATGTATGTGATACTGTAGTAGCTGTTCATACCCTACTACCTGTGCAGGGTATTCAGGATGATTACTGACTAACAGAGGCAGGGGTTTAGTGGCAAACTCATCTACCGTCTTTGGTTTTTCACCCAAGCCAAGTTTTTCATAGTAGGGACTGATCACCTCATCTAGAAATGACTGCTCTGAGTGAAACCAAACTTCAGCATAAGTTTCCCCATTGTTATTATTGTAAATAAAACTACAAATACCTGTGCAATGATGTGTATTTCTATCTGGAATCTCACCACTCGTCAGTCCTGTTAGACTTTGTAGCAATTGACTCTTTCCTTGCTTTGCTCGTCCAACAACGCCAATATTAAGTGTCTTACGGCAAAAGCGCTCTTTGAGTTTTGTCAGCGCTTCTAGTTCAGTATTAATGCTTGATTGTAGTGTTGTTAAACGGATGTCCCCCAAAAGGCTAGGCACAGTTGAATCATCAAATCGTTTCAACAACTGATTGTGATGCTTTTGAAGATGTCGGACTGCTGAGTCTAGGGATTTAAGTTCCGCCTCTACATCAACTATTTTTTTAGCTAAGGGAAGACGCTTTTCAATAATGCTGGCAATGCTTCCAGTCTCGTTAGTATCCATTGACGCGGGTGTTTGACTGTTATTGATTATATGTGTGGAGTTTTACGAAACGATACATACAGTAGATAGAGAAATCTATTCGTACCTATGTTAATTAAATATTCACTCTCACTGCTCAAATATATGTCCTAGGGATAATATTATTTAACTTTAAGGTTGCATTAGGGCAACCAGTTATTTGAATTTGGGGAGTGAAATGTATTATGATGTTAACGGCAGGGTATAAGCTCTGCGACTATGAGCGTGTGAAAATCCTCCGTAAGATGCACAAAGTTTCAAAAAATAATTTTTTACTCATTATTACTCCTCTAGATAGATGATATTTTATATCATCTGACATTGGAATTCACGTTTTTCTAAAAATATTAGCTAAATTAATAATCTTGTATGAAAAAACGTTAAAATGGCGCAGGTTTTGATGCTTATATAAACGCGCTACATTTATGAACCGTGATAAACAACTTCCTTGGCAGCAAGAGACGGTCATTCGTCACAGTCAACGCCTGATCCAAAGTTTTCACAATTGGACAGGACGTTGTTTGTTAGATGCTAGCGGCTCACCAGAGGAAATAGCCAAGGGACTGTTTGAAGCACCGTTTGTTTTAGTCTCTCACGGTGTCCAATCAGATCCAATCTTTAACTATGGTAATCGTAAGGCATTACAATTATGGGAACTTTCTTGGGAAGAGTTTATGCAAACGCCTTCGCGTAAGGCAGTTCAGGAAGTCTTGCAGGAAGAACGTAATAAACTCCTAGCTGAGACGCTAAGCAAAGGTTTTAGTAGTTATTCTGGCGTCCGCATCTCCAGTACTGGTAAACGCTTCTTCCTAGAAAATGGTATCGTTTGGAATGTTTTAGATAAACAGCAGCAATATTATGGTCAAGCTGCTACTTTTTCATCAGCACGACTTATCTCCTAGCTCCATTGATCACTCGTGCTTGTGGTTCTTCAGGTGGATAGTTTGAACCCATATATGAGTAAGGCACAGGCATGGTGATATCAGTACCGTTGATCACGACTCCCAATAACTCAAGGTCAGATTCCACCAATTGGTCGATCGCTTCAGTGAGTATATTTTCTTGTGTATTGTTTGGTCTTGTCACTAGCACAATGCCATCGGTGTAAGGCTGTATTAACAAAGCGTCATTTGATAAACTCAGAGCAGGAGTGTCTAAAATCACCAAATCAAAACGCTCGCGTGCATCCTCCATCAAGCGTCGTATTTCACTAGATTCTAGGATTGCCGCTGATTGACGCACAGGACCTGGGCTAGGAAGAATGTATAAATTTTCTATATCTGGCACTAAGCGAATATATTCGCCCAAGTTGCCGTAATAACGCAAAGGTTCAATCGTAGCATCGGGGTCGGAAGTCACTCCTAGGGATGAAGAGTGAGTTGGCGATCGCAAATCTGCTTCAATAATCAAGGTTCGTTTCCCTGCACGAGCGGATGCTATTCCTAAGTTATAAGCGCTAACTGTCTTACCTTCTCCACTGCTGGTGCTGGTAATCAATACCACCTTCAATTTTCTCCCGCCAACGCGGCGCAGATTACTGCGGAACTTTTCATAAAACTCTAGATACAAAGAATCTAGAGAAAGAACCACTGGCACTTCACCTAGATTTAACCCATCAATTGGCATCAAAGGCAATTCGCCCAACAAAGGAACTTCTCGTTGTTTGAGGCTGTCGCGGATATCTTCCTTGGTCTTGAAGGTTGCTTCCAATGATCCCAGTAAAAATATAACTCCGGCACCTACCAACAATCCTAGTAAACTGCCTATACCTAGGGTAATTGGCGGACTCAGACGATCCTTATTAGCATCAAGCACAACTGGTGGTCTAGCAATTCCAAGACTGCTGACTGTCTCAGCTTCTGCTGTTTTTGCGTCTGTTAGCTTTACCTGCATTTGGTCATAGACGGCTTTTTTGAGTGCAACCTCCTGTTCTAAGCGCGATCGCTCCAATTGCTTGTTGGGTATCAGCGAATACTCATTCCGCAATCGTGCTTCATCTTTTGTGAGGTCAACAAGTTGCTCTTGCAGTGTTTCGCGCTGGGTTTGCAAAGCAACCATCTGATTTGCCAGCTGCTGTCGGGCTGGATCTAGGTTGCTTCGGGAGCGAATGGCCGTAGTAGCTGGAAGCGGCGCTGTTCCGTCTTTCCCGCCTACAACTTCAGCACCACGTTGCCGAAGTAAGTTCTCATAACCTTCTTTCTGATTGCGCAACTGAATCATTGTCGGGTGTTCGGGGCGCAAACCTTCTTTCTTTAGAATTTCAATTTGGGATTCAATTTGGTAAAGTTGTGCTCGCACGTTAGCAATAATTGGATCAGCACTTAAAGCAGAAGAGACATAAGCTTGGTTGACGTTTAAACCCAACTTATCTTGTATGCTGCGAATTTGAGTATCAATTCCAGCAAGAACTAATTGAGTTTGTCGTTGTTGTACTTGGCTACTAGTCACTGCGTTGAGCAAACTTCCATTTTCTGCTGCCAATATTGCTGGTCGCTCTTTGCGATCATACACTTCTAACTTCTGCTCAGCCACTTGTAGTTCTTTTTTCGCTTGTGGCAAGCGTTCATTAACTTTACCAATAACTGCTTTTAATCTCCGTGTATTAATTTCGGCACTCAGGGCGATCATTGCCTCCATCAATGCCTGCAATGTTTCTTGTGCTGACTGGATCTTAGTATCGTTATATTTCAGATCGATGAGTGTGGGTGTGGGTTGTTTGTCTCCTGTAGTTTTTGCGTCTTTGTCAGGCATCGTAAGCACGACATTTTGACGTATTTTTGCTGGCTTGACATTAACTTTTGCTGCTGCTGCATCAATGACTGGCTCTGATAACAAAATATCTTGGCTCAGTTCCTGCCCTTGCAGATTAATTTCATTACCTGTTGCGGAAAAAGAAACTGTTGGGCGATTATAGGTCAGTGCGCCGTTCGCTACATATCTAGATTGTCGTGGTTGCAATGCCACCACCATTGATCCCGCTACAACTAGACCAAAACTAGCTAGTCCAATCCACTTGTACTTATCGAAAGCAATGAGGTAGCGTTTTACAATTGGTGGAGTCATGGCAGCAGCAAATCAAAACTAAGTATAAATTAGACTACAATTTTTATATAATTTCGGTTTTGAGGAGTCTGAAATTAGAAATTATTTCATAAGTTCATTCCTCTTCCTTCTCTTACACACGGCTGGCAAGGACTACTAATCTAGTATCTGTTGTCATTGACACCGAAGAAGCCGAGAAAGGTACGAATATCGTAGAAGGGACGGGCAATTGTACCGATGATATTAGTAATTTTAGCAATTAGGGTTCGTCCTACTACGATAACATCGTTATCTTGAAGTGCGACATTTTGAGATCCATCCCCTGACAAAGCTTTTTTAGCATTAATCGATTGCTTAACCGCTCGACCTTTTTCTGGGTCAAAGCGAACCAGAGCTATGTCACTGAGGTTGGCACTGTCAGTATTAATTCCTGCCAATACGTCAATAAAAGTACTACCATTAGGCAAAGGAACAGTGACTATTCCCCCACCAGCATAATTTAAAACACGAACTCTAATCTGTGGTGTTGCTAAAGTTGAGCGAGATACCAATGCGCGGTCATAACTCTTATCGTTTGCAATTTCCCGACGTGGCACAATGATCGCATCGCCGTCCTGCAAGCGGAGGTTAGGTATTTCACCACCATTTTGTAATGGAGTATACAGGTCGAGAGTTTGTGAAACCACAGAGCCATCTACTAGCTTCCGGCGTACTTGGACTTGACGCAAATCTGCCATCATCGCAGAACCACCAGCTAAGAGCAATGCATCGCTAACGCGAGGCGTTATTGAGTTAACAGGATAAACTCCTGGTCGATTGACTTCCCCATTAATAGTGATTTGAACTGGTCGCTGTCCTATTAGTGATAGTGACACTAATGGGTTAACTAATTGGCGACTCAAAGCTAAGCGAATTTTCTCTTGCGCTTCTTCCAAAGTCAAGCCTTGTAGCGATACTGTGCCTACTTGTGGCACAATGATATTGCCCTCAGGATTAATTTGAGCCGAAAAATTGAACTCTGGGCGCTGCGCCAGCAATGAGAATGTCACATTTGGATTGACGACGAAACGATTATAGCCTGAGCGAATTTTTTGTTGTGCTTGTTGTAGAGTCAATCCCTTAAGTGACACTGTTCCCAGTAATGGTACGACGATGTTTCCTTCGGGGTTAATCAGAGCTTGAAAGCTTAAATCTGGGAAACGTACAACTGAAACTCCAATGCTATCTCCGGGTCCTAGACGATAGGGGCCAGGAGGACGCTGAACCAAAATGTTAATGCTATCTCCTGGTCCCAAGAGGTAGCGGTTCAATTGCGGCGACATCCCTTCTCGAAGACCAGGAGCGACAAAGTCAGTACTACTGGGCGGAGCTGGGGGAGGTTGTCGTAGTAATGGTCCTGTTGGAGTATTAGGTACAGGTACGGGAGCCTGTCTTGCTGGAGTATTAAGTACAGGTACGGGAGCCTGTTTTACTGGAGTATTAAGTACAGGTGCGGGAGTTTGTCCTGGCGTTCGTTTCTGCGTTGATGTTTGAGCAACAACCGGTTGGACAATTGTTACCAAAGAAACGCCTACGTACAGACCAGCAAAAGACAGGGCGTTAAACAAGCGCATACGACAACCAGAAACAATAGACATTGGCACTATAACTTACTTATAGTATGAAGTGCCAATGTATATAACAGAGTTATAACTTTACTTTAATTAAGAGACAAAAAAGTACCTTTTTTATCGCAAAACTTTACTTTTTCTTATTTTTATACAACTGTATTGGTGAATGACTTGACACTGGACCTGCCATCAAAACAGCTTGCACTGTTTGACCGAGAGATTTAGCTTCATTCCAAATTGTTTCCACCTGCCCTAATGGCTCCATAGGAATGAGAATACTCACAGCAACCCAAGGAGCGCGTTTTTTTTGCAACTGTGCTAGCTGATCGACGATAAACCAGGGGAAAAGTGATGAACTACCACCATTGAACCAGGCATACCATTGCAAAACCGCAAAAGTCTGCTGATTTGTTGAGGCACGAAAGAACCTAGCTTGTACTTTTGTTTCAGCAGGATTTGACCCTGTCCCTTGCGGTTTAACAGTAAAATCAGCAGAGCGATACTGAGCTATCTTCCACTGCCAAAGGCTGTTTATTTCCGTCCACTCCACCACAGGCTGATCTTTAGATCCTGTTTGTGGTCGCAAAAGCAGAACTGCTTTTGTTTTGTCGCTTTTTTTCTGAATAAACTGATAAGACCATGTGCCTTCCCCTATCTCTTGTTCTCGCTGTTCTATAGTCTGCCAACCAGGAAGGATCAACCCCTTTTGACGTAAATCTTTCAACTCCTGCAGACGAGTTATTCGTGGTAATTCCTGCCATTGCCAGTGTCCTGTCAGGTAACCAGGAATTGCTCCTATAAGCAACAGTACTAATAGCAACAAAAGGGCTACTATCTGAGAAAACCGCTGCTCCTTGAGAAACTTGGAAAAAGAAATCATCAGTGAAGTTTACAGTACCTAGACAAAATTTTACTCTGAAACTTCTGCAAAATACTTCTCAACCCAATTTAGAGTTGGCACCAATGAAAGCAGCATAACAGCAGAATACAAATCACCACCCCAACCATTATGCAGCCAATGAAAAGCTCCGTCTTGTCCTGTGCCATGAAAGAAGGACAGTAATGTGTTACGAACGATATTGGCGCAAATACTAATTAAGACTGCAATAGATAAAAACCAAATACTTTTGCGGCGGGAGGACAAAGCACCTGTCCAATAAAGCAGCATCAAGCCAACATAAAAAGTCGTAAATAGCATTTTCAGCCCTGCACAGTAAGGTGCAACTTCTACAATTCTTCCCCCGACATATATATTTACTCCTTCGACAGTGACTTGCATACCAATCTGACTGAGTATGAAGCCAGCAGTACCCGCGATCAAACTTTGCAAAGGCAATGTGTAGGGAGTGATGAGGTAGGGAACTGATGTTGGTGTTGCAAGAAGTACTAGTATTAAAGCAAATCCTTGCAATTTTAAGCCAGGAATTCCCTTAAGCCACAAACACAACCCTGTCAGTATAGTTGGAAAGGAAAGATTAACCCACTCGCTGACACCACTCAGGTAAAAAACTCCTCCCAGTACTAACAACGCCACGCCCAAAGGATGGGAAAAATCTGGTAGTCTTTGCCATTTTTTTCTGTTCAACCAGCAAAGGTATGCAGCAAAGGGTAAACCAATGATACCGTGGCTAAAATATTCGTGTTCGATACTGATACTTTTGTTGAGCCAACCTTGCACCCAGTAAAATAACACAGGAGCATAAAGCAGTAGCAAAATGCCTAATATAGCTGGAGTAATCAGGCGTGTGGTATTTGCATTTTTCAGCTGGTGCCGAATTTGCATAGCTTTTATGATAAAGAATCAATAATGAGATTTTCTTAAAGACACAGAATTTTTTGATGTTCACCGCTGAGAATTAATGTGATAGCCGATACTACTTGCTGAACTTGGCTATGACTTAAACCAGGATACATGGGTAAGGATAGTATTTGCTTCGACAGCATTTCAGCATTGGGGAAGTCCCCGACTTGATAGCCTAGGTGGGTGAATGCTGGTTGGAGATGACAAGGAATTGGGTAGTGAACGCCAGTTTGAATCCCCACTTGTGCGAGTTGTTCTTGAAGTTGCTGACGTTGTACGCCACAAGAATCATCTACTCTGATGACATAAAGATGATAAACGTGTCCCTCGCTACTGTGGTTTTGTATGGGAATGAGTCCGCTTGATGCTAGAGGTGCTAGTTCAATGTCGTACTGCTGGGCTGCATTGAGGCGATAGCGATTCCATTGTGGCAAATATGGTAATTTCTCGTGCAACACTGCTGCTTGAATTGTATCTAAACGGCTATTGGTTCCCTCTTCAACGTGAATGTATTTTTGAGCCGCGCCATAATTGCGCAAGCGTAACATTTTTTGAGCGACATCTGGATCTCGCGTTAATAACATCCCGCCATCTCCAAATGCCCCTAAATTCTTGCTGGGATAAAAACTAAAAGCTGCTGCGCTTCCCACTGAACCTGCGCGATATCCTTCTCGTTCGGCGAGGTGGCCTTGTGCTGCATCTTCAAAAATCAGCACTTTGAAAGTCTCGGCAAAATCTAACAACTGCCGTGGCGACACCATCTGACCGTAAAGATGTACTGGAAGAATTGCTTTGGTTTGAGGTGTAACTGCCCGCGCTGCAGCTTCTAAATCAATTAAAGCTGTTTGTGGATCGCAATCTACAAAAATTGGCTTTGCCCCTGCACGTATTACCCCAATCAACGTCGCAACAAAGGTGTTTGCTGGTAAAATGACTTCATCTCCAGGACCAATATGACACGCTTGTAAACCGAGGGCGATCGCATCAGTTCCCGAAGCAACACCAACTCCATACTCTACGCCAGACGCAGCCGCAAAAGCTGCTTCAAACTCTTTGAGTGCTTGCCCTAAAACAAAATCTCCCCGTTCCGTTACACCTTGGATTGCTTGTTGTAATTGAGTTTGAATTGGTTGATGCTGTAAAGTTAGGTCTACAAAAGGAACCGTTACAGTCTTATTATTCATTTTTAGGCAAGTCCCTAGTATTTTCTGTCACAATTGCTGTACTAAATACTATAGTTTTGTCAAAGTTTTATTATGAAGAAATCCTAAAGTTTTGATTAACTTTATATTTCTGACTGAAAAAAGAACGGGCTGCGCCTCGCTGCGCTAACAGTAGTCAGAATGATAAACGGTAAAAAAGGTACAAGCATCGCGCGTGATGCTGAGTTGTTGGGAGACCATGCATGGTAGTTCCTCATGGGGAGTTACTACACCCAGGAGGATTTCCAACGCTCTTATCCTCTGTCGGGAGACCCTCATCAAGTACTGGCTCTTCCGTAGGGTATCTCGTAAAACTAGCGCTGCGAAGGGAGACAAGGATCGCAGCGCTTACTCACCGTAAGATGTGGGCGTTCCCACTAGAGTGTATGCAGTTCATGAGGGCTACTTATTGAAAGTATTTTGTTAGAGATTCAATCAAATGAATGATTATGACAACTTAATTCATATTGGAATCGCATATTAATATAAAACCGATATTCCGCACTCTCAACTGACGGTATCGGTTTTTACGGGTTTTTAACTACTAGGAATGCTATCTAAGATACTTACTGTTTTTTGACTGGAATTTGCTTACTAAAAATTTCTATTTAATACATAAAAATAAGCAATTTTAACAGTGATTATACTATGTTACATATCCAGATGCAGAATGTGGGATCTAACATGTTGCCCAAATCCAATTCTAGTTTAGTATAAAAACATAAAAATTGATTTGTGATCATTGATGATAAGCCTTGTAGTTGATTGTGATATGTCCTTCCTCCGTACGATAGTGTTAATACTGAAATATTTTATTTTTTTATACAATAAACTGAATTATAACAGTAGCTCATTATAGATACTGATTCAAGAATATTCCATTACCTTGTGAGAAAAGCAAGCTATTTCTACGTATTTTTTAGTACTTCAAGTCAAACATATATTAAAAAAAAATCATCTAAATATGTTCATTTTGAAGCGAATTAGGGAATCTTAAGCATAGTAAATAACCCAGAAACAGTGGTTATATAAATTACTCTAGTAAGAGACTGTTAAGGTAGCGATGACAATGGTAGAGTCTGAAAACAAATTGTTTACCTCAGGGGATGACTGGGTTTTCCAGGAAACGGGAGAACGACAACGCCTTAAAGTTTTATTAGATTTAGGTTTGCGCCAAAGCGAGACAATTCCAGTTTTTGAAGAGGCTACTCAAACTGCAGCCCACTTGTTGGAAGCACAAATTTGCATTTTGGGATTCGTGGATCAAGAACGCCATTGGTTCAAATCATCTCTGGGCTTATCAAAGCTGCGGGGAGGAATTATGAATCATCTCGCACAAAGCCGTGAACTGTTACGTGAGGAATCGTTTTGTACTAAGGTGGTAGAAACTGGACAACCTCTTGTCATTAATGATACGGAAAATTTGACAAGAGCAGACAGTTCTCCGTATAGCAAGTTGATCCAGGATTATGGTATTCGTTCTTACCTGGGAGCGCCACTGTTTGATGCTTGTGGGCATTGTCTGGGTACATTAGCAGTAATGGATATAAAACCCCGCGATTTCACAGATAAAGAGATTGAATGTATACAAATTATTGCCCGTTGGAGTATGAGTGAGTTTGAGCGTAACCGTCTGTTGGAAACAACCTCAAGTAATAGTATTCCTGGTAGTACTTCTAACTTTTCACAGAAGGATGTTGTTAATACTACTGAAATCAAAATCAGCCCATCTATACAAAAAGATTTAGTTCTTACCAACCAACTGAAATTGGAACTCTTAGGACAACTCGTTCAGGAGTTACGCACTCCCTTAACATCAGTCTTAGGCATGGCTAGTGTCTTGGGACGTGAGATTTATGGTCCCTTGACAAATAAACAAAGAGAATATGTGGATATTATTCAACACAGTGGTCGGTACTTGCTCTCATTGGTGAACGAAATTTCTCAGATGGGGACTATGGAGGAAAACCCAACAGCATTAAATTTAACTCCAATCGATATTGAAATGCTGTGTCAACAGGCGATCAGCACTTTAGAAGAAGCAGCTAACCGCCGTGAGCAAGATATTCGTTTGTCTATAGAACCAGAACGCAACCGCATTTGCTCTTTGGATAAAGACAAGGTGCGACAAATCCTATATCACCTGCTTTTCAGTGTGATTCAGGTTTCAGCTACAGGTAGTACTGTTCGCATTCATGTTTCTTCCAAAGATGACACACTAAACATCACTGTCTGGGTGTCACATCCTTGGCTAGGTGAGGGGATAACTGAAGTTGATCCTTTGTTTTCTCATAGCAGAACATTACCATTGCAAGAACTGACACGTAATCATTCAACTCATAGTGGTCATTTAGAGAATCAAGAGCAAACAGGAAACTTAATCGTGGATATGTCAAGCACTAGTGCAACCAAGTCTCACGCTTATCTTTCTCGTGAAAGCTTAGGACTTTTACTGAGTTGTCATGTGGCAGAGTTACATGGTGGACAAATTGTTATTCAAGGTTCATCACAATCAGGATATCGTTATGTACTGAGTTTGCCACTGAATTTAGACACAGCGCAAGCAAAGAGCGATGTCTGACTCAGGCAAAGAATCGTGTTGATGCCAAACTATAGGACTCGTATTTGATTTTTGACGAAGCTAGGTACACTTTTATTGCTTCTTAAGCGTTAAGCGTTAAGCGTCTCTACGGGTGATTCACCAAATAAAACCGGATTCCTATAGATAACTTGTGTTCAATTAGCTAAACAAGTGCAAATTGTTCAAATGATTAACAATGGCGGATGGCAGTTAGGAACGAATGAATAATAACTTGCAATCTGTGTTATGAACTTTTTAAAATACCCAGATTATCATCATTGTCGAAGTTCTACACGGTTCGTGCTAATTCATCACAGCTTGATACTATGAATTTAGTTTGGCAACGATTCACTTTATCCTATCTGCCTCTAAGACAATATCTTGGCACGAGTTACCTGCACCGCTCTTTGGTGGGGCTGTTCCGTTCTTGGCGACAAAGCAGTCTATTAATGCAGTGGGGAGAAACAATAGCAGCTGTTTTACTCAGCCTGGTGTATGCTCTTGCACCTTTTATGTCCAATGACCTATTGGGATTGATATTGGTAGGTTGTGCCGGATTTTGGCTGCTATTAACTTTATCAGATGAAACAACACCAAATGCCTCAAGTGTTACCCCGATTCATTTGCTGGTACTGCTTTATTGGGGAATAGCTGTCGTAGCTACAGCATTGTCACCTGTGAAGATGGCAGCGTTGACCGATTTGAGGAATTTTACACTCTATTTGCTCCTGTTTGCCCTGTGTGCTAGAGTTCTGAGATTGCCTCGCTTTCGCCAATGGCTGATTACGCTGTACTTGCACATATCTTTGATTGTGAGTGTATACGGGTTACGACAATGGTTTTTTGGAGCACCACCACTGGCGACGTGGGTTGATCCAACATCAACTATGTCAAAGACCACAAGGGTTTATAGTTATTTGGGCAATCCTAACTTGCTGGCTGGATACCTTTTGCCTGCTGTGGTTTTAAGCATAGTCGCAGTTTTTGCGTGGGCTAGCTGGTTCAAAAAAGCATTGGCATTAACCATGTGTGTTGTTAATGGTTCATGCCTAATTCTGACTTTTAGTCGTGGTGGCTGGATTGGGCTAGTCGTTGCAGTTCTGATCTTAATAGGATTGCTGTACTACTGGTGGAGCGTGCAAATGCCTCCTTTCTGGCGTACTGGTTTGCCGTGGATTCTTTTGACTAGCTTGACTGGTGTATTGGTGATAGCTGTAGTGTTTGTTGAGCCAGTACGTGAGCGAGTTTTCAGTATCTTTGCTGATAGACAAGATAGTAGTAATAACTTTCGCAGAAATGTTTGGACTGCGGTCTTCAAGATGATTCAGGATTATCCAATCACTGGTATTGGACCAGGTCACAGTGCCTTTAATAAAATTTACCCGATTTATCAACTTCCGCGTTATAGCGCTTTGAGTGCTTATTCAATTTTCTTGGAGGTGATTGTAGAAACTGGTTTTGTTGGTTTCGCTTGTTTTCTTTGGCTGCTGATTGTAATATTTAATACGGGTTTAGTGCAGTTACGACGGCTACGAGAAATCAAAAGTGTGGATGGATTTTGGATAATGGGGGCGATCGCTGCCCTAGCTGGTACACTTGCCCACAACTTATTTGATACCGTTTGGTTTCGTCCTGAAGTCAATACCGTATGGTGGCTGATGGTTGGCTTAATTGCCTGCTATTACAAATCTATACCGCAAGGGCGAGCCACAGAATTAAATTCCCCGAATCCAGAGCCTACAGCTGGCTAACTCTTGTTTACAATAGTTAAGGACAGTCTTTGCAAGACTAGACTGTCCTTGATCAATAAGCTCAAAAGAAGCCTTAGATATCCAGTCTAAGGCTTTGTGTCTTTTTGTTGTTTCATTTTGTATTGACTCGTTGCACACAGAATAGAGTTACTCTCTGTAATTAGTAGTGCCAACCGTATTAGGATCACGGTAACGGGTTGGTTCCTCACGGCGTCCTCTGCCAGCCAAACCAGCTAAACCTACCAAACCTAATAATCCCAACCAGCCCCAATCAAAATCATTGTCACTATAGGTTCTTGTGTTGGTTGTCGTGCCTGGGGCGGTGGTAGTTCCAGGATCTGTTGTAGTCTGGGCAGAAGCGGGGACACTAAAGGGCAATGCCATACCTAAAGCGATAACACTGGTACCAATGACTTTAGTTAATTGACGTTTCATGATTTAACTTCCTCAAGCTTTGAGAGTTCATTCACCAATCTACTCATGCAAGACATGAACAAAATCATTCTGCGGCTATAAAATGAGTTTGTTATAAACTCACACTGAGGAAGTACAAAATTATCTCAACCTTTACACAACAAAAATACTAATACCAGTTCTCTGTAAACTTGCACTTAATACTTACTCTTTAATTCTTGGCGTTCTTGGCGTCTTGGCGGTTCGTTTAATAAATATTAAGTGCATCTTCATGGAGAATTGGTATAAGTTTGTATTTGTTAACAATGTTTCATTCATTATCACCTAGTAAAAATAAGTTAGACAAACGGGGATGAACAACCTTAAATAAGCTACAACAGTTGCAAAAGTTAATTAACAATACAAACAACCTAAAACAGTACAAAAAAGCTAAATTAGTAGGATAACACTGATATTCAGTTGAATATTGATCGCGGTTTAGTATCCGCACCTATGACAAACGACCATACACTATCTTTTCTAACACATTAGACATACGTAGAATTATAAATGAGTGAAAACAGCCAAGGTTACAAAGTTGTTACCGACAATCGTCAAGCCCGTTACTTATACGAAATTCTCGAAACCTACGAAGCTGGAATTGAATTGACAGGAACCGAGGTGAAGTCAATTCGTGCGGGCAAGGTTAATCTCCAAGATGGTTATGCCTTAATCCGTGATGGTCAAGCATGGCTTCTTAACGCGCATATCTCGCCTTACAATGCTAGTGGACAGTATTTTAACCATGAACCTCGCCGCACACGCAGGCTGTTGCTGCATCGCGAGGAAATTCGCAAGCTTATTGGCAAAGTAGAACAGCAGGGTTTAACTTTAATACCTTTGAAGATGTATCTCAAACGTGGTTGGGTGAAAATAACTATAGCTCTTGCCAGAGGTAAAAAAGTTCATGATAAGCGCGAAGACATCAAACGACGCCAAGATCAGCGTGACATGCAACGGGCGATGAAGAATTATTAAGCAGTGAACAGTTATCAGTTAGCAGTTATCACTAGTAATTTTGTTCACTGTTCACTGATGACTATTGATTGTGCTAAATACCTCCACAGGCTAGAAGAAAACACACGAAAAATTAGATAATGTGAGGCTGGTTCCTCAAAAATCGGAAAAAACGCCTGTGGTTCCTATTAGAGATGATAATCCGACGACAATCACCCCATATGTAACTTATGGACTGATTGCTGTCAATGTCTTGGCTTTTCTTTACGAAGCAAGTTTACCTGCACGACAATTAGACGGATTTTTACACCTTGCGGCTGTTGTTCCGCGAGAACTCACTGCTAGCTTTGCGGGAATTTCAGTTAACCAACCAGTGCCAGAATGGTTAACTTTGATTACTTCGCAATTTTTGCACGGCGGTTTACTGCACCTGGCTGGTAATATGCTGTTCCTGTGGATTTTTGGTAACAATGTAGAAGACAAATTGGGTCATGTCAGATATTTGTTTTTCTATATAAGTTGCGGTATTTTGGCATCACTAGCCCAGTGGTACTTTGCACAAGGGTCTTCAATTCCTTCTTTGGGAGCAAGTGGTGCGATCGCCGGCGTGTTAGGGGCATACATTCTCCGTTTCCCTCAAGCAGAAATTCTCGGCATCGTTCCTCTAGGAATTTTCTTCCCCACATTTCGTGTCCCAGCATACTTCTTTCTGGGATTTTGGTTTATCCAACAAGCGTTCTACGGATTAGCCAGTCTAGAAACACCCACTAATGTTGGCATGGAAAGTGGTGGTATTGCCTACTGGGCGCATGCAGGTGGTTTTGTTTTTGGGGCAATTCTCGGTCCATTGTTGGGTTTATTTAGCGACAAACCAAGGCAAGAATCTTGGTACAGATAGTACAAAGCAAGTGCCCTCAATAGAGTTGGCACTTGTGATTCGTTCTTAAGTTTGCCAAATGTGGATTTTCTCTTGCAGCTGAATAGCAGCAGTTAAAATTCCTAAATATTCAGCAACTGCCAGTTTTACAAGATATATTGCACTTAATCAGTGATTAGGAAAAACACCTGTGTTTCCCCTGTACGACGAAAATCCAACACGAATCACCCCATATATTACCTATGGGTTGATTGGCATGAACGTCTTAGTTTTCCTTCATGAGGTGAGTCTATCAAATGCACAAATAGAGCAATTTTTCCAGTTGTATGCGGTTATACCACGAGAGTTAACAAACAACTTTGCTGCTGAGTGGACAACTTTATTTACTTCCCAATTCTTACACGGCGGTTGGTGGCACTTGCTCTCCAACATGTTGTATCTATGGATTTTTGGCAACAATATTGAAGATCGCTTAGGTCATTTTAAATACTTAATTTTTTATCTGAGTTGCGGTGCTTTAGCAGCTTTATGTCAGTGGGTGATAGGTAGAGATTCTGGAATTCCATCCTTGGGGGCAAGTGGTGCTATTGCTGGAATTCTAGGCGCTTACATTATCCGCTTTCCCGATACAAGAGTTCTATCATTAATCTTTTTAGGTTTTTTCGTCACCACAATTAGAATTCCAGCACTTGTAGTAATAGGACTTTTCTTTGTTCAGAACGTGATATCTGGTCTTGCCAACCTGCAAGCAGCCGCTAACATGAGTGTGGAGACGGGAGGAGTTGCTTACTGGGCGCATATAGGTGGCTTTGTGTTTGGTGTGATTCTTGGTCCGTTATTGGGGTTATTTAGACGCGACGACTATTAGGAATTGACACTCTCAGGGCTGAAGCCACGCTCGTTTCTGCGCACAAAGTAGTTTCAGGCAGCGCCCAAAGCCTAACTCTCACTACGGTTGTCAAACACCGTCTACCCAGTAAGCCTAAGTCTATGCTTAGATTGCTGCCTACTTTCTTAAGAATATTTGCCGCCCCATTAAGGTCAGCGTTAACGATAAAACCTTTGGCTGACCGATACAATCCACGTTCAACGCGCTTACCTGACGCTTTCCACCCCTCTGGCTTTTCGCCATACTTGGGTAGGGAGTCTCCATCTAAGTAACTAGCTTTTGAGGTGTAAGATTCTTGGGTTTCCTGAAATCTAATACAATGCAAATCGCAAAGCTGTTTTAGTCGATCTTTGAGTTTGCCCAAAGGCATTTGAACAAACTTTTGATTGTTCAACCTACCCATATTGGCGTTAGTTTTAAAACCCTCGTTCCAACCAATTACTAATGTTCCAATACCATGTTTAAGGCAGTGGTTAATAATTAGCTTTGCTGCTTTATTGATTGCGTCGCGCATTTGATGGTTGTGCTTACGAGTTACACAGTCTAACCAATTGTCCCAATAAGCCTCTGCCTTGCCTTCTTTACGTGTTGATACTTTCTTATTCCAAAGTTGATTCATCGCTTTCATTGCGCGAGCATCAATCAACAAAGAATTTCCCAAAGTATCAACACAAGCAGCAAGATTATCAGCAGTGCCAAGATCAATTGATAATGCTTGATTAATATCTAACTTGTGTTTTTGTTTTTCCACCTCATAGGAAATTTCAAGGTAAAAAGCCCCATTATTGGGAAGGATGGTAAACTCTTTAACCGGTGATTAGTCAATGTTTGAAGGCATTGGAAGAAAGAACTCAGATGTTCCAAACCAGCGCTTGACCGTTAGTCCCAAAGAAAATCTAAGCCGCCCATCAATAAGTGTTGGCTTTTGTCCACCAGAATTTGGATAAGCAACTTTGAACAACTTAGACCCTTTGAGATAATCAGGTGGCTTAGGCTTAAAATGTAGTTGACCTTTGAAATATAGCTCTCTAAGTTCTTTAAAAGATTTAAAAGCTTCTGTTACTGACATCAATGTTTGCTGCATAGGCGTTGATGGTAACGATTGAGCAATCAAAGTCTTTGAAACTGACGCTTCAAAAGCTAAATCAAATTTGCCAGTTAACAGTTTGCCAGTTTTAAAAAATGTTTGACGAGCAAAATACACACCATTGTTGTATAACTTGCCTGATTGTTGAGAGAGATACTCTAATATTGACCTGGTTTCATCACTGAGACGCAGCAAGACTTGCTGCACTCCCATTGACTTTTTTGTTTTAGACATTGTCTCGACTTCCAATGTGCTATATATTAGTATATGCATATATACACTAAAAACAATGCCATTCCAGAAAAAACATAAATTAGGCTTTACGAGCGAACAACCATTTGACAAAGATCCTGTTTGCTTTAAGGTTTTACCAGGAGTAAAAGACAAGTTAAAATCCGTCCCTGACTGGCAGGGACGGATAAGAGAGTTCGTTGATAAACTTATTGATGAGGTGAATGTTGAAGGCGACTAAAGTCGCTCGTGTCGCTTCCCTCTCAGGCTTGCCCTGAGCTTTGTCGAAGGGTCTAAAGACGCGCTCGTTTCCCGCATCCCGCGAGGTTTCTATGAGAGCAAGACGCAGCTGTGACAGTCGCGTCAGGTGGGTTTGTTATTCTGGACATTTTTGCTCAGTATATAAATTTTTATTTTTTGCAGTCTCATTAAGCTTGTCAGGACTTACGCAAAGGAAACGTAGTTGTGTCATTGCGACGTAAGGAAGCAATCTCACAATCTTGTTTTTTCGTCACTTGTGCGTAAGTGCTATTTACCTGAAAATGCCTGCAACTGATAACTGACAAACAGATGGTCTAATTTTTTCTAGAATAGAATCTGAGGCACCACATCCATCGGTCAAATTACTTGAAAGTCCTACCTATGGTACAGTCTGAACCACGCTTCACCCTACCAACTACCGAAGAACTACCATGTTCAGACGATACACCCGTGGATAACGAAGACCAGAATTTTCTCCCCAACCTGTTATTATTTATCCTCGAATCCATTTGGGCAAATCGGAATGATTGGTTTTTTGGTATTGATATGGGTATTTACCACACAACAGGAGTGAGTCACTTAGTACCAGTCATACCAGATGGATTTTTCAGCTTGGGTGTGGAACGACGCAAAGCAGGAAAGTCTCGTTTGAGCTACGCAGTCTGGGAAGAGGAGGAAATAGTACCCAAGTTCGCTTTGGAAGTGGTTTCCAAAACACCTGGGGATGAGTATGACAAGAACCTAGAAATTTATGCAAAACTAGGAGTTTTGTATTACGTTATTTATAATCCTCAGTATTGGCGACGCGACCAACATCAACCCTTTGAATTGTATAAATTGGTAGATGGAGAGTATCAACAGCAAATACAAGAACCGTTTTGGATGCCAGAAGTAGGATTGGGAATTGGACGTGGAAGTTATACTTCTGGTGTGGTGAAGCGAGAAGTATTGTATTGGCATGATAAGGAAGGTAAGCGATATCTGACTGCTGATGAAGTTGCTCAAAGCGAACGACAACAAAGGGAACTTGCTGAACAACACCAACAAAGACTAGCAGCAAAGTTGAGAGAGTTGGGTATTGATCCAAATAGCATTTGAGAATAATCTCAGGCGATGCTCCAGCAGGGAGCCGCTGAGTCCCAAGGGAACACGCGCAAGGGACGCGATCGCCCAAAAGTTGAAACCTTGCCATGATTATTCGTTTAAAATTGCCATAATCCCTAAAGTCGAGTTCCACCAAACCGGGTTTCTAGATTTACGTTTTCTAAGGATGTAACTTGATATCAAAGCGAAAGTGCTTCCTGTACTGTGGGAAGATAATTGTTGGGTGACGCCCAGTCAACAATTTGATGCTGCATTTGAGCTATCTTATGTTCAAAATATTGAAATCCTGGCTGAAGAACAGCCCAATAGCACTGCTGCTGGTAACTCTATTTTTAGGAATAAGTACAGCCGCATGGACTCCTTCTAGTAGCGCTGGACTGTTACCAGCAGGGAATGCCATTACTGACGGCAATTCTCTATTGCGCTACTCACTTCCAATAGATAATAAACCTGTACGGCAACTGCAAGCTTCTTTGGAGGACATTAGCACTCAACTGCGAGCCAATCGACGTTGGGGTGCTGTTTCTCAAGACCTCAGCAAAGCATCGCGAATTCTCAGTCAACCCTCCAAAATTTTGGCAGATGTTCCACAAGAACGCCAAAGCGAAGCTGAAGCTATGATTGCTGAATTAAAATCCGGCGTAAATGCTTTGCAAGAAGTGGCCAAAACAAAAGATAAAGAACAAGTTCAGGATCAACGTGCCAAATTGCTGAGTCTTGTCGGCAAACTAGAAGAGTCAATGGTGACAGAATTTCCCTTTGAAGTGCCAGCCAAATACAGCAATTTACCTCAACTCAAAGGTCGTGCCACTGTGGAAGTGAAAACTAACAAAGGCGACCTGACAGTTGTTGTAGACGGCTACAGCGCCCCTGTCACTGCTGGGAACTTTGTGGATTTGGTGCAACGGGGTTTTTATAATGGCTTAGAATTTACCCGTTCAGAAGAATCCTACGTTGTACAAACTGGAGACCCACCAGGTAAAGATGTCGGCTTTATTGACCCAAAAACACGTAAATACCGCGCCATTCCACTAGAATATATTGTAAGAGGTGACAAAGAACCTACTTACGGTATCACTTTAGAGGAGGCTGGTCGTTACACTGATTTACCTGTTCTACCTTTCTCTGCTTATGGTACTGTAGCCTTGGCACGTCCTGAAGATGATAACAATGGTGGTTCATCACAAGTCTTCTTCTTCTTGTTTGAACCGGAACTCACTCCAGCAGGACGCAACTTGTTGGATGGTCGTTACGCAGTCTTTGGCTACGTCACTGAAGGTAAAGATGTTTTGCAACAACTCAAGGCGGGTGACAAAGTTGAGTCGGCAAAAGTCATTCAAGGTAGAGAAAATTTAGTTAAGGCAAACGTGGCGTAATATCAAATTCGGTTAATTATAACGGTTCTCATTTGAATCACATACACCAACATCCATAATCTAGAGACGTAGCATGCTACGTCTCTACACATCACCAAATCTCACCAAAAATCCTTAACAGCAACCGTATTGCCCCTCAGGAACAGATTCCAACTTCCGACTTTCAACTCCCAACTTCAAACTCCCAACTCAATCACTCCAAGCGCGTTGTGCAGTCCAATGACAGTCACTTGATTGATAGACCTTTACTTCTTGCAACCCCACCCGTGAAATCAACTGATTCACTTCATCCAGTGTGAGTGCAGCGTGAAGAGAATCACGAAATAACTTACTTTGATGGGGATTGTATTCTGTTCCTATATTATTCACCAAAGCATTGATTGTGATTTCATCAGCTGGTCGAAATAAGTCGCGGATGAAAATACCACCATTCGGTTTTAAGACACGCTTAAGTTCGCTAAAGAAAGGTAACGGATCGGGCAAATGGTGGATGAGACTATTTGACACAACCATATCAAACTGCTGATCTTGATAAGGCAAGTTTTTTGTGTCTACTAATTCCAGACGAATTTGCTGTTGTAAACCAGCCTGCTGAATGTGTTGTGACGCTATTTGTAACATACTTTGAGCCAAATCAATAGCGATAACTTGCCATTGGGGACGCATTTGACACAGTAAAACTGGAATACGACCAGGACCAGTACCAGCATCAAGTACTAAACCCTGTTCCTTTGGCCCAAAAGCGCTTGCTTCTTCAGCAAAAGCAGTATTTACTGTGACGAAGTCCATTGCATCATACTCAATGGCTTCCTCTAAACTATCCATGACTTCCGGTTCTAGGACTCTTTCTATCGTCATTCTCACGACTCCACTGCAATCTTCAAGGGCTTTGGAGTTGCCTACTGACCCCTCATCCTCAAAAACAATCCTCAATTTCTATATTCTCCATCTTCCCGTGAGATATGCACTCTAATTTTGGGAACACTATTATGTATCACCACTATTAACAAAGATAGGTTGATGTGGAAAAACGAATGGAATTCCAGGTCGAAAACATAGTTCCCGTGGAATCACTTACAGCATGCCTAACACAAAGGGAACATGTCAGTATTTCTGATGATTTCAGAGATTCACATGAGGAAATGCTAGTTCCCCAGAGACAACAAGACCACTATGAAGAAGCAAACAGGTTATTACGAGAAGGAGTCCAACAGCAGCAAGCTGGGGATTCACTTGCCGCTATGAGGTCTTTGCAAGAATCCCTTGCGTTATTTCAAGCAGTGGGAGACATTGAAAAACAAGCGCAAGTACTTTCTTGTTTAGCTTACATAGTTTACCACTTAGGAGACTACAAAAGTGCAATTTCCCACTCAAAACAGTGTTTACTTTTAATACATGATGTCACCAACTTACAAGTTATAAAAATGCAGGCTCTTTCGCATTTAGGCAATGCTTATCGTCATTTAGGTGAATATAACAAAGCAATTGAATTTCTACAAAAGTGTTTGAAAACAGCGCAGCAACTAGGAGATAAGCGAAGTCAGGTAGCGGGACTCAATAATTTGGGATTGGTCTATAAAGCTTTGGGTGACCTTGATCAGGCAATTGAATTTAAACAGCAAAGCTTAGAAATTGTACGAGAACTCCAAGATCATTGGGGCGAAGAGCAGGTGCTAAAGAATTTGGGCAACACTTGGTATGGTTTAGGAGATTTTGCCAAAGCGATCGCCTACTACCAGCAGTGTATCAAAAGAGCTTACTCGCTAAACAATCACCGCACTGCACTTCAGGTGTTACACAATTTGGGTAATGCTTGTTATGCCCTAGGGGATTTTGCCAAAGCGATCGCGTACTACGAGCAACGTTTATTATTAGCTAGGGCACTGAAAGACAAGCGCACTGAAGAACAATCACTAGGTAGTTTGGGAGTTGCTTGTGAAGCCTTGGGCGATTATGTTAAAGCAATTAATTACTATGAAGAAAGTTTAGAGCTAGCTAAGTTTCTCGAAGACTCGTAAGACTCAGGAGTAGATTATTCGCAATCGGCTACAGACAAAAATGATCACGCTATGAAGGATCAAATTTGTTTTTGAGGATTCATTTTGTCCTGGTTTTGTTGTAGTAGACAATCAAAAGCTTCCTTTGTCTGTACCTGAGGAAATTCTAAGTAAAAATTGCTGACACTGAAGAAAGGTTTTGGTGTTGATAGGATAACCACGCGATCGCCCCACTGATCCAACCAGGGTGACAATTCCAAAGGCGCTACTGGACTACATAACCAAACTTCTGCAGGCGAGAGTGCCTTGAGAGATGTTGCCGCGACTGCTATTGTCATACCTGTGGCAATACCATCATCAACTAAGATGAGGGTAGCACCTTGAGTGTTCACCTGCGGACAAGCAGGACTTAATTTAGCCTGAAGAGACTTAGCTTGACTAATAGCTGCATCCAAAGCTCTTTCCCGCCACCCTGATTTCGGTGTATGGCGAAAAAATATGTTGTGCTCATCCCAAAGAACATTTCCGGAAGCAGTAACCGCGCCAATAGCTAACTCAGGATTTTCCGGATGACCAATTTTTTTCGCCACCTCTATCATTAACGGACAGTTGAGGAGACGCGCGACTGCTGCTGCTACTGGTATTCCTCCTCTTGGCAAAGCATAAACAATTGTAACAGGGTTTGTAACTTGATCAGCAATTTGCTGGGTCAAAATAGCGTCAATTGCTTGCGCCAGTTGCTCACCAGCTTGAGTGCGATTAGCAAAAAGCGGGATATTAGTCATAGCTTTCCCAGCATAGAACAATGGCTATACTTTTATCATGACTGATTTTGGCTCAAGTAAATTGCTAAGGGAAGGGAACAGGGAACAGTGAACAGCGAACAATTGATAACTGATAACTGATAACTGTTACGAATTGCGCAGCAATTCTTTTGCTACTAATCCTTTCTGTATAGCCAATATTGCGGCTTGAGTGCGATCGCGTACTTCTAACTTGTGCAAAATCGCATGGACATGAACCCGTACTGTACCAGAAGCAATATAGAGAATTTCTGCTATTTCTTGATTGCTTTTACCAGCAGCCACTAGTGCCAGAATTTCTTGCTCGCGCTTGGTTAAGGGATTATCTGCTGGTTGCTTATTTTGTATGGGCGCTGCTGTATTGTTTGCGCCAAAAGCGGCTCGAATTTCTGTGGTTGCTGTTTGATCCCACCAAGAAGCGCCTGCAGCTACCGAACGCAGTGCCAATATTAAAGACTCTGGTGGGATTCCTTTAAGACAGTAACCTTGCGCCCCTGCTTCAATTAACCGCGCAATCAAAGGTTTTTCCGAACGAGATGTTAAAACTAAAATTGGTAAATCTGGGTGCTGCTGCTTGATTTGACGACAAGCTTCTATTCCACCTATCCCTGGTAAACCAACGTCTAGCAAAACCAAATCCAGCAGATAACGATTAGCTAGTTCTACAGCTTGCTCACCATCTTCTGCCTCAGCTACGATTTCTATACCCGTCTCCTGTTGTAACCGCATTCGCAAACCCAAGCGAAACAGTTCATCATCCTCAACGAGTAATATCTTCACTACCGCACCTGGTTTCATTTTTAGTTATTGGTTCACAAGTCAGCCATTCACGAGAAAATCTCACAAACCTTGCCATACCTCGCCCTATTTATCCCCTGGTGGCGGACACACAGGCAGTCGAAACCCAAATATTGCCCCTTTGCTTGCACGACTCTCTGCCCAAATTATACCGCCATGTGCTTCAATAATTTGGCGAGATAAATACAATCCTAGCCCTGAACCTACAAACAGGCGATCGCCATGTCCTTGATAAAATCTCTCAAACAGGTAAGGTAGTTCTTCTTGTGTTATTCCACAACCATTGTCAGAAATCTTCACAATTTGATCAATAGCAGAAGTCTCCAGCACGACTTCCACTTTTCCACCACGGGGAGTATGGTTAATACCATTAATTAAAAGATTAGAAAAAACTCGCCCAAGTTGCAAATAATCGCCATTAACCCACAACGAGCGGCGAAAATCTGATTCTCCATAATTAAGACAGACACAAATCTGACGTGATCTTGCGATTTCAGTTAGGGTGGCGATCGCCTCCTCTGCTACTGTGACTAAATTCACTGGCGATCGCTGAAGTTTCAGCCCTTCAGTGTCGATGCGGTATACATCCAACAAAGTTTCTACAAGCTGCAACGTGGTGCGGTGAGAACGAGTCATTGTTTGTATGATACGCTCTTGCATCGGTGTAACTGTACCAAATTGCCCTTCTTCAAACGATTTCAACGTTTGAATTGCTCCTAGTAGCGGTGTTTTTAAGTCATGAGTTAAGGTAGAAACAAAATCTTCCCGCATCTGCGCTAGCTGTTGTTGAGAGCGTAACTGTGTTTGCGCGTAAGCAATAGCTTCTTTATTGCGGTGGTTACGTTCGCTTAAGTAACCTGTTACAACCAACGCAATCACAGCAATTAACCGATTTGCTACCGTTGGCGGATGAAGCGTTTCTACTCCAGGGATAAACAAATTCAACAGTGTTAATCCGGTAGCCGCTAGCGTCACGCCAAGCACTGCGGTACGACTTAATCGGGAACTCGCCAACAAAATCGTTCCAGTGTAGAGGTAGCCGAATACATACTCAGGCGGCGTTAGGTATTCCAGCGCTATAACTATGGCAAATCCAGTGATGATCAACCAGTAAATCAGTCCTCGTTCATTCCTGGTTAAGATATTTTGTTTAATTTTCAACAAATAAGACCACATCGTCAACGCCCTTCGGGCTGGGGGTAAGGGTGTAGGGGTATCTTGCTACTATTTGACAAATTTTGCTACATATGAATATCTGATTTTTACGCTATCAAATGACTTTTCTCTTGTGCATTTGGCAACTCACGCAGCTTTTGTTAATGGACTGCTTGATGATTGTTTGATTCTAGAAAATTCATTGCGTAGTTACTAATACATCCTCAACTTGCCTATTTTTAGCAACCACTAAGAACAAATTCAGCGTACGCAGAAAGAGGAGGAGATTCATTAGTTGCTATCTCTCTGAGTAGTTGGCAGATAAGATCCCGATTTCTGAAGTTAGCTGTCCGCAAAAGCTTCTTATATAAAGTACGGGCTGAATTATCATTCAAGATTCGGTAGTGAAGAATTTGTGTCCATTGAGGTGCACGAACAATCAATTGAGGAACAACATCAATAAGTGCTTCAAGCTGTTGCTTCATGTCAAAAGACTCCAGAAAATGCAGCAGGCCATACATTACCTCCTCATGTTCACACTGGTCGTCTAAAACTAGATGTAATTGTGACAAATATTCCTCTCTCGGATTTTTAGCAAGTTCCGCCAAAGCTTCTTCAAAAGCTACAACTGCGTCATCTGAATGCATAAGTCTATTAGCATTCAAGGTGTCTATTAATGTATCCTGATTCATATTGCCTTCCCTATTTTTTATTAAAAATACCAGGCCAGCTTGCTTTATTCTGCTCTATGACTTGCTGCAAACTGCGCTTAATATCTTGTGTGTAAAGCCCATCTTGACGATAAATCGAGCGTGCATCCCACACCTCACGAGCCAGAACCTGTCTGGGTGAAAGATCTAAGTTAGGCGCTTTTCCATAAGATTCCGTTTGCCGATGACGACCACCTGTTCCAGGATGAGGATGATCCATATTGATTGCAATACCTTCATTTCTTGTATAACCAGGTACTTTTGCTTTCATATATGCATTAGATGGAATATGGTGTGGTGTGAGGTTATCACCTCTAGATCCAGCTTTTAATAAGTCACCGAATCGACCAACAGTACCTTCACCTGAACGTAATCGAGAGAAATTAATTGCCCCTCTTTCATCTCGTAATAACTTTTTAAAAGTATCTATAACGTTCGATGATTTTGCTGTTTTATTTGCAGTTTTTCCCCCAGGGAGCAGATTGAGTAGCCGTTCCCACCAAGCCAGTTTGTCACCTGTGATTAAATCTCGCCCTAAAATTGCTTCTAAAATCCCTTTGGCACGTCCGAATGGTGAAAAGTCAAGCAGTAGGCTAATTAGAATTGGGATGGCGACTCCGGCGATCGCCGCAGCTATGGCAACTCCATAGCAGTCTGAAAGGCTACCACAGTTATCAGCATACGCAGGTTGAGGAATTCCCAAAAGCATCCATAGGAATACCAACCCTGTGAGAATATAGCGAATCACGGTTGACCCCCTAATGCGATCGCTTTCTTTTGCTTTTGTGACCCAGCATTAGGTATCAGTAGTGCAAAAACAACAAAACTCAAAATAGTAGAAATCACTATCGGTAAAAATGTAGACGTGCTATTCCACATGACCTCTACAATTTTTACTGCCAGAAAGTAGTTAATTCCAAAGGCTACAACTATGCGTAATAGCAGTGGTACACGACATATCTGGTTAATCCAACGAGTATCTAGGCGAATTAATACACTCTCCCGCAAGAGCATAGCCAGCAGTAACAAGACTCCTACAATTATTGCGTCTTGCCAGCCTGTTAAAATACCTGAAAGCATAAAAGTGCTGAAAGCAGCCTTAATAGGAACTGCTATCAAAACCGGGAAAGGTCTTAAAGATGCTTTTTTAGTGAGTACCCCTTGCAACACACCTGGCTGTCTTTTTACTGAGGGATTGTTTAAGGACTCGTATTCTATAACTACTCGTATAATTCCTAAAATAGCTGCTACTACAACCAGTATTTGACCACTAGTTTGCAATGGTTGAATCGCCTCAACAGGAGGCTGATTTCCTTGCCAAGTGTACACAGGTCGAATCAAAGTTGGTACAGCTTGTGTCCAGACATACACAAGTGCCGCCATCAACCCTGCCTGTATCACAGCTGCAATACCTGTCATGATTCGACGTTGGGTTAAGGTCAGTTCTGGTAGCTTTTCTTCCAAACCTGGTAAAGTCAGCCGACGTAATCCTTTACTAGTTAACGGTATAGAAACCAAAAGAATCCCCAAGAGAATATAAGACAAAATCAAGGGAATTCGCAGATAAATCCAGACATTAAAGTTCAGCCAATCTGAATTTTGCAGGTGAGGAAATAAAATGAAGTCTCCCAGACTATATCCCAACCATAACCATGCGCCTAACCCTGCACCAAAACTGCTGATAGCTAACATCAGCGCCATTACCCAAATTGCAAAAGTGAAGGTATTTCCCGGTGCAAAGTGGAACCAACCAATGAGAAAACCCAACAGTAAACATAGAGGAGGTCCAAATGCACTCACTTTGCGCCAAGCTGTCAAATAAAAGCCATCAGTTAAGATTACAGCCAGCATGGGGGAAAAACGGCTAACCGATATTGGTAGATGATGCCACCAAAACTCTTTCATTAGCTTTCTCCTGGTTCATCAGTAGAAGTTGGTATGTGATTAAATCTTCTAGCTGTCAACCAACGTTGACTTAAAATTCCCAGCACAGTCCCGTACACCACATGACCTGACAAAGAAACGATGGTAAATTCTTTAATCACCGCCTCAAGGTTCAACCAGCCAGGATAAAGTGTAAACATGGCAGCTTCTAGCCCTAATGCCCATAACACACCAAACTTCCAGTTACGACCACCAAACAAGAAACTATAAGCTACAGCAAACATCATCCCATTTGTAAAATGGTAGGCTGTACCCACGGCATAAGCTACTGTTCTCGATACACTTTCACCAATAATTAGCTTGCCAAATAAAACAAATGTTTCAAAAGGCCAAAACTTCAATCCCCCCACTGTAACTAACAGCAACCTGGATAAATCGTACGCCACTGTGGCGATAAATCCGGCGGCAATTCCGGTGACGATTTTGGCTTTAATGACTGCGCGTTCTTGGGGTTGGATGCGTAACCATTTCCAGGTGAAGGTCAACCCAGCAAACGTACCCAAACAAACTAAAGTGAGTGCTAAAGAGGTTTTTGCCACCACAGCCACAACTAGCGCTATGCCACTAGCCATAGCTGCGATCGCTAAAATCAGTTGCGGTTTGATATGTCTACTTTTCTCTATAGAAGACTTTGGCTTCAAAGTCATATTTCTAACTCAAATTAAGATTATAATTACACATTATTTATTTGAAAATGATTAATTTACATAATTTATCCTCGACTTTAGCCAATTAGGCATTGACCACGGCATACATCGCTACGGTGCGTGGACGACCACCCGGTTTTGCTTCTCGGAAAAGGTCTGCAATTAATTCCCACTATTCCCACGTCAAATTGCTAGGGTATGCTTTAGTCATTCGCTCACGAGGTGCTAGTATCTACAAATTTCAGCATAAGCCTTGTGAGTTTTCTTACAATAGCCCCCACTTTTCAAACATCCTCTTAGCTCAACTTTATCCATTTGTGATTCCCCCAGAAGTAACGGATAACAGCTTGAGCAATTTCAGCAGCTCTTACAGTATCCATGTGGTCGCCCACCGTCGGATGTATCTGTACATCATACAGCACAGGTCCACGCCAAATCGCCAAAGCCTGATTATCTTGTCCATCTCCAACATCCAAACCCAACCGCCAGATATCACTCCTCACAAAATCATCCCAACATTGGGGGTTAGCATTATAGCGCGAGCTTGCAAAAGCCATGATTTCGGAATAATACCATCAGTATCATTCGTCGGGAACTGCGCTTCTACACGAGAATGGGATGCTCCTGGGAATTTAAATATTTGGAATGCTCCCTATATACACTTGCTTTTCTTGATGTCATGTATAGAATAGTTATGACAAATCATGAATTGCTGACAACGCCATAAATATGAGATCTCTTAAAAAAGAATAAAGAAATAATATGTTGTGCTAAGGTTGGACACAACAAAACCAATTCAAAATTCAAAATTCAAAATGAATAAAGCCAGACGTAACAGGGGTTTTAAAGTGTGTATCTATCGCATTATTTTTTTATTGGTAAACTTTTCAAACAGTTATCAGTGAACAGTTTTTACTGTTTACTGATAACTGATAACTCGTAACTTATAAAGAATAAAATTGTTCAGCTATCAAAAAATAGTTGAACAATTTTAAAATGCAAAGATTTTAACAATATCCATCTACAATTTTGGCTAGGTAAATGGGACAAGGATTTTTTCAAATTGGGGTAACGTTGTGTATCGTAATAGCAATCACTCCACTATTGGGCAGATACATGGCGCGTGTGTTTTTGGGAGAAAAAACGCTGCTGGACTTAATAATGAACCCTGTAGAGGGAATAATTCATAAATTGGCAGATACGCTAAGAATTGATGACATGACGGGTTGGCAGTATGCCAGAGCAGTACTTTGCAGCAACATGCTCATGGGTGTTATGGTGTTTATGCTCATATGTCTTCAGCAATTTTTACCTTGGAATCCTCAGGGATTAGCTGCTCCTAAATGGGACATCACGCTGCACACGACCATTTCATTTTTAACAAACACCGACCAGCAACACTACTCTGGTGAGACAACTTTAAGTTATTTTAGCCAAACAGCAGCTTTAACTTTTTTGATGTTTACTTCAGCTGCGACTGGGTTAGCAGTGGGAATCGCCTTCATCAGAGGTTTGACAGGTAGACGACTAGGAAATTTTTACGTTGATCTTACCCGTTCTATAACGCGCATATTGCTGCCAATTTCGATTGTGGGTGCGATCGCACTACTAGTTCTGGGCGTACCACAAACGTTAGATGGATCTTTGAAATTGACAACATTGGAAGGAGCAACGCAGTATATAGCCAGAGGTCCTGTTGCTTCTTTTGAAATTATCAAACAATTGGGAGAGAATGGTGGTGGTTTTTTTGGTGCCAATTCTGCTCATCCGTTTGAAAATCCCAATAGCATTTCTAACCTCATAGAAATCATCGCCATGATTTGCATACCAGCGGCGTTGATCCACACCTATGGCATTTTTGCCAATAACGCCAAGCAAGCAAGGCTACTTTATTGGATGGTATTTGCCATCTATGGAGTTTTGATTGGTGTCACAGCGATTGGTGAGTATCAAGGAAATCCCCTTATTGATAATGCCTTGGGATTAGATTTCCCTAATTTAGAGGGGAAGGAAGTCAGGTTTGGCTGGGCACAAACGGCGTTGTGGGCAATAACGACAACTGGAACTATGACTGGTTCTGTAAACGGGATGCATGATTCCTTGATGCCTCAAGGACTTTTTTCTACCTTATTGAATATGTTTTTACAGATAGTTTGGGGCGGACAAGGAACTGGAACCGCTTACTTATTTATTTATTCCATTCTCACCGTATTTCTCACAGGACTGATGGTGGGACGGACTCCAGAGTTTTTAGGACGCAAAATTGAAAAAAAAGAAATTGTCCTTGCCAGTGTTGTGCTGCTGGTTCATCCAATTGCTGTATTGCTCCCCAGTGCCATTAGCTTAGCTTTTCCAAATACCTTAGCATTTTTCATTCCACCGCCGGGATATACGAAATCCCCAGAATTTCACAACATCTCCCGAGTGATTTACGAATACGCTTCAGCTAGTGCTAACAATGGTTCTGGCTTGCAGGGATTGGGAAATAGCACTTTGTGGTGGAATTTAAGTACTTGCTTTAGCCTTCTGATGGGAAGATACATACCAATTATTGCCATTTTGCTTTTAGCACAGAGCATGGCAGGCAAACTACCAGTACCCGAAACTCCAGGCACCCTCAGAACTGACTCTACATTATTTACTGCCATTACAGCTGGAATCATTTTGATTTTAGGTGTGTTGACATTCTTCCCGGTTTTAGCTTTAGGGCCGATCGCCGAAGGTATTAAACTTGCCAGCCCCATAAAATAATCTTTTACAGCGGTTTTTATATGAATAGACCACAAATCGTAGGGGAGCCAGTGCGTTGGAGAGCCAGCGCTGCAGAGAGAAGTGCCTTGCGCGGGTTCCCCGCGTTGTGGCAACTTCGGAGAGGGTCTCCCTCCGTAGGCGTCTGGCGTCCGGGTTTCCCGGCTTGTTCGCCTTTGGCGTCTCCCCTTGGGAGATAGCATCTGGCGTTGGGCATTGCTCATAAAAGCTTATGTGATAGACATTTGAGATATTGGTTCGCAGTCCGTTGCGGGGGTTCCCCCCGTTGTTCGCGCAGCGTCTCCGGAGGAGATAGGAACTGCGTAAGCGCAAGCGCACGCTAAGAGCGAACGCGTAGCGTCTCCGCAGGAGATACCCGGAGGGTGAGCAATGCCCACCTTACAGAAAACCGCTGTAAAGTGCGTATCCGTAAGGACATATTTAGGACTTATACTAAGTTGCGTTCAAAGAAATAATTTCAGAAACCAACCACAAAGACGAGCCAGCGCGAATGACGGCTCTCCAACGCCAGATACCTGGCTGTCGGGAAACCCTCCCGCAGTACTGGCTCCTCCGTAGGCGTCTGGCGTCCCAAAGAGCGCTAAGGAAGAAAAAAGAAGATTACCTGTATGAATGCAACTTGGTATTACGCACGAGTTACGAAAAAACAAGATTGTGAGATTGCTTCCTTACGTCGCAATGACACAACTACGTTTACCTTGCATAAGTCCTGATATTTTGAACTTTGAATTTTGAACTTTGAATTTTTAATTCCCTCTCATGGACACCACAAATCCTTCTTATTCTCCTCGCAAAAGCGATCGCCGCCAAGCAGGTAAACAATCGCGAGTCAGCACCACAGGACTTTACCTCAGAGCGATCAAAGATGCTTTTGTCAAGCTCAATCCTAAATACGCGATTAAAAACCCCGTGATGTTCTTGGTTTGGGTTGGTACAATTATCACTTTAGTAGCTACTATCAACCCTTATTTGTTTGGTCCAGTTCCAGGCAAGAATCTACAACTTTTCAACGGATTGATTACAGGAATTTTGTTCTTCACCGTTTTATTTGCCAACTTTGCGGAAGCTGTCGCAGAGGGACGGGGTAAAGCGCAAGCTGATGCTTTAAGGACAACCAAGTCAGAAACAATTGCCAAAAAACTTCTCTCTGATGGTTCAGTCAGTGAAGTTTCTTCCACCAGCTTGCGGATAGGCGATACGGTGTATGTGGCTGCTGGTGATGTGATCCCCGCTGATGGGGAAGTGATTATGGGTGTAGCCAGTGTGGATGAGTCTGCAATTACTGGAGAATCTGCACCAGTTTTGAAGGAAACAGGCTCAGATGTGGCTAGTTCCGTAACCGGTGGTACGCGAATTCTTTCTGATGAACTGATTATCCGGATCACCGCAGATCCAGGCAAGGGGTTTATTGATCGCATGATTGCTTTGGTGGAAGGGGCAGAACGTACAAAAACACCGAATGAAATTGCTCTGACGGTGTTACTAGCAGTTTTAACCTTGGTGTTTCTATTTGTTGTGGTAACTTTGCCTGCGATCGCCAGCTATGTTGGAAGTCCAATTAGTGTGGTAGTATTAGTTGCCTTGTTAGTTGCTTTAATTCCCACAACAATTGGGGGATTACTGAGTGCGATCGGCATTGCTGGTATGGATCGAGTTGCCCAGTTTAACGTTATTGCCACATCAGGACGAGCAGTAGAAGCCTGCGGTGATGTCAATACTTTGGTGCTTGATAAAACAGGTACAATCACTCTTGGTAATCGTTTGGCAGAAGGGTTTATCCCCATCAACAGGTATTCCATAGAGCAAGTTGCCAATGTTGCTTTAGCAGCAAGTATTTTTGACAATACACCAGAAGGGAAATCAATTGTTCGACTGGCAGAAAAATTAGGGGCTACCATTGATTTTGACCGTAACAGGGCTGAAGCTATAGAGTTTTCAGCAAAAACTCGTATGAGTGGCACAAACTTACCCAATGGTAGCCAAGTGCGTAAGGGTGCAGTGTCGGCAATTAAGGGATTTGTCCGTTCTCGCAATCAACAAGATACGCCGACGCCGGTACTCGATGCAGCATATGAAAAAATTTCAAAACTGGGAGGGACACCCTTAGCAGTAGCCCTTGATAGTGAAATTTACGGCGTTATTTATCTTAAGGATATTATCAAACCAGGTATCCGTGAACGTTTTGAGCAGTTGCGACGAATGGGAGTGCGTACCGTCATGCTGACTGGAGACAACCGCATAACTGCGTCTGTGATTGCGGGGGAAGCTGGAGTTGATGACTTTATTGCCGAAGCCACCCCAGAAGATAAAATCTCTGTGATTAAGCGCGAACAAGCGGCGGGGAAACTGGTGGCGATGACGGGTGACGGTACTAACGATGCACCTGCACTAGCTCAGGCAAATGTAGGAGTAGCAATGAATACTGGTACTCAGGCAGCAAAAGAAGCAGCCAATATGGTGGATTTGGACTCTGATCCCACAAAGCTGATTGATATTGTTGCTATTGGAAAACAACTGCTGATTACTCGCGGTGCTTTGACAACGTTTTCTATTGCCAATGATATTGCCAAGTATTTTGCAATTATCCCAGTGTTGTTTACCTCAGCTAATTTGGGAAGTTTAAATATCATGAAGTTAACGAGTACCAATTCTGCTGTACTGTCGGCTTTGATTTACAATGCTTTGATTATTCCAGCTTTGATTCCTTTGGCACTAACAGGTGTAAAATTTCAACCTTTGACGGCTAATCAGCTTTTGCAACGAAATATTTTTATGTATGGTTTGGGAGGTGTGATTGCGCCGTTTATCGCAATTAAGTTGATTGATTTGTTGATTACTCTGGCGGGATTGGCTTAGAAAATAAGTTGCACCAAGCGCAGACAAATCAGAGGAAAATACTCAAACCAAATCATCTATCCAGGAAGTTTTTCTTAAGGAAAGTGGCTGAGGCGATTTCTTTTGTCTGGTTGCGATACGCGTAGCGTCAAGCCTTTGGCTTATCCCTCTTTAGGAGCATCGCGCTCTCAAAAGTTGCCTCTCGCTATTTTTGTCGCGCTGTGCCTCAATTTGCTGATTGCCCCTATAGTGTATGCTGCTGACAGCACTTTGGAACGCTTTTCTGGTTGGGCAATTGGTGTTTTGGGATTAGTAACACTAGCAATTATCATTTATTTGTCTATTGTCGTTTTTCAGCCAGAACGCTTTTAATTAGGTAATATAGGATTCTTCTTTGATTTTTGCGAAACTAGGTACACTTTTATCAGTTACCAGTTACCAGTTACCAGTTACCAGTGATCAATTGTTCCCTGTTCCCTAGCTCAACTAGTAAATTCATAAACAAAACCGGATTCCTAGACAATTTTGTTACTCATAACAGTAAATTTTCGAGGGCGTTGTAGTTTGATATGTCTATTTATAAAGAAATTAGTAAAGCGATTCGCATCACCTTCATCTTATGGTTATTAACGGCTATTATCTATCCTTTATTTATACTTTTCGTCGCTCAAGTTCCCTTTCTTAAAGACAAAGCTGAAGGGAGCATAGTGTTAAATATCAAGGGAGAAATCATTGGTTCAGCTTTGATTGGTCAACAATTCAGATCTGACCAGTATTTCCACAGTCGCCCTAGTACAATTAGATATAGCCAAGGAAAGCAAGGCAATCCTACTGGCGTCTCTGGAGCTAGCAATCTCGCACCTAGCAGTCCAAAATTGCTACAGCGAATTGTAGAAGAAGCAAATCTACTGAAAGATGAAGAAATTCAACCTACTGCTGATTTAATTTACACATCTGGTTCAGGTTTAGATCCGCATATCTCTATCAAAGCAGTACGGCAGCAGTTGGATAGAGTGGCTCGTGCCCGTAAACTCAGACCAGATGAGATACTTCCTTTTATAGATAAGTATACAGAACGAAGATTTTTAGGTATTTTTGGTGAGCCTGGAGTTAATGTTCTAAAATTAAATTATGCTCTCGATTTAGATGAGTTTAATCGTCAACAAAATAGATAAGCAGTTATTAGTCATTGTTTCTTGACTTGTGATTTTCACTTTTTAAATACTCTCAGGATTTATCACACCACCAGATGTTTGATAATACTCAAACACCACAAGCCGGGGCTATGCCTGCCCCCTTTCCTGCTGGCATAAGTCCAGCCAGACGAGGTAAGCATAAAATTTACATAGGTATGGCACCCGGAGTAGGCAAAACCTACCGGATGCTAGAAGAAGCTCATGCACTCAAAGACGAAGGAATTGATGTTGTTATTGGGCTTTTAGAAACCCACGGACGCAAAGAAACAGCCCAAAAGGCAAATGGGTTAGAGATGATACCCCGTAAGGAAATTCCTCGCGGTGGGTTAACTCTAACAGAAATGGATACGAATGCGATCATTGCTCGCTCACCTCAACTGGCATTGATTGATGAATTAGCACATACAAATGTCCCAGATTCCCTACGAGAAAAACGCTACCAAGACGTAGAAATCATTTTGGCAGGAGGTATTGATGTCTACTCCACAATGAATATTCAGCATTTGGAGAGTCTCAATGATTTGGTAGCACGGATTACTGGTGTGGTTGTGCGAGAACGGGTTCCTGACCGTATTTTAGAAGAAGCGGATGAGGTGGTAGTAATAGATGTTACACCAGAAACACTGCAAGAACGCTTGTTAGAAGGCAAGATTTACGCGCCGCAAAAAATTCAACAATCACTGGATAACTTTTTCCAACGCCGTAACCTGATTGCCTTACGAGAGTTAGCACTGCGGGAAGTCGCAGATAACGTTGAGGAAGATGCCGTTGCTTCTACTCCACAAGGTCAATTCTGTAACATTCATGAACGAGTTTTGGTGTGCGTGTCCACTTATCCCAACTCAATCCAACTGTTACGTCGAGGAGCAAGAATTGCGAGTTACATGAGTGCTCCTCTATTTACCATATATATTTCTCATCCAGAGCGCTTCCTGACTAAGGAAGAAAGTTTGTACATCGAAACTTGTGAAAAACTTTGCAAAGAATTTGACGGTACATTCATTCGTACCACTGGTACAGACGTAGCCAAGGCGATCGCAGAAGTTGCCGAACAATACCGCATCACTCAAATTGTGATTGGGGCAACTCAGCGATCGCGCTGGCAAATTCTCTTAAAAGGCGCTTTAACCCATAAATTGCTACGATTATTGAAAAACGTCGATTTACATATTATTTCCGCTGAAAAAAATAATACTCCCAGTCGTTCAGCAATTGATTGATTTAAAATGGTAACCGCTAATTATCTGCGTATCCTCCGGGAAGCTGCCCAGAGGGAGTCAACATCAGCGGTTTAAAATCAAATGACTCTTGTAATTGGTTTAATAAGTGGCACGTCTGTAGATGGTATAGACGCTGCCTTGGTAGATATTTCTGGTACAGACTTGGATATCAAAATTGAGTTGGTGGCTGGTGCAACATATCCTTATCCAGCAGATTTGAGAGAACGGATTTTAGCGGTTTGTGCAGGGGCAGCTATTTCGATGGCTCAATTGGCAGAATTAGATGATGCGATCGCCTGTACTTTTGCCCAAGCTGCACAAAATATTCAAATTGGTCACGAGAATCCCACTTTAATTGGTTCTCATGGTCAAACAGTATATCATAAACCACCATCACAACCTATCACACCAATCGGGTATAGCTTGCAACTTGGGCGTGGTGAATCAATTGCCAATCAAACAGGTATAACAACAGTCTCTAACTTTCGTGTAGCAGATATTGCTGCTGGTGGTCATGGTGCGCCCCTTGTACCACGTATCGATGCGGCTTTGCTCAGTCATCCTCAAGAAGCACGTTGTATTCAAAATATTGGGGGCATTGGTAACGTTGCTTATATTCCAGTTCGTCGTGACAACTGGCTAGAAAAAATTCGCGCCTGGGACACAGGACCAGGAAATAGTCTTTTGGATTTGGCGGTAGACCATTTAACGGATGGTGCGAAAACTTATGATGAAAATGGCTCTTGGGCAGCGAGTGGTACTCCCTGTTCTCCCTTAGTAGAGCACTGGCTAAGCCAAGATTACTTTTATCTACCACCACCCAAATCCACAGGTCGAGAATTATTTGGTGTTGATTACCTGCATCAATGTTTACAAGACGCCCAAGCCTACCAACTCAGTCCAGCCGACTTGCTGGCGACGCTTACGGAACTCACTGTAGCTTCAATTGTTCACAGTTACCGGACTTTTTTACCACAAATGCCACAGCAGGTGCTATTGTGTGGCGGAGGTAGTCGCAATCTCTATCTCAAGCGTCGGTTACAGGTACTATTGGAACCTGTGCCAGTTGTTACCACAGATGAAGTTGGCTTGAGTGCTGATTTCAAAGAAGCAATAGCCTTTGCAGTTTTGGCATACTGGCGCTTTATGGGTACTCCTGGCAACTTACCAACCGCAACCGGAGCGCGTCAAGAAGTGCTGCTGGGTCAAATTCACTCACCGTTGGTTGTCAGCGCCTAAGGGGCGGGATGACACGCCAGCAACGAATGAAAAAACACTTTTTTCCCTTCTTCCCTGTTATCAGTTATCAGTTATCAGTTATTTGATAACTGATAACTGATAACTGTTCCGTGTTCCCTTGTGACTATATTCCAATACAGTCGAACTGAAAAAACACTAAGCTGTATATATGGCAAAAAACTCTGCTGACTAACTACCTGTAACTTAACTGATTATGTTTGAAGCATTAGCTGACCGTTTAGAAGGTGCCTGGAAGAAACTCCGGGGTCAGGACAAAATCTCCCAATCGAATATTCAAGACGCTTTGCGCGAAGTGCGTCGTGCGCTGTTAGAAGCGGATGTTAATCTTCAGGTAGTTAAAGATTTTGTCACCGAAGTTGAAACCAAGGCGCTGGGAGCGGAAGTTATTACTGGCGTCCGACCTGACCAACAGTTCATCAAGATTGTCCACGATGAACTAGTGCAGGTAATGGGGGAAGAGAATGTTCCTTTAGCACAAGCTGATCACTCTCCCACAGTTGTTCTGATGGCAGGGTTGCAGGGTACTGGTAAAACGACTGCTACTGCCAAGTTAGCCTTGCATCTACGTAAGTTAGAACGCAGCTGCTTAATGGTCGCGACGGACGTGTATCGTCCAGCGGCTATTGACCAATTGATCACACTAGGTAAGCAAATTGACGTGCCAGTGTTTGAACTAGGATCTGATGCTGATCCAGTTGAGATTGCACGGCAGGGCGTGGAACGCGCCAAAGCAGAAGGGGTTGACACAGTCATTATTGATACTGCTGGTCGCTTACAAATTGATCAAGACATGATGGCGGAATTAGCCCGCATCAAAGAAACTGTCCAACCCGATGAAACTCTTTTGGTGGTAGACTCCATGACGGGTCAAGAAGCCGCCAATCTTACCCGTACTTTCCACGAAAAAATTGGGATTACTGGTGCAATTCTTACCAAGTTGGATGGTGATAGCCGGGGTGGGGCAGCACTTTCTGTGCGGCATATTTCAGGAGCACCCATTAAGTTTGTCGGTGTGGGTGAAAAGGTTGAAGCTTTACAACCGTTTTATCCTGACCGTATGGCATCGCGCATTTTGGGCATGGGCGATGTTCTGACCTTGGTAGAAAAGGCTCAGGAAGAAATTGACCTTGCTGATGCTGAGAAAATGCAGGAGAAAATCCTGTCAGCGAACTTCGACTTTACCGATTTTCTCAAGCAAATGCGCCTACTCAAGAACATGGGTTCACTGGGTGGTATAATTAAGCTCATCCCTGGGATGAACAAGCTAACAGATGACCAACTTAAGCATGGAGAAACCCAGCTTAAGCGCTGTGAAGCGATGATTAATTCCATGACGCGTCAAGAGCGCCAGAACCCCGATTTGTTGGCAAGTTCTCCTAGTAGACGGCGACGCATTGCGAGTGGAGCAGGTTATAAAGAGACAGATGTTAGTAAACTGGTCAGTGACTTCCAAAGAATGCGCAATATGATGCAGCAAATGGGTCAAGGGCAGTTCGCTGGTATGCCAGGAATGTTTGGTGGAATGGGTGGTCCGGCTGCTGGTAACAGCCCAGCTGCCCCTGGTTGGCGGGGTTACAATAGCGGCGCTGGCTCGAAAAAGAAGCAGAAGAAAGACAAAAAGAAGAAAGGCTTCGGTACGCTTTAGCCACTCATGGGTGGTTAGTCGCAATTCACAAATAACAAACAGCGACTAACACCTAACACTTGGCAAGTGCTAAAATGGGCATTTTAGCACCAGAAGTTAAACTGCCTACCCAATGGGACAGCTTTCAACAGCAATAACATTCCCTTTGGAACTGTGTTCCGGAAACTTCACGCTCATCTAAGTTCCCAATAAACTAACTGCAAACAGATTCCTAGAAACAGGAGAACGATTTCTTAACCATGATTAAACTGCGCCTGAAGCGATACGGTAAAAAACGAGAACCAAGTTACCGCATCATCGCAATCAACAACCTCGCTCGCCGCGATGGTCGTCCGTTGGAAGAACTGGGTTTTTATAACCCCAGAACTGATGAAGTACGACTGGATGTTCCCGGCATCGTCAAGCGACTACAACAAGGCGCTCAACCGACTGATACCGTACGTCACATCCTGCAAAAAGCCAATGTCTTTGAACAGGTCAGTGCAAAAGCCTCAACTTAAAATCGGAACAAAATCCCCCACAACCAGTCCAGACTACGTTGGACTGGTACGGTTTCTAATGCAACCGTTTTTAGATTCTCCTGAGTCTTTGAGCGTCGATTGTGAAATGTCTAATACCCGCAACCATGCTTGGATTCGCATTGCCTTTGAAAGCTCAGATAAGGGAAAAGTATTTGGTCGAGGTGGACGTAATATTCAAGCAATTCGCACTGTGATTACTGCCGCAGCTCAAACAGCTGGACACTCAGTATACCTGGATATCTATGGCAGCAGTGCTGGTAATCGGGATGACTCATCTTTTGAAGAAGACAGGGAAGAACGATTACCGCCACCAAAACCCAGAGAAAAACGTGGAGACGGACAAGATAAACCTATTGCCAGAATACGCTCCCACTAGGTTTAACACCAAGTCCGTAACAAAAACATGAAAAGTAAATCCTAGCACTGAGTACTTATGGAACTGCAGCTTTTATCGACTTAGGAAATTCAAGTCACAGTTTGTACCGAAGTGCGTTCGTAGTAGAAAAGCTAGCATTAAAAAAAAAGCCCGGTTAGCAATAGCTTGGTTTGGCGCAGTTGCAAACAAAGTAGATTCGGTCTACCCCAAAGGCGTCAAAGGTTTTGTGTAAGCGCCGAGTATGATTTCTACAATCTTACGCTTACTCGGTTGAGTGTAACACTCGTAAACTAAGTAAAGCGCTCACACAGAAGTCAGAACAGAAAAAGCAGCGGTTGACTACGTTTTTAGATGATACTTAGAGAATCTCTGTAAGGAGGTGAAACCAGGGAGTGGCTGAAGTCCGTTTGGGTGAAGATGAGTCAATTGACTCAGCATTAAGGCGTTTTAAAAAGAAAATTCAAAAAGCCGGAATTTTATCCGAGGTTAAGCGCCGAGAAAGATACGAAAAACCCAGTCTGCGCCGTAAGCGCAAAGCGGAAGCCGCACGCAAAGGTGGTCGCTTTTAAATCAAAGTCATATCTTTGGTGATGGCGGTTAACCAATGCCAGCTAGCTGTTAACGTTAAAGTTTGAAAGCAGTTGTAGATTAAACTAAGGCAAAGTAGAGCAGCGATTTCACCCGCCTCTACTTTTCCCGAAGTTTGTCCGATTAAATGGCAAATGTTCTTAAGATCAAGAAAACAACAAAATTGTTTAATTCAACTAAAGTCTGTTAACTATTTTTTGAATTTTGAATTCTGTTCTTTGTAGCGTGTGCGAAGGGGATATTTTGAATTTATGATGGCAGGTGCCTTAACGATAGAACTGCCGAATCTTCCAAGTGCGATCGCACTAGCAGGAGAAGGGGAAGAAAATCTCAAAACCTTGGCACGACAAACTGGAGCCAATATAGTTCTGCGGGGACAAGAACTGCATATTTCTGGCACCGAAAAGCAAGTTGACTTGGCAAATCGATTAGTGCGATCGCTTGAAGACCTTTGGAGCAAAGGCAACAATATTTCTAGTACAGATATATTAACAGCTCGCCAAGCCTTGGACACTCATCGTGAAGGGGAACTGCTAGATTTACAGCGCGATATCATTGCTAAAACGCGTAAAAGTGAGGAAGTCCGTGCCAAAACCTTCCGACAACGACAGTATATCGAAGCGCTACGCAAACGGGATTTAACTTTTTGTACAGGCCCAGCCGGTACAGGAAAGACTTTCCTTGCAGTCGTCGTTGCTGTACAAGCACTTCTGGCGAACCAATTTGAACGGCTCATTCTCACTCGTCCAGCTGTCGAAGCTGGCGAAAGACTTGGTTTTTTACCAGGAGACTTGCAGCAGAAAGTCAATCCCTATTTGCGTCCACTCTACGATGCGATCAATGAATTTATTGATCCAGAAAAAGTCCCGTCATTGATGGAAAGAGGCGTTATTGAAGTTGCTCCTTTAGCGTACATGCGGGGACGGACTCTTAACAACGCTTTTGTGATTGTTGATGAAGCTCAAAACACCACACCAGCTCAAATAAAAATGGTTTTGACTCGTTTGGGTTTCCGTTCCCGTATGGTGATTACAGGTGACATCACACAAACCGACTTACCAGCCAACCAACAATCTGGATTAACGGTAGCTATACAAATTCTAAAACACGTTGAAGGCATAGCCTTTTGCGAATTTTCTCAAAAAGATGTTGTCCGCCATCCTCTTGTTCAGCGTATAGTCGCTGCATACGAACAACATGAAAAATAGTCCCGAGTCATGAAAAAATGACAAATGACAAATGACGAATCACACATGACTAAAACACTAAAAGAATTTTTGGAAGCTTGCGAAACTCTGGGAACACTACGTCTGATTGTCACAAGCAGCGCCGCTGTTTTGGAAGCACGCGGTAGAGTGGAAAAGCTGTTTTATGCAGAACTCCCAAAAGGTAAGTACGCCAACATGCACAACGAAGGTTTTGAATTTCACTTGAATATGGATAAAATTACGCAGGTGAAATTTGAAACCGGTGAAGCCAAGCGAGGTAACTTTACCACCTATGCCATTCGGTTTTTGGATGACAAACAAGAGCCAGCTTTAAGTTTGTTTCTACAATGGGGTAAACCAGGAGAATACGAACCTGGACAAGTAGAGGCTTGGCAGACTTTACGGGAGCAATATGGAGAACTCTGGGAACCTGCACCAGCAGTGATTTGATGAGAGTGGACTAATCCCATGATCATGTAAAACCCCGCAAGGTTTCAACCAAAAACTTGCGGAGTTTACTATTTACCTGTCTTATGTTTAAGCTATACTACAAAACTCCAATACATCATGAGTACCACCACGCAAAACAGACTCAGTTTGTTTTCCGTACAAACGCTTCTCCAAAAGAGCTTCCAAAAAACCTTGAATAACACCTAAAGTATAAGTGCAAGTTCGTGATGAGCCTTCCACTTCACCAGCAGAGCAAAAAGTTTCTTTGGCATAGACTTTGTAAATATCTCCTTGTTGTTCTATCTTGTCGATAAGACACAAGCGAGTTCCCTCTTTACCTAAAACCAAATTAATATTATTTTGGATTTGTTCAAGAGACAAAAATGCTTTATTGCCAACTAAATTTAAGTCTCTAGCAAAAATTCTACCTTGGTTACGACCAGCAGATATCATCGCGATCGCAGCCGTTTTGTCACCCAAAGCTTGTTCAATACCAATAAGGATTGCTTTCAAAAAGATTATGCTGCTAAAATCACCCAGTTCCGGACGCAAACGGCTCATTTGTTGAGTCATAAAAGTCTGTTCACTTGATATCATCTTTTCGTTTCCTTTATCTGTTGAGTTTACGTGGAATTTATTGTCTGGCAGAAATTACCCTTAAATTTTCCTAGAATTATTGTCATGTTTTACTCATTTTTATATTATTATCACTAATAATCTGGCATTGATTTGTTCCGGTGTCTTTAATGCGTGAATTTTGTATGCCCAAAGCGCACATCAAAGGCGTAAGCGCAAGCGCACGAATCGGGCGTTGCAAGAGCGTCTGTGCAGGAGATACAAAGTAAGCGTGTCCCTTTGGGACTTACAAAGCAGCGTGCCCGGAGGGCATATTTTGAATTTTGAATTTGAGCGTATGCGCAGAGCGCACGCCGGAGGCAAAGGCGCAGCTTGTCCGTTGCAAGAGCGTGTCCCTTTGGCACTCAGGACTCAGGACTCAGCGAGTGAGCTTTAACCCATTAGGGATCTTATTTTAACAACAGCCCGTTTAATTTCTAGAAATAATAAGCCTTGCTTAATAGAGGCATTAGCGAGAACCAATAAAATTGCATCACCACAGCTAACCAACACGCCATAGCCTTTCTCACCTTCAACGAAGATACGGTCAATATTTCCGCGAGCAAGTTCGCGTCCTATTTGTTCGCCTAACGAGAGCATAGATGCAGACATGGCAGCAGTACGCCCTTCATCCATTCCTGTAGGTAATACAGAAGCCAAAGCTAAGCCATCAGGGCTTAACAATATTGCACCCTGAACCCCAGTGCTGCTTGAGACAAAGTTTTGCAGTTCGTCTTGTAGCATGGAAACGTAAATCATAACTCTTTCCATTGTGAGTGAGGGTGTTTTAGTACTTTTTACAGGTGTGGCTATTATAGTTAAGCTTTACCTACAATAGTATTAATTAAGTATAGGACTCTTCCGCATATTTTTGAGGAAGCTAGGTACACTTTGAGTGCTTCTTCCCGAAGGGCTGACGCTGTAGGCGAAGCCCTTCGGGAACGCCCGTCCCCCAATCTCTTACGGAGACGCTACGCGAATGTGACGGAGACCGCCCTATGCCCTGCGGGCACGCTGAGTCCCAAGGGGACACGCGCAAGGGACGCTAACGGGTTCGCCACTTTGCCAAACTCCTACACCAGACGCACTCGCGAACGTGACGGGAACCGCCCCTACGGGGTTCAACAGTCACCTGCGGAGGGAAACCCTCCCGCAGTGCTGGTTCACCAAGACGGCAAGTGGACTCACCAAGACGGGGGCCGGTCTCACCTGTTAAGCGTTCTCTGTTAAGCGTCCGGACTTTGTTAGTTCACCCTTCAGGTGTGCGCAGAGCGCACGCCCGTCGCCTGCACCAGGGTTACCCTACCAAGAGCGCCCTTACTCACCAGATGCCAAGTGAGGGAAACCCTCATCAAGCACTGGTCTCACCAAATCAAACCGCACTCCTATAGATGGGTGTAAATAAACAGAACTATCAGGCTGCAAATGGGAGAGCGAGAACCCTGCCTTTTAATTCGGGGATGAAGCTCGACACAACAGGTTTTAACCTGTTGTTTGTTTGTTATAATTCCTGAAGGTACTGGGTGGCGACCCATACAGGATATCCATAACTGGACTCCGAGGGTAGAAACGTAGTCTTTGGACTGTACCGGAGTCTGCGGTGGGACGCATCGTAGACGTTAAGCTAAATTGCCTGCGGAGACGGTGAGACCAGCGCTCTTGGTAGGGTAACCCTGGTGCAGGCGACTGGCGAACCCGGAGGGTCTGACGGGGATTGGCAACAGTCTAGTTAAGAGTCTAAGAAACAGGAACAAAGGTGGAAAAGCACGGCTTTTGAGCCTGCGTTGTAACATCTTTTAAGAATCCCCACGCATTTCTGCCGGGGAGTAGGTCAAATTGCAATCGGTAAAGGGGCAGGGAAAACCTTTAACCTTTTCCCTTTCCCCTGACAAAACGTTATATACTTCGCTAAAATTAGTGCCAACCTACTCAGAGATCATTTATAAAGTAAATCTTATCTCAGTAGGGTTTACCTGCGGGAGAAACTGTCCGTCCCGTTGTATTACAAGCGCTTGAAAAAATTCTGTGAGTCTTCTTAGCTCTCATAAAAAAGTAAACTTAAACACATCGTAATCACCACCACGAAGCACTGATTCCGTGTGTTTACCTTGCAAGCGCTTACCGAGAACTTGCTCTATAAATCCCCAAACAACACCGAGCGTGTAAGTACATTGACGCTCGGAACCTTGAGGCTCGCCCGCTGAACAAAAGGTTTCTGAAGTGTAAACATGAATAACATCGTCTTCTCTTATGATGTTATTAATGATGCACAAGCAAGTTCCGTCTTTACCTAAAGCTGTTTCGAGTTTGTAGCCAATATCGTCAAAAGAGCAGGATGATCCTGAGAAACATAATTCTTGTGCAAGATCTTTGCCGCGATGACGCCCAGCTGTAGTTAAGGCGATCGCAGCTGCCTTTTCACCCAAAGTTTTTTCTATTCCGATAACTGCCGACTTAAAACAGACAATACTATTGAAATCTCCAAGGGTTGGACGTAGCTTTGCCTCAGGTTTTAGTACAGCTTTGTCCTCATCTGTCAGCTCAACACCTCTTTCCATTAAAGACGAAAAGGCTTGTGGTTGTAAAGTCATGTGATGATTCTCCTAGTATCAACAAAAACCAAATTTTATCTGCTAGCGCGTCTAGTCTAATTTCTTAGCTAAAAATTAATCAGTTGATGAGTCTGTTTTCCTTGTTCCTTGTGCCTGTGCACCCCTGCACCCTTGCAACTTCAATCCAATATTTTAGTGTGGATGCAGAACTACTCAATTTCTTTCTCTATTTATAGTTGGGTAATTACTGATCATCCCAAAAAATATACTTAATTGATACTAGTATTTATTACTTAATATATTCACAATAAATCTTTACAAAAAATTAACAAAAAATAAACTCATCCTTCGCTCATCAAACTGTTCCCTAGTTCTGTTTCATAAAAAGCTAGGGGGAAATCGAAGTTATTAGTCATCAGTCATTAGTGTGTTTTTTATGATTTATCGTACTAAGTTTTGCTTCGATCAAAACTAAATAATCCTTGGAAAAACGAGCGAATCAGACGCAGCCAACGACCTAACTTTTTGAGAAACGACTGAAAGACGTTTGTTTGGCTCGAAGAGTCTACTACTGACTCTGGTAAATTTTCTGCTACAGAAGTCGTTTGTGTTACTATGTCACTTAACGGCTGCGTGTTATCAATTTGCCTGGAAGAGTCCACAATTGACTCTGGTAAATTTTCTGCTACAGGAGTCGTTTGTGCTACTATGTGATTTAACGGCTGCGTGTTGTCAATTTGCCTGGAAGAGTCCACAATTGACTCTAGTAAATTTTCTGCTACAAAAGTCGTTTGTGTGACTTCGTTCCTTGAAGCACTAGTTAGGAAAACTTCTTCTACTAAATCACTTCTTAGGAGTCGAAAGGCAATTTGCTGTACTTTTTCTACAGCAAGCTCAAGTTGATTAGCAATTTCCCCCAAGGAAATAGTGCCATTCGCCAACTGCCAAACTTGCAATTCCAGAGAGTCTAACTGTAATGTCGGCTGAGTAATATTCTTATTTGACAGGATTAGACTTAACTCAGGCAGTTGTTGGGCTAATACACTCCAATCTTGCAGCAATCGCAAACCGATAAGTGTAATCTCAGTTGCTGGTATACTTATGCCTGTCATCTCTGAGTCGGGTAAATCAGCTTCAGCGTCAAATTCAAACTGACCATCTTTGAGTTCAAACAAAACAGACACTTGTTCCACAACTTGGATACGAAATAGTAGTTTCAGTTGTTCGGCTTGCAGTAGTCCTTGGAACTTGAGGCATAAACCTATCGGCGTGTTAGCCCGACAGATCTGAGCCATTCTTAAAGCAACGTCCTGGCTTACCCAGCCCCGTTGAGCGATCATTGAAAGCAAGCCTTTTTCATCTAGACGATCAGCAGCAGCGACAATCCGACCTTGATACAGCCAGATGTAATAAACAGGCTTAAAAGCAGTTACATCAGCAGCTAAGGTACGAATTGTGAGTAATCCTGTGTTGTTTCCTTGCTCTAGCAATTGAAAAATACTTGGCAAGGGAAATTCTGCTAAATTACCAGTAAATATCATATTAGTTTTACTTAGTAGCGCCCCACGGGTGGCGCGCCAGCCGCTACGAATGGAAAAAATACTCTTTTCCCCTACACCCTTACACCCTTACACCCCTGTGTTTCGTAAGGAGAGTTATGCTGATAAGGTTTAATAAATAAGCTAGGTCTTGTTGATAAAGTCAGACCTAGCTTTTTAGGGCTTGAGAACTTTTAACGCAGAATTAGTACATCATAGCCTTCCTCAATTCTGTAAGAACACGCTTGATTTCTAGCAAGAGCAATCCCTGTTTGGCACTATCACTTGCTAAAACTAGTAGTACAGCGTCCTCGCCGCAGCCATTGAGAATTCCAAAACCCTTGTCACCTTCAACATAAATCCGCTCTATATTGCCTCTGCTTAACTCACTCCCAATGCGCTCACCAAGAGATATCATTGCCGCAGCCATTGCTGATACCCGTTCTTCGTCCATCCCGCCTGGTAAGCTTGACGACAAAGTTAGACCATCTGGAGAAACAAGCACTGCACCTTGGACATCACTTGTTGCGGTGACAAAATTTTGCAGAATGCTGCTAAGTTTTGCTGTGTTAATTGCCATGCTACACTCCTCTTTTGCTTTGATTTGGGTTCCCTGTGGATTTTGGTTGCTAATTCAGTTTTCTATGTGACTACCTGCATTACAGGATTTTGTCCACCCTAAAGAAAACCCCTGTAATAAACTTGCAGGCAAATTCTATGTGTGTCAACAGAATTTGGGTAAGAGGATGACTGCATTTGCTGTATTTATGATCATCCTCTAAATGTATGCGGTGAATTCAAAAACATCGAAGCTACTGCCTCAAAGTATCAATTCAATCGCTTTAACCCACAAGCGTTGACTGAGGTTGATTTCAAAGAGCCGTGAACTCGAACTCTGTTTGAAAATTTATTTGATCGCCAACAGGAACTTGTCGAGCTTGGTGGCGTTTTTGCATAACCTGATCGATAAAGCCACCCAGTATACCTAGGGTAAATGGGCATAAACGGATGGAACCTGAATTCTCACCAGACATTTCAACTGGCTCGGTCACCTTTACCCTAATAAAGTTTTCTTGTTGAGATACTTCATCGATAAGACAGAGTCGTGTTCCTTCGACACCTAAACTTGTGTTTAGGCGCTTCAGTATAGTTGGAAGATCATTTGATTCCATTGAAGCCCCAAGTTTTGTGGCAATTTTCTTACCGTAGGTACGACCCGCAGCACCAATGATGACTGCTGCAGCTTTGGAACCTAAGTTATCTTCTATGCCATCCAGCAAAGCTTTGTAGTCCATCACATTGACGAAATCTCCTAGCTGTGGTCTGAGAGTATTGGAAGTTGTCATCATACGGTTATCGCTTATAGAGAAAGAAACATTTGTACAAAATTTGTAGATAGATGCTTTCGTTTATCGACGTGCCAGAAAATACCTGTCCTTTGCGGGCTATTTATTAACCCAACGGCAGAGCTAGTCTCTACGATGGAAACTCCTGTGCATGTCTAGCGCTCAACAAACACTCGTTTGGCATCTTGCTTACGGGTTTGTGTTTAGCTCGCTGCTGGAACGTCTAATACTCAAACTCCATTTAGCTCCCAAGATTTTATGCCTATCTGCATAGCTTCTGAAGCTATTGGTCAGTTGGTTATTTGCTGCCTGATATCTTTGTTTAAAATAACATTAAAAATGAAATATATTCAGGATAATTACGTAAAATTTTTGAGGATATGCTGAAAATGCCACCTTAAGGTACAACCCATACAATAAACTTCGTGGCAGTTGTTGGGGAAAAGGTTAAGGGGAAAGGGGGGAACCCCCCTTTCATTTACGATAAAAGCGCCAGCTATCCAGTGGTATTGTGGTAGTAATTGGCAAATTCTTCGACGAGTGCAATCAAAGCTTGTTTGACCGAAGTGGACTCGGTAGCATTGACTGTAATTATTGGTGGTCGAGTTTTCTCATCATCCAGTCCCAAGGCGATCGCCACATCTTGGGCTTCCCATGCATCCGGGCAATCAGTATGAGTCAGCCCAATCACATAAGGAATTTGCACCCGTTGATTCATAAAGTTGAGTTGCTTGCGACCATAACGGAAATGCTGCGGACGGTGAGCTGCTACTAGCAAAATGTAAGCGTGGGCTTTTGCAATCAAAATCTCCCACATATAGTCAAATCTACTTTGTCCTGGTGTGCCATACAGGTGTAGTGATTGATTCAGTCCTATAGTCAGCCGCCCAAAATCCAAAGCGACTGTGGTCGTTTTCTTCAGTAGTCCAACTTCATCTGTCGCTTTTTGTTCAGTGTCTACCACCTCTATTTCACTGATTGTGCGAATCAAGGTCGTCTTCCCCGCACCCATACCTCCCGTCACTACTATACGTAGGATTTCCATTTATATCCTGCTGCTCCACACAACTTATACAATACTGAACATTAATGTTTTACTTGTTCCCAAAGTCGTTCGGCGACTTTGCCCCAAATCTCCAATGTAAGATTTTGTATTCCTGAACTAGTATGCAGCACCATATTACCCAGTACTTTATTTTTTATCTTACTTAGCTTTTACTCAATTAAAGTTTACAAAACTCAACTAAAATTCAAAATTGATTGATAACTTCTATTAAACTGACATCTTGCACAGTACCAAGAACTCGATAACGCTGAGATAAATTAGCCATTTGTTTGCTAGAAACCCAAGCATAGCTTAAGGCTGGAAGTTGCGAAACTTGCTGTACTCGCTTGCCGTGATGAGGAGTATAAAATTTGAGTAATACGTCAGATTTGCCTCGTATGTCTACAAAATTAATAACAGATGAGTGTAAAACTTGAGCGATCGCAGGCTGTTGGATCAAAGCTTTGACATCAGGATTGTAGTCGCCGATAAAGCCACTACAACTAGCAGCAGCCAAAGATATCCACATAGGAACTAACCAACTCGCTAACCAGTAACCAGAAGTCAGAAACTTTTTGCCCAATTGGTAAGGACCAATCCACACTAAAGGTAATATTAACCAACTGGCTCCTGATACCAATGCCACGATCGCGTACTTATGGACTTGTGCATCACCCTTCGGGTATGTCTTCGACACGCCAAGGGCGAACGCAGTCGCCTGCGGAGGGAAAACGCCAGGTCCTACAACGGGGCGGCACGTTATGTTCCTCCGCTTCCCCCCAAAAGCTGCCTTGGGAACCCCAACGCCAGATGCCTGCGACGGGAAACCCGTCTTCAGCACTGGCTCCGCAACGGACTGGCTCCCCTCCCGCAACGCTGTCTCACCCCAAACAAAAGCAACCATTCCCACCACTAACAGCAAAACACCGAACATACCAAAGCCATAACTCAGATTGCGAAGAAGCGAAGAGGAGGGAACTGGGGATGAGGGAGTGTTGCAGTGTGGCAGTGTGGCAGTATACGAGTGTGGGAAAATATCCTTTCCTCTGTCCCTCTCTCCTTTTCTCCCTTCCTCCCTCCTGATCCCTGCACTCAGCCAATTTAACCCTACAGCAGCAAGCAAAGCGATAAATGGATACAGCAAAAGACTGTAATGGGATAAACGGGTGGAAAAAAGACTTAGTTCAGCGAACAAAGTGAGGGGATAACCAACCAATACTAGTTGATAGCGAGGAATCGGACGACGAATGAGCAAAAATAACCCTAAAAAACTGAAAAAACCCCAAGGAAACGCTTTTATGGGTATATCCCAGAAATAAAACCCTAACCCATTGTGTATGCGTTCACTAGATCCTAATTTGAGAACAAAGTAAATTAATTGTCCTAAACTACCACTACCGTATCGCAACCAACTCAGCCATAGCCAGATAAAGGTGGGAATTAACCCTACCACAAACCCGAAATACAACATCGGGTTTGTAAGATGACGATGACGGCGATGCTCCCATATGAGATAAGGTAACAAAGCTATGATTGGGACAAAAATCATAAAACTTCTGACTAAAAAGCCCAAGCCAAAATTAAAACCAGCTAGAAAGCACCAAGTAAAGCGATATTTTGGGTGTAATTCAGCTTTTAATAAAGACCAAATCGCTAAAAGAACTAGGAAAATCACAGGCACATCTGGTGTGCCTAAACGACTGTATTGCAGCCAGAGAAATTCTACACTCAAAATTGCAGCCGCAAGCCAAGCAATTTTTTTCCCAATCAGGATTTTGCCTATTTCATACAGAAGTAGTACGCTCAGCACACCAGCAATCATACTTGGCAAGCGCACACTCGCTTCATTAATGCCAAACAATGTGTAACTACTGGCGATTAACCAATAGGGACCAGGAGTTTTATGGTGGGGAGTTGTCCAAGGATGTATCCAATCACCAGTGTCTATCATTAGGCGCGATCGCCAAGCGTAAAGCCCTTCATCATGAGCCATCAGGCTACTCTGTCCAGAACCAAACAGTAATAAGGGGAGTAATAAAATTAACAATGATATGTGGGGAAAAGCACGTAACATACTGATGGTTATCTTGGTTGGACGAAGAAATTGCAGTTTATATAACATTGAATTGTGCGCAGCCAAATTCTTCTTTTGGGTCATGAATATTTTTGTGTCTATTTTTAGAATACGTATGGTGGTATATCAATTGTTTCCACCAAACGCAATCAAAATTGACAAAATTTTAGAGAAACTTGAAAGATATTTATGGCGCTTAAACCAGAGGAACGCACTAAGCAAGACAGTACAGACGACAAGCTATTTTATGAACATCCGCGCTTCGTCACTCATGTAGACGATGGCTTTATCCAACAGCTAACGGATTTATATCGCGATCGCCTCAAACCCAACACTCGTATCTTGGACATGATGAGCAGTTGGGTGTCGCATCTGCCAGAAGAGATATCTTTTGCCCATGTTGAAGGACACGGACTCAACGCAGAGGAACTTGCACGAAATCCTCGGTTCAATCATTATTTTGTCCAAAATCTCAACGAAAATCCTCAACTACCTCTGGAAGACCAAAGTTTTGATGCCGTTCTTAACTGCGTTTCAGTACAGTATTTGCAATATCCAGAAGCGATCTTTTCAGAAATTCACCGCATCCTCAAACCTGGTGGTGTGGCAATTTTCAGCTTTTCCAATCGGATGTTTTTTCAAAAAGCGATTCAAGCATGGCGAGAGGGTACAGAAGCCAGTAGAGTGGAATTGGTAAAAAGCTATTTCTCTGCACTTCCAGGACTTACGCCTCCAGAAGTAATTGCTCGTCGCTCATCCCTTCCTAATTTATTACAGTGGATGGGTGTCGCAGGAGGCGATCCGTTTTATGCTGTTATTGCTTACCGTAGTTCTTAGTCATCGGTATTCGCTCAGTTAAAAAGTAAATTTTCCAGGTATTAGCCAGAACAAACGTTGATAATTTTCACACAAAGTCAAACAAAAGGAGGAGTCCAAGATGTTTTTGCCCCGTGCCCGAAGAATTTTCGCAGCTTTGTTGTTATGTTTATTACTGTTTACCACAGCCTGTGCGCCAAAGACTCCTGGACGTTTTGACCAGGCACAGCAGGAAAGCACCCGACAAAAAAGTGGCCAGGCAATTGCTAAAGATTCAACCCAAGGTAGCGAATTTAACAAATTTTTCCCAGCTGCTGGGGCTGGCTATGAGCGCGTCTACACCCAAGAGAAGAAAGGCTTTGCTGAAGCGAAGTTGAAAAGAGATGGCAAAGACTTAGCTGTACTATCGATTAATGATACACAAGGAGTTAAAGGCGCTACAAACCCAGCGGCAAAATTCGTAAATAGCCCAAAAACAATAGCCGGATATCCAGCTGTTAGTCAGGGAAGTACTGGTACTGCTGTTTTAGTAGGGAATCGCTATCAAGTGAAAGTGCAATCTCGCGATGCGTCATTTACAGAGGCTGAACGCGAAGCTTGGATACAGAAATTTAACTTAAATGGTTTGGCGCAACTTGCTAAAACTAAATAGATCATGGACTTCGACAACTGAAATCCTGAGTAAGCAGAAAATAATTAAGTAGGAGTCTATTTGTGAGTAAATCAATTTTTGAGTTGGTTGATGAATTACCAACTAACAACTTAACGATTTCGGCATTGCGATCGCTCGATTTTGTTGCTCCTGGTGAGTGGCAAAATGTAGTTGGCTTTGTCAACACGATCAAAACTGTCACTGGTGAAGACGACGAAGAGCTGATTCAACAAATAGGCGATCGAGCGGTTTATCTCTACAATGATCGCTCTCAAGGATATCAACGAGCCATGTGGCTTTATCAAACCGTTGATAGCACAGATAAAGCACTTGGTGCAGCAGCTTTAGCAAACAAAGTGGGTGAGAAAATTCCCCTTTTGGGTTTTTTAAACCGAGTCACTCCCAAAGCTGAAAAAGCACAAACCATAGACTTGTGCTTAAAATTAGTTGCTGAGTTAGTAGCCTTCTGTCAAATTAACGGTATTCCCGGAGACAGCATTGGCGATTTTGTCGGCTCTTTGGGTGAATACAGCGGTGAGTCGTTCATCCGCATGGCTGCATTAGTTTGTTTTGATGGTTTGATACCCTTAGGTCCAGACTTCATCAGTAGTGCACTATCTAGACTTAATCAGACAAGTCCTCAGGAGTTAGATCAAAACTCAACCTTTGCGAATATTAAAGACGCAATTCCAGGTAATGATTCTAGCAGCAAACTGAACTTTATCGGTCAAAGCTTTGACTCAGTCAGTGGTTGGATGAGTGGTTTAGTCTCTTCCAAGAATTTAACACCACAAAAGGTAGCTAACAACTTGCAAAATTTTGTTGACTTTGCAGATGATAAGCTAGACTACCTGGCTGCGTTCCTGGATGTATCGACGAATTACTACGAACATACAGGTACACAAACTTTAGCACGTCGATTGATTGAGCGGGCTTCGGCTGAAATTTAACTGATCAACTGACCAATAAAAAACTCACAACCCAGAACTTAGTAGTCAGTTTGGAAATTCCCGTTCACTGATCCAAGCTTTAGTTCTGGGTTTTGGGTTGGAGTTTGCTGGCATCTTTGAAAAAGTTTCATGTCACGTGTGTCCGCGTCGGATCGGAAAATTCTCGTATTGGGGACACGATATCCATCTTGCTGCCCTGTCACCACTAGTTCAATTGGTTCATCACCAGAAGATAATGGTTGAGTTGGTTATGTTTGGTTTGCTGTTGCTGTGTAGGTGATTGTGTTTGAGGTTGCTGCCCCTGTTGTGCTAAGGATGCAGTACTTGCAACAGAGAAGATAAGACCCTCATTAGGACTATCAAACAACTCGACTATTGGTGCACTCGCTTCATCTATCACACTTACCCGGATAGTCTTGGCGTCAAAGTTCGTTATGCTTATCTCAGTAATATCCGCAATTGGTTTCTCTGAACGGAATGTGAATGCCTCACCCGACGGTAAGCACAGTTGAGCATTGGGAATATCAACGATAAAGCTATTACTTTTTGAGGTAAAAACAAGCCTCAAACCTTTGCAGGGCAATTAAAGTACGCTAAATGCCCAAAAATGACTAAAACCCAGATGTATTAACAAACCAAGCGAAAGTATAGGAATCCGGTTTGATTTCTGAATTGACTCGTCGAGGTAGGGAACAGGGAACAGGGAATAGAAAGTGTACCTAGCTTCGTCAAAAATCAAAGATGAGTCCTATACAAAAATAAGTATTTAAAAATACCTTAAATAACTAAACAATGTTTCAAACAGTAAAATTTGATTCCAATATATAGCAATCCAGAATCATTTGTAAGAAAATACTGAGCCGATTAAACACGGTATCTGGGAGATACCGGGTTTGTTGATCTCACAAATCATTTAGGATTAATATATATAATTTGTTACTAATTGTTTTCTCTTCCAACGTTTATAGTCATACTAAAAATCAAACAAAACAGATAAAATGTGTTTTCAGACTTTTTCCGGAAAGAGCATTAGGGAATTGAATTAAAGTATTAAGAACTAAAAGACGCCTGACCACTACGAAAAGGTGTCCTAATAATTACTTATAAACAAGAAAGATGAATATAATTATTCGTTTGCTTAGCGCATTCGCTGTCTCTGCGTCTGCGTTTACTACTGTTTCTTCTATGGTACTAGCAGAAGGAGTTCCCACTAGTCCTCAACAGAGAACACAACAAAGAATTTGCTCTTTCGATCCAGTAGCGGATTTATTACCAACTCCACCAAATCAACTACCAAATCAACCAACCAATTCCCCGCTTTCCTACCTTGCGCAACAAGGTTTTATACAAAACCCAAACGGTGATTGGGTCTGTTATGTGAACGATCCCAAGAAAGAATCGCGCTCTTATACTCTCTTTAAAGTGCAACAAATTGATGGAAAAGTCGTAGCAAGTTCTTTCCTAGAAAACGGTAGTTTAATTAACGGACAAGATAACCGCAGCTTGGACTTGTTCATGATGCTGATTAAGAACCATACAAACGCAACTCTAGGTAATCGTCAAAGTATACGCAGATATCTTTCAGCCTTCATGTCTTTAGTCAAGCAGGGCAAAATTTCAGCTTCACCTCGTGGTTATCTCTTCGACAGTCCAAGCCGTGGATTTGTCTCATACTATCCCCTTAGAGGTGGACAAATCCAGGGTACGGCAATCACCATCGACATCAACATGTTACGAAAAATTACCTTTAAGTGAATATCTACGCTGGAACGAAGCAATCTCCCCTAACCACAAACTACTAAAACAGAACACAACTTGGTGTTACCTCAAGATTTTTCGCGCATTGCTGAACTGAATGCGACTTAGTTTGACCTACCAGGAGATTTTGCAGACTTATCCCTAATCGTCCGGAGCGCCTAGATATCGCTGCTATAGCGACTTTGGACGGTGATTTTGATGTTTATCGGCGTTATCGGAAAAAACCTTTCGAGCAGGTGTTCTTCCCGGAGTAGCGATCGCCCCCAAGAGTTCTGGGGGAAATTAACAAGTAGAAATTACGTATGCGTGATTTTATCCCTCAGCATAGGCTCGCACCACTTTCCCCAGAACTAAGGCTGCGGCGATCGCCCTATTGTTTCAATAGCCTTGCCGGAGTTAAAACTGAGTGCCCAGCAAGTGTGTCAGTGTAATCCCTACTCTGCATTCCTTTAACTGCAGGACTTACGCACTGAAAACTCGAAGCCTCGATCCCCCCTAGCCCCCCTTTTTAAGGGGGGAATCTTAAAAGCCCCCTTTTTAAGGGGGTTGGGGGATCTCTTTTGCGTAAGTCCTAAACTGGTATCTACAACGCGCTAAAGTTGATTTTAGGGGCAAGTTTGCTTACAGCGTTTTTCTGTAAGGTGGGCATTGCTCACTACTATCTCAAATGTCTATCACATAAGCTTTTGTTGGCAATGCCCCGAAGTTCCCTACGGCGGGAAACCCGCCTGCAGGACTTCTCTCCACCCTACGATTTGTGGTCTATTCATATGAAAACTGCTGTAACTGAGATCTTGCACCAAGAAAAATTGATGTCGTTTTCAAACTCAATACTAAGCCTATAATCCTTATTTTACCTATCGAAGCCAATAAAAGTGATGTAACTTTATTGCGCGGCTTTTGACTAAGACCAGACTTATACGGATAGGTGCAAGATCTGAGTTAAGCAAAAACTGCATAACTTACTTTTAGTGTTTCCTATATATATATGATGCTGTTGGCGAATTGGGAGACGGTTTGAGCGCTCATGTCTCGTTCCTTGTCTCTGGCAAGGAATGTAGCAATGGAGACTTTGCCACCACCAGCCACCACCAGGCAGCAGCCCACAGCGAATTGCATTCCCAGGGTTTAGCCTGGGAACAAGAGTGACTGTGGGGTAACACTCCTCGTGAATTGACCAACAGTATCATAAATTCGGGGTCAAACACGACAAAAAAATTAAGGAGATATAACAGTGTTGGATTAAGTTGAATACTGGTAAAACCAGTTGTGTCAGAGTACCTTGTTAACTTATTTCTAAAAAGACTTCATCAAAAAGAACTCAACTTATGGCCATAACAACAATACTAGCTCCTGACGGTTCTGAAATCTACATACAGTACGATGTAGAAGAAAATGATGAGCTACGAGCTGTGGGTGCTCAAGACCCCATCGCAGCTCTTGCCGAAAGAACAGAGCGATTCAAAAAATCATTAGTTACTACGATAAACGGTTATTCACAAATATTACTTGATAGCGTACAGCAAGGTGTGAATGGTCTTACAAAACCAAATAAAGTGACATTGGAATTTGGTTTACAGATGGGAGGAGAAGCGGGCATTCCTTTGGTGGCGAAAGGGACATCACAAGCTAATGTTAAGGTAACTCTTGAATGGAACTTAAGCAATAACAAACAGAATTATAGCAATTCTTAATTGTCTTAAATACAGTTCTTGTGAGGTAGAGTGAGCAACATAGAAAGAGCAATACATCTATCTCACAAAAAAATCACAACTGTAATGCATTGCATTGAAAACCGCTATGAATCTGAAAGGAGACTATAAAAATGGGTTATGACATTGATGAACTCACAAAATCAATTGTAAGAATTATCAATCCTGATACACCGAGTACTACAAATACTGCTGGTTCTGGATTTATCATCCGCCCTGATGGCTATTTTATTACCTGCCATCATGTCATCTACCGTTTAAGTTCACTGAAAGTAGAGTATCAGGGGCAAGTTTACGATGACGTACAGTGGTGTGAAGACCTTTCAAATCGAGACGTTGATATTGCCATTCTTAAGATAAATATTTCTGGTGCAAAAGCTGTTCCGATTATCAATCCACAAGATGTATCAACATCGGTTACAGTTTATGGGTTTCCTCAAGGAAGAGCTTCAAAATTTCCAGATGGCTTTGATTTTCCTGCTCAAAATATTCGTAAAAGTGCATCTGTTAATACTCTCTCTACTTATAAGTATAAGGACAAAAAATTCACTAATCCTTGGAATAAACTACCAGAGCTTACTTCTACTTTTAAAGCCTATAGAATTAATGCTCCAGTAGATCTAGGAACTAGTGGTGGACCTGTTCTAGCTGATAATTTAAGTGGTGTAGTGGGGGTTATTCAGTCTAGTAATAGTAATGAAAGTTATGTCATTCGCTGGGATAACATTACAGAATCCTTGAAGAAACTGGGATTAGGTCTTAATACGGTTAGTAAGAAGCAAAAGGAACCAATACAAACACTTATAAAACTTTTGCAATTGAGTGGATTAGCGACATCAACTTTAGAGCGAAGAGCGCTGTGTGAAGCAATTGGAATTCCGCCAAGGACGCTTCCTTTTGTAGAAAACTCCGCCGAAAATACCTTTGCCAGACTTCTAATTAATTATTTAAATAATGCAGGTAGACAACAAGTTCTTTGTAGACTTTGCACAGAACTTGAGTCTGTATTACCCGAAGGAGAGCATGCAAAAGATTTGGCATTTGTTAAAGTACATTTAAACTGTAATTAGTGTGATTAGTTAAGCGGGAGTCTTATAAATCAATATGTCGTTCAAGCAACCAAACGAATACATTAAAGAAAAGCTTATAAAAGTTTTAGAAAAGAGCATTAGTATAAGCTCTAAAGATGGAAAAGAAGCATTATGTCAAGCGATTCGAGTTCAACCAAATAGTATTAATTTTATAGAGAATACATCTGGTAATGAATTTGCTAAAAAACTAATTAATTATTTGTTTAATCAAGACAAAAAAGAATCTCTTTGTCTGCTTTGTAAAGAACTTGAAGCAGAGTTGACGGAAGGAGACCCTGCAGAAGATTTAAAAACTATTAAAGCAGAGCTTGAATGTGATTTAAACATCATCTCAGACAGCGCTCGCGAAACTTTGCTCGATACAGTCCATAAAAAAGTTAAACCGTTTCTTGAGCCAGAAGAACTGATTAGTAATCCAAACAAACCGAGCAAGAAAGTCATTCCACTGGGTTTAGAAAAACGACCTACAGGTACTAAAGTTATTGATATCTTTAATAAGGAAATGAATGATAAGAGAACGCTACTTATCCTAGGTAGACCTGGGTCGGGCAAGACTACAATTCTAGCGGAACTGGCTAACGAGCTAATTGAACGTGCTCGTGAAGATAAGAACCGTCCGATTCCTATAATATTAAACCTTTCTTCTTGGAATGAGAAACAGAACATTGATGGGTGGATCGTGGAGCAATTAAAAGAATTGTATCAAGTTCCTGAAGAAAAGGGATTGAATTTAGTTAAAAACCAAAAATTGCATTTACTAATTGATCGCTTCGATGAATTAAAGTCCGCATCTCAAAAAGCATGTGTTAATGCTTTAAATACTTTTCTTACTAAATATGATTCAACACGGATTGTTATTTGTAGTCGTACAGACGACAAAGACAATGAAAATGAAGAAAAAGAAAAATTCCTTAAAGAGTTAACATTTCAGATTACCGTACGACTAAAATCTCTCGAACTACAAGAAGCTGTTCGATATCTGAATGAGAATTCTGTCCCTGATTGGTTGAAAGAATTGGTAAATACAAATAAGAAACTGCAGAATTTAATAAAAGTACCTTTATTCCTCTATTTGATAATTGAGGTTTACAAAGATAAGAAGTCAGAAAATACAAATCTTTTGCCATCAAGTAGCGAAGCGCAAATATGGAATAGAATATTTGACAAGTATATTGAAAAGCAGTTGAAGCAATGGAAAAGTACTCAAAATAACTCAGAAGAACTTGATAAAGAAAAAGAAAAAAAAGTGAAAAGATATCTAAAATGGTTAGCGAACCAAATGCATACAGAGAATAAAACAGATTTTTTAATTGAAAAGATGCAACCTAAATGGCTATCTCAGGCATCCAATCAAGTAACCTTTCAAGAAAAAATATATCATATTGGAGTTAGGTTGATCGTAGGACTGCTGTGTGGACTAGCTAGCGGACTATTCTCTGAGATATTAAATTATAATCCTAAGCCCGGTCTTCAAATTCCCTGGATTAATTATATATCTTTTGGATTAATATCTGGAGTAATATCTGGAGTAATATCTGGAGTGATATTCTTATTATTACCTGAAGATCTGGAATCTAACCTGATATCTACATTAAGGTTTGCACTTAAAACGTCTTCACTTAGAATGTCTGCACTTAGAAGGTCTGCAAGGTATGCACGTAGAAGGTATGCACTTAGAAGGTATGCACGTAGAAGGTATGCACTTAGAACGTCTACACTTAGAAGGTCTGCGCTTATAAAGTTTGCACTTATAAAATCTGCACTTAGATTACTATCTAAACTGATAATTTGGTTGCGTAAAAATAGAAACTCTAAGTTAACGTCTGGATTGAGGTTGGTGAGGTTTGTAATGATTGGGCTGACATCTGGGCTGATACGTTGGGTAGTTAATCTGGTACTAGAAGAAGGTAAAACTCAGCCTTTAGATGCAATAATATTTGGGATAGTTTCAGGATTTATTTTTTATCGGTTAAAATCGCCGGAAATAGAAACTGTAGACAAGATGAAATTTTCAAAAATAGAATTTATAAAGAATTCAATCGGCGCGGGAATGATTAGTCTCATCGTCGGGACAATTATGCTGTTCGTTGGAACACTATCTAAACTGAATTATGACAGTGGCAGACTATTAATAACTCTTCCAATGCAGAAAATTTTAGAAACAGTATTTAATACTCCCTGGTTCAATAATTTTTCAAAAACAGCGGTGGATAAATTAATTATTAATTATAATCCAGATAACAATAGTGTACGAAATGGTTTCTTAGCATTTCTACTATTTAATATAATAAATATCTTTTTCTGGATAACTATTGAACGGATAAAATATAAATCAAGAGTTATAACAGAGATACCTATTGGAATAAGATTAGCTCTTATTGTTGAATTAATTACTCTTGTTATTTTTTTCTTTATTTTAGCATTTAGATTCTCTCCAAATCAATATATTATTTTATATTTGAATTTTTTTAAAAGTCTAAATGTATTTTGGGGATTGTTAACTTTAGAGTTATTTGTTGGACTACAAGTTGGGATAAGTTTAGGCTATAAAAAAACTAATGAAATAGAAGTAACAGAACCTAATCACGGCATTATAAGAACAGGTAAAAATGCACTCAAAGCCTTTATAATTAGTGGGACATGTTCTTTTGTGGTTAGTTTTGTTTTTTGGCTGATTTACTATAAGAATAAAGATTTGATTTGGTGGATTTTTTATCAACCAGAAAAATTCTGTAACGCCATTTCTTTTGGATTAGTTGTTGGGTTAAAGCTTGCGTTACTAAGTGCGCTAATTAATGGAGAAAATTCAGGTTTAGTTTGCATTAAGCACTTCGTTCTCCGTGTTGTTCTTTGGAGATACAAAAAAATTCCTTGGAACTATGCCCGTTTCCTCAACAAAGCTACAGAACAAGGTTTATTGATACAAACTGGTGGTAGCTATAAGTTTAGACAAAAAATGCTGCTAGATCATTTCGTTGATTCTCAAAAAAAGTAAGTGAACTTTAGTGTTCGCTCCTTTCAAAATGTTGTTGGAAGATGTGAGGTGATCGAAATATGGTTATACTCTTAGTTCTATTTCCTTCTCTGCTTAGTTTGATTACTTACTTACGTTATTTACGACAGGCAATGGTCGAGATACCTCAACTATGTCCATCAAGAGATATATTATCTGAAAATTATTTTAATTCTGAATTTCCCAAAGTTTCAGTGATTGTTCCAGCCTATAATGAGGCAGATAATATCCAAAATTGCGTTATGTCTATTTTGGATAGCACAACTTTATTAGCTGACAGGTTTGAACTTTGGGTAGTAGATGACCAATCTACTGATAATACCCTAACAATCCTCAACACCTTAAAAAAAAATCTCAGCGATTCACGGCTGAAAATTTTGCCAGGAGAACCTCGACCAACTGAACAAGTGTGGACGGGTAAAAACTGGGCTTGTACTCAAGCTGCTATTTGATTGCTATTCTCCTCCAGTACAATTTGCGGACACTAGCAGCACAGGCATTTCGTAGCTCTCCCAAATACTGGTGGCTGCATGGTTTGGGAGGTCTACTGGTTGCAGTCATTGCCATTGGCTCAGTCATTAAGACTGAGACGGGTTGGGGTTGGACTTGGCGAGGTCGAGCGCTTAAGCATCCTATTTCACCTTGTGAATGAGTTTTGTAAATCAAGAAGTAGCAAACGTGCCATAAGGTGATATACATAATACAAGGTGAAAATGCACAGAAAAAGTTTCCCGGAAAATGCTACTTCTAAACTCCGCTCACTCGGATTCCATCATCAATCCTGAAAGGCGATAAATCGGAATCTTTAACAATAAATTTTTAAAGGAAAATAATATATGGGAGGATGGCGCGTAATAATTACTCGAATCGTTCTTTTTGTGGTTTTTGTGCCCTTATTGGGATTACTGGTCTTTGTTGCATTGCAGTCTGAACAACGTAAGGTCATTAAAGAACGCATTAGTTTTGGCGAGAAAAGTTTATTTCCAGAAAAACCTTCCTCGGATAAAAAAGCCGTGATGAAAGCTATAGCAGATGGAAATTTGTCAAATGTAAAAAACCAATTTGACAACTGGGTAAAAAATAATGGTAACGATCCAGAGGCACTTATTTTCTTTAACAATGCCAATATTGGTTATAATCCCAGCTACATCATTGCTGTATCTGTACCGATTACCAAGGATATCAATGATATCGATATCAATAATTCTTTGGAAATTTTGCGTGGGGTAGCTCAAGCTCAATATGAAATTAATAATGACTTTGGGGGAATTAAGGGAGTGCGTTTGAAGGTAGCGATCGCATCGGACGATAATGATCCAGAAGTTGCTAAACAAGTTGCTACAGCCTTAGTCAACAATCGTAATGTGTTAGGTGTAGTCGGTCATTATGCTAGCGATGTCACCTTAGCAGCAAAAGATATTTATACATCCGGAAAACTTGTAGCCATTACTCCCATCAGTACTTCTGTTTGTCTTACAAAGACTTTCACCAATAATTCTATTTGTCCTAAAGATTCTGACCGTTCAAAAAACTCTGAACCTTATATTTTTCGCACAGTTCCTAGTGATAGTGATACTGCAAATGCTTTAGCAGATTATATGTTCAATAAATTAAATACAAATAATAATGCAGCAATTTTTTTTAATCCCGATAGTAACTACAGTAAGTCTCTTAAGTCTGAGTTTATGACAGTTGTGAAAAATAAAGGAGGACAGGTATCGAAAGAGTTTAAGTTGAATGAGCGGAATTTTGATGCCACTTCAAAGGTGAAACAGGCTATTGAACAAGATACCCAAGTAATAATGTTAGCAGCCGATACAAAGACTTTACCAAAAGCGCTACAAGTGGTTAGGGCTGCCAAGGAGAAGAACCTCAAGATTTTGGCAGGAGATGATGTTTACACCCCAGACACTTTTAAAGAAGACACAGTAGTTGGGATGGTGGTAACGGCTTTTTGGCATATTGATAACAATTCCAAGTCAAGCTTTGTCAAAAAGTCTAAAGAGCTTTGGGGTAAAGGTGCTGAAGTGAACTGGCGAACTGCCCTTGCCTATGATGCAACACAGGCTTTGATTACTGCAATTGAGAAGCAAAATCCAAATCCAACTCGAAGTAAGATACAACAGGCTCTCCTATCAAAAGATTTTAAAACTACCGGAGCTTCTGGTGATATTGAGTTTTTGCCGTCGGGCGATCGCAAGATTCCTAAAGTAGAACTTGTGCAAATTGTTCCCACTAACAATTCTAATACTCCTTATAAATTTGTCCCTGTTGCAGCTCATAAAGATAAACCCTCCGGCGATTATCCCGGTTCACCGACTAATAATAATTCAAGTCCAACCCGGACTCCTTCGCCGCTAACTACTGCAACGCCTATATCAACTAGTACACCCACACCATCCTCTTCTACAACTTCTCTGGCAAGTGATTCAGTATGTCGTCTCCAACCCGAATCCCCGGAGTCGTACAAAGCTGATGTTGTTCAGAATGAAGGTGTGAATTTACGAGCAGAACCACGAGAAGATTCCAAGCGTTTAGGAGTTCTTAACCCTAAACAAAGAATTATTATTTTGAAGGACAAGGAGGATAAAACCTGGAAAAATATTTGCGTAGAAGTAAAAGGTACTAAGCTAGAAGATTGGGTAAAAGCAAAAGATAAAAAAGGAAAAGATAATACAAAGAAAGTTGTGGAATAACGTGATTTTTCACAGTTAAATAAAGCCTTCGCCAAATCATCCCAATATTAGGGGTTAGCATCATAGCGATCGCGAGCTTGCAAAAGCCATGACTTCGGAATCATCAGTATCATCCGTAGGGAACTGCGCCTCTACACGAGTTTGCCAAAACAAAGAACCTTCACCATAATTCGCCCTCGCCTCTTCAATCCAGCGCACAGAAACAGCACCCGGAATTTTAGAACGGTACTAATGGTATAAGTTTCTAAAGATTCACTGTTGAAATCAACCTCAGGGCTGGTTTTCTCAGCCAGGAAAGTACGTATAGTAAATCAGGTGATGTGCTTGTTCTTTTTCCGTAGAAGCACGGCAATGCCGTGCTTTTCTTGCTGCGCTAAATTAATTTTCTGATATCCCTACTTCTTCTAACCAAATGTGAGGCTTAATCCCTCTCTCAACAGATACCATCCCAAGATAGAGGTATTTACCTACTAAATTTTATTATCTTCAGCAATATATCAAGAAATATTATGTAAAGGAGGCGACTATTACCGCTCAACTATCCAAGGATGTCGTCATCCAGGAATGTCACACCTCAAGCATTGCTGATGCCTTAACACATGCTGTAGAAATTGCTGATTATTGTGCAGCTAACGCGGCTGCGATTGATAACAATGGCGCTTTTCCTGAGAGCGAGTTTAAGCGAATTGCAAAAGCAGGCTTGTTGGCTGCACCTTTGCAGCGAGAGTTAGGCGGGTGGGGTGCAGGTATTGATGCCAATGTGACCTACGAATTACTAATGCTATTAAAGCAGATGGGGCGTGGGAATTTGGCTGTGGGTCGAGTTTATGAGGGGCACGTCAATGCACTGCAACTGATTCAGACTTTTGGAACTAGAGAACAAATTGCAAGTTATGCTTGTGATGCCCGCGATCGCCACAAAATTTTTGGCGTTTGGAATGCGGAAGCGTCTGATGGTGTCAAGATTATCCCTCTTGACAATGGTAAGTATCGTCTGGAAGGTTCTAAAACCTTTTGTTCGGGATCTGGCTATGTTGAGCGTCCCTTTGTGAATGGAGCGTTACCCGATGGTAGTTGGCAAATGTTCATTGTGCCAATGGATCAAGTTACCACACTCAGTGATCCTAATTGGTGGCAACCTTCTGGAATGCGAGCAACTGCTAGCTACAAAGTAAATTTTAGCGGCGTGGAGTTGGAAGAAAGTTCATTAATTGCTAAGCCAGGAGACTACTTTCGCCAGCCTTGGTTGTCTGGGGGAGTCGTTCGCTTTGCTGCGGTGCAATTGGGTGGGGCAGAGGCACTGTTTGACTTAACTCGCCAGTATCTCCAGAAAATGGAATATACAAACGATCCATACCAAAAAGAACGGCTGGGCAGGATGGCGATCGCCATTGAAAGTGGTCATCTGTGGCTACGTGGTGCTGCTGATATGGTAGCAGCTTATGCGCCTGTGTTTGGGGGTTATCCCAGTGTTAACAACCCGCAAGCAGACCAACTTGTCGCCTATGCAAATATGGTGCGGACGACAATTGAACAAATTTGCATTGACACGATGCAAATTTGTGAGCGCTGTATTGGCACTCGCGGTTTACTACCACCAAATCCGATGGAACGCATCATCCGGGATTTAACTTTGTACCTACGTCAACCTGCCTTTGATGCAGCCCTTGCCAATGTTGGACAGTATGTCCTAGCTGAAACTCATCCTGCTCACTTGCTTTGGAATAGTAAGCAACCCCCAGATTGAATCTGGGGGCTTCAGCAAATGTTGAAGCCTAGCTTACCCGACTAAGTACCTTGAGTACTACGTTATTGGCAAGTCGTTAAAGAACCTACCCTGGAATGCGTAGCCAGTTCCAGGCTCTAGAAGTTGAAGGTTAAACAAGCATAAAGGTTTAAAGCTAGTGCCTTTGACATAGTACCGACCAATAACATTGTCCAGGCTAACATTACCCGAAAGGAGGGACTTCATGTCCAAAGTGTTTGTAGTTGACTTAGAAAAACGACCATTAAATCCAGTTCACCCAGCACAAGCGAGGCAATTATTGCGAAACAAAAAAGCAGCCATATTTAAACGGTTTCCTTTCACGTTGATTCTTAAAGAATCACGTCCAGACGCACCAATTCAACCACTCAGATTAAAGATTGACCCAGGTGCAAAACATACAGGAATTGCATTAGTCAACGATTCGACTGGTGAAGTTGTCTTCGCTGCTGAATTGAAGCATAGAGGTTTTGCAATTTCGTTTGCCTTAACTTCTAGAAGACAGCTTCGTAGAGGTAGAAGAAACCGACAAACGAGATATCGTAAACCACGTTTTCTAAATAGAACACGACCTGACGGATGGTTAGCACCAAGCTTACAAAGTCGTGTTGAAAATATTAAGACTTGGGTAAACAGATTACGTAAACTTACATCAATTAACGCAATTAGCCAAGAGTTAGTGCGTTTTGATATGCAATTAATGCGGAATCCAGATATCCAAGGTAAAGAGTATCAGCAAGGCACACTTGCAGGTTACGAAACACGGGAGTTTTTGTTAGAAAAGTGGAATCGACAATGTGCTTACTGTGGAGTCAAAGATGTTCCACTACAAATAGAACACATTTACCCGAGAGCAAAAGGAGGAACGAACTCAATTACAAACTTGACATTGAGTTGCGACAAATGCAACACAAAGAAAGGGACTAAAGATATCAAGGATTTTCTCAAAAAAAACTCTGCAAGGTTAGAAAAAATCTTGAAACAAGCAAAAAGACCATTGGCTGATGCTGCAGCAGTCAATACAACTAGATTTACGTTGTTAGAAGTCTTAAAAGCAACAGGATTTCCTGTAGAAACTGGTTCAGGAGGATTAACTAAATTTAACCGTAATCAACAGAATTTAGTGAAACTACATTGGTTAGACGCTGCTTGCGTTGGAAAGTCAACACCAATTCTTAATATCAAAGGCGTTAAACCTTTGTTGATTACTGCTAATGGTCACGGTACACGCCAATCATGCCGCACTGATAAATTTGGATTTCCGAATCGTCACTGTTCCAGAACTAAATTTCACTTTGGTTTTCAGACTGGCGATATTGTTAAAGCTGTTGTCACGTCAGGTAAAAAAGTAGGCGGATACGTTGGAAGAATTGCAACTCGTGCAACAGGTAGTTTCAATATTTCAACCAAGAACGGGTTACTTCAAGGGATTAATCACAAATATTGCAAGCACATTCACAAAAAGGACGGTTACTCGTATGCCTAATTTGGAGCATTTGACGGTTGATAAATCAACCGTGTCGTGTTTCCTCCGTGGTCTTTAGGATCACGGTTTCCACACTCCCGCGAGGTCAGCATGAATAACCAGGTTACGATTGCATCACCACTCACTGATTCTAATAGTTTGCCTTGGCGTTCACTCAAGGAGATTGCTTGTGGTTCGGCGTTAGTCGTTGCCCCTCATCCCGATGATGAGACACTAGGTTGTGGTGGTGCGATCGCCTTACTACGTTCTCTCAATTTGATGGTACGCGTTTTGGTTGTCAGTAACGGTACTCTTTCACACCCTAATTCGCAGAAATATCCCGCACCAGCGCTGCAGGCATTGCGGGAAAGTGAAACACTCTCGGCGCTTTCTGTATTAGGAGTGGAAGCAAACGCTGTCACTTTTTTACGTCTGCAAGATGGGTCAATTCCATCACAGTATAAAGGTGCTGTGACGACTTGCGTTACTTATTTATCAGAAATTGCGCCGCGAATGATCTTTTTACCGTGGCGCTACGATCCTCACCCAGATCATCGAGCCACTTGGAAGTTAATTCACACCGCGCTGTCTGACTCACGCCTATCGCCCCAATTAATCGAGTATCCTATTTGGGATTGGGATCCAGAGCAACGAGGAAGCTTACCAGAATCTCTTGAAGTCACAAGTTGGCGATTGGATATTAGCGGGGTAGTGGAATTGAAACAGCGAGCGATCGCCGCCTATCGCTCCCAAACCACAAATTTAATTGACGATGATCCAGAAGGCTTTCGCCTGACTCCGGAAATGCTTTTGAACTTTACCCGTTCTTGGGAAGTTTATCTAGAAGCCAAAATTTAAGAACTATGAAACTGGCAATTTTTGATATTGATGGAACGCTAACTCAAACAAATGATGTAGATAGCCAATGCTTCGTACAAGCATTTGCCAACGAATTTAAAATCAAAGAAATAAACACGAACTGGTCTACCTATGGACATACCACTGACTCTGGGATAGCTTTGCAAATTTTTCAGCACAACTGGGGACGTGTTCCCCAAACCACTGAGTTATGCCAATTGCAGCAATGCTTTGTAGAGTTATTGCATAGTCATTATATAGAAACTCCTGCATCATTTATCGAAATAGCTGGAGCTTGTGTGATGTTAAAGCACCTAGCCCAAACAAAAGATTGGGCGATCGCAATTGCTACAGGCGGATGGCGTGCTTCAGCCGAGATGAAGCTGCAAGCGGCGGGGTTAGATATAACGCAACTACCAGCAGCGTTTGCTGATGATAGCATCTCCCGAGAAGATATTGTGAAAACCGCTGTGTCGAGAGCTAAGGCGTTCTACGATCAGCCTGATTTTGAAAGAATTGTTTGCATCGGCGATGGCATTTGGGATGTTTTGACTGCTATCCAACTGCAACTACCTTTTGTTGGTGTCGCCAGCGATACACAAAAGCCGCTCTTAGAAAATGCTGGTGTTGAGTGTATTATACCAGACTTTATAGACTTTGAATCTTTTTTAAAAGCCCTGGATACTGCCAGCATCCCCAACCAGCACAAACCGTTGCAGGTACAAAACAATTCCCTGCCAGCGAGTTATTTTGAAACGCTCTATGGTACTAACCCCGACCCGTGGAAGTTTGAAACTAGCGAATACGAAAATAAAAAATATACTGCCACCATCGCAGCTTTACCCAAACAGCGCTATCATTCTGGTTTTGAAATTGGTGGTTCTATTGGTGTTTTGACAGAAAAGTTAGCCCAACGTTGCGACTCGCTACTTTCGGTTGATGTATCAAGAATAGCTCAAAACAAAGCAATTCAACGCTGTCAACACTTACCGCAGGTGCGGTTTGAAATTATGTGTTTGCCACAGGAGTATCCTGACGAAATGTTTGATTTGACTGTGGTTTCTGAAGTTGGTTACTACTGGTGCTGGGAAGATCTCAAAAAAGCTCAACAGTGCATTCTCAAACACCTTGAACCAGGAGGACATCTACTTTTAGTTCACTGGACACAATATGCTCGTGATTATCCCCTCAATGGCGATCAGGTTCACGACTCCTTTTTTGATTTAACGCCTACTCACCTGCGGCATTTAAAAGGTAAACGGGAGGCAGAGTATCGGCTTGACGTGTTTGAACGGGTGTTTTGAGCCAAAATTTCGCTATCATGTAAGTACATCAAGTACATACACAATGAGCGACTCCTACAAAATTCGTAGCACCAAAATTGGTAATAGCGCCGGATTTCGCCTACCTGCGGAATTTTACCGCGAACATCCCCAGTTTGCTAATGCTTCAGGTTGGATAGAAGTATTGTCCCCCGATACTGCGATCGTCAAGATTATTCCCGAATCGGTTGATCACGAGGATGAGGAAGATTCCCTAGTGATGCGCCTGTTTCTCGATTTTGCGACGGCAGAAGCTTTGAAAAATAATACCCTGCAACCTTACACAACTGAGATGTCCAAAGCTGCACATAAATTGATTGAGGGTGTGGAATTAGAGGACGAATCGTTGGAAGATGGCTAAGTTTGTCAGTAATGGCTGGGAGATTTATTTTCACCCACAACTCTTTGGAACTCAGTATCAAGAATTATTTGACCGTGTTTGTAATTTACAGCAAAAGTTACCAGAAAGTGAGTTTAAAACCCATCCAACAGTGAAGTTATTTGCAGCAATTACTGTTGCAATTGAAACTAAAATTCCTTGCGATCCATTTGGCAGCAATTTTGCTTTGACGGGAGCATTAAAGCGCTACGGACGGGTAAAGAAGATGGCTTTACCGCAAAGATATCGCTTGTTTTTTCGAGCATTTGATACCCCAGAATTAAAGGCAATTGTGATTTTGTGGCTAGGATTTCCCCGCAAAGAGGGAGCAAAGGATGATTGTTATCAAGTTTTTACCAAGATGGTAGCACGCTTAACATTTCCAGATAGTTTGGATGAATTAATTGCAGAACCAGAAACAAACCAGGAAGAACCGGAGTAAAACATACAACATAATAGAGGCACCCCTCGAAAATAAACGAACGGAAAGCTTAGAGCAACGGTTTGGGACATCAAGATTTAAAGCGCAACAGCTTATTATCTCGACGCGAACTTTCAACACGCAAGCGTAAATCCTGAATAGCCTGTTCAATTTTCACATTTTCCCAGCGAGAAAGCCATATACCTTCGAGTAAAGAGCGTTGTTCAACTTGTTCAAACAACTGACCAAAGGTATATGGTTGTGCAAATTCTTCGACAAGCCATAGCGTCGGAACTCCCAGCGTATTTGCCAAAAGTGCTACGTGCATATAACTTGGCTTCAAGCCGTTGAGAACACACGACCACATTTTTCGTAATTGGTGACGCGCTTGGAAACGAGTTTCAATTGCAGCTGCGGATTCAACCAAAAATGATTGCTGTTGCTGTCCCATTTGTGACCACTTACTTAACTGGTTTGCCAAACCAATGTCTGTACGTCCAGTTTGTCTGGCTGAAGTCACAACCCGTACTAGCGGACTATGACGAAAACGGGCATTCACCCGGACTAAAGCGTTATAGAATGCAACATCTTCGGGAGTACGGACGGGGGGTAAACCTCCTGCAAGTGCATACATTTGTGCCGTCACCGCAAAACTTGCCCCGTAGTGTTGGTAGTGCCGAGGAAAACTGTCATAAGGGTCGGGATCGATGTAAGATTCTAATTCTGTAATCAAGTAACGATAGCCTACCTCACGTAGATGACAGGCTCTAGCGTAGGGATCTAAGGCAGCACGATCAACTTGGTTTGTGATAATCCGTCCTCCTACTGCATCAGCACCGCAAGCAATTTCATGTAGGTTGGCTGCAATCCAAGTGGGGCTGACTTGCGAGTCCCCATCGGTTGAGGCAATGATCCCTCGTGTGCGTCCTAAACGACTCAAGCGGTGATATGCCTCATCCATCAAAATCTGACGCACTCGACCAATGTAAGCTTCTGTCGGGGGTAATGTTTTTTCAATTACGTGGAGTGCAAAAGATGGATGTTGTTGAGCGAAATTCTGGGCGATCGCCACCGAATCATCGCTACAATTATTTGCCAGCAAGATAACTTCGTAGCGTTTAGAGTCTAAAAGCTGCCCTTCTAAGTCAACCTGATATGCCAAAGCAGCAAGAGTTTGTGTCAACGTCTCAGCTTCGTTGCGAACTGGAACAATCACGCAAACTTCACAATATGGTGAAGGCGGCGTTTGGACTAGAGTTTGGGAAAAGCCCCCGTGAAGTTGTGCAACTGGAAAGTCAGCAACTTGTTGGAAGCACTTACTTTCCATAGAAACCATTTTTTCGTCTCCAGGAAAACATACAGATTGTGTTCATTAAAACTGGGATTTTTTTTAATCTTTGTATTATTTTTTTAAATTTTAATCATTGAGTTTTCATCCGTCTTTAGCATGATTCGTGTTAATTTTAACTCTACCAACAGATGTAGTTAAAAACTATCGTTAATTTTCAACTCTTTCATTATCAAACTATTAGCCTTAGAGAATGTTTTCTTGTCCTGAAAGTTTTGTATATAAAATAATACATAAATCAGTCTTTTCTTCAAGAATTTCGCCAATAATAATCCTGATCAAAGATATTATTATTTTATTAAAAAAAATAATAATTAAGTAAGCCAGCTAGCGCGATATCGAAACCGCAGTAGTTTTACAACTCATGCGGTTGAACCAGATGCTAACGGCCAAACGCTTTCTCCTCAAGAGAAATTGACAGCAGATTTGCTTTGTATTATCCACTGTTTATCGTCTCGGTTGTACGGATTACGTAAATATAAAACAAAAGTGAAGAAAATTGTTGATGGTATAGATCCGTGCAAGGAATCTGATAGACTTAGGTAAGTTTAAATAAGTTTAGCTATGTACGCGATAAAAAGAGAGCTAAAACTAAATAACAAAGAAATCTCTCAAATGCGCGGCATTGCTGGATTTAAGAGGATAATCTACAACTTTGGCTTAGACTTGTTGGTTACTAGCTGGCAATTTCCAGAAATAAAGGCTAGCGATTCTAAGCGAATAGATGCTATCAAGAAAGTGTTCACTCAAGTTACGATGCAAAAACCTGAGAATAGTTGGATGAAAAAGTACCCATCAACTATTTATTAGTCTGCATTTATTGACTTGAAGAACGCTGTTTATCGGTGGCGAGAAGGATTAGCAGAATTCCCTCAGAAGAAGTCCAAAAAGAAAGGAGATTCTTTCACTGTTTATAAAACAGCAGGAGTGTATCCAGAAAAAGGTAAACCTCCTCTTCCTTTCACTAACCGAGTAACAATTCTTGCGGGAAAACAGATTAAGCTGCCTGGATTAAAAACATTTAGACTTAAAGAACGAATCGATTTTATTTGTAGTTTTCAAACTTTTACGGTTTCGATCTCTGCGGACAAGTGGTTCGTTTCTTTTGTTTTAGGTGCTCTCAAGATACCTCCTATTGTTCATCCTGTCCTCATAGCAGGAGTAGATTTGGGAGTAAAGTGCTTAGCGACTGTTAGTGATGGCAGTAAGTACGATATACCCGTTACCACAATGATTGCGAAAACCAAGCTCGGTAAGCTCCAGTGGCGTAATCGTAACAAAGTTTTAGGTAATAAAAAATTTCAAATTATAGCCTCTAACAAAGTTAAAAAATACTACATCAGATTGTCTCGTCAACACCTGCGTATCTCTAATATTCGTCAAGATACAACGCAGAATATGACTACTGATTTGATACCAGTTCTCTGTAAACTTGCACTTAATACTTACTCTTTAATTCTTGGCGTTCTTGGCGTCTTGGCGGTTCGTTTAATAAATATTAAGTGCATCTTCATGGAGAATTGGTATGAGTCGCAAAGCGTACAACATTCGGATAGAAGATCTTAACGTATCTGGTATGATTGCGAACCAGAAGCTGGCTGCGGCAGTTAGTAATATTCAGTCCGCTTGAATAGTGTTTAATAAAGTAAGTGTGCGTTTACCAGTTGCGATCGCTAATGCCGAAACTTGTAACAATTCAACCTCACATGAGGGTTGAGGAACTTGAACAACGTTATCGTGAGTGTTCTGACGTAGTTGAAAGCCGCCATTATCAAATAATTTGGCTATTAGCCAAAGGAAAGACAACGGCAGAACTAGCCGAAGTAACAGGCTACAGTCGGGGCTGCATTCGTCGTCTGGCACGACATTACAATCAACAAGGAGCATTTGCGCTGTGCGCAAATGCTCCTTGTTTAGGCAAAATGACCGAAACGATTTTAGATTTTAGATTTTAAATTTTAGATTGGGGTTAGTCGGTACAAGCCTCGTCCTTTTAGGACGAAATTAATTCTTCAATCCGTCAATTTTAGATTTGCGATTTTAGATTTTAGATTGGGTTGGTTCGTTTGTTGGCGATCAGCAATGCTAACGCTCCCTGCTGGAGGATCCCACCTCTTCGTTTTTTGATTTTATCTAGTACCAAAATACTATAAGGCAACCCAGACGCTCACAGTTCATACTATGTGACACTACTAATAGTTCTTAATCGTTAAAACCCGTGTTTTTGTTTTTTGTAAAACGCTTATTCAGCGCAAGTTCCATGAGGAATGAAAATACGGTTTTTATACATTATGTCCTACTAGAACACCGATTCACTAATCCCAAAAACCCGGTTTCTGTTACTGGGAAGACCGAAGTTTCGTTAACTCAACAATAAAAAACCGGGTTTTTTAGTCACAATTATGAATACTGAATCGGTGTTCTAGGTGCGGAATGTGGGTTTGAAGATTTAATTGACACAGGGGCAATTCTTAGTGATTTACAGCACTTTCAGGTAAGTGAGTATGCCAATGACAAGGCTAACAACCGTTAGGTCTTACAATCATGACTAGATGGTGTGCCTCATAAACTTGCAATACGCTCTAAATGGCAGTCTTTCACCAGAAGCAGAAACTGCTGTAGTAGCATTTCATGCATTCATGCATTTAAGCATGATTTATTAACATATATGAAACAATGCAGTTCTGGAAAAGAGTTGATTGGCAAAGGTTTTTAGTTCGATGTGGAATTAGCAGCGGCTTTTAATGTTAGCGATTGCCTACCTTTGTTTAATCGAAACGCTTACATCCGTCATAAATAAGAACCCCGACTTCTGGTGATAAATCGGGGTTCTTGGTTTTTCAATTTAGTCGCTCTAGTTTTTTTTTAGAGGTAAAGGAACTTCAGCATTCAGCCATTCTAAGAAGCCTTTGTTTATTTCTGTGGGTGAGATTTCTGCAAGAAAGTTAGTGTAAGTAATATGCTGGAGAATCACTTCTTCAATTTGCTCCCGATAACCTGATTGAGTTTTTACAATCAAAACGACTTCTGGTTCTTCTGTAATTTCTCCTTTCCATATATAAGCGCAGGTAATGGGAAACCAATTAACACAAACAGCTAGTTTTTGTTCCAACAAAGCACGACCGATCTGACGTGCTTCATCTGAATTATTCAAGGTGATATAGTAAAGTTTCATGTCAATCAACAAAGTAGATCTAAGATTTTTTGAAGAAGAACTCAGTTGTCAGAACGCAGAACTCAGAATCACTTCCGCCCTTGGATTCAGACCCCACCGAATTGAAGACAACGCTCTTATCCTGCGGAGGCAAACCCTCCCACAGTACTGGCTCCCGTATAGACGGTGGGGTTTTGAACCCAAAGACTTCCGTTCCCAGAACTCTATAATTTATGCCTGGTTCTTTCTTCTTATTCTGATTCCTGAGTTCTGAGTTCTGAGTTCTTTTGATAACAGTTCACTCTTTTCTACTCGCTAGAAATCAATTTTGTCGGAAGTCTACTGACTAATATGATATCATAATTCATCTTTTATGATGTTGCATACCTTACTTCTGTTTATTACCGCGTTCATTGCGGGTGGACTCAATGCTGTTGCAGGGGGTGGAAGTTTTATTGGCTGATTTTGGCGCAAAGGTAGTTGTATGCGATCGCATAATTAGCCTATACCCGACTACTCCTTTCCCGCCCGAAGATTACCGTAAGGTGTGCAGGGGAGCAGGGGAGCGCTTGGGTGCACCGGGTGAGAAATTACATCGGTAATCTTACACCGGGAAGGGAGTAACTATAGCGGTTCTCGCTTGAGTGAAATACAGTGTGGGAGGATGGAGTATATCAATAACCAAGTGCATCGACATGAAAGCTTACTCCACTGATCTGCGCCAAAAAGTGATTGATGCTCACAACAATCA
>JAESGJ010000179.1_pt1 | contig 82097 bp, 70 predicted proteins | sample 9266241 | NCBI WGS metagenome assembly JAESGJ01 (sample SAMN14514841, study PRJNA621669) | algae metagenome | isolation source: Brasilonema octagenarum HA4186-MV1 and co-occurring heterotrophs from wet... | place: USA: Manoa Valley, Hawaii | collected 2009-07-20
GATGCACAGCGTTTGAGATCGTAAACTGTGTGTGACACGGCTTCCCTCGCTTTTTGCTCGTTTAGCTTTTATCCACGTCTACGTGGATCAGATTAACACAACAATCGAGCAGGGTGACTTACCATAAGACACACTATGGTAAGTTTAGAGGGTATGGACGCCTCCAGCCCGAGCCAAGCCCCTCGAGCCACCCGCCTCGAGCTCCAACGCCGCGACGCGAGCATCACCGCCCGCAGCGACGCCTGGACCCGCTTGCCACCCGGCGACCTGAAACGCAACGCGAGCCGCGCCGCCCGCGACCGCGACCCCGGCGAACTGTGGAGCCTGACCGAAGCCTGGCTGTGCACGTACGGCAAAGCCGGAGCCCGCATCTCCCCGAAAACGCTGGAAAGCTACGAGACCGGCGTGCGTCAAGTGCTCGCGGCAGCGTCTGACATCGGCTTGCTCGACCCCCCGCGAGACTGGGGCGCGGGCTACGTGCGCTCCCTAGAAGACCCGGGTCGTCAACCCAACCCGATGTCCGCCTCGAGCGTGCGCGTGCGTTTGTCGGCGGCTCGAGCGCTGTGGGCGGCGTTGCGTTGGTCCGAAGCGACCGACAAGGACCCGTTCGCCTTCGTGCGCCCTGCCAAAGACCCCACGCCCGCCTGGGACAAACGCAAACCGTACGCGCCAGACCACCTCGAAGCGCTGCTCGAGCACGCCCAACCGCGCGACCGCGCGCTGTTGCTGCTCGGCGCGCACGGCGGGCTGCGCATCGCCGAGTCGTGCGCGCTCGTGCCCGAGGACATCAGCCTCGAGTCGCGCACCTTGCGCGTGCGGCGCGGCAAGGGCGGCAAGGCGCGCACGGTCAACCTCAGTCAGCGCCTGTGCGACGCGCTGGGGGAACTGGTGCTCGAGCGCGGCAAGCCTGTGCTGGGCATCGCGCCGCACGGGGCGCGGTACGCGCTGAAGCGGTTGTGCCTCGAGGCGGGTGTTCCCTACCAGGCGACGCACGCGTTGCGGCACGCGTCGGGCACGCGCTTGTACGCGCAGACCAAGGATTTGGAGACGGTGGCGCGGCACCTCGGGCATGCGAACCTTGAGACCTCGAGGATCTACGCCAAGTGGTCGGATGAAGCCTTGAAGCGCGCTGTTGAGGAGTGGTGAGGCAGACGAGGGTATTGCCTTGACCGTGCGCCAAGCAAGTGGCTGGAAAGCAGGCTTGGGTCTGACTCAGCGGTAGAATTTGCGGACGGTGGAAGCTGACGTCAACCCATGTCACCCCGCGCCTCCCAAAGCACCCCTTGAAAAACAGACTTATTTCGACAAAAATGGACCCATGCCAGTGATCAACGTTCACGAAGCCAAAACCCATTTTGCCCGACTGCTCGAGCGTGCCCTGCAAGGTGAAGAGATCATCGTCGCCAAGCACGGCAAGCCCCTCGTGCGCCTCACGCCGGTGCACCCGAACGGGTTGGAACCGCGCCGCTTCGGACGCCGCCCCACAGTGCTCACCGACGAAGCCAAACGCAATGCCCTCGCCCCGCTCGGCGAAGACGACCTCGGCGAGTGGAGCGCACGGTGACCCCCGCCCTGCCCTCGAACGGCTTTCTGCTCGACACGCACGCGCTTTACTACCTTGACAGCGACCCGTCCGGACTCGTTCCACGTCCGTTGCTTTCGGCGTTGAGCGCAGCGGGCACACAGCTTTACGTTTCGAGCCTGAGCGCGTGGGAGATGGGAATCAAACACCAAACGGGCAAATGGCCCGAGGTTGCTGGATTGCTCGGGGATTACCACGCCACCCTTGTCGCGTACGGCTGCAACGAACTCGCGTTCACCGGTGCGGCCGCCCTGATCGCCGCGCAGTTGCCTGCGTTGCACAAGGATCCGTTTGACCGCGGGTTGATCGGGCAGGCCCTCGCCCACGGATTGACGCTGGTCAGTGAGGACGCGCTCGTCTATGCGTACAGTGGGGTGGTGCCCGGGTTGCGGTTGCGCTGGTCGTAGCTTCTGCTCCTTGGTTTGCGGACAGTCCTCAGCCATCGAAGTTTTATGTGTTTGGCGGACACTGAACCATGAGCGGGTTGATGAAATGCAGCGTTTGGCGTCTGGGTTGCAATGCGATTTCCGGGCGTTGGCGGCGGAGTTGACGATGGCGACCTGCAACGCGCAGACCGATGGGCAGGTGACGCGGTTGAAGTTGATCAAACGCCAGCGTTATGGACGCGTGGTAGCGCGCCTGACCCCGAACGGCGGCGGTCTATACTCGTCCGCGATGGACTTCACCGCGTTGCCCCTCCAACCCGCCTTGCGACTCCACGTTCGTCAGGCGTTGCTTGGGCTCGCCGTTCCCGAAACGCTGGTCGAATTGCTGAACCGCTTCGCGCTCAGCGACCCCCACGGCTGGGGACACAGCGAACGTGTGGCGGCGTTGTGCGCGGGGGTTTGCGCGGACCTTGGGGTCAGTGAGCCGCGCACGGCGGCGCTCGTGGTCGCGGCACTGCTGCACGACATCGGCCGACTGGGCGTTTCCAACGAACTGCTCGTTCCGGACCGTCGGTTTGACGATGCGGACCGCGCCGCGATGCGCTTGCACCCGATCATTGGGGCCGGGCTGATCCGTGGGGCAAGTCCGCTCGCGGCGTCGCTGCGGCGCACAGTGCGCGAACATCACGAGCATTGGGACGGCGGCGGCTACCCGTACGGGTTGAGCGGCGAGACCATCGGGGTCGGCGCGCGGTTGATCGCCGTGTGCGAGGCGTTCGACGCAATGATCGACACTGCGCCGTCGTCGAACAATGACGCACGAGGAGCGGCGCTCGAGGAACTCAAACGCGCTGCGGGTTCACAGTTCGAGCCGCGTTCGGTGGCGGCAGTCGCGCGCGCGCTGAGCCGAGCGCAGCCCGCCGGTGCGACTGCGCGCTAAAACGCCGGTTTCACGGCCGTCCACGACCGCCGCAACGCACCGCGCGTGGACTGCACGGCACCTTCGGCGCTCACCTGCCGCCGGTTGCGGACAATGCACGGGTTCTCGTGTCTCGAGTCAACACCCAGGTCGCACCCGTTTCAACCGTGTCGTCCTGCATTCTAGCGCTTGGCGACGCAGTGCATGCAGACGTGTCGAGTTCGTCACGAAGCACTTCACAACAGCCGTCTAGGATGGGAGAGCGGCGCAAATTTCAATTGCCCCGCCTCGATCATGGTTGCCGAATCCGTGCCCAACACCCAAGCCAGCCGCACACTGCTGCCGAGATTGCTCGACTTGCTGGAGCGCCCGAGCGAACGGGCGTTGCACGATGCCCTCGAGGAGATCGCGCGGGCACTGACCGCGGACGTGGTCGTGCTCGGCCGGAGCGAAGGTCAACTGCACGTGCCGAGCGTTGTTGTTGGCGCTGTTCCACCCGCGCTCGCCGCCGCATTTGAACACGGCGTGCTGCTGCGCCAAGCCTCAACGTTGTTTGGCGACAGCGACGAGATTCAAGTGCAGGCAAACGACGGCACGCCCGTCGCCGAGGCGCTGTCGCGCTTGGGTTTAACCGCCGTGCTGTCGCGTGTTTTTCAAAGCGAAGGGCAAAGCGTGGGGGTCACGCTGCACCGTTTGGCTGGGTCCACTCAGGGTTTCGGCTGGAACCCTGCCGAACGTGCATTGTTGCGCGGTGCGTGCCAGGTCATCGCTGCCCTGCTCGCCCAGCGCGAGCACCGCAAGGCCAACATGCGCGCCTTTGAATCGGCCATTTTTTTGCTCGGACATGCCCTTGAGCTGCGCGACGGCGTCACCGGCGAGCACACGAACCGTGTTGCTCGGCTCGCCGACGCCTTCGGCCGTTACCTTGGGCTTGACGACCCCCAACTCCTGGCGCTGCGTTGGGGGGCTTACCTGCACGACCTTGGCAAATTTGCAATTCCCGACCCGCTGTTGCAGAAACCTGCTCCGCTGACGCAGGCCGAATTCGAGGTGATGCAGGGCCACACGGTGCTCGGTGACGAAATGAGCTTTGGACTGGCGTTTCTACCGCGGGCGGCGCGAGCGATCATTCGGCACCACCATGAACGTTGGGACGGGTTCGGGTATCCTGACCAACTTCGTGGCCTCGGGATTCCGCCGCTGGCTCGGCTGTTTGCCGTGTGCGACGTGTACGACGTGCTCACAGCCGGTAGACCGTACCGAGAACCGCTCGCACCGTTCGCGGCCTTGGTGGAGTTGCAGCGTGGTGCCCACAGCGGCCAGTTTGAGCCCGACGCCGTCGCACGCTTTTTGGCGTTCGCCGCGGAATCGGGCATCGACGCGTTGAGTCCGCAGTTCGTCCGGCACGGGTGACGGCGTCAACTCAAACAGGCGCTCGGTGCGCTTGTCCACCGTTGAACGCTCCGAACCCGCCGCGAACGCTGCGCTGAGCGCGATCGTTGCCTCGGTCGCGATCAATGGGACCCGCGAGGGTGGGTGTGCGGCGTCGTTGCCCTCGGTCTGAAAACCGACCGGCCGGAGCCATCAGCGAACCCCCCCTTTAATGTTGGGTGCCCTGTACCGGAGCATTTGCACTGCCTGCGGATACGACCGACATCCCGACGGAGGTCTCGCCGAGCACGCGCTCGAGTTCGCCCAGCAGGGTCAGGGCGCGTTCGCGCTGGACCTCGCTGACTTGGGAAAGCTGGGCTCGCAGGCTGCGCAGCGACCCGTGCCACGCCGGGGCACGGCGCGCCTCGAGCACCCCCTCGACGCGTGCGCGCAACGCTGCAGCGGTCGGGCGGTGCTGCACGACGAACGCCACGAGCGTCGCACGCTGCACGGGGTCGGCGAGGCGCGCGAGCAGGCGCGCCTGAACCGGACGCAACTGACCTGCCCCGAGGGCGTGGCGCAGGTCTTCGGGCAGCGAAAGCAGCGGCAAGCGTTTGGCGACGAAGGTCGTCAACGTCAACCGGCCGAGCCGTTCGAACAGTGCCAAAACCGCTTGCCCGGTGACCCCGTCCAGATGTGCGCGCGGGACGCGTCCGCGCCGCTCGTTGTCGAGGCGGTAGAGCATCGCGTTCGCGGCCTCGACGGGGATGCCCAGCGTCAGCGCAACGAGTTCCACCACGCCCTCGGCAACCTCGAGTTCACTCAAATCCTCGCGCTGCAGGTTTTCGACCAAGGCGAGTTCGAGGGCGTCGGCGTCGGCCGCACCGCGCACGATCACCGACAGCGTTTCAAGTCCAGCGCGCCGTGCGGCGAGTAACCGGCGTTCGCCGGCGATTACCTCGAACAGGGCGCGCGGCAGCGCCCCGTCAACCCGTCGCACGACCAGCGGCTGCAACTGTCCGTGGCGGCGCAGGCTGAGGGCGAGGGCTTCCAGGGCCGGCTCGTCGAAGCGCCGCCGCGCTGTGTTGCCCCCGAGCAGTAGTTGGCCGACGGCGACGGTGAGGCGCTCGTCGGCCGCGCGTTCAGCGTCCACGCTCGACCCCTGCGCGCGCGGCGGCTGCCCGCTCGAACGTGCGCTCGAGGGCGGCGAGCGCTTGTTCTGGGGCGAGCCCCCGTGGCAGCAGGGCAATCAGGCGCTCGGCGCTGCGCGCATCGAGATGCAACGTTTCGGCACGCTCGAGAATGCGGGCGATGGCAGCGAAATCAGCGGCGTTCAAACTCACTGCTCGAACACCGCTCTCGTGGACGAAGGACCGTCGGGCTGTGGGGCACTGCGGCGCGCCAGCTCGACGACGCCGGTGGCCGTCAAGCGCACACTGCCCCCTCGGCGCTCGACCAAACCGCGCCGCCCGAGGTCGCGCAGGGCGGTCGAGACCGATTCGCGACGACATCCGACAATCGCTGCAAGCTCCTCTTGGGTGTTCGCCGACCCCAGTGCGCCGAGCGCGGTGAGGGTGCGCTCGAGCACCGATCCGTTCAAGCGCATGGCCCAGCCCAGCAGCTGCCCGACCCCCTGCAGTCCGGTGTTTTCGTCTGCGAGAGCCTCGACAACCGTGCCCGCGAGCGACTCTGCAAACCACACTTCGGGCACGTGTCGCAAGCCGGGCCAGATGTGCCCGCCGATCAAGCTGTGGGCTGCCCGCTCGTCGTGCGCTCCGTACAGCAGCACCGCACCCTGACGAACCACGAACGGGTGCGAGAGGTCGACACAGGTTCCGGTGCGCAGCGGTTCGCGCGGTGTCCCACTTTCCGAACGCCGGCCCAGCCCCGCCAGGGTCGCCGCGTGGTGAAAGTGCACAGGCTTGCGCGCCATCGTCGCTGCGCGCACGACAGCGCGCAACCCGTCGCCGAGATAACCGCCGACGTTCACCGCGTAGATGTCGCTGCACAGCCCGAGCTTGGCAGCCGCCAGGGGATCGAGGTCTCCGCGGGCGGTCTCTCTCGGGCACGCGTGTTCGAGCACGATGGCATCGCGCGCGCCGAGCCAGGCGCGCGCGATGCCCACTTCCGGCCCTGCGTCGTCGTTGTACGCGATCAGCACGGTGGTAAACCCGTTGGTCTCGGCGCGCCTGTGTGGTCCCATTGTACTCTCCGGATGGCAGCGAAACGGCGTGGGGTCGTCGTGAACAGGCTACCGGCGACGCATGGGGTGCGCCAGTGTCATTGTTGCGCAAGTGTCCCTGGGCTTTGGACGAATGTACTTGGTCCGACCGGGTGGTCCACAGGCGAGAGGCATCCTCGAGTGGGGCGCTCAGGCACGGCCGGCCGACGCCTTGTCCTCGCGTCGGCCGCGGCGGCGCACCCTGATTACGTGTTGCCGAGCAAGCGGCGGACCAATTCGCTGCGCGTCCGACATCCGTGACGACGGTAGAGGGCGCTCAAACGGTGCCGCACCACGTTCGCGCTCACACCGCACCGGCGGGCGAGGTCGGTGTTCGTTTCGCCGCGCACCAGTCCGCGCGCCAGTTCGAGATCCAGCGGTTCGAGCGCCAGCGCAAACACCGTCGCCGCGGGGATCGCAGGTTCGGGCTCGGGAGTGCGTCGGGCGAGCAGTGCTGCCTCGCCACGCCGGTCGCCGAGCTGCCGCGCGAGCGCCAGGCCTTCGACCACCGCCCAACCGAGGGCGTTCGTTGCACCCAACGCCGCGAGCGCGTCACAAAGGGCGTTGACGAGCGCCAAACGTTCGGCGTCACGCCATTCCTGGGTGGCGAGCAGGCGTTCAAACAACCGGCGCGCCCGCCCTGGGTCGTCGGAGACCAATCCGCTGTGGGGTGCGCAGGCGACCGTGTGCGCGAAGTGCGAAGGTGCGTTCTGACGTTCGACGAGACGCCACAGGTCTTCGGGCGCGATCTCCGCGCCGAGCGATTTGCCGCGTTCGGCGAGCGCCAGGCAGTGACGCTCGAGGCGTGCTTCGGCGAAGGCGCGCTCCTGACCCGTTGGATCGAGCGCGGCGAGTGCACGCCGTGCGTACCGTCCGAGCGTGTAGGCAATTTCCTGTGTTCCCTCGATGCGCAACACCCCGGTCTCGACGAGGCGGGCAAGCGCAGCCAGGGTCGATTTGCCACCGTTGAGTGCGCTCGCCGCAGCAAGAGAGAAGCGGCGTTCGAACACGGTCAGGCGCAGCAACAGCGCGGCGTCCCGCGGCAGCAGGGCGCGCAGGTAAGGCGCGAAGGTTTGTGCGGTCCAAACAAACGTCGCGCGCCGTTCGCTCGGCAGCACCCCCTCCAAAGCAGCGCCGCCGCGCAGCAGCGCGAGCAGCGCGTCCGGCCCGAGCGTGGCGCACACGGCTCCGGCGTAGAGAATCGGTCCGGGCAACCCGTCGAGTTCGACGCACAGCGCTGCCACCGTGTCATCCTCGAGCGTGTGGCAACATCCAGCGCGCTGCGCCGCCGCCCGCAGCAACGCCGCTGCCGCGTCGGGCACCAATCCCTCGAGTGTCACCGCCGCGCTCGCCTCCCGGTGAGGCGCGACGCGGTGGGTAGACAGGGTGCACCGACCGGGTGTGAACCCGGTTCCGTCCAGGTCGATCGAAGGCTCGAGCGCGGCGGCAGCCTGGGCGAGGCGCGACTTGCCCGCGCCGGGCAAGCCGACGAGGGCCACCCTGCGGTGGACGCGACAAACATCGAGCAAATGCCGCAGCTCGAGGTCACGCCCGACGAGCGCGGGTTCAAAGCGTGACTGCGGGCGTGTTGCCATTGGGGGTTCGCTTCTACTGTAGCCGGTGGGCGGCGGTTTGCCGTCGCCCGGCTACCGACCCATGGTCGGTAGCCCGCGCGCCAGGCGCGCGATCAATTCCACCCGCGAGCGCACCGAAAAGCGGGCGTACAAGGCACTGAGGCGGTTGCGCACGGTGGTCGGTTGCACCCCCATCGCCCGGGCGATGGCTTTGTTCGTCGCACCGGTAATGACCAGGTCCAACAGCGTTCGGTCACGCTCGCCCAGCACGGGCATGTCGCGGTGGGTGAGCCGTGCGCGAAGGGTCTGGATTGCCTCGAGAAATTCTGCAGACAACGACACCGCTGCGCCCGGCCCGTGACCCAACCGCGCGTTTTCCTGCTCGCGCGCTTCGAGATCGGCGGCCACCGCAGAGAGCTTCGCCGCAAGATCGCCTTCTCCCACGGCGCGCGCATTGCGTTCGAGGGCCCGCCCGAGGACGGAACGCCGAAAATAGCCCGGATCAGCATCGAGCAGCGCCGTGCTCGCCGCAATCTCTTCGACCACGGCACGCGCATCGCCCATGTCCTCGTAGATGCTGGCGAGCGTGTAGCGCAGGCTGAGCGCGTACTCGATTTCGTCGGGTTTGGTCAGCTGCAGTGCCCGCCTGGCATGGCGCACGGCCGCTTGAAAATCCTTGAACTGGACCCGAACCTGGGACAGTGACCCCAGTGCAGCGATCAGCCCCTGACGCTCGCCAATCGCCTCGGCGAGCGCAGTCGCCTGCTCCAACAGTGCATTGGCCTCGTGTGGGTGCCCGTGAAGTTCGCGGTGCTGTGCTTGCCGAATCATCAGGGCCAATTCGACGCGCTGCTGGCCGTGCGCCCGCGCAGCCTCGAGCAGCCCGCTGCCCACTGGTTCTGCGCGTGGATCCCCGTTGGCGTGCAGCGTCTGGTGGTGACGCGAAGCCCAACGAAAATGGTCGTCGCTGTTCGGCTCGGTGCGCGCGGCGAGCAGTTCAAACCAGCGCACGGCCACCGATTTCAATGCGGGGGTGACGGCGAGCACAGTGTCGAGGCGCGCGGCAAGCGCGGCGATCAGCTTTACCGAGTCGCGTTCCAGCGCTCGCTCGGCTGCGGCGACCAGGTGCGGCCAATCGAGCGCGTGGCGAGCGAACGCGCCCACCGCCGCAGCGCTGACTGCACTTGTCGGTGGCGTGGTGTACCACCGTTCCGCCAACCCGTGAGCCAGCGTCTCCATCGCGCGCTCGACCCGAACGCGCGCGGCTCCGCGCGGCTGGACGTACACACGCACGGTCTCCAGCAGGCGGTAACCGCCGGGCACCACAGACACGAGCGAGAACTCGACGAGTGCGACAAAGGTGGCCACCTCCAGTTCGAGCGCTCCGAGCAGCGCGAACGCCAACTCCGCGCTGAACGCGCCGCGCAGCACGGCGAGCGCCCGCAACGCGCGGCGCTCGCTCGGCGCGAGCAGGCGCACGCTGCCCTGCACGATCCGCTCGAGTCGCACGCCGTCGCCGACCGCCCCCAACCCGCCGTCAAGCGCGCGTTCCAGTGCCGCGAGCGGCGCTGTGTGGGCGCGTGCGGCGAGCAGTTCGACCGGCAGTGGCAGTCCGTCCAGCCGTGTGCAGAGCCGCCCAACCGTGGCGAGTTCTTCGTCGTCGGGGTGCCAGCGTGGACGCCGCATCCGCGCGCGCTCGAGGAACAGGGACGCTGCCCCGAGCGGCGCGTCTGCGTCCGGTTCGAGCGTGCCAATGCGCACAACGCGCTCCATGACCCCACCGAGCGCTCGGCGGGCAGTGCACACCACGCGCGGCGCAATGGACGAGGCGACGAGCGCCTCCACCACCGCCCGCCCGCCGCGCACCTGCTCAAGGTTGTCGAGGACGAGCAGGTCGGGCGGTGCAGGGGCAGCATGCACCGCACCACGCGCCGCCTGCTCGAGCTCGCTCGCGGCTTCTAGCGTCGAGGCGTCAACGAACACCGTGTTCGCAAAGCGCTCGGCAACGACGGCTGCCAGACGCGTCTTGCCCGCGCCGCCCGCACCCGCAACGGTCACGAAACCGGGGTTTTCCAGGGCGCTGAGCACCGCGTCAACCGCCGCACGTCGCCCGAGAAACGGGGTGGACGAAGGGTCAACCGACATGACACAGTATAGCTGTGCGTCGTCGTACAAAGACCCGTTGCGGACCCCCTAGGCTAGGGCCTTGGAACGGCGGGTCAGGCGACAGCGGTGAGGGGCAGCCTCGAACGGTTCGAGCCGTGCTCGATGCTCGGTTGGCTTGCCGACCGTGACGCCGAACTCGAACTGTCCGCGGTCTATGGCGACCAACGCCTGAACCTGCGTCCCGACGCGGAGCGCTCGAGGCGGTCGCGCTCAATGGGCACCGCTGGCACGACCGCGCGACGATCAGCGGGTTGGTCACCAGTCTCGCCGCGTTGCGGCGCGGCGTATTTTACCTGCATGCACCCGGCGACGCGGTGACCCACAGGCCGCTCGAGTTGGCACTCGTGCCGTGGTTGCTCGACGCCGAAAGGACGCCGCCGGGCGACACGGCGCTCGACCCAGACGCGCGCCTGCGCCTGAACCCAGTGGCCCTGGAGGGCCGGCAACTCCCGCTGCACCTGCGCGCGTTTCTGACGCTCGCCGGATATGCGTTGCGCGCGCGTCCCAGCGCCAACGCGCTCGCCGTGGCACTCGGCACCGACGCGCCGTGGACCCGTGACCGGCTTGGGGAACTCGAGCGCGCAGGCGTGGTCGAGCTGGTGTCATCGGCGACCGAGGTGCGCGGGCGCGGTGCAACGCGCGCTCTGAAGGAGCAGGGGCGCGCGGTGTCGAACAGCGCGCCCAGACCGCCGATGCTATTCTGGGTTCTTCCCGTGGAGGGGAGCCCGCGATGGACCTTGCCGGAACCATGCTCGTGTTCGACAACCACCCGATTGTGGTCGTGCGCGGTGCGGTCTACGCGTTTCACCTCGACCGCAGGGGTCCCGAAGACCAAGGACCGCCGCGCGGACAGCCACCGCGACGCCGCGTCGCGCCGCGCGAGTTTCGCGCCCTCGTCGGCACGGGCACCCTCGGCGTCGCGCGCGGCACCCTGGAGATCGCCGCTGCCGACGCACGTCGCCACACCCCCGGAGGACTCGGGCGGCTCGTTGTGGGCGACCTGCAGTTGACGGTCGTGCAACTGGACGAGCCGCGGCCGCGCGGCAGTACCGAAGTCTGGCGATTCGTCGCGCTGTTTCACCCGACTGAGCGACAAAAGCGGTGGCTCGAGTCGCTCGCCACCGGTGTGGACGGACAAGCACCGCCCGCGGTGCCCGGCGCTGCGCGGATGGAAACGCCGCGCGAAGGGTTGCGGAGCGCGCCGACGGTGGCGGGCACCAAACCGACCGCCCGCCGCGGTCGCTAGAGACGGTTGTCCACTTCGCCAGGCCGAGGTGCGTGCGACGCGGTGTGCGCAGACACGCCTGGACGACCCAGCGCCCTGGATACGCTCGGTCGCGTGTGGACAGGAATGGATTGGACTTTCGTGGCCTTCGCAGCCGTGGGCGTGGGCGTCTTGCTGCGCTGGTTGTGCAGCCCCACCGAACAACGCCCGACGCGCGTCGGGCGGTTGGCATTCGATCCGGGCATGGTCGCCGAATACGCCCAGGTCAACGGCGGTCGGGCGACCGTGCTGCGCGGTGGTCATCCAGGAGCGCGCTTTGACACCCCGCACGGCACGTTCTCGTTCGGTGCGTGGCGGGGAGGCGTGGGCCGTTGCGCGCAACCGCTGCTGCACCTGCGTCTCGAGGCAACACGACCACTGCGCGTCGAGCGCTTGAGGATCAGCGCGCGTCAAGCGGGCGTGCAGGCGGCGGGCGGGATGATCGCTTTTGCAACCGCCGTTGCCGACTTCGACCGCCGCTTTGCCTTGCACCGCGCGTCCAGCGCGGAGCCGCGCGCGGTGCTCGCTCTCGCTGCCCGACTGCGTTCGACGCTCGAAAACCCCGCGCTGCAAAACCTGGTGCTGATGGATGTGTCTGAGGAAGGTTTGCACATGGTCCTGCCCGTCGGGCAGGCCGGGCTCGAGCCGAGTGTGGGTCTGTTTTGGCAGGTCTTCGATGCAATCGCCCGCGAATCGCATGCCACGAGCGTGCGTCCGCCGCGTTGAACACCCATGGTCAGGCAAGGGGCACCGCTCAGGTCGGCGGGGCAGTTTACGGCTGGGCTGCTCCGAGGTCGTGCGCGCACGCACAACCCGGAAGCGCCGGCAAAAAACAGGCTTGCGCTTAGACCCTGCCAGATTTCGCACACGGCTTGTTCCAGTGCTCGGGTACAACTAAATCCATGCGTCCATTTTCTAAGGTCGTTGTCCTGGCTGCACTGGGCACCGCGTTCGCCGCCTGCACCGCCGACCCCGCCACAAACAATCCCGTTGGGGTCGTCGTCCCGCCCACCGTCGGCGCGGACGGCACGTGGTCAAACCCCGCCACCTGGGGTGGCGAGGTCCCCAAGGACGGCGCAAACGTCGTCGTTCCCGCGGGCAAGAAAATCGTGCTCGAGGGGGCGACGGCGAATTTGAAGAGTTTGGTGATCGAAGGTGAACTCGTCGCGGGCGACCGGGACATCGCCATCACCAGCGGCTCGGTGCTGGTCAAGGGCGGCAAGTTGACGGTTGGTACGGTTGCGTACCCCTACCTGAAACGCGCGACGATCACGCTCACCGGCGCGAACACGGGCGCCGACGTCGCGGGCTGCGGCGAGAAATTTTTGTGCGTGACGATGAACGGCACGCTGTCGCTGTACGGCGAAGCCAGGGAAAGCTGGATGCGCATCCAAGGCAGCGTGTCCAAGGGCGCGACCACGATGAACCTCTCGAGCCCAGTGAAGTGGCGGGCAGGCGACCGCATCGTGATTGCCAGCACGGACTTTGACATGAACCAAGCCGAGGAAGTCACCGTTTCGAGCGTGAACGGCTCCACGCTGACGTTCGCGCCCGCGCTGAAGTACGCGCACTTCGGCGAGGTGCAAACCTGGGATGGCAAAAGCGTGGACTCGAGGGCGGAAGTCGCGCTCGTGAACCGCAACATCACCGTGCAAGGCGACGACGCTTCGAAGACGGACGGGTTCGGCGGGCACGTCATGGTCATGGGCGGCGGTGTCGCCAACCTCAGCGACGTGGAACTGACGCGCATGGGGCAGGAAGGCATCTTGAAGCGCTACGCGATTCACTACCACCTGCTGTACGACGACGGCGCGAAATCATCCATGACGCGCATGAGCATCCACCACACCTTTAACCGCTGCATGACGATCCACGGCACCAATAAACTTCAGATCAAGCAAAACACCTGTTACGACAACGTCGGGCACGCGTTTTTCATCGAGGACGGCGCGGAAACCGACAACCAGTTCATTGAAAATCTGGGCTTGCTGACCCGCGCCCCGAAACCCGGCAAGGCGGTCCTGAAAGCCGACGCGGAGAGCGTCGCCACGTACTGGATCACCAACCCGCGCAACACGTTTCGCGGCAACGTCGCGGCGGGCTCCGACGGCTTCGGGTTCTGGTTCTCGATGCCCGACACCGTGCGCGGCGCGGTCGGCACGGCTCGCCTAGGTGAGTTCCCATCACCGTTGAGCGAGTGGAAAACGGATTTCACCGACAACAGCGCGCACTCAAGCAGCACCGGGTTCTTTCAAGACAACTGCTTGCAAGCCGACGGCAGCACCGCGCTGTGCTACTACAACCCAATTCAGCAGCAAGCCCAAGCCCTTGGGGTGGACCCCAAACCCAGCGACGAACGGTTGCGCGTCAATTTTGGCAAGTTCACCGCGTTCAAAAACGGCTTGGGCGTGTGGAACCGCGCCTTCTACCAACGCTTCGAGGACGTTCGTCTGGCAGACAACGCCACAGGCATGATCTTGGCGTGCAACGAATGCGAGGTGAACGGCGGCGTGATCGCCGGGGAAACCGCGAACAAGGGCAATCCCAGACCCGGTGAGCGCACCGGACCGTTTGGGCACACCTTGGCAGATCCAGGGGCTAGGGAGTTCGAGCAGCGACTCGTGGGATACCGTTTCTACGACGAAGCCAATCACCTCAACAACATCACCTTTGCGGCGTTCAACCCCGGCAAACTCAGCGACGGCACGACGCGCGCAGAAACAGCGGCGATCTCGAGCAACACGACCTACGCGGGCGGGCACACGACCGCAGGCATCCGCTTCGTGGACACGCCCGTGGGCGCGCGGGTCGGCACCGGGTACGGCGGCGCGCAGTTCTCGTTCGAGGACCTGGACGGCAGCGTCGCTGGGTTCCCGGCTTCGATCACCAAAGGCGCGGACTCCCTCTCCGACAGCAAATGCTCCCCTCGAGCCGAGTGGAACTGGTACGGCAACGATCCCCTGATTGTCTGCCCGCGCAGCGGCAACGCGTACCGCTACGTGGACCTGTGGTGGTACAACGCGGACGAGTTTCCCGGCGGCAACGCACCGCAGGGCGTGACCCGTGCGGGTGGCGGCACGTTCACGCGCGATTACGAAGGGCGGTTGCGTTTTGACTTGGGCACGTCCGCCCGGATCACCTTTAAAAGCGGCGTGATGAGCCCAGGCACGCGCCTGAACTTCGCGCACCTGAAACCGGGCGACGAATTCAAGCTGGAGATTCCGTACAACACCACGCCCTCGAGCGTCGTGTTCGGCGGCGCGTACTTCGGACCGCTGCAAAACCTAAAGACCGTGATCAACGTGGTCTCGAGCCGCAGCGCGATGACAACAAACTCGTATTTCTTCGACGCAGCTGCCAAAACCTTGTACCTGCAACTCAAGCCGCATTACCTGGATTACGCCTTCAACGAAGGGCAAGCCAACCTGACGGTCAAGTAAACCAAGCTGGACACAGCTGTTCGTAAACAGCCAGAGCCTGTTTCGTAACCGTGCCCGACGATGCATGGATGTGCAGGTCCAGCTCGCATAGATGCCTGCGTCGTCAGGTCCTCGACTCCCAAACGCGCCGACCGCGTTGGGCAACGTCAGCGTCTTGCCCGAACGGTGCGCAAGGAGGTTTCCTCGCCCAGGCGCTCGAAGCGCACCACTGGCACGTCGTGCATGAAGTTGTAACCCGCGCTGGTGCATGCACAGCAGCAGCCGCTCTCGCGAGTCCCCCGACGAGCAGCCGACCTCGCTCTCATCGCTGGCGTTCCTTCGCCGTGGCACCGTGCGGTCAACGCCGACCCGGACCTTGCGCCGTCCACCGCTCGAGCACACCCGCATCAGCAGGTTGATGGCTGACCGACGATGCCCGCCGCTTGCACACGGCAGGTTCGAGAGGCTTCCCCAATGTGTCGGGGTCACTGCGTACGGGTACCGATGATTCAGTCTGCCTCGCTGATGCCGGTGTGGCTGTCGTGTTTATAGGCGCAACCGATGACGCACAATGCTCGCCAAATCTGTACTCGAAAGGGGCGGGGTGGCGGGGAGACACCACCCCGGCGGCCGATGGGAGTTCGCGCACCGCCCGCATACTCTGACACGCATCGACCCTGTTGTCGTCGAATGCGGGTGCACTCTGCGGTGGTAGATCGATGGGTCGGTAGACAAGACGAACACTTGCCCAAGCCGGTGCGCAGGTCCGTCGCACGGGCAATTTGGACGACTGAAACGCCGACGCGCTGCGCGGGTTTAACCCGACCACCGATCCCGGCACGTCCCATCCTGAAGAAAAGCGATTACAAAGCGCGTTTGGGACATGGTCCAGCGTTCGGCCGCAGCAATCGTTCTCGGTGGCGCTGACCGGCGGCGTACGCCTCTCTGCAGGTGTGTCACGTGTTTGCACTCGACGTCGGCGGGCAAACCCCCAGCAACCACCACACTCTCGTCGCCGCCGTCCGTGGCTGCACCCAAGGCCGTGGAAATGGGTGCGCTCGCCCCGCACGGAGTACGACGGGGTCGCATTCAGGCAGCGCCTTGATACGGTGATCGGGTGCGTCCGACTCGCGCTCGTGGCGCACCGGCGAGGCGGACACGCGTCTTGGAGCGCTTCACGGCGACGGGGCGCGGCGCAAAGGCGCGGACGCCGTCGTCGAAGCCCTCGGCGCGTCCGTCGAGCACCGATTGCCCGCCGCGCAGGCTCGAGCACCCCGAAGAGCCCGTCAGCGCCCGCGCTGTGCCCGAGGGCGACCGTTCGCGGTGAGCCGGTCGCCGACGTACCGACTGGCGACCGCGTCGGCACCCACCGGCGGCCACTCGAGAAACCCTTGCAGCCGGTCGCACCCCAACTCGACGAGCACCTCGCGCTGTGCGACGCGTTCCACGCCCTCTGCGACCACCCGCAACCCGACCGAGTGCCCGAGGGCGATCAACCCACCGACGAGGGCCCGCCGCTCGTGGCTCGTGTCGATGTCGTTCACGAACGCGCGGTCAATCTTCAGTTCGCTCACGGGAAACCGCAACAGGTATGCGAAGTTCGAGTACCCCGTTCCGAAGTCGTCCACCGACAGCTCCACACCCGCCGCCCGCAGCCGCTGCAGCTCACGGTTCAACTCGTGCTGCTCGCTCATCAGCGTGCCCTCGGTAAACTCGAGGGTGAGGCGCTCGGGGGGAAACCCGGTGCGCTCGAGCGTCGCCAGCACCGTGTCGACGAACGCTGGCTGCACGGCCTCGAGCGCGGAGACGTTGAGCGACAACCCGGTTTCGCCCCAGGCAAGTGCCTCCTGGCAGGCGCGTTCGCGCGCCCACACGCCGAGGGTCGTCATCAGTCGGCACTCTTCGGCGACCGGAACAAACCGCGACGGTGAGACCGCCCCGAGCTGCGGGTGGTTCCACCGCAGCAGGGCCTCGAACCCGCTGACGTCGAGCGTGCGCACGTCGACAAGCGGCTGGTAGACGAGCGACAGCTCGCCGCGTTCCGGCGCACCGCGCAGCGCCGCCTCGATTTGCAGGCGTTCCAAGGCGGCGGTCGCGATGTCGGGCGAGAAGCGGCGCGTCTCGTTGCCGCCGCGCGCCTTGGCGCGGTACAGCGCGAGGTCGGCGTTGCGCAGCAGCGCGCTCGCCTCGCGCGCATCGTCCGGGCAGCACGTCACGCCGACGCTGGCGCTGACGTGCAAGGTGTGCCCCTCGAGCGTGTACGGCGCTTGTGCCACCGCTTCGACCAGCCGTCGGCCAAACTGTTCGGGGGCGCGCGCGGCGGAGCCCGAGGCGACCACCGCGAATTCGTCGCCGCCCATGCGGGCGACGGCGACGGCTGACCGGACCGCGCCCTGCAGTCGCGCGGCAACCCCCTCGAGCACCCGGTCCCCGACCGGATGCCCGAGCGAGTCGTTGATGCGTTTAAAGTGGTCCAGGTCGACCAGTGCGAGTGCGAACGCGCCGCCACCGTCGCACGAGTCCTCGAGCGCCCGCAGCAATCCCGCTCGGTTGGCGAGGCCGGTCAGGGGATCGGTGAACGCCCGTCGCCGCAGGTCGCGCTCCACCCGCCGCCGCGCGGTCACGTCCTCGGCGATCACGAGGCGCACCGAGCGCCCGGCGAAGCGCGTGTGGTGTCCGGTGAGTTGCACCTCGATCACCGTGCCGTCCGCGCGGCGGTGCAGCGCCAAACCTGCCCGCGCGTCCAGGTCGCGCACGCGCAAACGGTCCGCGCCCAGGGCGAGAAACGCCGCGCGCCGGTAGCCGTAGGCGCGCAGCGCCGCGTCGTTGACCTCGACGATCTCGAGCGTGCGCTCGTCGTAGAGCCACATCGGCAGCGGATTGGCGGTGAACAGCGCCCGCAGGGATGCTTCGCGCTCGGCGCGGGTCAGGGCGACCGACACAAACGCGCCGACCGCTTCGACGAGGGCGAAGTCCTCCCCGTCCAGCCGCACGCCGCGCGTCTCCACGTTCAGCACCGCCGCGACGTGCTGGTCGACGATGATCGGCACGCACACCTCGCTGAGCACGTCCTCGAGCGGAGAGACGAAGTCGGGATCGGCGCGCACGTCGGGCAAAAAGACGCCTTGCCCCGTGCGCGCCACGCGTCCCATCACCCCGACGCCCGACTCGAGCCGTTCGAACACCTGCCGGTAGCCGACCTGGTGCTGCAACCACAACCCGTCGTCGGGCGTGGTGCGGTAGAGACTGACGAGCGGCGCGTGAAAAGCAGCGGCGAGCGCGGTCACGGCGACACGCATGATCTCCGGCGGGTCGGCTTCGTCTGTGACCGCGCGCCGCACCGCCTCGAGCGCCGAGGCGCGCTCCAGGGCGCGCAGGCGGGCATGGTGGCTGCCAATGTGACGGGCGAGCGACGCCACCAGCGCGCGCTCCTGCACCGTGGCCGGTCGGTCGAACATCACCGCGAGCAATCCCACCCTCCGCGCGGCATCACCGATCGGGGCGCGGACGGTGTGCGGCGCGTCCGACGCGTCCGACGCGTCCGACGGCACCACGCCGCCCGAGCGCCAGAGTGGATGCTCGCCGCTGCTCAGGTTCAGCAGCGCCGTCCGCGCCCCGATCCACGTGCCGATCACCGCGACGCCGTCGCGCAGAAGTGCGGCGCTGTCGCCCATGCGCGCCAGTGTCTCGGTCACCTCGAGCAATGCGGAGGCGGTGCGGCGCAGGCGGGAATTCGGGATCAAATGCGCCCCTCGATCGCCCGGGTTGGCGTTGGCACGGGTTCAGTGTAAACGCCCGGCGCCAATGCGGCTGTGCGCGTTGGCGTGTGTCGGATGCACACGCCAACCCTCGCGACCCACGCTAGGCTGGGTAGAGCACGCGCCCGGCGTGCCGGAGGTCGACGTGAGCAGAGCAGTGCCGGGGCTCGAAGCGACCCCAGCCCCCTTCGGTCAATCTGCATCAACCGCGCTGGTCACGCTCGAACCCGACGGGTTCGTCAGTGCGTGGAGCGCCGCCGCAGAACGCTTGTACGGGCGTTCTGCGGCGGAGATGGTCGGGCGGCTCGCCCGCGAACTGTGCTCCGATGCCTTTCAGGCGAACCATGACGCGCGCTTCGAACGCGCCCGCGACGGTCTGACCGATCCGGGCGCGGATACCGTGCACCACCACGCGCTCGGATACCATCTGGAGGTGCACATCACCTTCGAGCCGCTGTTCGCCGCCGACGGTCGGGTGCGAGGAGTGGCGATGGCGGTGGGCGTGTCCGAACGCACGGTGCGCACCGTGCAAGCCATCGAACGCGACCACGCCCTGCAACCGGTGCCGAGTGCCGAGGCGGGCGCGGAGGCGTTGCGCCTGCTCGAGAGCCTCGACGACCACGCGGTGTTCTGGCTCGATCCGGCTGGCCGGGTGCGCTCGTGGTCGCGCGCGGCCGAGCGCGTCAAAGGGCACGGCTACGGGGTGATCGGCAAGCATTTCGGCGTGTTTTACCCGCCTGCCCTGCGCGCCGCCGGACTGCCCGCCCACGCACTCGAGATTGCGCGGCGCGACGGTCGCTTTGTCACCGAAGGCTGGCGGGTGCGCGCCGACGGTTCGCAGTTCTGGGCGAGCGCGACCCTGACCCCGATGCGGTCGCCGGACGGGGCGCTGCTCGGCTACGCGAAAGTCGTGCGCGACGCTGGCGCGCGGCGGGCGTTCGAGGCGCAGAGTTGGCGGACCGATCCGCTCAGCACCGGCGCAGGCGAGCGCACCATGGTCACCGACGCCTGCCTCGACGAGTCCGGACCGGTCGTGCTCTACCTCGACGAGGAGTTCGCCCGACTGCTCGGCTCGAACCGCGAAACGCTCGTCGGATACCGGCTGCTGGCGCTGCTCGACGACCCTGCCGGGCGCGTGCCCGCCGCGCTGCGCACCGCGTGCGCGACCGCCAGCGTCGCGACGGGCAGCGCGCGGTTTCGAGGCGAGCACGGCGTGGCCGCCAACGTCGAGTGGCGGGCGGTAGCCATCGCCGACGGATCTGTGAGCGCGCCGGTACGCTTGGCGTGGACACTCACCCCAAAAGATGAACCGACGAACGCCGCGCCCAGCCTGTGCGGGCACCTCAAGGCACTGGGCGGTGCCGCGCAGTTGCTCACTTGGTTGCGCGACGCCGAGGCGAGCGGACGGCTGCGCCTCGAGCGGTGGGGCGAGTTGACCCTCGAGGCGGGGGTGGTGCGCGCGGCGCGCGGCGAGACAGGCATCACCGCAGCGGTGGAAACCTGCCTCGAAGGCGAGTTTCGATTCGACGGTCGCCTCCGTGGGCCCACCGGCGGCGCGGGCGAGCGGTCAGTTCAGCACCTCGTCGTCGTGTCGGACTTGAGCGCTGCGCTCGCCTACGCGGGCGCGCTCGGATTGCACCGCTTTCACGCGACGGTGGAGCGTTGTCCGGTGACCGACGCCGAGCGCGTCGCGCTGTGCTCGGTGTCGTTGCGCGTCGTGTCGTTGCGCGGCTCGCTCGACGAGGCGCGTACCGCGCTCGGTCGGCCATGACCCGCGTCGCCGCGCACAGCGAACCGCCTGGGTGTGCGCCGGGAGACAGCGACCGGCACCATCATGGGGTGCACACGTCTATGGCACCGTCGGCACGTCTCACAGCACAGCAGCGCCCCAACGCGCTGCAATACCTATTGCGTGAAGCGCAGCGAGAGACCGTGTGGCTCGTACCGCTCAGGGTGTTCATCGGCGTGGGCTGGCTGCGGGCGGGCGCGGAAAAACTCGTCGACCCCGCGTGGTTTGATGGCTCCGCCCTGCGCGCCTTCCTCGAAGGGCACGCCCCGCTCGCCGTCTTCCCGGTGTTTCAGGGCTTGATGCGTGGCGCGTTCCACGATTTCGCCTTGCCGTTGGGCGCTTTCGTGGTCTTCGTGGAGCTGGTCGTCGGCGCGACCATCGCGCTCGGATGGCGGCTGCGCTCGGCGATTGCCGTTGCCTTGTGCCTCAATTTGCTGTTCGTGGTGGCGGGCGTGCCCAACCCGAGCGCGTTCTACCTGGTGATCCAAATGGTGCTCGTCGTTGGCGGTGCCGACCGCGCGCTGGCGTTGCGCGGTCGGCGCTCGAGACGCAGGTCGGTGGACAGCTGGACGCTGTGGCTGCATCTTGCCGCCCTGTCGCTGCTCGTCGCACTCGCGGTCTCGAGCGTGGGGCGGGTGCGCGATTTCACACCGGGCGGCAGTGTGCACGACGCTGCCGCCGTGCTCGCGGTGGTCGCCTGCGTGGGCTTGGTGTATACGCTGATCTCCTTGTTGCGGCTGCTCAACCCGTCGGGCCCCTCGCCACGGCGCGCGGGTGGCTGATCGTGGTCGGTGAGGGATGCGTTTGGTCCGCACACCGCTGGGCACCCCTGTGTAAGCGGTTGCCGCCGCAGCGCTGTCCTCCGTCCCGTGCGTTTCAGCAGCGCCAACCGGCCCCGCAGGTTGGCCTGAACACGGCACCGAGCTTGCTGATTGAAAGGAACACAATGACTGACCTTCGCCGCCTGCTCCTCGCGCCCATTGCGGCGCTCGTGGCTTGTTCGTCGGCACCCGATGCGGACACCCAAGCGCCCCAGGTCGCACTGAGCGCGGCACCGGGCACCGTAACCGCACCCGGCGACATTACGCTCATCGCCACCGTTTCGGACGACGTCGGCGTTGTGCGGGTCGAGGTGTACGACGGCGCCCGTCGCCTGGCCGAATTTGACCAACCGCCGTACCGCCACGTGGTCACGGTCGCCCGAGCCGACAACGGCGAACATCGCTACACGGCGCGTGCCAAGGACGGCGCAGGCAACGCCGCAACTTCGGAGGTCGCCACCGTCCGGGTGGACATTGCCACACCCGTCGCACCGCCTGTACCTCCCACGCCGCCTGCCGACACCACGCGGCCGACAGTCAGCCTCACCGCGACGCCTGCGACCCTGTCGTGGAGCGGCACAGTGACCCTGGCTGCCACCGCCAGCGACAACGTGGGGGTGGCGCGCGTCGAGTGGTTCGACGAGAACGGCGTGCGGCTCTTCGAGCGCACCGCCGCGCCGTATACGGTCCAGGTCAGCCTTGGGTATGCGGATCGTCCGCAACGGCGCTACACGGCGCGCGCCACCGACGCCGCGGGCAATGCGTCGACCTCCGACACGGCGGTGATCGCGGTCAACTCGCCAGCACCGGGGTTCTACCCGCTCGGCAGCGGCGCGCTGTCCCTCAACACCAACCCCAGCCGCAACTCGGCGATTGCCGTGGACGAGGCAGGCATGGCGACCGTCGCGTTCAGCCAGAGCACCACATTGGCGTCTACCGGAACGCCGAGCGTCTTCGTGCGCCGCTGGTCCACGTCTGGTTGGACCGCGCTCGGCTCGGCGTTGAACAACGCGGGGCGTGCGGCTCAGGAGGTCACACTCGCACTTGACCGCAGCGGTACGCCGTTCGTCGCGTGGATCGAAACCGTCGTGGCAGGAGCGAGCAGCAGCAACCAGGTGTTCGTTCGGCGCTGGAACGGCGCAGCGTGGACCGCCCTCGGCGGAGCGTTGAACGTGAACAGCGCGATGAACGCGACGGGCTCTTCGATTCGCGTGGACGAGAGCGGTGTGCCGACCGTCGTGTGGACCGAATGGGTGAGCGGCGCACCGGCGCTGCGCCGCGCGCATGCCAAACGCTGGGACGGTGCGGCTTGGACGGCGCTCGGCGGAGCCCTCAACACCGATCCCGCGCGGTCGGTCGGCGACGCCGCGTTCGCCCTGGATGCCGACGGTCGCCCGGTGGTCGCCTGGAGCGAGGCCAGCGCCACCGCCAACGTCTCGCGCGTTTGGGTCAAGCGTTGGACGGGTGCGGCGTGGAGCGCGGTTGGGCACCTCAGTCTGAACCTTAACCCAAACCGGAACGGCGAAAGCGTCGGCGTGGCACTCGACAGCAGCGGCGCGATTTTCGTGTCGTGGAGCGAGGACATCGGCGGCTTCACGTACGGCGTGAACGTCAAACGGTACGACAACGGGGCGTGGATGTCACTTGGCGGAGCGCTCAACACTGCGAACACCAGCGGTTACGCCGCGACCCTGCAAGTGGAGCCCGGCGGCGCGCCCGTCGTCGCGTTCACCGAACAGGCGTTGACGGCGGGCAGCGCGAACCTGTTGCGCGTGCGCCGCTGGAACGCCGACGCCTGGACGGACCTCGGCGCGGCGCTCAACGCCGACGCGGCCAAGGACGCCTCGAGCCCGGCACTGGCGCTGGACCCCGGCGGCTTCCCGTTCGTGACCTGGCGCGAGCAGGGGACTGCGCCAGCGTACTCGACGCTGGTCAAGCGCTACACCCGCTGACTCCGACGACCGCGCGACGTTCACCGCGGTGCCCGGAGCCGGCGCGAGCGAACGTCGCGCGGTGTGACCGCGCATTTCCGCCGACGACGCCCAACTCCGAATTTGCGCGGTTCGCCCCGCCGCTCACGGCCCTGTGGTACAAAATGCCAGCACAACCGGCGGACCGCGGCGCACCTTCGACGCGGCCCGCCGGCGGTGAATGGGGCGCAGACGATGGCAATTGAAGTTCACCGATACGGTTCGTTGCGCGTTCGTCTGCTGCTCGTCGGCTTCGTGTGCATGCACCTGCCGCTGCTGGGTTTGGTGGCGCTGACGCAGTTCGGTTCGCCGCCCTCATCGTGGTCGCTGCTCGCCGCCGCCTTCGCGGTCACACTGCTCGGCACGGCGCTGCTGCTCGTCACCGTGCACCGCGCCGTGAGACCACTCGAGCACGCCAGCGCGGCGCTCGAGCGTTTCACACAGAGCGGCACCCCGACGGCGCTGCCAGCGGTGGGACACGACGAGCTGGCAACGCTCGCCCGGCAGATCAACGCCATGCGCGCCGAATTGACCGAACAACGCGCGACGTTGCTGCGCGAGGCGACGACCGATGCGCTGACCGGCCTGCTCAACCGCCGCAGCGCCGTGCGGTGCCTCGAACGCTTGGCGGACGCAAGCGCTCCACACTGGCTCGCGCTGAGCGACGCGGACCGCTTCAAGGCGATCAACGACACCCACGGTCACGTGGCGGGAGACGCCGTGCTCGCCCACATCGGTCGGGTGCTCGCGGACGGCGTGCCAGCCGGCAGCGTGTGCGCGCGCTGGGGTGGCGAGGAATTCCTGCTCGTCGTGTCCGACGAGCAGGATCCTCTTGCCGTATTGAACGCTATCCAGGCTGCGGTCCAAGCTTCGTACCCTGCGTACGGACCGCCGAGCCTTTCGTTCGGTGTGGCGCGATTGGGAGCCGACCCTTCCGACGCGCTGCGCCGGGCAGACAGGGCGCTCTACCGCGCGAAGTCGCACGGCGGGGCGTGCACCGCGCTAGACCAAGGGTTTCACGAGGGTCGGTTAGGCCAGCTCGTGCGACTTGCAACATCGACCCCGCCTCAAGGGCAACCTCGAACGACGGCCTGTTTGCGGACGGGCGCATTGCTGCACCACCTCCGTTCGGGGTGAACCCGGTACAGCGTCGAACCTTCCTTGGTGACAAGCGCGCAAGTCCACGCGCCCAGTCGTTCGAGCGCCGCAATCTCACCATGATCGCGCGCCGGACGACCTCCGAGCCCGCACGGCGGTCGAGCCGACGCTTGCCATTGCTTCGCCTGTGGTCTGCCCGTTTTGAGCAGGTGTACAGGGGTGACCCCGCTGCGTGAGAGCGGGGTCACATACAGAAAAACGAGGCTGTGGTGCCATGCTTCGTCGACAAACGTTCGCACAGAACGACGAAGCCGAAGGGCTGAACGCCCCATACCCTGCGGATCTCGGTTCACCGGCGCACAAAGCGCACGGCGTCTGCCCGCAAGAATCTGCCATCCGCCGCGACCAACCGCACCGAACCGCCGGTGCCCGCGACGAACGCGAACTCGCCGAGCGGGACCCAACCCGCCGCCGCTGACCGCAAATCCCGCACCACGCTGCTCGAGCCGCCCGCATGCGCAACGGTGAACGTCGCGTTCGCCGCGAGGTTCGCCCCTGCGCCCTGAACGTTGTAGTACTCGACTGCATACCGCCCGGCACCGGGCAAGTTCGGCGTCCACGACGCCCATGCCTTTGGATCGCTCGAGTAACGCGTGTACGAGCCCTGGTACCCGGTGAGCGTGGAGGTCGGCCATGCGCCCGCGCTCGTCGCGTATCCCGGCTCGTCGTTGTCCACCGTCACCGTTGAATCTGCGACAACGTTCGGATCGCGCGTGTAATAGCGCGCGTAGTCAAACTGGATGTCCGCGGGCAGCGTCGCCGCATTCGGTCCAGGATCGACGTAGCCGATCGAAGTCAGCCACAGGTTCACCGGGGCGTGGTCGTGGGCGGTCGCCGGGTACGTGTGCGTGCACACGAGCTTGCCGTCCACAAAGTAGCGCGTGACCGTGTCGGTCCATTCGAAGCCGTACACGTGAAAGTCCGCCGCCGGGTCGAATGTGGCGTTGTAACTGCCGCAGTCGGCGTGCGTGACCGGGTTGGTGTTCCACTGCCAGATTCCGTAGAAAAAATTATGTCGCCGCACCGAGTCGGTTTCAAAGCCGTCCACCTCGATCACCCGCTGGTTGCCGCCGGTGGTGCTGCCGTCGCCGCGCAGCGTCCAAAAGGCGGTGTGCCACCCGGGCGCGGCCGTGAGCCGGGCACGGGTCTCGAAGTAGCCGTGGTCAAACAGGCGTTTGGAAATCACGCCGCCGCCGGTGAAGCGCTTGCCGCCGAACAACTCGGCGCGTAGATTGATGCGCATCGTGCCGCCGGCGACGGCGACGTTTTCGGGGCGTTGGGCGCTGAACCCTTTGACATCGGTGCGGAAATTCCAGACGGTGGCGTCGACGCCCGAGCTGTTGAATTCGTCGCTGAACCCGAGCACGTACCCGGCGGGCACGGTGGTGGAACCCGTGGGCGCTGACGGCGGGGGTGGGAGCGGTGCCGGTGGGGTGGTCGGCGTCGCGGGCGAAGGCACCCCAATGCCCGGGGTGGGTTGCGGCGTGGAGGCGCACGCAACTAAACCGAGCAGCGCAGTTGCAACGAAGAACGTCAAATCAACGTGTTTGTGCATGGGTGGGTCTGTCCTCCTTGTCTTTGGCGCACTGATCGGCGCGGTGTCAGACGAGCACGCGAAGCCATCTACGTTCGGGCGTTGCGACGCGTTGACCGGTGCTGCGCAGAGGAAAGCGGGTTGTCAGTGGGGCACGGCACCGGGTCCATAGCGCTGCACGAACCCACCGAGCGACCCGTCCACGCTGCCACGCGCGGCACCAAGTCGCACGCTGGCTCCCATGGATGCCGCCTCGAGCGGTACGCCACCGGCGAAGACCAGCCAGCGTGTGCCCGGCGACGGCACGAATCCGCACCGTTGGACGCGCACCCGGACCGACGCGTGCCTCGCCCGTGGACCTTTCCACACGCGCTCGACTGCGAAGCTCGCCGTGCGCAGCGGACGCCCGTCCGCCGCGTCGTCCCGCACAGTGGTGACCGTGCCGACAAAGACCGCATCGGAGGCCACGAACGCCCGCTCGAGACCCACGCTGGACGCGCATGCGCCAGCCGCACTCGGCTGAAAGAGTGGCGAGAGCAGCGCAGCGACGGCGATCAGAGGGACGGCGATCAGAGCCACGCCAAGCACAAGGAACGGTCGCAAGCGGACGCCGGAGGGTTGTTCGCGTTTCTCGATCATCGTCAATCGCGGCGCACGCCGACTTGGTCGAGCAGCATTCGCCCCTTGCTCGCCCTCGTGTACCCGGTCATCTGAAAATCCACGCGGACCTTCTTGCCAGCGAGCGCTTTCAAGTCCACGGTGCGCACCTGCCACCCGGGCGTGTCCAGATCCGCGTCTTTGGACACGTAACTCGCCGCGGGCGCGGTCGCACCGTCCACGGTGAACAGCACGGTGAATCCGTCGCCGTCGGCGCGGAACCCTTCGGTGCGGTAGACAAACTCGAAGCGCAGTTTCGCCTCGCCCGTGGGCAACTGCACGCTGCGGCTGACCGCGTGCAGGTCACCGTTCTCCATCAGCAGGCGGTTGTTCATGTTCAAGGCGTAACGGCTATCTTTGTTCACGGCCAGGCGCGAGGCGGGATCCACGCTTTCCGCGTACCCGCCCGGTCGGTAGCCGAACGCGCTGTTGCCCGTCCAACGGGTCGCCCACGCGCGGTTGTCGCGCCAACTGCCGTAGCCGCGCGCCATCATGTCACCGTACTTCACGTCGAACCCGTCGAAGGCGAGGTAGGTTTTCAGCGGTGCCCCCACGTTCGGCGTGCCACCGCTCGCGGTGCTCACGTAGGCGTTGGCGCTGTCGAGCCAGGCCCATTCGGGTTTCGGCGCGGTGGTGCTGGGTCCGTAAAGCTTTGCGCCAGCGCCCGCGCCGAGCAGTGACCCGTCGAGGTCGGTGAAGTCACCGCGCACGATGTTGATGGCACCGTTCGGACCGTAGAAGGTGTCGTGGGGTTTGAGCAGACCGGCGAATGCAGCGGTATTGCCATAGATTTTCACGCCGCGCGCACTGCCGCGAAAGTAGCCCTCGCGCCCGTACTCGCTCGGTGTGAACGAAAGCGCGGCGCTGCCAACGTCGTGGAATGTCACCGTGTCCACGTCCACGCACAAGAGCGTCTGTGTGGCGTTCTCGATGCCCGTGTACCCAGTCGTGTTGCCGGGCACAGGCATCGCGCTCGGTTGGGAACGGTCTTGAAGGCGCAGCCAGTTGTTCGTGTTCTTCGTCTGTCCGACGATCACCGTGTCCTTAACCACGGCGTTGGCTTTGATGCCGGCGCTCACCCGCACGCCGGTTGGGTTGTCGGCGAATGCACCGCGCACGACGTTCACGGGTCCTTCGGTCCAGATGCCCGCGTTCGTGCTCTTGTACGCCGTCAGTCCTTCGACGAGCATCGGCACGCTGCTGCGAATCTCGCGCCCGACGAGCACGCCGAAGCCCACCGCGTTCGGCGGGTAATTCGGGTTGTTTTCGTGCGGCTTGCCGGCGAGCCGGTCCTCCGCGCCGCCGATGGTGTGCGCGACGTTGTCCTTGAAGTCGAATTGCACGTTGAGCGATGTCGTGAAGCCGTTGCGGCCGTAGAAGAAGCCGTTGCCCTTGACCGTGCCCACCGCGTGGTTGCCGCGCAGGGTGACGTTCGGGTGGTTCATCCAGAACACCGCCGAGCGCTCCTCGTCCTGCGTCGAGCGCGACAACGGCGTGCGCGGGTGGAACGCCTGGTCCTTCACGGGCGGGCTGTACACGAGCACGCCGAGGTTGTCCACGAAGCGGTTGCCGGTCTCGGTCGGGGTGGGCTTGCCCTTGGCGACGCGTCCGTCCTCGGCGAGGATGTACATGTGGTTGATCACGTTGTAGGCGACGTTGCCCTCGACGAGCAGGTTGCTCGTCTGGTGGGCGACCACCGCGCGTTGAAACGAGTCGTACACGCTCGAGTGCTTCACGTACGAACCGTTCACGTCGCCGGCGAGGTGGAAGTGCAGCGGGTAGCGTCCCTTGAACCCGGTGCGCCCCATGCGCCGCAGCTCCACGCCTTCGACGCGCGCCGCACCGCCCGCCATGACCATGATGTGCCCGCCGAAGCCGGGCTTGTACGAGTCCACCGGCGCGACGTAATCGTAGCCGTTCGGATCGTCGGGCGTGTCGCTCGTGTCGGGATCGGCTGGGGTGGGGTCGTCGCCGTTGCCCTCGGTCGGGTCGTTGATGACCGTCTTGTTGAACGCCGCGTACTCGGCTTCACTGTTCGCGTCGCCCTGAACGACGATGTTGCGCGACAGCAATCCGACCTCGGCGCGTTCGTCCACGGTGACGGTACGACCGTTGTGGGCGTAGCTTTGCGTCTCGCCGAAGTGGGAGAACTTGAGCGCGGGCGAGAACGCGACCGTGTTGCCGCTGACCGAGCGCACTTGCACGCGCTCGGTTTCCATCGGGTCGAAGCCGCTCGGGGCGACGACGAGCAGATCGCCGGGTTTCCAGTCCACGCTCTCTTTCAAGGTCAGGCTGGTCGCGCCCGGCGCGGCGGTCGAGGCGAGTTGCGTCCAGCTCACGCGCGCGCGGCTCTCGCCGTGCAACTCGAGGCGCGCGCCGTCCATTACGGTGATGCCTTTGGTGCTCTCTTTCGTATCGTCCGCGCCCGCCTTTTTGCTCAGGGTGATGAGGGCGTCGTGGGCGTACGGGGCGAGTTCGCTGCCGATCTGGAAGAGCGCGTCCTTGCCCATGACTTGCACGCTTGTGGCATTCAGTCGCAGGTCGCGGTTATCAAAGACGAGTTCACCGTGGACCATGAGGTCGCCGAGGCTGGGCGGGGTGGTGTTCAAGACGACCCTAGAGCCAGCGAGGATGGTCACGTCGGCACCAGCGGTGGGGACTTTGCCGTCGGGCCAGGTGGCGGGGTCGTCCCAGCGCGCGCCGGGCACAGTGGGGCCGGGTGGGAGCCCGCTGCTGCCATCGGTGGTGGGCGTCGTGCCCGGTGGGGTGACGGCGGTGTCGCCGCCGGGTGCGCAGGCAACGAGTGCAGCGGCCAGCACCATGATGGCACCTGTGAGCGGAAAAACGGCAGGTTTCATGTGAACTCCTTGGTCGGCTGCGACGGCGAAGGGTCGGGTCGCACTCAGCGTACGCTCAACACGCTATCAGGTGCCTCTCAGGGTCGGTGTGCGCAATCGCATGTTCGTGACACGCGGACAATGGACAGTGATATTCGTCCAACGACCCAAAATGCATCAAAGCCTTTGATGCACTGTGCCCCATAGCCCGTTCCACCCTCGAGCGTGGCCCAAAGTCCAACCCACTTGAAATAATTTAGGAAGTGCTTTATTATTTGTGTATGGGCGAGCGAACGTACTCGGACGCGCTGTTTCTCGCCATCGCACACCCCACCCGACGCACGATGCTCGAGCGGATTGCGGACCGGGACGAAGTGGGCGTCAGCGAACTGCGCGGGCAATTTACGGAGATGACCTTTTCCGCACTCTCGCAGCATTTGAAGGTGCTCAAAGACGCGGGATTGATCGCGGACCGCCGCGATGGACGCGCGATTTTTTACCGCCTCACGCCAGAACCGCTTTTTGAAGTCATCACGTGGATGCAGCACTTTCAGGGCATGTGGCAAACCCGGTTGGACAAGCTGGGCAAGTTTCTCGAGCGTACAGAACAGCAAGGAGACGACGATGCGCCTACAGTATGAACGCACCTACCCGCACAGCGCCAAAGCCGTGTGGCAAGCCCTCACCGACCCGCGTGCGATCCGCCAGTGGTGGGTGGACACCGATTTCGAACCCGTTGCAGGACGCTCGTTTTTCTTCAAGGACAAAGCCCAGGGCAGTTGGGACGGCATGGTCAGCGGGCAGGTGCTCGAGGTGCAAGCGGAGCGCCTGGTGCGCTTCTCCTGGAAGGGCGGCGGCATTGACACGGTGGTCACGTATGAACTCACACCCGCCGCGAACGGCGGCACGCGCTTGGTACTCACCCACGACGGGTTCAAAGGCTTGAAAGGCGTGTTCCTCCGGGCAATGTTGAGCTTTGGGTGGGGCGCGTTCGTCAAACAAACCTTGCCTGAGATGACCAGCCACATTGAGCAGCGCGGCATTGACGTGCCGTTCGCCACACCGAGCAAAGCCATGCAAGTGCGCGGAGCGTGAACGCTTTGGTCGGTGATCTGCACGCTTGACCGATGACCTCGAGGTGATCGCGTTTGTCAGGTTGGCGTGGGGCGGCTGAGCCGGAGGCGTGTTTACTGGGCTCACCGATCCCGGTCGGTACGCTGCGCATCGCTTCCAATGGGTCTGGTGATTGCACACCCGTCCTTGACCCCCGGAGCGCAACCGCTGGGCACACCTCCAAGACCTTGGACGCACCCTGCTGCGCTCGACAACGTGGAAGCCTTTCTTTCGCTAGACACTGGACGAAACCGCGCGGCACGAGGTAAAACGCGGCGAAGTCCTACATTGAACACCGCGATGCGGGCGACGCACGCATGCTCGCCCGCACCGGACTCAACCCGGACCTCAAGTGGCACGGCGTCGGCAGCGCTCTCGTCGGGTTCGCGCTCAAGGACATCGAAACGCGGCGTTTGAGCTTGGCACCGACGTGTCCGCCTGTCGCCGTGTACGAGGAGCACCGCCGCGACGAGTGCACGCGGCTCGTCGGAGACGTGCACCGCCCGGTGCACGGGTTGCGCACAACTCGCCGCTTCACAAAAGATGATGTTCCATCGCAAACAGTGTCGCCGCTGCCCTCGTTGCCACGCCCAACCTGTCATAGATGTGCTGAACGTGGTGTCCGACCGTCTTCGGACTGATCGCCAAACGTTTGACCATCTCTTTGTTCGTTTTGCCGGTGGCGATCAACCGCAGCACCTCGAGTCCGCGCGGTGAAAACCCAGCAATCCGCTGCGGTCGCGACCGAGATGAGGTGCCGTCCAGCGCCGCTTACACGGCCTGCACCACGTCCGCATCGAGTTTGCCGCCCGTTGCTTCACGCCGCAACTCCTCCAGTGCCTCGTCCGTCGAACGCGCCGGGCGATGCGCCCTGGCTTCGGTCATCGCGTGCTGGGCGTCAACCGTTTGCAGTACCTGCGCCGACGGTGACAACAATCCCGCGGGCCAGTTGCGATGATATCCGGAACCGTCCAAGCGCTCGTGGTGCTGAGACGCGAGCGCCGCCAGCGGCTTCAACGCCGCGCACGGCGAGAGGATGCGCTCCGAGTGATAGGGATGCAGCCGCACTTGCTCCCATTGCGCGGGCGTCAAGGCTTCCGCCCTGTCCCAGGTGGACGCGCTCACCGCGACCCGACCGAGGTCGTGGACAAAACCAGACAGCATGACCGTCTGGCACGCTGTCGCCTCCAGCCCGAGCAGGCGCGAGGCGCGCTCTGATAGGCGCGCCACGCCCGAGGCATGCGTGCGCGTGAACGGTGATTTCAGGTCCGCGAAGTGCCCCAATCTGTCGAGGACACGCTCCAGCGCTTCACCCTCGAGCCAACGGTGCGGGCAGGGGTCGGCCTTGCGCATCGCCGCCCACGGCAACCCAACATCCAGGACGCGCAACAACCCGGCCGCAAGTTCGTCAAAGCGTTTGACGAGTTCGGGCGGGTACAGTCCTGCAGAGCGGTTCCGAATCGCTTCACGAGCCCCCTGTGCTCCCCCGAGACGAAGAAAGAGAGCGGCGTCTTGACACAGGCGCACAAGGCTGGCAACGGGTATCATCGCCTCGCCCGCCAACCGGTGCGGTAAGCCGTGACCATCCCAGCGCTCGTACAGTTGCCACAAACCCGCTTGCACATCGGCCGTCATGTCCAAGCGTCGCGCGAGATTCTGCGCGACCTCGCAGTAAGCAGCCGAAGACTGTTGCAGTTGCGGCAGATGCTGCACAAACCGTGCGAAACTTGTTGCGCACTCCTAAACGTTGCCTTCGGTCTCGAAATGCTGCACGAACCCGAGCAGCAGTTGCGCCGAATGCTTGAAATCCGCAGTCGCCAACCACTGCCCCGCTTCCAGGTCATCGCCGAACGCTGCCGTCAGGGTGGCTGAATCCGCCGTGCAGCCAGACGCGCCGAGCAGCGCCACAAAGAACACTGTCTCGCGGTCTGCGTCACTGAACCCGATTTGCTCAGCAAAAGAAACGCCGAGCAACGCTGTATTCAACCCCTACTCAAGCGCTTGCCCCATGCCCAGGTCAGCGGCGAGCGACAACGTGGCGGCGATCTCGGACAGTCGCACCCTCAATCCCGGTGGTTTGACTGGGGTCATTGCTCGCGATGATCCCACGGGGTCTTGGGCGCTGCAATAGGGTTAACGCCCGATGACAGCGCCAAACCGCGCAGGCATGGTTGCCCACAGCGCGCGCTCGAAAGGAATTCACCGTGCACAACCCGAAACTGATTTGGACGGTCACCGGTTTGCTGTCGCTGCTGCTGGGCGTTTCAGCACTGCAAAAACTGTCGTTCGCGCCTGCGACCGTCGACGATTTCTCGAGATGGGGGTACGCAATGGCGCTGATGGTTGGCGTCGGCGTGGTCGAAGTGATGGCTGTGGTGCTGCTGCTTGTGCCTCGCTTGCGCGCGTTCGGTGCCAGCCTGGTCTTGGCGCTGATGCTCGGCGCGGCGTACACGCACCTTGCCCACGGCGAATTCGCGCGCCTGGGGCTGGTCGCAGCCGTTTTTGCGACCGCGTTCTACCTGGGCTGGGTCAGCCGCAACAACCTGATGTTGCCTCGAGCCGTGTGAGCCCTGTCCGCTGAAAAACTTGCCGTTTGACTCGAGCCGTTCGAACAGACAAGAAAAGGAAGCCAATGAAAAGCAACGCCGTCGTCTTGATCGTCGCGCTCGTGGGACTGCTCGCAGGGGCTCTGGCTCAAAATTCAAGTGGCACGCCGGAACAAAATAAGCGCGTCGTTGCGCAGTTCATCGCCGCGATCAACGCTCAGGACTTCAACGCTTTGGATGCTTTGGTTGCCACAGATTATCAGCAAAACAATGGGCTCCCATCCGGGCTGATCGCATTGAAGACACAGATTCTGCCCGCCAATTACGCTGCGTTCGCCGGGTTTGAAATTGCGGTCAACGACCTCATTGCGGAAGGCGACCGCGTCGTTGGACGCGTCACGGTACGCGGCACCCAACGCGCCGATTACTTCGGGACACCCTCGCAAGGCAGACACTTCGAGAGCGGCGTAATTCACATCTGGCGTCTCAAAGCTGGCAAAATCGCCGAGAACTGGAACGAGACTGACCGACTTTCGTTCCCACAGCAACTCGGAGCGCTGCCGTCCACACCGCGCTGACGCCCGACCCGCACGACAGCGAGGGGACACGATTCAATGTTCCCTCGGGCTTCTAAATAACGCTCAATCCCGAACCCTCAGCCGTCGGCTGTTCGAATGCCAGCGCGAGCCAGCGAGCGGTCCGAACAACGCAGGGTCAAGTGAAGGTCAAGCTGGGTTGGGCCCTTCTGGACGTTGCGTTTGACAGCCGTCCGGAGCAGCACGGCGGGCGCGACCTGCGTCCGGGTGGAAAACGGGTGCTCCCTGCAGTGTGGACCGGAGACGGGCAGCCAACCCGCGAACTTAAACCGCAACGCGTCGGTCTCCCGACTGACGCGAGCGAAACACCGCGCCCAATCCAGCGCGCGTCTAGAACACCGCGTTCGTCGCTCTTTCACCCCGACCCCGATCCTCGAACAAGGTGTTCAGCGGAGTCAACGCCGCCTTCCAGGCATGCTGCGTCTGGAAGCTCTGTTTCGGGAAGCCTCGATCGCGGACTGAACGTATTCTCCTTTGACGGTGCTGCTGCCCGTCCCGTTGCGCCTGTTGCCCGCGTCGTCGTCGACGGCTTGACCGTGTTCGTGACCGGGGTGATGGATCATTTCGGCGTCGAAGGCGCGTTCGAGCAACGCCGTGGTCTATTGCTCGAGGAGCTGACCAGCGGGCTTGGGGACGAAGGGCTGGCTCGGTCATACGGTTGCCCTGGGGTGGTGTTCGGGATGACCAACGGACACAAAATTGTATACACCCTCGGGTCTGACCCAGTTTTGCGGTCACAACCGCGCACGCTGCGTTCGAGCCCGCGACCAGCGCGCCCACGCGGGGGCGGGCAGGAACGCAGCGCGGTGCTCTTCGAGGAATTCGTCCATCGTGCGCGGGTAGCGTCCGAGCAGAGCGCGTCCGCTCGTCGTGTCGGTGTCTGGGGTGAGCAACGCGCACGCGTCGAGTTCGACGATGTGCCGGGCCAACCACTCGGGCAGACGCGCCGCCGAGCGGAGCAGGCGGTGGTGCTCGTCGCCGGACAGATTGCGGTGGCGGATGCGAAAGCCGGTCACGCTGCTCAGCCGTTCGGACATCTCGGTGTGGCTAAGCAGTTCCGGTCCGGTCACACTCAAGGCCGTCGCAGGCAGCGGCGACCGGCTGAGCAGCAGCGCAACCGCCACACTGGCGACATCGCGGGCGTCGACGTGGTTGCGCCTGGCGTCGGCGCACGAGCCGTAAACGGTGCCCGTGTGCGCGATGGGTGCCGCGTTGCGCAGCCAGTTCTGCATGAAGGCCGTCGGGCGCAGCGAGCAGTGCTCGAGCCCGCTGGCCTCGAGCACTGCCTCGACGGCGCGGTGCGAGCGGGCGGCCTCGACCGCAGCGGGCGGCTCGACGAGCGGTGCCGATATCTTGACGATGCGGCGCACACCGGCGCGCTGCGCTGCGCGGATCGCGCGGGATTCGATGTTGCCCTGGTCGGGTCCGGTCCCGGTGGACAGCAGCAGCACGTCGCTGCCCTCAAAGGCGCGTGACAGTTCGTCCGTCGAGCGGTGGTCGGCGATGGCGTAGCGGATGTGCGCGCGCTCGTCGGTGCGAGCGACCGGCAGGACGCGGTGCGGTCGGCGCAGGACGCCACGCACCGCACATTCGCGGGTGGCCAGCAGGCGCATCACCGCCGAACCGACCGTTCCAGTGCAGCCGAGCACGCTGATCAACCCCACGGGCGTTTGCGCAGCCGCCTCCACGACCTCTTGAACGCTCACGACGCACGCACCCGGAAGATGCGGCGCAACAGTCCGTTGGCAAGCGGGAAGGCGATCAACGACACTGGAATCGACACGGCGAAGGCGACGAGGAAGCTCTTGATCCACGCGACGAAAAATCCCTCGAAGTATCCGGCGCTTGCGAGCAGGATAAACAGCGACATCAATAGTGACATGATCAGACCAACGGTCAGGCTGAGGGTCAGGTTGAAGACATTCTGGGTGACGGTCATGGAGCTCCTGTGCAAACTCGGGCGACGCTTTGCACGGGAACGCAAATCCGTCGCAACGAGTTTTGGAATTACAAATGAGAAGTGAAAAAAATTAGCCGCGCAAACGGTCGAGAAGGCCGTTGAGCTGGGCCGCCTCTGCCTCGGTCAGGTTCTGCTTCACATTCGCGTTCACCTCCAGTCGGGCGTCGATGTTTCGCAACTGCCGCACGCCCAGTTCGCTGATTGCCACGTCGACCACCCTGCGGTTGACTGGGTTTGGCTGTCGGTGCACCAGCCCCATTGCGCACAACTTGTCGAGCAGGCGTGTCAGGTCTCCACGGCGGTCGAATCGGCGGGCACTGATCTCGCCCACCGAAATCGCATTGGGCATCTGATCAGCGAGGATTTTGAGCACGTTGTAGTGGTGCTCGTTGAGGTTGAAATCCTTGAGGACGCGCATCGTGGTTGCGACGAGCACGTTGTAGGTGTAGACGAGGTTGACCATCGCCTTGCTGCGCTCGTCCTCGAACGCAACTGTCGCCTTGATTTCCTCCTCGAGACGCACCGTGTCCTCCGTTCCGCATTCGTTTGGAATGCCGAAATTTGTAATTACAGTATAGCAGGTGGTGGGCGCCGTGTCAAGGCGGAGGCACCGTCGATAAATCTTGGCCCGGCTGTGCCGAACCTTTAAGCTGGACTGGTCAGGATCTCTGCTCCAACCACGGGTGACGATGAATGGCGAACAGCGATTCGGCATGGGCCCACGTGGCAGTCGGTCAGTCTGGCGCATTGCCCGTCCACACAGCCGGTTGACACGTTTGCTGTTTACATCTAAACTCAGGGTGGTCATCCCGATGAGCGAACGTTCAACCATCGCGCTACAGCTGTGGACACGGATGATCCGCGTCGTGCAACGCGTCAGCCGCGCCGGAGGGGAGCGGTTGCGACAATACGGGCTGACCCCAGCCCAGTTCGAGTTGTTGCTCCAGATCATCGGGCACGGCAGCTTGACGCAACGGGAGTTGACCGATGTGCTCGGCGTGACCAAGGGCAGCGTGTCGCAGATGGTCGCTCGGCTCGAGCAGGACGGGTTCCTGTCGCGCACCGCCGAAGGTGCAGCGTTGCGTTTGGGGCTGACCCGTGCCGGGAAAACGTTGGTGCTCGCCATCGTCCCCGAGTACGAGGCGTTCGTCGCCGAGAGTTTCGCGTCGCTCGAGCCCCACGAACAGTACCAGCTTTTGGCATTGTTGGTGAAAGCAGAATCTGATTTGCAGTGATTTTTCTGGCGTCAAATGTTTAGTTCCAAACACAGGAGGTTGCATGAACGTGTTCATTCTGGGAGCCACGGGCTACATCGGACAAGCCGTCACCGAACGGCTGCAACGCGCGGGACACACGGTGACGGCACTCGTGCGTGACCTCACCGCCGCGGAGCGCTTGACGGCGCAAGGCGTGGCTGTGGTGCGCGGCGAATTGAAGGACACCGCGTTGCTGCGTGAGGCGGCGGCGAACTCCGAGGCGGTGATTCAACTCGCCCAGCCGCGCTTTGATTTCACAAAAAGCTTTGAAACCCAGATGCAGCAAGCGGGCTCCCTGCTCCTCGAGGCGACGCGGGCGCTGCTGGACGGCTTGGGAGGCACCGGCAAAACGCTGATCCTGACCGGCGGCACCGGTGCGTACGGCAACACCGGCGCGCACGTCGCCACCGAAGAGACGCCGATCTCAGACAAACCGTTTGTACGCGATTTCACCGCGATGGAACAACTCGTGTTGCGCTCGAAAAACGTGCGCGGTGTCGTCGTGCGCCCCGCCATCGTGTACGGCAGGGGCGGCGGACCCGCCGCGATGCAATTTGAAATGGGCGCACGCTACGGTCGTTTGATGCAAATCGGCGACGGTGCCAACCCACTGTCGTGGGTGCACCTTGACGACCTGGCGGACCTGTACCTCCTGCTCTTGGAGCGCGCGACCCCTGGACTGCTCGTCAACGCCGTCAACCCGCCGTTTGTGACCCAGCGGCAACTGCTCCAGACGGTCAGCGACCGGTTGGGGTTCGGTGGACGGGTCACGCAGATGCCTGCTTTCTTGGCGCGACGCATGGCAGACAACAACCTCTTTGCCCGCACGATGCGGGTCAGCAGCGACCGCGCACGCGCACTCGGGTGGACGCCGACGCGACCCGGTTTGCTCGAGGCGTTGCACAGCCCCGAATATGACCGGCTGGCGGCGCGACTCAAGGCGCGACGCGCCAGACCGACGCTGCTCGGGGTGATGCAGCCGTTTGCCGTTGCCGCGGGGGTCGCGGGCTTCGTGAATGCGGTGTTGTTCGCGGCAGCTTCGGCGCTCGGTGCCTTTGGGCCGAACGTGGTCGTTCCAGCGTCCGGGCAACCCATCGGCATTGCGTCGGTGGTGTTTTCCACGGTGGTCGGTGTGGGGCTCGGCGGAGCGGCGTTCGCGCTGATCGGGCGCGCGCTTCGCACGCCGTTCCCGACCTTTGCCGGGCTCGCGGGCGTGGTCTTGCTGCTGTCTCTGGCAACGCCGTTCTCGATTTCCGGTGCGACGGCGGGCATGCTGCTCACGCTCGAGGCGATGCACGTGGTCGCCGCCGGAGGTGCGGTGTGGGCAGCACGGCGCGCACCGCGCTCCGGAGCCTGACCGCGCCAGGCGTCTGTACCACGTGCCGCCGGGTCTGCCCGAACAGCGTTCGTGATTCAAAAGGTCTCTTTGCTGTTTCTCCGGTTTCCGCAAACGAACGCACCCGCTTTCCGAAACCGTGTGTTGGTGCACCCGCCCCCGATTGCGGGCTGCTGAGCGGTTGGCACACGCACATGTCACGCAGGCTTTCGCCGGGGCAAAGTCACAGCCAAGTGAAAAGGGTTCAGCAGACGCCACCCTTTTCAAGGTGCCGCGCCCGCCCGCGCGAGTGTGACCGCCTGTCCGCAGTCTGCCGCAAGACGCAAAATGGCAGCGCTGTGCGGTGTGCACCGGGACGCGCCGCTCAAGCTGCCAGACTGGGGGCAATGCCGAGCCCCCACAGACCGTTCTGGCAACACCGACGACCCGCCGTGCTCGCCGTGGCTTTAGTCGGCCTGGTCTCGTGTCCCGCGGCGGACACCAGCCCGCCGGAAATCGCCCTGCTCGCCGAACCGGTTCTGCTCGCCGTGCCCGGACCGGTGCGGCTCACGGTTGAAGCCAGCGATGCGGGCGGTATTGACCGCGTCGCGTTTACCCTGGAAGATCGTGTGCTCGGCGAGCGCACAGCCGCTCCGTACACACTCGAGACCCCCGTGGACGGCAACGGCACGTACGCCTTCGTCGCGCGCGCCCGCGACCGCGCGGGCAACGAAGCGACCTCGGCGGCGGTGACCGTGGCCGCCGATTTCGACGCGCCGGTTGTGACGCTCACGGCGACCCCGGGTGTGGTCACCGCGCCGGGCACGATCACGCTGGAAGCCCAGGCGAGCGACAACGTTGCGGTGTCGCGCGTCGAGTTCTTCGAGGGCGACGCACGGCTTGCCAGCACCGCCACAACCCCGTACCGCGCGGTTGTGCCCACCGCCGAGTCGGGCACGCGGCGCTTTACGGCGCGCGCGTTTGACGCTGCTGGCCACCAAACCGTAAGTGGGCTGGCCACAGTGCAGGTCATCGCGCCGCCGACCACGCCGCCGGTCGTGACCGTGCGCTTGTCTGCCTCGAGCGCGCGACTCACCGTGCCGGCCGCACTGGATCTGACCGCCAGCGTGTCCGGCGGTGACGGTGGGGTTTTGCGCGTCGCGTTTTACCGCGCGGGCATGCTCGTGGGCACACGCACCGCCACACCCTACACCCACCGCGACACCGTCAGCCAACCTGGGATCCAGCGTTTCGCGGTGGTCGTCACCGCCGCAAGCGGCGCGATGACCGTGTCCAACGAGGTCGTGGTCGAGGCTGTTTCCGGAGATCAGACCGCGCCCACCGTGGCACTCGCCGCCGCGCCCGCCACCCTGGCCGCGCCGGGCTCGAGCACGCTCACCGCCACAGCACTCGACGATGTAGGCGTCGCCCGCGTCGAATTTTACGAGGGGGAAGCCCGTTTGGGCAGCGACGCCAGCGCGCCCTATAGCTTGAGCGTGGCAGTCACCGACGTGGGCACGCGCACGTTCACCGCGCGCGCCTTCGACGCCGCCGGCAACAGCGCGACCTCCGCACCGGCAGCGGTGACCCTGAGTGCGGACACCGCGCGCCCGACCGTCACGCTCAGCGCGACACCGACCACCCTGGTCGGGCCGGGCTCGAGCGTACTCACCGTTACGGCCAGGGACAACGTCGGTGTGGCGCGTGTGGAGTTTTACGAGGGTGAGACACGCCTGGCGACGGTGAATTCGGCTCCGTACACGCACCGCGTCAATCTCGAAACGCTCGGGGCGCGCTCGTTTCGCGCCCTCGCCTTTGACGCAGGCGGCAACAGCGCCACCTCGAGCACGGTCACGGTGCGCGTGACCACCGCCGGGGACCCCAACAGCCTGTACGTCGCGCCCGGCGGAGACGACGCCAACGCCGGGACCCTCGAGCGCCCGTTTCGCACCGTCGGGCGCTGCGCCAGCCTCGTCTCCGCCGGGGCACGCTGCGTGCTGCGCGCCGGCACGTACCGCGAGACGGTGACGCCAGCACGTTCGGGCACGGCGGGTGCACCGATCGTCTTCACCGCTTACGCGGGCGAGCGCGCCGTGGTGAGCGGCGCAGACCCAGTGGACGGCGCGTGGCAGCCGGACGGTGGGGGCGTGTACCGGACCGCGCTGCGGCTGCCCGTCGCCGGACCGCAAGACACGGGGTTCTTCGCCAACCAGGTGTTCGTGGGCGACGCGGCGATGACCGAGGCGCGATGGCCCAACGCGGGCACCGACCCGATGCGCACGCCGCTCGCGGGGCGCTGCCTGACCTCGAGCGGCTTGACGGCGACCATCGCGCCCGCGAACCTGCCCGCCGTGCCCGAGGGTTGGGCAGGGGCGACCGTGTGGACGAACGAGTGGTACGTCTCGCGCACGGGCACGGTCACGGGCGGCGGCGGTGGTTCGCTCGCTGCGACGATGGGTGCCGCCTACGACCGCGGCGGGTACTGGTGTTTCCTGTTTGGCAAGCGCTCGCTGCTCGACGCTGAACGCGAATGGCACTACGACGACGCGACTGGTACCCTGTTCCTGCGCGCGCCCGGCGGCGGCGTGCCGAGCGGCGTGGAGGTGAAACGCCGGACGCTGGCGTTTGACCTGCGCAACGCCGCGTTCGTGACCGTGCAAAACCTCACGCTGTTCGCCGCGACCGTGGACACCGGCGACGCGAGCACCGGCATCGTGCTCGACCGCCTGCGCGCCCGCTACGTCACCCACTTCACGACGCTGCCACCGCTCCCGTTGAGCGAGCAGGCACCGGGCTCCGACAACTTCCTTGTGCTCGCCGCGCACGCCCACGATTCCGGCATTATGCTGCGCGGCACGGGCAACACGATTCGCAACTCTCTGATCGAGTACTCGTCGGGCAACGGCGTGCTGCTCGAGGGCAGCGGGCACACGGTGGAGAACAACGTCGTGCGCTACACGAATCTCTTGGGCAATTACACGGCTGGCATTCGACTGAACGGCTCTAACCACCGCATCGTGCGCAACACCGTCAGCGACACCGGACGCGACGGCATCGCCGTGGACTGGCACACCGCGGGACAATCATTCAAGAACAGCGAAATCGCCTTCAACGACATCTCGCGCTTCGGCGCGTACAACAACGACTTCGGCGGCATTTACATCTGTTGCAGTGTCAACCAGAGCGGTACACGCGTTCACCACAACCGTGTGCACGACCCGCTCCCCTTCAGCAGCGCGTGGGAGGTCGTGGGCATTTACACCGACAACGGCTCGTTTAACGCCACCGTCGACCACAACCTCGTCTACAGCCTGCGGGTCGCCAAACCGGTGGGCTTTAAAATCGCCAGCAAAAGCGGGCTCGAGCGCGTACTGAATAACACCGCCCCGTTCAAGAGCTATCTGCCCGAGCGCGGCGAGGTGCGCAACAACATCTTTGGCGAGGTCATCTGGCTCGGGGCGACGAACGCACAGGGCAGCGCCCAGAGCAACAACCTGATCGTCGGGGTGACCCCGCTCACCGACCTGTTCACCGATCCTGCGAACGGCGATTACACGCTGCGCGCCCTGAGTGCGGCGCTCGAGGCAGGCGCGGCGGTGCCGGGGTTCACCGACGACGCCGTGGGTGTGCCCGACGCGGGCGCGTTCGAGGGGGGGCGGGCGGCGTGGACGGCCGGGGCCGATTGGACGCCGTGAGCCATCCGACCGCGGTCGAGGTGACCCGAGCGAAAACGGTGTTCGCAACCGCACAGCGCTGTTCGGGCGTGCTTTCACGCCCGTCTGGCTGCTCGGACTGGGCCTGTTTTCGGTGGTGTTCGTGCGCGACGGGGCGCAGTTGACCTCGGAAGAGCTTCGGCTCGGCGCGGTGGCGTTGCCGTTCGCGGCACTCGCGGTCACATGGATCGCTTGGGTGACCTTGTGCAAAACGCCGCTCGTGCGACTCGAGGCGCTCGGCTCGCGTCGTGTGCGTGTGACCCGCAGCACGCTCGGTCGGGGTGGTCGCCGAATATGCGGTGCGTGACAGCGCACAGATCACTGTGCGCACCGCCTCGGACAGCGGCGGCGACCCGTACCACCGGGCGGTATTCGTGCCAGCGACCGAGGCAATCGGCGGAGAGGTGGTTTTTGCCGAGGGACACGACCGCGCCCGTGTGGGTGCGGCGGCAGACCGCCTGCGCGCATTGGTCTTTACCGACGGAGCCTCAGACGGTCTGCAGGGCGGGCAACGCGTTCACCGTTGAGCCGAGACCGGTTCGATCATTGCCTTGTCACGATCCGCCCGGTTTTGCCGGTCCTCGAGGGGGTCGAGACACCCTTGACCAACTTCGGCGGCTGTCCTACAGCGGTTCCGGGGAAAGTGATGGCCCTCGATCACTTCCCCGGCGACGGGCGGGGGTAGAGCACATCGGCAGTTCTCTTTTTGTTGCGGACCCCCTCGTAAAGCCGTTTGGAAGGGTGGGAGAGGAACTCGGGAGATGCTGTAGACGCAGCCGTCGTCACACTGTTAGATCTCGGGTTGAGCCGGTGGGATGCCCGTACGCACCGACGGACACTTCGTCATTGCAGCCTCCCGGTGCCGTGGAACCCCGCCAGAAGAGTGAACCCGTCTCTGAGCGACGCGGCTGGAGGCGTTGCCCGGCTGAAAAGTCTGAAAACGTGCGTCGCCAGAGCTTTCCGAACTCAAGCTGTCACAGGGTTAACCGAGGATGGTCCGAATCGCAAACGGGTGCCTGCAACGACCACCTGTGCGTGCCCAACGACGCAGGCATCCCACCGTGGGTCGATAAATCAGCCACCACTTGAACTTGTGCGTGTGCGTGTTCGTTGGACCGAACCGCACCCAGCTTTCGGAGGAACCATGAGGACATTGATCCTGTTGCCCGCGCTCGCCCTCACCGCCTGTCCGGGCTCGCCCCCGACCCCAGCGGTTGTGGCGGGCGTTGCGAGCACGTGGAAGGACCAATCTGTGTCGGGTGGCGTGCCGCGCTCGCAATACCGCTTCGCGGTGTCGGGAACGGCGTTGACCGGTGAGACGTACTTCCGAGACGTGGGCAAGCGCATGGGGTCGCTCACGGGCACACTCTCCGCCGACGGCAGCGCCCAGTGGACAACCGCGCTCACCGACAACGATTCCGCTTGCACCGAGGCGGTGGTCGGCAAATTCATCGGCAACGGCTTTTCCGGCACGTTCACCATCCGCAATCCGGACGGCAGCCTGCGGCAGCAGGAGACCCAGGGGCTCGAGCGCGTCGCGGGCAGCGGCCTGCATCCGGTCGTCCCGGCGGGTGCTCACGGAGGGGCGGACAAACGCCCACGCTAGGTGCAGGCGCTGCCGGAGGATCCGGTGAAGCGAACGGGTCAACAGCGGTTGCGGCGTTGGATTCGAGGTGTTGAGGCGACGCCATCCGCAAACCCGACCCGCGGTTTCGAGCCCCTGACGGCGGTGGGTCTGTCTGTGGACGACGAGCGCGGGGTGAAAAGTCAGCGCGCTCGTCGGAAAGTGGTTCGGCGCGTGGTCGCCTAGGCGTACGCCCGCAACTCGAACACGCTGGCGCGCGCTGCCCCGTTCGTCGCCTCAACGACCACGCGCACGGCGTTCGTCTCGAGCGTTTCAAAGCGGTGCGCGCAGCGGCGGCGGCGGTTGTCAACAACGCGTTCCACGAGCTGCCACCCGCGCGACGTGCAGACCTCCACGCGATAATCGCGGGCGAGTTCGGGGATCACGCGCCACGGCGAGCGGTGGTGGTGCAGGTTGATCAGGTCTTCGTTGGGGTCGTCGTTCCAGGTCACGAGCACTTCGCTGACGCGCACCGGTGCGGGCCAGCGCAGCTCCAACCACGCTTCGTCGCCAGCGGCGAGCGGGGCGCTGACCCAGGCGTTCGGTCCCCCGTACGGGCGGGCGTACCCGTTCGTCGCGCTCGCGGGGGCGTACACGGTCTGCGCGGGTTCGAGGCACAGGGCGGGCGGCGTGCGGTGCAACGGTTTAGGGTTCCACTCGCGCAGCGGCTGCGCGTTGTGACCTTCGTTGCCGTCGCCGGTGGTGAGGGCAGCGCGACGCACGAAGCCGAGCACGCCGACGAGCGGTTCGACGCCGAGCCGCACCGCAACGCACGGATTGGCACGCACGACGAGAAACACGTTGCGCGCACCGCAGGTCGCCAGCACCGTCTCGAGCGCCGCCCATTGCCCGTCGCCCGCTCCGAGCGCCACCGCACCCTCGAGCAAAGCCGCGTCGGGCACCGCGTTCTGCGGACGAGACGTGCTGTAAAGCGCATAGCGCAGTGTGGTCGGCTGGGCGACATCGACGCACAGCCGCACGCGGTCCAATCCGCCGGACAGCGGAACGAGCACGCCCAGATCCTCGACGAGCGCGTGCGCAGCCTCGCCCGGTTCGAGCGCGACGTTGCCTGCACTGCTCGAAGCGGTGACCCGTGCGCGACCCGCAAGGTCGTCGGGGTCACTGTTGCGCACGCCGAGCACCGAGGCGTCCGCACGCAGCAGGCGCTGCACCAACGCCGTGCGGTGGTCGGTGTACAGGCTGCGCGGCGACACGCCGTGCTGCAGGCACAACGAGGCCGCGGTGCCCGCGGCCTCGCCCATGGCGGCGCACGTGGCCATCACCCGCGTGGACCCGAAGGCGACGTGAGAGGCGCTGATGTTGCGCCCGGCGAAGAGCAGGTTGGCAATGTTGCGCGAGTACAGCGAGCGGTACGGAATCGCGTACACGCCGTCGCTAAACAGGTGCTGGCTGCCACGCTCGGCGCTGTACACGCCTTGCGGCGGGTGCAGGTCGATGCTCCAGCCGCCGAACGCAACCGGGTCGTCGAACTCGCGTTGCTCGAGGATGTCCTGCTGGGTCAGCACGTGGTCGCCGAGAAAACGGCGGGATTCGCGCTTGCCGGGCACGCTGCCGACCCACTCCAAAGTCATGCTGGCAGCGTCCGGAAAGCGTCCGGAGTTCTTGATGTAATCCCAGATGCCGTAGATCACGCCCCACAGTTCGTCGCGGATGCGTTCGTTGTCGCCGATGGTGTCGAGTTCCCCGCCCCATTCGATCCACCAGTACGCGCAGCCGTTGTCTCCGCTGCGGATCACGCGGCGCTCGGGAATGGCCGTGTCCTCGAGGCGCACGGCGAAGCTGGGCGGCACAAACGGCACCGGGCGACCGGCGTCTTTGGTGTAGAACAGAATCGTCGACCCCAACGTGATTGCATCGGCGGTCTCCGGTGCCCACGCTTCGCCATAGGTGGCCCGAGATTCGCGCCCGACCGTGTGGTCAGCCCCGGCGAGAAACCCGACGAGACCGTCGCCGCTGCAATCGGCGAACAACGGGCTGCGGAACTCCAGGTGGCGCTCGGACCCCATCTGCCAGCCGTGAACGCTTTCGACGGTCTGGGCGTCGCGCATCGTCACCTCGCGCACATCGGTGTTCAAGAACAGTGCAATGTTCGCCTCGCGGCGCACCGCCTGCAAAACGACGAGGTCCCACAGGTACGGGTTGCCTTCTGGGTTGGTGAACTCATTGTCGAGGAACAGTTCGCCGACGATGCCGCACTCGCGGGCGTAGCGCTGCGTGCCGTGCGCGGTGGCGCTCGAGACCCAGACGCGCACCTCCGACGACGAATTCCCGCCGAGCACGGGCCGGTTCTGTACGAGGGCGACGCGCTGTCCTCCGCGGGCGGCGCTGATCGCCGCACACACGCCCGCCAATCCGCCGCCGACGACGGTGAGGTCAAAGTGTAAGGTCTCGCGGGTCATGACAGGGACTTCGTCCTTTCGTGGGCGTCCGACGGCGCGGCGCTGGAGGCGCGCACGACCAGTTGCGGCTCGAGCACGGGCAGTGCGGGCGGCGTTTCGCCGCGCAGGCGCGCGACGAGGTGGTCGGCGGCGCGCGCTCCCATCTCGTGCATCGGATAGTGCATCGTGGTGAGGGACGGGGCGCTGTACCGCCCGATCAGGCGGTCGTCGAAGCCGACCACGCTGACCGCCGTCGGGACCGCGACCCCGGCGGCGCGCAGCCCGGCGAGGGCACCGACGGCGATGCGGTCGCTGGCGGCGAACACAGCGCTGAACGCGGTGCGCCCGAGCAGGCGCGCGACGGCGCGCTCGCCGCCGGCTTCGCTGAAATCGCTTTCAACGCACAGTGCGTCTTCGATGGGCAGCGCCGCTTCGCGCAGCGCCGCACGGTAGCCGTCGAGGCGCTCGCGCGCCCCGGCGCGCTCGAGCGGCCCCGAGATGTGGGCGATGCGACCGTGACCGAGGGCGACGAGGTGGCGCGTGGCGGCCAGTCCGCCGTGGCGGTTGTCGAGCCGCAGGCAGTGGGCACCGAGTTCGGGAATGAAGCGATTGACGAGCACCGTCGGCAAGCTGTCGTCGTGAAGAGCAATCAGTGCGGCGTCGCTCAGCCGGTGGGCGAGCACGATCAGACCGTCAACCTGGCGTGAGCGAAACCCCGCGACGGCGCGCGCCTCGTCTTCGGCATCGTCGTGCCCGAGGGCAACGGTGACCTGCAAGCCGTGCTCGCGCAGACGCCCCTCGAGACCGGTCACGATGCTGCCGTAGAACTCGTCGTCGAGCCCCGGCACGAGCACGCCGACGGCACCGCTGCTGCCCGCGAGCAGGCTGCGCGCAAACGGGTTCGGCTGGTAGTTGAAGCGCGCGATGACCTCGCGCACGCGCTGAACCTTTTCGGCGCGCACGCCTGCCGAACCGTTGATCACGCGCGACACGGTGGCGATTGAAACGCCGGCGGCGCGAGCGATGTCGTGAATGGTGTGCGCCTCGCTGGCGGTGCGCTGAATCATGTGGTCCTTTCCCGACGACCTTGATGTAAAGGTTTTCTAAAAAGAACGCTAGCACAGGGTTGGCGGTGGCGTCAAACAAAACATTCAATCACCCCGAGCGTGACAGATTTTTCGCGCAGCAAAGCTGCCTGCTGAACATGACTATTTGACAGATTTCGGTCAGCGGTGCTACATTCACTTTTGAAAACCTTTACAAAAAAGTCGCCCGTCCGGGCACAAGGAGACCGTTATGAGACGTGCCGTATTCGCTGCCCTCGCCACCGCGCTCGCCACCCTGACCCTCGCCCAAAGTCGCTGGAGCCTGGAAACCGCCAGCGCTCCGTACAAGGGTACGAGCCTGACCTTGGCGACCGTTGCCTGGCCCGACGCGATCAAAACGATCAGCGCCGACTTCACCCGCCGCACGGGCATCACCGTCGAAGTTGTGCAGATTCCCGGCAGCACGATCCTCGAGAAAACGCTGCTCGAGTTGCGCAACCGCGGTGCGGCGTTCGACCTGTTCACCGCGACCTACAAACGTCCGTACACCCAGGGCAAGCTCGCCCTCGGGTTACGACCCTTCTTTGCCAACGCCGCGCTCGCCGACCCCGACTGGAACCGCGCTGATTTCGTGCGCAGCGCGCAGTTCTTGAACGACCCCGACACCACCGGCAACGCGGTCAGCATTCCGTTCGGGGCCTCGGGCATGGCGCTGTTCTACCGCAAGGACCTGTTCAACGACCCCAAACACCAGGCCGCCTACCGCGCGCGTTACCGCCGCGCACTCGATGCCCCGCGTAGCTGGCAGGAGGTCGAGGACATCGCCGCGTATTTTTCCGCAGCGGACTTCAAATCCTTCAGCGGGGCCAAAGGCGTGGGGCTCGCGCTGCAGGGCACGCGCAACGGCGATCCGCTGATGTGGTTGTTCTCGCTGCTCGCCAGCGGCGAGGCGTTCGAGCGCAGCGGTACCGCGCTGCCCGCGCTCGTGGACCGCACGAACGCGCTGACCTTCGAGCCGTACGCCCAGGCGGCGCTCGAGCGCCTGCAGAGGCTCGCCCGCTCGGCGCAACCGGGGTTTGCCCAGGCTGACGACACGGCCGCGCGCGAACTGTTCCTCGGCGGCGGCGCGGCGATGACCCTGACCTGGGACTCGTTTCTCGGTCGCCTGTCGGGCGGCGACATCAAGGGTCGGTGGGCGCTCGCGCCGATGCCCGCGCGCACGCTGCTCGGCGGCTGGTCGCTGATGCTCAACCCGAACAGCCGCAAGCAGGAGGCCGCGTTTCTGCTCGCCCAGTTCCTCTCGAGCCGGGAAAGCGACCAGCGCATGTTCGAGCTTGCGGGTCGCTACCCGTCACGCGCGAGCACCTATACGAGTACCAGCTACCGCGCGCTCAACCCGTTCGGCGACCTGCTCGCCGCCTCCAAGGGGCGCGGCATGGCGCAGATCGACAGCGTCGCCTCGGCGCAGCTCAACGGGGCGATTGCCGAGGGGGTGAGCCTGATGCTCGCCGGTCAACTCGACGCCAAGGGAGCGGCCGAGCGCATCCGCACGAGCCTCAACCGCGCGCTCGAAGACGCCGGACTGCGGTAAACCGTGCGCGCCGTGACCTCGTCCCCCTCCCCTGCCGGCACGCGGCCGCGCCGCCGCGCGCCGCGCGACGCCGTGCTCGGCTGGTGGCTGCTCGCGCCCACGCTCGCGCTGCTCGCCGTGGTCAGCCTGTACCCGGTCCTGCGCGTCGTCTGGCTGAGCTTTCAGCGCTGGAACTACACGCTCAGCCCCGAACCGCAGGCATTCGTCGGCTGGCAGAACTGGGCACGGCTGCTCGGCGACGAGACGTTCTGGGGTTCACTCCGCACCACGCTCGTGTTTCTCGGGGTCGCCCTCCCTCTCGAACTCGCGCTCGGGCTGGGTTTGGCGCTGCTCTTGAACCGAACGTTTCGGGCACGCGGACTCGTGCGCGCGCTGCTGCTGCTGCCGATGATGCTCTCGCCGGTGGTGATCTCGGTGGTCTGGAAGATGATGTACGCCACCCCGTTCGGACCGCTCAACAGCCTGCTGCGCGCCGGTGGACTGATTCAAGAGGACATCCTCTGGCTCGCTTCGCCCGCGACGGCGATGGCAAGCATCGTCATCGCCACCGTGTGGCAGTGGTACCCGTTCGCGTTCCTGATCTTCACCGCGGGACTGCAGACCATTCCCGGCGAGGAGTACGAGGCGGCGGCGATGGACGGGGCGGGCGGGTGGGCGTTGTTTCGGCACGTGATCTTGCCGCACCTGACGCCGTTTACCTTGATCGTCCTGCTCTCGCGCCTGCTCGACGGCTTCAAAACGTTTGCGATTGTCTACAACCTGACCGGCGGCGGACCGGGCGACGCCACGAACCTGATCTCGTTTCACGTCTACCGCACGGCGTTCTCGGGCTTCAACCTGGGTTACGGCAGCACCCTGGCCGTGGCGCTGATGCTCGTGATGGTCGCCTGCGCCGCGCTCATCCTGTGGCTCTCGAAACGCACCGCGAGGGCCGCGTGAACCGGCGGACGCTGTTTTCCCTCGTCGCCCTCGGGGTCGCGGCGGTGGTCGTGGCGGTCGAGTTGCTGCCGGTGCTGTGGATGCTCGTCACCTCGCTCAAGCGCGACGGACAGTACTTCACCGATCCCGTGCTGTGGCTGCCTCCCCAGCCCACCGTGGAACACTACGTCGCGCTGTTCACAGACCTCAACTTCGGCGCATTTCTGCGCAATTCGTTCCTCGTGGCCACGCTCACCACCGCGGGGTCGGTGATCTTCGGCGCGCTCGGCGCGTACGCCATCGCCCGCATCGGCGTGGGCGAGCGCCTGTTCATGCCGCTGCTGCTCGTGCAGCGCATGGCCCCGGCCGCCGCCATCGTCATTCCGATCTTCCTGATGGCGGCGGGGGCGGGATTGACCGACACCGTCTGGGGCGTCGCGCTCGCCCACCTGTCGTTCAGCCTGCCCACCGCCGTGTGGTTGATGATCGGCTTTTTCCGTGAGCTGCCCGCCTCGCTCGAAGAAGCTGCCCTGATCGACGGCTGCACGCGCCTCGGCGCGCTCTGGCGCGTGGTGCTGCCGCTCACCGCGCCGGGTCTGTCGGCGGTGGCGATCCTCACCGCCATCGGTTCATGGAACGAGTTTTTCTTTGCCGTGATCCTGACCAACACCGCGCGCGGGCAGACGCTGCCCGTCGCGCTCTCGAACCTCGTCGTGCCGATCATCGAGGTCAACTGGGGTGCGATGGCGGCTGGCGGCGTCGTCACCGTGCTGCCGGTGTTCCTGTTTTCGTTGCTCGTGCAGCGCCACCTCGTCGCTGGCCTGACCGGGGGAGCGGTCAAAGGCTAGCAGGCACGATTCGCCGCTGCACACGATTCCCATTTCAGGTTCGCCCCTCACCGGGCGGCCCGTTTCCCGACCGCGTTTCGGGAGTCCGGAGGATGTATGCGATCTGCGTTCGTTGGCGTTCCGATCACCGTCTTACTGGCAGCGCTCGTGGCCTGTAACACGTCACCGCTGTCCGCTCCCATGGTCACGCCCGCAGAAAGGGTGCAGGCCCAGGCTCTCAGCGACTCGGGTGCCGTGCCGCCCGGCTACGTGCTCGGGTTCAACGACGAATTCAACGGGACCAGCCTGGACACCGCGGTCTGGAACTACCGCACCGATGTCAAAGGCTACAGCGCCCAACGCCCCGAAAACATCACCGTCGCCAGCGGCACGATGCGCATTAATTTGCGCGCAGAGAGTTACGGTGGCAAGGGCTTCACCGGCGGCGGCGTGATCAGCCGGCAAAAGCTCGACCACGGCTACTACGAGATTCGGGCCCGCCTGACCGCGGCTCCGGGCTGGCACACGTCGTTCTGGTCGATGAACGGAAGCGGAGCCACCACCGGCGGCAGCCAGCGGGTGATCGAAGTGGACGGTTTTGAAACCGACTCGGTGAGCCGCTACAAGTTCGCCTACGGCATCTGGCAATGGAACGTTTCGCCGCCCACCCACACCGAGTGCGGCGCGTACAGCACCCCGTTCGACCCGGCGGCGGACTTTCACGTGTACGGCTACGAATGGACCGACACGGTCACGCGCTACTTTGTGGACGGCAAACTCGTCTGCACCCAGACCTACCTCGCCAGCGAGCACGACCACGCCCCGGCGAACCTGTGGCTGACTTCGATTGGCTACAAGGATCCGGGGCCGAGCGCGAGCACCCTGCCCGCCGACATCCAGTTTGATTACGCGCGCTACTACACGCGGGACCCAAATTACAGCGCGGGCAGCACCCTGACTGTCAACAACGGCGAGCCTGGCTATGCGGAAGCTGGCAGCGGCTGGACCTCGAGCGCACTCGCTGGCTACCAAGCGTCCTACACCCGCTTTTCGACCGCGTCGAGCGCGAGCGCGACATGGACGCCCACGGTGGCGACGACCGGGCAGTACACGGTGTCGTACTACAACGTGCAAGGCACGGGGGCGAACCTCAGCCCGAGCGCGACGTTCACCGTCGCGCACGCGGGTGGCTCGAGCACGGTGGTCAAGAACCTGCAGTCGGCCCCGGCGGGTTGGGTGGACCTCGGGGTGTTCGACTTGAACGCGGGCAGTGCGAACTCGGTCAAGCTGGTTGCCTCCGGTGGGAAGACCCTGCGCGCCAACGCCGTGCGCTTCGAGCCGGTCGCCGCCGCCAAGACCACGGTGATGATCGACAACGGCGACACCGGGTACGCCGAGACCGGTACCTGGCTCACAAGCGCGCTGACCGGTCAGGGCGGCACTTCGACGCGCTACTCGGGCACGCCCGGCGCGACCGCGACTTGGACGCCCACATTGCCAGCGGGCACGTACGCGGTGTCGATCTACCGCGTCTCCAATCCGGGCAGCGACACGAACGCCCAGGTTGACGTGAGCGCCAACGGAACCACCGGCTCGCAAGGGCTCAACCTGGGCACCGGCTCGAGCGGTTGGGTCAGCCTCGGGACATTCACCTTTTCCGGCGCGGGCGGTGAATTCGTGCGCATCCGGCGGGGCAACTCGTGGGTGCGCGCCGACGCCGTGCGCTTCGAGCAGCAATGAGGAGATTGCCATGAAGCGTGTCCTCGCCAGCCTGGTGTTCGGTGCAGCCCTCGTCGCCGCGACCGTCGGCAACGCACAGACGCCGCTGCGCCTGTCGTTTTTCATGCTCAGCGCCAACGGAGAAACCCGTGTCCCCGACGGGATTGCCAACCCGCAAAAGCTGGGCATCGACCGCGCGCTCGGTGTGGATCTGCAGCTTGAACCCGTGCCGACCCTCGCCGATTACGCGGCTGCGCTGACCGTGCGGCTCGGCGGCGACGCGGTGCCGGATCTGTTTCAAATCCCCAACCGACAGACCCTCGGCGCGCTCAAAGACGCCGGTCTGCTGCTCGACCTGACCGATGCCTTCGACACCGACCTGCGCGCGGTGGTCGAACTCACTGGGCGCAACGCCGTGCGCCAGGCGACCATCGGCGGACGCGTGTGGGGCGTGGCGAGCACGCAGAACCTGCCGCAGGAAACGTACTGGATTCGTCAGGACTGGCTTGAGCGCCTCGGCCTACCGATGCCGCGCACGTTGAGCGACCTGGCGCGGGTCGCGCGCGCTTTTGTCGAGAACGACCCTGACGGAGACGGACGGCGCGACACGTACGGGTTGACCGGTAACGGCTGGCGCTCGCTCGCGCCGGTGTTCGGCGCGTTCGGCGTCGGAACCCCGAACACGCTGTACGTCGAAGGTGGGCTTGTGAAAAGCGCGTTTGCCGAAGCGAACTTTCCGCGCGCCCTCGAGTACGCGCGCGGTCTGGTCAACGCCGGACTGGTCGATCCCGACGCGTGGACGATGAAAACCGGTCCCGAGGTGCGCGCTCGCCTGTTCAACGGCGCGGCTGGCATCGCCTACGTGGGCTGGCCGCAGGTCGCCCGCGATGCCCAGCTTGCCGAACTGCGCGGCATCAATCCATCAGCCCGCATCGCCCAGGTCCCGACGCCGATCGGTCCTGGCGGGCGCGGTGAGCTGCCCAACGAGGGCGGCTGGCCGTGGCGCATGTGGGCCGTGTCCGCGCGCCTGAAAAACGATCCTGCACGCCTGAAGAAGGTTTTCGAGGTGCTCGCGTACGTGTCCTCTCCATCGGGCAACCGTCTCGTCAAGTACGGGCTCGAGGGCCGCCAGTACACCCTGGTAAACGGGCGCGTGACCGCGACCGAATTGCTCTCGGCACCGGACACGGGCTCATACTACCTGTACCAGTTCACCGGACGCGACGAGCGCGAGTACTTCGCGGTGCGTTTTCCAAACCAGCTGCCCGCCATTGAGGGCGCGCTGCGCGCACCGCGCAAAAAGGATTTTGCCAATTTCGTCAACCTGCCCGCCGGCGTTGACCGCGCGGCGATGGACCGTTTTGCCGAAGAGGAAACGCTGCGCTTCGTGCTCGGTCGCCGCCCGCTCACGCAGTACGCGGCGTTCCTCGGCGAATTGCGTTCGGCCTACAACCTCGACGCGTTTGTTGCCGCGGGGCGCGCGCAACTCGCAGCCGCAGGGCTGCTCGGACCGTGAGCGCGCCGACCACCGGCTCGCGGCGCTGGAACCCGGACGACCTCTCGCTGCGGATCAAGGTCTTGGTGCTCGTGCTGTTGCCCGTGCTCGCCCTGGGCGCGGCGTGGTTCACGACCGTTCAAACGGTGCAGGCACCTGACGCGCGCTCCCTGCTCGTGCAGGGAGCGCGGCAGGCGGCGGCGACGTTCGCGTCCACGGTCAGCGAAGAGGTGCGCGCCAGCCTCAACCCCGAACGTCTGCGCATCAACCTCGAGCGCCGGCTCGAGGCGCTCGTGACCAGTGATCTGCTCACGCTCGAGTTCGCCGCCATCACCGACGCCGACGGGCGCGTACTGTACGTCCGCGACCGCGCGTTCAACGCGGGCGGCGGCAGGTGGGCGGACGCCTTTCCGCAAACCCTTGCCCTGATCGCCCGGTCGGGGAACGGAGAAGGGCAGGGCACGCCCAGGCGGGTTGACGGGCGGGAGATTATTCCTGTGAGCGTCGGTGCGGCACCGCTCGGCGTGGTCTTCGGGCTCAACACGGCGGCGGTCGAAAGCCGCGTACGCGGTGCGACCCTCGTCGCCAGTGCAGCGCTCGTCATCACCCTGCTGATCGCTGGCGTTGCGGCGGCCGCGTACGCCGCGCACCTCGTCGCCCGCATCGCAAGACTCGCCCGAACGGCCGAACAGGTGTCGCTCGGCGTCACCGACGCACCGCTCTCGAGCGACGCGGGCGACGAGATCGGCACGCTCGCACGCGCACTCGAACGCTTGCGCACCTCGGTTGAAATTCTCTCGGCGGGGCGGGGTAAGGTCCGGTCGTGAGCGAAGCGACGTTCAGCGGGTACGGACTGGCGGGCGTCGTGCGCGAAATCGCGGACAGCGGCACCAGTGGGCAACTGCATGTCGCGCGCGCGTCCCAGCGTGGCACGCTCGTGCTGCTCGCCCGCCACGTGGTCGCCGCTTCGCTCGGCGAGTGGTGCGGGACGCGCGCGCTCGAGGCGATGCTCGCCTGGGAATCCGGTCAATACCAGTTTAGGCCGCAAGAGGTGCTGCTTGCGCGGGTCCCGGCTGGGACCCGCATTCTGCCGCCCGCCAGCCTGTCGCCGTTGCAACGCCCGATTGAGCGGTCAACCGACGTTGAGACAGCCCAGAGCGCGCCAGCGTCGACCGGCAAGACCGTCGCGCCCGAGGCAAAGCAGCAAGAGACCGCGCCCGGGGACTTTGGCACGGCGCTGCGTTCACACCTCACGGCCCGCTTTGGTCCGGCAGGAGGCATTTTGCTGAACGAGGCATTCGACGCGATGGGCGGTGCGCCAACGCGTTGGGATCTCGGGCAGATTCGTGTACTTCGTGCCGCGCTTGAGGCACGCCTGCCCGAGTCCTACCGTGCCACCTTCGCAGCCCTGTTCGCAACTTGCACCAGCGTCTTCGGGCAGCGCCCATGATCTCCGCAAGCGCAGTTCGGGATGAACGCACAAGCCTGTCTCCGACGCACCGCTCTTTATACCCAGCAACGCCGGGAGGACAGACGTGAGCGACGGCGCTCGTCGCCCTGAACCTCATGACGCACGGCGCCACGACCGACACCGGACCGTGTACATTCGCATCCGGGTTCGCCCTTTCCGCCGCACCGACGGCGTGGCAGCACGCCGCTCAGGATGCGGCGCGCTCGAGCTGACCCGCGACGCGGTTGGCGCAGTGCTCGAGGCACGCATCACCAGGGAAAAACCCGCGTTTGTTCGTCTGCTCGAGGTGGGTGACCCCGTCGCACACAGCCTGCGCGCGCTTGGGTTCGGCGAGTGGTGAACTGCTGCCTTTCGCTGCCGGTCTGCAACGGGATTTTCGGGCGGTGACAGTGGGGTTGACGATGGCGATCAGCAACGCGCAGACCGAAGGGCAAGTGACGCGATTGGACTTGGTTAAACGACAGCGTTTTGGACGCGCGGAGTTCAGTTTGCCGCGCCGTTGCGCGTTGCTGGCCTGACCACACAAACGGCAAACCCGCCGTTGCCGCGGTGCTCGCGTGCGCGACCGCGACCCTGTGCGGCGGTTTGCGCCGGGGCCCGGGCGGGGTACATCGGTCTCGCGTCCTCTAGCGCTGAACCTTGTCGGCGTCGCGCCGCGCACCCGTCGGCGCGACCCCGTGCGCCGCACCGCTCGCCGCGCGGTCCAACCCCTGGGTTTCCTGCTGACGCACGCTGTTATCTGCGTTGCGAATCGTGAACGTACCGGTGAAGCTCGCCCCGCTGAACTTCCCAACCACCGACTCCGAGCCGTCGGCACCGTTGTCGGTCAGCGGCGTCGTCCACTCGGCGCTGCCGTCGGCGCTGAGCGTGCCCTTGAGCGCGCCGACGCGCTTGAGCACGCCCGCGTCGCGGAAGTACGTTTCACCGCTCATCGCCGTGCCCGACACCGAGAAGCGGTATTGCGACCTCGGCACGCCGTTCGAGACCGATTGGTCGTTCCACGTGCCCGCGACGCCCGCCAAAACCGCGGGGGTCGGCGGCGAACTCGGGCAGGCGACGAGGGCGAGGGCGAGCGAGAGCGCGGGCAGCAAGGTCAACGGTTTCATCGGGTCTCCTGGGATCGGCGCTGTCGTGAGCGACGGCGCGAATCGAAAGAGAGTGTACGTCAGGAGCGATTTATCGCTCGACCGACGCTCGGGCGCACCGTCTGGCACGCGCTTCCACGCGTTGCGGGGAGGTGTGCCGGATCGCCTCGGGGGGTTGAACGCCGTCGAACGCCTCGGAGGGGCTCAGGTGGCGAGACTCGAGGTCAGCCGCTGCCGGTCACGGACAGCGGCACCGGTCACAGCGGACAGAAGGCGAGACCGGGCGGGGTTGACGCGATCGGCAGGCATCGCCTCGAACCCGCCCGAGCTGGATCGGGTTGACCGAGCCTGAGACGCCGCCGTTCGACGTTGCCCTTCTGTCCTTGTGGCAGTGCGCGATCGCACACCCGCCGCCAGCCCCCACACCTATGATGCACCCAGCATGCCCCGCCAAAGATCCAGCGTCGTCCTCTCCGTGCTCGTGCTCGGTGCCGCGCTCGGCGCGTGCAGCACCGACGCCCAACCGCCCACCGACGGCAGCGCCCCGCCCGCCCCCGTCGGACCCGCCGTGGACGCCGTGCAAAGCGGTGTCTGGAGCAACCCCGCCACGTGGGGCGGCGGGGCGGTGAAACCCGGTGCGCGCCTGACCATCCCCAGCGGCGTCACCGTTACGCTGGACGCAAGCACCCCCGCGCTGGACAGCCTCACCGTCAACGGCACGCTGCGCTTTGCGAACACCGACCTCGAGCTGACGAGCGGATCGATCATGGTCATGGGCGGCACGCTCGAAATTGGGACCGAAGCGGTTCCGTTCACCCAGCGCGCCACGATCACGCTGACCGGCGGCGAATCGAACACGAACGAGATGGGCTGCGGCGCGAAGTTCGTCTGCGCAATGAACGGCGGGCGCCTCGAATGGCACGGTTCGAGCCGCGACGCCGTGAGTTGGACGAAACTCGGCGAGACGGCCGCAGCGGGCGACGACACGTTGAAACTCGTGAACGCCGTGCGCTGGCGGCCCGGCGACGAAATCGTGCTCGCCCCGAGCGGGTTTGATCCCGACGAATTCGAGCGCCTGACGGTGAAGGGTGTTTCAACCGACGGCAAAACCGTGACGCTCGAGACCGCGCTCGCGTTCGCGCACTGGGGTGCGTTGCAGAACTACACCGTCGCTCCCGGACGCACTGTGACCCTCGACGAGCGCGCCGAGGTCGGGCTCTTGACGCGCAACATCACCGTGCGAAGCGCCGCGGACTCGGTGGACGCTGCCTCCTTCGAAACCTCGAGACGCTTCGGTGGTCACGTCATGGTGATGAGAGGCGGCGTCGCTCGGATCGAGGGGGTGACGTTCAAAAACATGGGTCAAGAAACGCGCCTGGGACGGTACGCCTTCCACTGGCACTTGGCGGGCGACGTGGGTGGGCAGTACATCAAGAATTCCAGCGTGGACACGACCTTCACACGCGGCATCGTCGTGCACGGCTCCAACAACGCCCTCGTGGAAGGCAACGTCGTCTTCAACAGCCATTCGCACGGTTACATCTTCGCCGAGGACGGCTCCGAGAGCGGCAACCGCTTCTTGAACAACCTGGGCATTCGCGCGGTGCAACTGCCCAACGCGCGACGGATCTTCCGCAACGACGTGAACAACCCCGGCGACCTGACCACGCGCACCCAGGACGAGGTCCGCCCGAGCGTATTCTGGGGGTTGAACCACAACCAAACGTTTCAGGGCAACGCGGCGGTCGGGGCGACGGCGGGCTCCGGTTTTTTCTTCAGCGGACGAATGCACTACGGTCGCGGCGAGGGACCCGCGCGTCCCGGCATGGTGGACACGCTGGTGTTTGAAAACAACACCGCGCACAGCAACGACAACGCGGGCGACGGCGGCGGCAACCAGTTTTACAGCCCGACCACCGACGGCTGCGGTCTGTTCGTGCGCAACATCGCGGGCGCACTGAATTTCAACGGACTCACCGCGTACAAAAACTCCAGTTGCGGCGCGTGGCTGGAATCGATCGGGCACACACTGTCGGGCAGCGTCATCGCTGACAACGCCGCTGGCGTGGTCACGATGAACTCGCCTGTGAGTGACACAACCATTGTTGGCGCGTCCGACAACGGCAAAACCGAGGCGATTCCACGCGCGGGCGACCTGTTCGAGAACAAGTTCAACGTGTCCGCCGGTATTTTCACCACCCGTCAGCAGGGCGGCGACAAAGTGCTCGAATTGACCGGCGTGCGCTTCGTGAACATGGACACCGACCCGGCGACGAAGAAGCGCTTCGTCGGCATTCTCGTGAACGATCCCCTCGTCGAAACCGAGAGCGGCGTGCGCGGTCTCAAGTTCATCAACTCGAGCCGCCCGTACCTGTTCACCCCGGGGCGCGACGGCAATCTGCTCGGCGGCTTCATCGACGCCGACGGCTCCCTGAGCGGTGCGAGCGGTGCACGGCGCGTGCTCGGCAACGACCCCGCGCAAGTGACCGGTGCGTGCACCCCCGTCGCTGGCAGCGCGGTGTTGGTGTCTTGCCCCGCCAATCACCGCCTCGCCAAGTTGAACGTGGACCTTGCCTACCCGACGTACTCCAAATCGCGCGACATCGCGGTGCGCGTCGCGGGTGCGACCGCCACCACGGGCGCGTTGGCTTCGGAAAACGAGAACGGAGACCGCACCTTCGTCGTGCCAGGACGCGAGTACGTGCTCGAGTACGCCGAGAGCACGCACGCGCAAGTGGCTTTGGACGGCGAGACGGGCGACCGCGTCGTGTTATCGCTGCCGTTCGCGGCGAACACGCTGTTTGTGTACGCGGGTGTGACCAAGGGCGAGCAGCGCTTCACCGCACCGAACCTGACGGCTGCGCTCACGCCCGCCTCGAGCCTCGCGGCACTGCGCGCGGGGGTGGCAAGTGGCTACTTTCGGAGCGGCGCGCGGGTGTACGTCAAAATCGTTGGCGGTGCGAAGGGGTTGCACCTGTGCGCGAGTGCCGAGTGCCGCTGAGGGACACCCGGGCTTGTGCCACGTTGTTGGGGTCAGGCGCTGACGGACCAGCGGTTGCCGGGCAACCGGTTTTTGCCCGCCGTCGAGCGGGCACACCGTCCGGTTTCACGACTGATCTTCGCTCGGTGACCGCCCCGCGCTGCCCCCCTAGGGCGCTTCCCGAGCGTGGCACGCGAGGCTCTGGAGCATCGGTGTGCCGTCGGCCGCGAGTTCGCTCCGGGCGCACAGCGCCGCGCGCCGTGCTGGGATTCAGTCTGGTACCTGAACGAGCTGCACGCGCTCGTGGGCGGTGGCTCCTGCCCCTTTACGGGTGGGGCGGACGCACGGCGCACGACGGGGCGCCGCGAGCGTCTCAAACCCGTCCAGACCTACCCGCTCGAGCGCGTTTGCCCGGGACCGACGACACCGGCGGTGCACTGCATCGGGCAAGCCGCACTGCGGTGGGGCACCCGGCGGTGAGAACCCCGGATCGACCGCCCGGCGTCGCACCTTGACCCCCGTCGTCGGCCACAGCTGGCCCGAACCGTCAAGAACCCTCGCTCGTCTCATCGTCCGCCTCGAGCCCGTGAAAGCGCGGCGCGGGCGGCAACGGTCCGCGCCGCGGTCGCGTGGAACAGCGCCACGAACGACCAGAGCTGCGCCGTGCCCTGGCTCCGTTTGAACTCGAGCCGCACCACGCTCAGGTTCAAGTCGCGCACCCGCAGCTGCAGCACCACGTCCGGCGTGAACCGCCGCGCGTCCGCCGCGGCGATCTCGAACCGCCCGTGAGCCACACCGAGTGCGTCCGTGCCGACGAACGCCCGCAACTCGCGCGGTGCGGGCCGTAGGCGCGACGCGCCCCCACTCGGCGGTGACCGGTTGTCGAGGCGACGCTCCCGGTGGAACGCGTGCACCGTGCCACCGAGCAGGGTCGCGCGGACACTGTTCGAGGCGAGCACCGCACCGCGCAGGTCCACCGTTACCGCTCCCCGCCGTCGCCGCGCGCAGCGCCGTCGAGTGTGCGCGTCGCCGTGCGCGCGGCGACGAGGGTCGTTGCGGAGGCGCGCTCGAGCGCGCCCGCGGCCAACAGCGCGGCGAGTCGCTCGCGGGTCCACAACGGGTCGGTGCCGAGCGCCGCGGCGAGCGCACTCGCGCTCGTCCCACCGCGCAGACCGTGCGCGGCGAGCGCGAGAAACGTCCACAGGTCGGGCGCGAACACACCGCGCTCGAGCGCCTCCGGGTCGAGGCGCACGCGGGCGTCCGGGTCCACGGCGGGGGCCGCCTCGGCAGGGTTCGAGGCGGCCCCGAGCAACCAGCCGATCACCGGGATGCCCAATTCGCCGTCGTCTGGCGGGGCGCGCGGCGCTCGCAGCGTGAACGAGCCGCGACGCAGCGCTGCGAGGTTGGACGGCAGGCCTTGAACGGCCGCTCGGTCGGGCCACGGGTGGGCGTTCAGGGAGACGGCCGCGAGCGCGCCGCGCGCGACGCGCAAGCGCAGGTGCTGCCCGCCGAACACGCTGTGCAGGTCGAGTTCGCCGTCGCGTGCGGCGAGATGCGCGAGCACGTCGAGCGGGCGGTAGGCGGTCAACGAACCGGTCATGAACCCCGACCGTTCGCGCGGCGCTCGCGGTGCACCGGTCGCTGTGGTGGGGGCGCGCGTCGCATGGTTGCCTCGAGTGTACGGCGCGCGACGGTGCGGCGGGGTGCAAAAGCGCCTGTGCGCATTCGGATTCGGCTGCGCCTCGCGTTCAAGGAAGGGGCGCGGCGACCCCTGATGAACGCACCAGGATTCGCACCGAAATCAGCGAGATCGAGTGAGTCTCTAGGCTCGGCTTCGTTTGGTGGGCGCGTCTGCGACACACTTGTGCTCGTTGTTGCTGAGTTTCGCCTGTTCCTTGTGCCGACTCATGATCGCGGATGCGCGCGTGGAGTGCGGGTACGACTTGACCAAAGGCACCCGCTTCTTCTGTGCGCCGGTGGCGCTGCCCACCGAGTACCGCAAGGTCACGTCGGGCGGGATCATGGGCGCGCGGTTCGTGGATTTGCGCGAGGTGATCGGCGCGTACTCGAGCGCGTCGGATGTGGCACACAAGCTCGCTCAGGCGACCTGGGAATAACCGGTCACCGCGGGCGAGTTGACGGGCGATGGGAGCTTCGGAGTGTTGGGACGGCGCGAACGGCGGGTGCTAGCCGTTCGGCAGGCGCGTGTCACCGGTCAACCGCACCAGGGTCTGCCGCAACACTGGTCGCCATCCCACGCTGATCGGCTCCGCCAACGTCCACTCAAGGTACCGCCCGCGCGTCGTCCACGTGCCGGACCGCTGGTACGCGGCGACCACCGCGTCCTCAAGTGTTTCCGGGTACTTGGAGAGCAGTTCGAGCAACACCTCGCGCACCGCGCCGAACACGCTCAGACTCCCGTCGCTCGAGACTTCCTCGAGCACGACCACCGACGGTTCACCGTCCGGGTAGAGCCGCGCCAGCACCTCGAGCGTCTCGCCGCCCGCGCCGCGCACGGTGACGCGCTCCGTCCACACGACGATGTCCCGGCGGCGTCGCGGTTTGCGCGGGGCGGCGGTCTCGAGCGTGGTCAGTTGAGGTCCAGGCGCTCGAGCAGCGAGGGATCGTCGTTTTTCACGCTGCCGACACGACTGGAAACAGGGTACGCCTCGAGGCGCGGGTCACTGTGCAGCAACGCCGCGAGGTCGCGGGGGCTGGCGTCGGGCGCGAGCCAGGTCTGCCAGTCGCCGGGCTCGAGGATCACCGGGGCGCGGTCGTGGATCGCGCGGGTGTGGTCGCTGGCGCTCGTCGTGATGACCGTGAAGCATTCCTCGTCGCCGTCCTGCGTCCACAACCCCGCGAACGCGAGGGGCTGCTGTGCGACGTGCAACAGGTGCGGTTGCTTCTTGCCGTCCTCGAGCGTCTGCCATTCGAAATAGCCCGTGTTCGGCACGATGATTCTGCGCGTGCGGTACGCGGCGCGGAACGACGGTTTGTCCATCACCGTTTCGGCTCGGGCATTGATCAGCGGTCGCCCTTGGACGGGGGCGAACCCCCAGCGCAGCATCACCGCCTCGAGCACGGCGTCGGGGTCGGGGCGAATGACCGGGGCGCGTTGCATCGGCGCGACGTTGAAGCGCGCGTGAAAATCGAGCGGCGCTTGCACGCCGTACACGCCAGCAAAGGTTTCCTTCGTCAAGTTCAGCGTGTAGCGTCCGCACATGGCTCGGACCTCCGAACCACAGTGTACGCGTTCCACAGAATTTTAGAAGAGACTTACGCTATATTGTAAACGTGATCGCTATGTAATGCGCGCAGAAATGTCAGACGAGAGGCGCAGCACAACTTCGCGGGCGGCGCTGCGCCCCTCGAGTCCACGATTCCTGAGAGTCGCGGCTCGCGCATTGTAGCGCGAGCCGACGAAAGCGGTGACCGCTTGCCACGTCGCGCATCAATTCCATCCACACCGCTGCTCGAGACCGCGCCGACCACCGAGACGGCGGCGCGCCCCACGCGGGTGCGTCGTGCGCCTTCTACGGCGTTTGCGTGCGTGTGGATCGCCGACCCGCCCTCGTGGGCGCTCGAGCGTTCGGACCCAACGCTCGAGGGGCGCGCTGTGATCGCCGTGGACGGCGCGCGGGTGGTCGGTGCGAACACCGCGGCGCGACGCTTCGGGGTGCGCCTTAGCGAGTCTGTCACGCGCGCCCGAGGCTTGTGCCCGGACGGTGCCTTTGCAAACCTCGAGCCGGGGGTGCTCGAGGGCACCCTGGCGCTCGCGGTGACGCGGCTGAACACCTTCGCCTCGCACCTCGAGCGCGTGGACACGGGCACCGTCTACGCCGCCGATCTGCGGGCAACGGACGCGGCGACGCTCGCCCTCGAACTCGGGGTGCGCGTCGGCATCAGCGGCTCTCGAGGTTCGGCGCTGCTCGCCGCACTCGCCGCACGGGAGAACGCCGTGCGGCTCGAGCCCGCTGAAAACGCGTTTCTGCACGCCTTGCCGTTGCGGTTCGTGCGCGGTGCCGGGGTGGGCGCGGACACCGTGGAACGACTGGCGACCTTCGGCATCGCCACGCTCGGCGACTTGCGTGACCGCACGACCCGCGCGCAACTCGAGCGGCAGTTTCCACGCGACCACGCGCGGTTGTGGTCGCTCGCGAACGGCGACGACGGGCGCGCGGTGCCCGTGTACGTACCCCCGGCGGGCGTGTCCGCGCGCCTCGAGTTGGAGATGGGCGCGCTCGAGCCGGGCGAGTTGCACCCGGCGCTGGACGGGCTCGTCGCCACGGCGATCTCGCGCCTGGGCGCACACCTGGCGGGCGCGCTCGCCCTCGAGGTGGACACCGCTGCGGGGCAACGCTCGAGCCGCGTGCACCTGAAGAACTACACGCGCGACACAAAGACGCTCGAACGCGCCGCGCGCCGCGCCCTGGAACGTGCCCAGGGCGGGCTCGAGGTCACGGCGTTGACACTCACACTGACCGATTTCTCGCGCCCGGTGCCCACACAGGACTCCCTGTTCGCGGTGCTCGAGCGACCCGGCGTGCGCGAAACCGTGCAACGCGTGCACCGCCGCTTCCCGGAACGCCTCGGGCGGTTGCGGATTACCAACCCCCGAGCCTACCTGCCCGAGCGTCGGTTTCGGTTCGTGCCGCTCACGGGCGATGAACGTGGCTCGAAACGAGGCAAACGGTGAAGCAGCTCCACACCCCCAAACCGTGCGCGGTGCTCAAGGAGCGTGACGGCTCCCTCGTCGCCGTGCGCTTCGACAACAAGCCGTGGACCGTGAAAGGCACGCTGGAAACGTGGTCGTGGCGCGGCGAGTGGTGGCGCACTCCGACGCTCGAGGGCGACCGCCGCACGTACCACCGTTTGATGACCGTCAAAGGCGAGATCGTCGTTTTCGAACACGCGAGTGGTTTTTACGTCTCGGGGTGGTGGGATTGACCGAACGCTTCGCGCACCTGCACACCGCGTCGCACTTTTCCTTCGGACGCGGCATCTCGAGCCCGAGTGCGCTGGTTGAGCGCGCCCGCGCCCTCGGGCAGCCCGCCGTCGCGCTCACCGACTGGCTCGGCGTGTCGGGCGCGGTGCAGTTCCAAGACGCGGCGCGAGACGCCGGGCTGCGCGCGGTGGTCGGTGCGGAGGTGCCGCTCGAGGGCGGCGGTGCGGTCGTGCTGCTGTGCATGTCGAACACCGGGTACGCGAACCTGAACCGGCTGCTGACCCAAGCCTGGACGCGCCCGGACCCGCATCTCGAGTGGAACGACCTTGAAGATTGCAACGCGGATTTGATCTTGCTCACCGGCGGCTACCGCTCGCCGCTGCGTTCCATGCTCGAGGATGCCCGGCCGCACGCGGCGCTCGAGTGGCTGACCCGCGCGGCACGCACGTTCGCGGGTCGGACGCTCGTGGAACTGGTCAGCCACCACCGACCGGGCGACGCGCGCGTGCTCGCCAAACTCGCGGGGTTGGCGCGCACCGCCCGCGTCCCGCCCGTGGTTACAGGAGAAGTGCTGTACGCGCTCCCCAGCGACATGCCCCTGTTCGACGCCGTGAACTGCGCGCGACTCAAGATCACCGTCGCGGACGAGCACGACGAGCGCCCCGTCAACGACGAGGCGCACCTCAAATCTCGAGCAGACCTCGAGCGCTTGATGTACAGCGCGCAAGCCTTCGACAACTCCCTGGCGGTCGCCGAGCGCTGCACGGTGGATTTGCTGCCGGGTGAGATTCGACCGCCCGGAGCGGGGCTGCCCGACGGTGTCGGCGCAAGCGAAGAACTCGAGCGCTTGTGCCGCGCTGGACTGTCCTGGCGCTACCCGGCGGACCGGCACAGCCCGGAGCGTCGCCGGGCGGCTCGAGCGCAGATGGCGCGCGAACTCGAGGTCATCGGCAACCTCGACTTGAGCGAGTTTTTCCTCGTAGTGCACGAGGTCGTGCAATTCGCACGGGCTCGAGGCATTCGGCACGCGGGACGCGGTTCTGCCGCGAACAGCATTTGCGCGTACCTGCTGGGCATCACCGGCGTGGACCCGCTCGAGCAGCACTTGCTTTTCGAGCGCTTCCTGCACGGCGGCAGGCAGGGCACGCCGGACATTGATATTGATTTCCAGAGTGACCGGCGCGCCGAAGTGATCGCGTGGCTCGAGGCGCGGTTCAAAGGACACACCGCGATGACCGCGAACTATGTGAGTTACGGTGCACGCACGGCGCTGACCGACATCGGTAAGGTGTTGGGCTTCGATTTCGAGCGCATCAAGCGCGCCACGCGGCTCGTGCCGATGTTCGCCCGACCGCGCGATGTGGAAGCGTACCGCACGGATCTCGAGGGCGTGCACGGACCTTCACCCTTATTAGACGTGATGCTCGAATTGTCCGCGGGGTTGGACGGCGTGCCGCGGCACCTCGGGCAGCACAGCGGCGGCATGCTGCTCGCCAGGGACGCGCTCGAGACCTACACGCCCGTTCGCGCGAGCGCCAACGGCGTCCGGATCGCCAGTTACAACAAGGATGACGTGGAAAGCATGGGGCTCGTCAAATTCGACGTGCTCGGACTTCGCAGTCTCGGCGTCGTGCAAGGCGCGGTGGATAAATGGCTCGAGGCGACCGGTGAACGCCTCGAGGTTGACGATATTCCCTTGGACGACCCGAACGTGTACGACTTGATCACCGCCGGGGAGACGCTGGCGCTGTTTCAAATCGAGAGTCCCGGTCAAATGGCGTTGCTCGCCAAGCATCAACCGCGAGACTTCCAGGGTTTGATCGCGCAGATCGCCTTGCTGCGACCCGGACCGATCCAGGGCAACGCGGTGCACCCGTTCGTCAGACGGGCTCGAGGGTGGGAGCCGGTGAGCTATCCGCATCCGAGTCTCGAGCCGATCTTGCGCGACACGCACGGCATCCTGTTGTACCAGGAGAGCGTGATGAGGATCGTGCACAGTTTTGCTGGCTTCGATTGGGCGCAAACCGACCGCTTCCGACGGCTGATGGGCAAGTTCCGCTCCTCGAGCGAGATGGAAGCGTTGCGCGAGGCGTTCGTGCAGGGGGCGCGGGCGACGCACCCGGATTGCGCGCTCGAGGTCATCGAAGCGGTGTTCGACGGTTGCGCGAAGTTCGCCGGGTACGGCTTTCCGCGGTCCCACTCCGCCGCCTTTGCGAAAACGGTGTACCAGACAGCGCACTTGAAGCGTTACCACCCAGCGCCGTACATGGCGGCGGTGCTCGAGCACCACCCCGGCATGTACTCGAGACAAACCCTGGTGCACGAAGCGCAGCGCCACGGGGTCACGCTGCTCCCGCCGAGCCTCGAGCGTTCGATGTTCGGGTATGCCCTCGAGCCTGTGGGCACACCCGAAGGCACCCGGTTCGCCGTGCGGTTTCCGCTCGAGTCGGTCACGGGTGTCAGCGGCGACGCCGCACGGCTCGTCTTGCTCGAGCGCTCGGTGCAGCCGTTTTCCAGCGTGGACGACTTGCACGCCCGCGTGCCGGTGGACCACGACGTGCTCGAGGCGCTGGGCAAAGCCGGAGCGCTGGACGCTTTCGGTGCGCGGCGTGACGTGTTGTGGCGCTTGGGCGAACTTCACACTGTGCACGGCTCGCCCGGTCGCGGTGCCCCGTTGCTCGAGACCACCCTTGACCTGCCCGATCTGGCGTGGCTCGAGCCGCTCGAGATTGCGGCGTGGGATGCGGCGATGGCGGGGGCGAGCACCGGGGCGCACGCGATGAGCTTTCACCGTGCAGCCCTGAATCGCATGGGCGTCGTACCGATCTCGAGAATGACCGGGGAGCGTTGCACGGTGGCGGGGGTGCGCATCGCGTTTCAGCGACCACCCACGGCTCGAGGGTTCACGTTCGTCACGCTCGAGGATGAGAGCGGGCGCGTGCAGGTGATCGTGCCGCCGAAGGTCTACCCGCACTTTGAAACCGTTCTACGCGCGAACGCCTTGATCGTCTCAGGACGGGTGCAGGCGGTGGGCGCGTGGCGCGGGCTGGTGCTCGAACGCGCAAATCCTCTTCTGCCGCAGACCTTCGATCAACTGACTTCGCACCCAGCGTCTAGCTGATTGAAACGCTGTGCAGTAGCGCTCATTCGTCGCGCTTCGGTTGCTCCACCACACCCGGTTTCAGCACTGTGTCCTGATCTCGTCCGAGCAAACGCGCCACTGCGCCGCGCGATTTCAAAGCCGTCGCTTCGACCCGGTCGGACGGCACGTTGTGACCGAGCAAATCGCTGAAGTACCCGAGCGACGATCCGGCGAGCAGCAACGCCAGTGCGAGCACAACGCCGATCATCATGATGCAAGCGACGTAGAACACGAGATACACCGTGTCGGACAGCGCATGCCGAGCCATCAGCCAGAGCACCAAACCGACCGGTGAAACCATGATCAACAGCAGCACCGCTTGAATGAGGTTCGAGTTCTCGCGGTGCACGCCTGCCCGCACCGCCTCCGAGTACCTGCCTGCATGGTTTTGCATCAGTCCCGCGAGCAGCCCAAGCGCGGCCGCTGCGCCCAGGACGCCGCCGACGAACTCCAGCGGCTTGTCGTCGACCAGAAGCGCGGTGTAGACACCCGCAGCGATCACCACGAACAGCAGGGTGGCGATGCGGGCAACGGATCCGACGGCGTTTCGCAATATGATCACGCGGTCACTACGCGGCGCACGTCGCATGGGTTGCCGCTCGAGAATGTGCGCTCAGCAGCGTCGCCAATACCCGCGCACGTACGTGCCGTCCTTGCGGTAATAGCCGTTGACCCAGCACTGCCCGTTGTTCGACGGCGGTGGGGGCGTGACTGTGGACCCGCCCCCGCCGGTGCCGCCCGAGCCCCAGGTTTCGTCGCGCTCGCAGGCGATGCCGTCGTTGTCCGCATCGAGCTGGTGCGGGTCTTTCGTTACACCGCCGGACGCCTCGAAGAAATCCTGGGCTTCGTCTTGGGATGCGAAATCCGCACAGTCCAGATCGGGTCCTCGAGGATCGCGGGCGACGCCCGGCGTGCCGCGAAAAACGTTGCTCGAGCCCGTGGGCGGTTGGGCAACCGGCGATTGCGCGGCGGGCGGTTGCAACGCGGGACTGCACCCGGCGAGGGCGGCGCAGGACAAGACGAGGGCGAGCAAAAGGTGTTTCATGCGGTGACCAGCATAAGAGGCAGCGCTCGAGCCGTTTGTCGAAAGTGACCACGTGGCATCGGAGGAAAGCGCTGCGCCGATCCGTCACGCTTTGGGGCGCACGCAGCGCGTAGGCTCGAGGCAGAGGTCAACCACCGCCATGCCCAACCCCACCCGAGTCGTTCACCGACCGCGCGACGTGACGCGCGAGGTTTCTCAGTTGCACCCGACCGGCTTTGAAGGTTACGTCGCTGACCGCTTCGCCAACCGGGCAGGTTGGCGCGCCGACACCACCCCGCGCAGCCGCGATCAAGGCGCGGACGTGCTCGTCACCTCGCCGCGCGGCGTGCGCTACCTCGTGCAATGCAAACTCGTCACCTCAAGCCTTGGCTCGCCCGACGCGCAACGCACGGGCGGCGCGGCGTCCTTCAACGCTCAACTGCGCGGTGTATGTCTCAATTCCTCGCAAGCTTTTGACCACGGACGAGCCTCGATACGTTCCAATCCCGAGACAAGGGCGGTTCACGCGTGAGAGGTATTCCGTGATTGAATGGAGCGCACAGCACCCTCTGTTAACTTGCATCCTCATTGGTTGGCTGCTCGAAATCGCCCTGCCAAAACGCGACTTGTTCTTAGAAAATCACGCGCTTGCGACAATCATTGCGCTGGGCGCGGTTTACGTGTGGTTTTTCGTCGAGTTCGTTACCGGCAGCCTCACGGTAAAATTGGACACGATTGCTCCGTTGCTGTTCAAACTCGTTGATGCTGCCGCACTCCGTGAATTGGGCACGATCATCCCGCTAACGCCGAATTACAACGTCCAAGGGGTTTGGTCTTTGACGCTTTTGGCACTGTACTTTGGCGTCGTCAAGCTCGCAGGTGCGAACGTTGGCAAGAGACGTTGGAACATTCTCAATCCTCTCCTACTCCCGTTCGTGACGGTGTGGTATGCGGGCATTGGAATTGTCTTCGGGTTGATCTACTTTTTCATCGCCTTGATCCTCGTATACGGGCTCGCTGCTGTGCTCTCTTTTCTCGGGATGACCGAAGGGGTGGTGGTTCGCGGAATTGCTACCGTTTTCTTTCTGCTTGTCTTCTCGCCGGTGTTCTTTGCTTGCGCGGGCCTGTTCAACCTCGCGGGCAAAGGCATATTCGTGTACAACCTTGGCGTGCTTGTCACGTTCGCGCTTTCGCGAGAAGACCTCCTTTCGCACAGTGGCGTGCAGACCCTGTTTCAAGCGTTGAGCGCAGGTGTGCTTGGCTTGGTGAACCCCGAGGGAATTTGGAAAATCGCACTCATCGTGGTCTTTACAGTGCTCACCGTTTTCGGCAACGCAGACGCGTTGACGCGCCTGTTCACCCCTGGAGCCAAAGGCGCTTGAAAACCGTCTGTCAATCAACCGTGGGGCGTGGTTCGCGCTTGAGGGATCTTGTACGGGCGAAAAACAAATACCGGGTTAGGAAGCTATCCTAAAACGCCTGCGGCTGAGCAGTGACACGGATTTCACGATTCGCTGCGTTGCAGGTCATGGCGTGACTTCGCCGCCAGTATCAATCTTTGGCGTCAGTCGGCATTCATGAATTTATGACACCCCATTCAAATGAGGTGCACCCCGTCAGGTGCATGTGTTTGACGCATGGCGCATACCGTGTTATTGTCTTGTTCATCAGCGCCGAGAGGCGCGTTTTTTATTGCCTCGAGATCCGCCGAGCGGTCTTCGTCATTGACCCCTGAGGGTGGCTAGTCTAAACTATCCGCAGTGGTCCGCATCGCCTACCCCTACGACCCGGACGACCTCGAGGCGCGCAACCCCCCATTCGTGCAGGACTTGGTCGGGCTCAAACGCGCCGGGTACGTTGAGTCCGTCGCCGAAATCATCAAAATGGTCGCGGCGCTCAAAGAGCAGGGGCACGAGAGCGGCTTTTTGAAGAAGCTCAAGGGCACGCCGATCAGCGAACTCAAATCACACTCGAGGGGCGGACAGCGGGGCGGGGCGCGGGTGTACCCCTTCGAGGGCGCGCGGCTCGAGGACAACGTTCACGTGTACTTCTTGTGCCGCGCCGAGTGGAAGCCGGACGACGCGGCGAACACAGAACTGCTCGAGGACACGGCGTACATCCTCGAGGCGGTGCGCAAGCAGCGTCCCGTCTTTCCGCCACGGGTCAAGCGAAGACCGTGAGGAACGCGGCAGCAGACCCAAGCGAACGAAGCACGACAGCGTGCAGGAGATGACCATGAGAAAGAACGCGGAAGCCAGGCGTGCCGCACTCGCGGCGGTGATGGAGATGGGCGAAGCCCCCGTTCGATTGGACGCGGCCTTCGAGACGCCCGACGAAGATCCGGCCATGCTCGAGGGGCGGGTGAATCACGCGCTGTTCGAGGCGACCGTCGGCGAATTGCTCGAGGCGGCGCGGCGCGAACGCGGGTTGGGCAAGCGCGCGTTCGCGCGGGTGCTGGGCACGACGCACGCGCGCGTGGCGCAACTCGAGCACGCGGACAACCTCGAGTTAAAAAGCGTGCTCGAGACGGCGGCGGCGCTCGAGTACGACTTGGAGTTGTCGCTGATCCCACGCGCGGGCGGGCGCACGCTCGGGGCAGTCGTGCGCCTGGGCACGGGGCGCACATAAGCCTCGGCGCTCCGAACCAACGCGAACGGCGCGACCCCACGTGGGGTCGCGCCGTTCACCTCAAACACCGGTAGGGTCTAGGCTTGCTTGGGCGGCGCGACGTACAACGCGCGTTCGCTCGAGCCGTACCCACCGCCGAGCGTCGCCAGTGCCAGCGTGATGCCCACGGCGAGCAACCAAATCCAAACCGCGCTCGAGGTCGCCGCCGCCGCCGCGCGCGCCGCCTCGGTCGCCTGCGCCTGCACCGCCTCGGCGGTTTGCGTGGCTTGCTGACGCAACTCGGTCACGCGCGCGGACACAACTTTGACCACTTCGTCGGCTTGCGCTTTGCTCAAGCCGCGGCGCTGCAAGCGGCTCGAGAACTGGTCGCCTTGCAGCGCTTGGCTGATGTTGTCGGCTTGCTTGGTGACAATCGCCCCCAACTCCGACGGGTTTTGCAGCGCCGTGCCGAGGTTGCGCTGCGCGTTATTGATAATGCTCTGAATCGTCGCCGCGGCTGCGCTGACCTGCGTCTGGTTCAACTCTGGAGAGGCGTCGGCGATGATCTGCGCGATCTCGTCGCGGCTCAACCCGTTTTGCAACGCCTGCAACTGATCGCCCAACCCCAAACGGTTGGCGATGCCCGCGAGCCCGCCCGCATTGCCCGCCGCCGTGCCGGTCGCCGCGACCCCGGCGGTGGTGGCGCTGAGGGCGGTGCTTGCCACGCCGCTCACGGTGTTGCCGACGTTCGTCGCCAAGCTGCTCAAGCCGCCCAGCGTGACCAGGGTGAGGATCGCGGTCATGGTGATGCCGGTCATCAACCCGTTGAAGCGCCCGCGGGCGACGTTGAGGTCGGTGCTCGCCCGCGCCGCGACCACGCCCGCGAGGAACGAGGCGACCGCGAGCGAGATGACGATCCAGATCGCGCCGGTGATGCCGATGCCGCGCAACCCGCCGATGTCGGACAAGTTCGCTGCGGTCCCGAAGCCGATGGCGACGCCGAGCGCGCCGAGGGCGATGTACGTGACCAATCCGGTCAGCGTGCCCGCGAGGATGCCGCCCCAGTGCAGGCGGTGCAACGAGTCCACGAGCACCAGGTCGTTGATCGGGTTGCCGCCGGCGACCCGCCCCTCTGCACGCGCACTCATCGCTTGCTCGCTTCGAGTTTGGCGTCGCCCTTCACGTCGTCCACTGCGCCTTTGACGCGTTCCACGCCGCCTTTGACCGATTCGGAGACCTTGGTGCCGAGGTTATCGCTCGCCGCGGCGCGCGTTTCGTGCACCTCGGCGCGGGCGTCGTGCGCCACGGCGCGCGCTTTGTCGCCCGCGCCTTCGACGGCTTCTTTGACGTTCGCTACCACGTCGCGGGCCACGTCGCCCACGGTCTCGAGTCCGCTCTTGACCGTGTCACCGACCTTCTTTGCCACGTCTTCCAAGCTCATGGTCACCCCTTGCCTTTCGCGCCGCACCGTATGGGCGGGGCGTGACGCCCGTTTGAGTGCTGGCTGAGGCGCGCCTGACCGTGTCTTGGCGCGCCACCCCAGCCGCCACTCAGCGGGCGTTCACACGTCCGCCAGCCCATCTCAGCATTCTGACGGGGCACCAGCAACGCAACCGCGCAGCGCACGAACCACGCCCCGAGGCAGCGCCCGCACGAGGAGGCACCACCATGGCAAAACTCGTTCAACTCTCCACCCTTTCCGGCTTGCAAGACGCCCAAGGCAACACCGTGTACGACCCGACCGGCGACCCTGCCTACGCGGGCAGCGAGAAGGTCGGCACCGTCTACGGCGCGCTCACCGACGAAACCAGCGGCCGCCTGCGCTACCTGATCCTCGACGTGGGCAACTGGTTTTCCGCCAAGCACGTGATCGTGCCCGTGGGCATGGCGCGCTTCGAAAACGACGGGGTGTACTTCGACTCGCTCACCAAGATGCAAGTCAAAGCCATGGGCACGTACAGCCCCGGCATGGACGTGACCGACGACTTCGAGTACACGAACGAAGCCGCCCTGACCGGGCAGCCCTCGCGTTCGGCGGGTCAAGCCTACGACTACGCGGCGACCAAGGGCACGCAGGGCTACTTCGACACGCCGCAGAAGTTGCAATTGCTCGAGGAACGCCTCGTCGTGGACAAGCAACGCACGAAGGTCGGCGCGGTCGAGGTCGGCAAGCGCGTCGAAACCCGCGAGGAGAAGGTGGACGTGACCCTCGCGCGCGACGAAGTCATTATCGAGCGCCGCGCGGTCAGCGATCCCCGCCCGGTGGACGGCGCGGTCGTGCTCGGCGCGGACACGGCCGCGATTCGCGTGGACCTCGAAGCCGAGCGCGCCGACGTGCGCAAGCAAGCCTACGTCACCGAGGAAGTCGAAGTCAGCAAGCGCACGGACACCGAGACCAAGACGTTCACCGAGACCGTGGGCAAAGAGGTGCTCGAGGTCGAGAAGACCGGCGAGGTGCGCGTCAACGAACCCATGGACAACGCGACGAACAAACGCTGAACCCGTAGGATGTTCAGACCCGAGCCCGGACGCGCCAGTCCGGGCTCGGCGCTTGAGAGGAGCCGCGATGGACGAAAGAAAAGCCTCCATGCACCCGTTGGGCGTGATCGAACTGCGCGAGGAACGCGCGCGCGTCGCTGTGGAGCGCGTGCCCGCGGGCGTCATCGTCGTTCGCCGCGAGGTTGAACGCCGCAGGGAGCGGATTGAAGTCGAACTTGTGCGCGAAACCCTGGTCGTGCGCCGCGAACCGACCACCACGCACGACCCGGCGGGTGCGCCGCGCGTCGTGTTCGACGGGCGCGCGCTCGAGCCGGGCGAAGAGGTGCGGGTGACCGTCTACGACGAAAGCGCGCGCGCCGTGGTCGAGGCGTTCCTGGTCGAGACCGTGGCGGTGTCGCGTGTGGAAACCCGCTCCGCGCAGGCGCTCGAGGTCAGCCTGGGACGCGAGGTGCTGGTCATGGATCAAGAGGGCGAAGCGGCGGTGCTCGAGCGCTAGGAAACCCTGTTCTCGCCGACCGCCGCCGCGACCGGCAAGCGCAGCACCGCCGTCACGCCGGTGCCCGGTTCGCTCTCGAGCCAGACGCGCCCGCCGTGCGCCTCGGCGATCTGGCGGGCGATGGTCAAACCCAACCCGGTGCCGGTCGCCCCGCCGTCGCGCGAGCGCGCCCGGTCCGTGCGGTAGAAGCGCTCGAACACGCGCTCCAACTCCTCGGGTGCGATGCCCACGCCCGCGTTCGAGATGCGCACTTCCGCCCAAGCGTCAAGGGCGCGCAACTCGAGGCGCACCGCGCCGTCCTCGGGGCTGTACTTGACCGCGTTTTCGAGCAGGATGAGGAGCAGTTGTTTGAGCGCGTCCGGGTCGCCGTTCACCGGCAGGACCTCGAGCGCGCCAAGGTCGAAGCGCCTGCGTTCGCTCAGGGTTCGCGCCGCGCGCCAGGCTTCTTCGACGACGCGCTCGAGCTTGACCACTTCGGGTTCGAGCACCTGCAATGCCTCGCCGCGCGCCACGGCGAGCAGGTCCGCGATCAGCCGCGTCAAGCGCGTCGCCTCGCGCTCCACGTCGGCGAGCATCGCCGCGCGCTCGTCGCTGGGCGTGTCGGGAAAGCGGCGCAGCAGGCTGGTGTTGCCGCGAATCGCGGTCAGCGGCGCGCGCAACTCGTGCGCGGCGTCGTTGACGAAGCGCCGCTGCGCGGCGTTGACCTCTTCCAAGCGCCGTTGCGCGAGGCGTTCGGCGGACACGTCGCGGAACGACACCGCGAACCGCGCGCTGCCCGCCGGACCCAAGCGACACGCGTACACGGTGAACGTGCGCCCCAAGCCCTCGGCGTGCGCCTCGAAGCGGCGCGGTTCACCGCCGGCGACCACGTCCGCGAACGCCGCCAACCAGTGCGCCTCGAGCCCGGCGATCAGTTCGCGCGCGGTGCGTCCGACCGCGTCGGACAGCCCGGCTTGCGCGGCGAAGGCGGGGTTGACCTCGAGAAAGCGGTAATCGCTCACCGCTCCTGACTCGTCGTACACGAGTTCGCAGATGCAGAACCCGTCGTCTACCGAGTCGAACAGCGTGCGGTAGCGCACGCGGCTGTCCTCGAGTGCGAGCGCTGCCCGTGCCCGTTCGATCTCGGGCCACACGCGCGCGGCCGCGTCGCGCGCGACCTGTACTTCGTCGTCGCGCCAAGCGTGGGCGCTGTCGCACTGCACGGTGAGCACGCCGACCCACGCGCCGTCGCTGAACAGGGGCACGTCGATGAACGCACCGATCTCGAGCGCCGCGAAGCGCGCGTTCCAACTGCGCGTGCGCGGGTCGGTGCTCACGTCGCCCACCGCGCGCACCGCGCCCCCGGCGAAGTCACGCACGGCGTTCGGGGTGTACAGGTCAGCCATTCGGTGCAGCCCGGCGAGGCTGGGACTGCTCGGCGACCAGTCGCGTTGCACGAACAACCGATCCCCGCCCGCGAGGGCGATGAGGCAGCGGTTCGCGCCGAGGTGCTCGCCGAGCGAGCGCGTGGCCAGGGTTTCGATGTCGTCGGGATCGCTGAGCGCCCGCAACCGTTCGTCCAAGCGCAACAGAAACGCGGCGTTGGCTTCGGCGCGGCGACGCTCGGTCAGGTCGTAGAAGTGGCAGGCCACGCCGTACCCGCCGCCGGGTAGGGGGACGCGCTCGAGGGTCCACTCGTAGCTTTCCTCGCCGTCGGTGTCGGCGCGGTGCTCGGTGGTGCGGGCAAAGCCGTACGGTTCACCGGTGCTCAGGGTGCGGCGGTACTGCCGCAGCACGTCCTCGGCCAGCGCGTCCGGCCAGACCGCGCGCACGATGGGCTCCAACGGCTGTCCAGCGTGCGGCGCGTAGGCTTGCAGTGCGCGGCGGGCTCCCGCGCTGATCTCGACGAAGCACAGCGCCGCGTCCACCACGTGCAACCCGAACGGCGCTCCGCGCACGAGGGCGTTGAACGCGCCCGCGTCGCGCTCGTCGTGGATATCGGTCGCGGTGCCGACCCAGCCCAGCGTCTCACCCTCGGGACCGTACACGGCTGCGGCGCGTCCAAGGTGCAGGCGGTACGCGCCGTCGGCGCGGCGCAGACGGTAGGTGCACGCGTACGGCTCGAGCGTGCGCACCGCGCGCCCCCAGCACTCGAGTACCTTGGCGTGGTCGTCGGGGTGAATGGCATCTGCACCGTCCAGTCCGAGACTGTGTCCGTGATCCAAGCCCGTGTACTCGAGCCAGTGGCGGTTGACGCGCGTGACCCGTCCGCCCGGGTCGGCGGCGTAGGCGACCAGTGGCAGCGCTTCGACGAGCACTTCGGGTGGCAGGGCGCGGTTGGTAGCCGCTTGCGGTGCGTCCTGGTCGGCCATGCGGCGCTGATCGTATCCAACGGCACGTGGGCGGCGTGGAAGTTCAGGCACGATTCGGTGACCGACGAAGGATCGACGTACGGTCAATGACGCACGCTGGGTGCTGGCGTTGACCCGCGAACGAAGGTTTTCTGACACCTGCGATCCGAAATGCCTGGCTTTCGAGCCCAAACTGGTTACGCATCAGGATTCGATATAAAATTGGCTCTTGTGCGACTCGAGCGATACGGCGTTGGTCACGTTGTCAACCAACGAACGATGCTGCCGGCATCACCCTGAGCACGTCAAGATCGAGACCATCCTCGAGCCACGCCGTCCAATCCCACGGTTCGAGCACGAGCGGAACCCAGGTGTCCTGAGCGGTGGGCACGGTGAACACCGCGTAACTCTCGAGCCGCTCTTCGCGTCCGCGGCGCACGCGCGTCCAGCGTCCCCACAATCCAGCAGCAGCAGTGATCTCCCCTGTTGAACCGGTCATCGGCACCAGACATCGGTTGCCGCTCGAGTACAGCCGCGCGACCTCGCGTTGCCACCCGACGCGCTTGGCGCGCACCTGGTGCATCCCGTACTGGTCTGACTCTCGGGCGCTCGAGAAGCCGGGCGGCACGAGTCCGTAGCGCAGCAAGCTCAGCTCGAGTCTCGAGAGCAATGGGGTGCTCGAGGTGCGCACGATTGGGGCGTAATCGCCGGGTTGTACGAGGTCTCGGGGTTGGTAGAAGCCGAAGGTTTTGGGTGCTGCGAAGGTGTGCTCGAGCGTTGTGTGGGTTGCCTCGAGCACATAGGTCATATGTTAGATTTTACCGTCTGGCACAGCTTGGATCAAGTTGTCACATTGTCGAGAAACGACATCACCACCCACTCGAGACAAGTTTCACGAGCAGGCACACCCCACCCTTCCGAGTTCGTGAATCTTTTCTCGAGATCATCTTCCACCCCAGTTGTCCGGTCTAGCTCACACCCCGAACCACCCCCTCCCCTCGAGCAGAGAGTTCACGCCCGAGCCACCCGCCCCACGCGCACGTTCAACACCGCTTCTTCCACCTCGAGCCACCCATTGCGCCGAAGCTCGAGCACCGCCAATGCCCCAGGACGCCGCACCGCATCATTGTCCGCTGCACCGACCAGCACCCGCCACAATGCTCCGCGCACGATCTCGAGCGCCCAGTTCACGCCGCGGACCCGAGCCTTCAACACCGTCCACATCACCCGCTGCCAGTAGGAGAGCGATCTCGAATCCCGCAAAAGGTAGCAAACCCGATTTGCCAGGTCCTCCACCCAACGGCCTCGCGCCTCGCACCCTCGAGCCACATCACCCTGGAGTGCGTCCAGCACGGTGTAAATCTCGGCGTGACGCGTGAGTTCAGTGTCCATTTCAACGCCTGTCAGATTGGAAGGTGCGGCCAACGAAGAATGGAAAGAAAGGGTTAACAAGTCGCCATTTCCTTTTTCCGCTGTGCTTTTGGACACTGAACTCGAGTTTTCTCGCACCGTTCGCGCTGTGCGGTCGAGGTTCACGTCCGCCTCGAGATCCCGCCAGGATCGCTCGAGCCACTCGGCGGGCACTGCGCTCCTCCAGCCCACGGGGTTCAGGCTGGCGCGTGTGTAGAACAGCGTGCCAGCCGCGACCGTGTGCCGCCCGCCGTCGGGAAAACGTTTCGAGGGTTTGGCGTTGCGGCACGCCCAATCCGTCCACCACGTGCGCCAGGTCATCAAGCGCTCGAGGTCGGCGTTGCGGCTCTCCTCGCGCCATACACCGCCGCGCCGTGTGCGGCGTTCCACTCGAGTCGCCCCCTTGATCTTGCCCGAGAGCACACGGAACACGTAGCTCTCGCTCCACTCGAGGTCATGCGCGAGCGCGGCGATGCTCGGCATGAACACGGGCAGCGTCGCGTGCGTTTGCGCGTGCGGGTTGGTGTACAACGCCAGGGCGCGCACGTGCACGGCGATCCGCCGCGCCGCCCGACCGATCTCGGTCTCGAGCCCCGCGTACTGCTCCTGGGCAAGTGCCAGACTCTCGAGCCACGTGCGCCGCTGCTTGAGGGGCGCTCGCGCTTTGAGGACGCGCACAGGGTGGGAGGCGGGTTTCGTGGTCACCATTGTCGGGGGTACGGTGTCGAAGCGCTTTCTGGGCAGTCTGACGGCTCGAGTGACCGCCGTGCGCGAACCTGCTTCATGAGACTCGCTGATTTCGTCGTGAATCCTTGTGTCTCCTGGGCTGCGGATGTCGTCGCGGGTCCTCGCGGGCTCTGGGGTGTCGAACAAGCCTCGAGCCTCCAGTCCCGCTCGAGTGCTGGCGACGAGTTCGGCGAGGCGACCCTCAAGCCGCGGCTTCTCATCGGTTCCCATGATCTCGGGCGATTCCTGACCATTAGGTTTTTTCCTGTCAGACATTCGCTGCTCGCGTGGCGCTGACACGGGGGTGATTGTCGAACTCAAGTGCAACCTCCTGAAAATGCCAATAGAGGACTTGCACAAGTGCGATTCGAGCGGCTACACTTCGATCTCCTTACAGAACGAAGGTTTGGCTCGTCGCGCTTGCGACGGCTGAACCATGTCGCACGGTGGCGACACGGGTTGCGGGTGGTGTGGGGGCGCAGCCTGGCAGCGCTGGTTTAGACCATCGGACTCCGAATCTCAGGCGACGGACCGTGCACGCTGCGCTGTAGCAGTCGTTTCGGTGCTGTCATAAAGGGCTTGGGCATCGCCGGAAGGCTTCTTGGGGATCTATAAGCAGGCAGGCTAGCACCCCGCTCGAGCCCGCCCATTTGCGCTTTTTACCATCTTCGAAGAGTCGTCGTTTTCTGATAAATACTGTGCTGAACGGCATTATCTGCTTTGAGCGGTCGTAGTCAACCGTCAGTTGGTGGTGGGTCAACCGTCAGTTGGTGGTGGGGTCGTACATAAAAGTCATGCTGGTGTCCAAACCGGCGTTTTGCGATTCTTAGAGGCGTTCCTGTGCGGCCCAAAAGCAGTCCACAAAAAGACGGAACACAAGATCTAGGGACTCGAAATCCAAACCCATACCAAGGGTGGTAGAAATCAATCGGCTGCACAATTTCGTCTGAAAATTCAACCGTCAGTCAGTGGTGGGGTGACCTCGGATTGTGCGGGATTGCCGACGAAAAAGCAGACCCGACTTCCGAGCCACCTCAGCAAGCGCTGGGATCGCGCCGCGATGTCCTCCGGGTCGTAGCGCCATTCCCGGATCGCGCGCAGCGACTCGAGCAAGTCCAATGCCTCGTCGAAATAGCGCCGCGCGCGTCCCGAGTTGCCGCTCGCGCGCCAGGCTTCGATCTCGGGCATCAATCCGGCCCGCTCGAGCAGCGCACCTACGGTCAACGACTGCTCGCCGCGCTGGTGGCGGGCGTACAGGTAACTCACCTCCATGCCGATGGCCTTTGCCCAGACGTTCGTGCTGCCCGTGGCGGCGATTTCCACGAGGGCTTTCAAAAGCGTCGCCGATTCGCGCGGAAAATTTTTGATCCAGTCGCCCGCCCGCACAAACCAGCGCATTGGAAACTCAGCGCCCTCGAAGGTGCGCACGCCGTCTTTGGTGCTGACCGTGAGCACGCGGTGCGAGCGCGTCGCCGTGAGCACGGTGGTTTTGCGCTTGCCGGTGGTCGGATCGAAATTCGACACCCGCGTGCCCTTGGGCACGACCACCCACAGCGCCTCGAGCGACGCCAGCGCCTCGCCGACCAGGTGAACGTGTTCGGGGCGGTAGCCGCCGTTCTTGGCTTTCGTGTAGCCCATCGCCTCGACCAGGTCGCTCAGGTGCAACCACTGTGGCAGGGGTTCCTCGGCGTCGGGTTGCCAGCCCTCGAGCAAGTGCGCGGTGATCAAGCGCCACACGTCGGCGACGCGCGGATTGAGTGCTTTGACCTTCTCGAGCAGTGCCGCTTGCAAGATGTTGTTGGAGTCGAACTCAACGGTCAGTTGATTGTCCGGGTCGCGGTAGTACGGCTTGCCCGCGTCGGTAAACTGCCACGTCGTCGGTCCCCGAACCGCGCGATCCACGGAGCGCATCACCTGCGGGCTGAGCACCCGCACCACCGTTCCGCCTTTGGTGATGCTCCGGGCGACCAAAGTTTCGATCTCGGCGCGGGTATCGGTGGGCAGGTCGTTGGGCAGGCCGTAGTAGCGAGCGCCGGACTCGGTTTCGATTTCGAGCACTTCCGTGGCAACTTCTCCCGTTGGATCGCCGGGTTGGACGCGCGTCCCGAGACGGTCAAGCACTTCGGTCAACTCCGTCGCCAAATTCGGCGGGGCGGTTTTGCGCGAGGTGCGGGAGGCCATGCCGACATCCTACCTCTCGCCAACTGGAGGGCTTTGCGGTTCGATGAAGAGCCCGATTCAATAACTTTACTGTCTGTTCGTGCTCAGGCGCGATCCGCGCGAGATCGCGTGCCGAACCCACATTCACGTCAAGAGTGACCTTCAGCCGTTGCTTCTTGCCGAGTTCACGCCACTTCGTGGCAAAGATTTTGTACCTTCTGGGGCAAGGGCGGGTACGGCTCAACACACCAGCCACCATCCCAGAAGCTGTGATGACCTCCACGTCGCCATCACCCGAAACAGTCTCAAGGTATTCAAACAAGCACTCGAATTCAATCAGCGCACCATCACGGTTAATGCGCGTTTGAACGTACGGGAAAGTTGGAGCGTTGCAAACGATCATCGTCAAATCGCCGCACACGCAATGAGCAATCTCCACGCGTTTGAACGTTGCTGGCGTGCGGTCACCGGAACCGAACATTGACTTCATATGACTGGACTCCGTATTGCTTGGCTGTTCAAAGACGGTTTCGATAGGACATGCAATTGCTGCATTACGATGCGCGGAATCGACCACGCGGCATTCGACCTTAGCGTTTCCTTGTCGTGAACAACACTTGTCATGTTTTTCCCCTCCAAGAAAAACTAGGCGCGATCCCTGCTTGTACCAGCGACAGTGAGGCGATCAACTTGGCGACAAAACGGCGACAAAGGTTCAAATCCATCAAAACGCCTGGATCGTTCGCGTTGCGGCGGTGTAGAAAAAGCTGTGAAAGCGCACGCCGATAGGGTTGCCAGCAGTCAATTCGAGGGGCACTGGAACTTATGCGATCTGTACGCCGACGACACCGCATGGCTCGAGGCGCTCTCGGACCTTGAACTCGACTTGGGGAGGGCCGAGGATTTTCGCGGCAAGCTCGGTTGCGACACGGATACACTTCTCGCTTACCTGGAATGGGACGACCTGTTCAGCGAGCGCTACTCCCGGTTACAGCGCTATGCACAGTTTCGGCGCATTGAATGCGAAAACCAAGCGACAGCCGAACTCGACGCGCGGATTCGCGCGTTCTGGCGCCGCTGGGCATCGGTCTGCGATTTCGGCGAAATTGAACTGCGGCGCATCCCCGAAACCGAGTGGCGCGCAATGCTCGAGCGTGAACCCGCGTTGCGCGTCTTTGCCCGCTATGTCGAACGCCTGCGCCGGACAGCGCCGCGTGCGCTGGGCGAGGGCGAGGAGGGGCTTCTCGGACAACTCACCCCGACGCTGAACCTTGTTAGGCGCACCACCGACCTGCTGCTCGGCGAGATCAAGCCCGAACCGGTCACAGACAATGATGGTCATCAGATCGAGGTTAACCCCGAGCGTCTCGGCATTCTCTACCGAAACCCAGAGCGCGAGGTGCGACGACAGGCGCGCGCACACGCGTTTACCGCATTGCGGGTGCACCGTCGTTCGTTCGCGCATGCCCTGCATACGGCGGTCTCCCGGCTCGTCGCGCTCTCACGCGTGCGCGGCTATTCCTCGTCGCTCGCTGCCGCGCTCGAAATGGAGGAACTCGGTGAGACCACATTCCACGCGGTGATCGCAGCATTCGAGCGCAATCTCGAGGTCTGGCAGCGCGTGTTCGAGGCGCGGCGCGCCCTGCTCGGATTCGAGAGCCTCACCGCATACGACCTA